>Ga0182017_10004450_pt1 | contig 10420 bp, 7 predicted proteins | sample 712E3DmetaG_FD_120492 | JGI IMG/M metagenome (GOLD analysis project Ga0182017, IMG submission 120492) | Permafrost microbial communities from Stordalen Mire, Sweden - 712E3D metaG | ecosystem: Environmental > Terrestrial > Soil > Wetlands > Permafrost | place: Sweden: Stordalen | collected... | reverse complement strand
CGTGCGCCACTCGCCCACTGACGAGAACCCGGTAACACCAGCCTCGGGCGTGACAAGGTAGAACGGACAGGTCGACTCGGAACTAGACCCACAAGCCGACGAGAACAGCAGAAGGAAGGCGGGGCCGGCCAGCAACAGTAGGCTTCGGAGAATCTTGGCACGCTTGAGCATGTTTATCCCGCATGCAATGGACGTTCCATATCCGAAACGGCGCATTCTGCTGGTGATCGTCCTTGGTGATGCCGACAACAGGAGGGCACCAATGTCAGTCTTCAACGGCTTCACCGGAGCTACTTGGCGTAGTCGACGGCCCGGGTTTCGCGAACCACCGACACGCGAATCTGTCCTGGGTAGGCGAGCTGCGCCTCCACCTTACGTGCGATGGCCTTGGACAAACTGCGCGCTTGCTCATCGGTGACCTTGCTATTCTCGACCAGCACTCGGACTTCGTGTCCTGCCTGGATGGCGAAGGCGCGCTCGACGCCCTCGAAAGCGCCCGCGATCTTCTCCAGGTCGGCCAGCCGCTGCACGTAGGTCTCTAGGGTTTCGCGCTTGGCACCCGGCCGCTGGTTGGCCAGGACATTGGCCGCATCCACGATGTGGTCGAGCACGTCGTCTGCGGCAACCTCGCCATGGTGGCATTCGATGGCATGGACGATCTTGGCCGGCTCACCATACTTGCGCGCCAGCACCGCGCCCGCCTGGGCGTGCGATCCCTCGATTTCCTGCTCCGCAGCGCAGCCGATGTCATGCAACAGGCCCGCACGCCGGGCGGTTTTGACCGAATAGCCGAGCTCGCCCGCGATCACACCCGACAGGAAGCCCACCTCGACCGAATGGGCAAGCTGGTTCTGCCCGCTGCCTGCGCGAAACTTCAACTTGCCTAGGAGCCGCGACAGCTCGGGGTGCAAACGACCGATGCCCAAGTCGAAGACCGCTTGCTCGCCGGCCTCCTTGCACTGTTGCTCGACCTCCTCGGTGGCCTTCGCGACCATCTCTTCGATGCGGGTCGGGTGGATGCGACCGTCAGCGATAAGCCGGGTAAGCGCCAGCCGCGCAATCTCACGCCGCACGGGATTGAAACAAGAAATCACCACTGCCTCGGGCGTGTCGTCGATGATGAGATCGATGCCGGTAGCCTGTTCCAGCGCGCGGATGTTGCGCCCTTCGCGGCCGATGATGCGTCCCTTCATCTCGTCGGACGGCAGGGGCACGACCGAGACGGTGCGCTCAGCGACATATTCGCTGGCATAGCGTTGCACTGCTGCACCGAGGATCATTTGCGCCTTCTGCTGTGCCTGCTCGCGCGCCTCGTCCTCGATGCGCCTGACCTCAAGGGCGGCTGCCGCCCGGGCCGATTCGCGCACCTCGGCCTCCAGCGCTTTGCGAGCCTCGGCCTCGGTCATCCCTGCCACCTTCTCCAGGCGCGCCCGCGCCTCAGCCACTTGCGCCGCGCCCGCGCGCGCCGATGCCTCGGCGGCCTGCTCGCGCGCCTGAAGCTGCCTCTCCTTGCGGTGCAGGTTCTCCTTCTCGGCCTTGATGTCGCGGTCGCGTCGCTCCAACGCCTCATGCTTGGCGCCGGTCGCGGCCGCCTGCCGGTCAAGCTCCTGGCGACGCACGCGCAACTCGGCATCCACCTCGGCTCGAATCTTCTGCGCCGCCTCTTTGGCCTCCAGCGCGGCCTGCCTGCGGATGGCGCCGGCCTCGGCGTTCGCCGCAGCGAGGGCACGCTGCCGCTCCTCTTCCGTCTGGGGAACGGCGTCCGGCTTGGAAGCCCGTCCCAAGAAGAAGGCCATGCCCGCCGCGAGCAGGGCGACCAAGATGCCGACGATGATGACTACCGGGTTCATTGGCTGGCCTTACTCAGGAACGGCGCCACAACGGACCACGCGCGCGTCCGTGACAACGCAGTCGATGGGCACGTCCCATTCACCCGTGGGACAGCTTTCCGCAAGCTGGAAATCGTAGCCAAACCCGACGAAGAAACCCGACGGACCGTCCGGGTGAGCACGCACATAGGCCATCAGCTCGTCGTAGTACCCGCCCCCATATCCGACGCGGCCACCACGCGAGTCGAAGGCGAGGCCCGGGACCATGAATACGTCAATGTCGTGCGGCGCCACCTCGGGACAGCCGGGCCCGGGCTCAAGCAGGCCGAAGATGCCAAACACCAGCTCAGCGGGGCCCTCGACCCGGTGAAAACGTAGACGCGGTGGCAGCAGCTCGGCGCTCACGCGCGGTAGAACCACGGTGATACCGCGACGCCGCAGCCCCTCAATGGCGCGCGAAGTATCGATCTCGGCCCGGGTGGATACAAAGGCCGCCACTGCCCGGGCGGCCGCCACCTCGGGCAGATCGAGCAGAAGATCAGTCGCGGCCTGGGCACAACGTCCACGCTCGTCCACGGACAGCTCCTCGCGCCGGCTGGTCATGACCCGCCGGAGTGCTCGCTTCTCGTCACGTAGCCAGAGATCAGCCGGGCACATCTACGCCGACGGCTCGTTCCCGACCACGCACCCGGTGCAGAGTCGCCCCGCGACGCCACAGCGTCGCAGGGGCATGAAGAACGAGGCCATCGCCTCGGAAAAGTGGGGTTTCAGTTCTGTCCATCTATATAAGCGTCCGCCACTGGGCGGGCGATCTTGTGTGCTGGGTAGTGCCCACTATACCGCAAGAAGGACCGCGCCAGCATTTCCGGCTCTGGACCACCAGGCCTGTCAGACCCGCGCTCGGCTCTCCACCAAATGAAGCAGTGCGCGACTCCTCTCTCGAATCCGTTTCTTCAGATCTGCAGAAGCGCGACGCTCCTTGAACAGCTCCTCGGTGATCTGCAGCGCCGCCAGGACTGCGAGCGACTGGGTATCCGCAGTGCGGGTCTGCTTCTGCAACTCCTTCATGCGGCTGTCCACGAAGCCAGCCATCTCGCGCATTGCGCGCTCATCCTCGTCACCACGCAGCGCAAAACGCTGCCCAGCAATCTGCACGGTAACTGGCGTCTTCATTCTGGTCCCCTAGCCATTCTAGCGCTGACCAGCCGGGGTAGGATAGCCCTACCTACCTGGATTTCAGGAAGCGGGCAGGCTGAGTCCGTCTTCGCCCTGCCAGGCTAGGCCCAGAGACGACAGCACGACCCGGTCTTCGAAGCTGACATCCGTGAACCGGATCCCCATGCCGCCGGTTCGCGGCGTTTCGCTCACCCAGCGAACCTCGCCACGCAGGTGGATGGGGTCCGATCGCCACGGAACACGAATGGAAACCCGCACCGACTCCCCGGTGGAATCCAGGTAGTCGGAGCAGAAAAACACACCGTCCGGGCTCAGGTCCGTGACCACCCCGTCGATGGTCAGGTGCTCACTGACATAGCGAGCAGGGACCTGAACCTTCATGCGCACCGCGTGCCTCATTTCGCGCATCTGTCCAGGGGAGTTTGGCATCGTTCTCTAGAACCCGCCGCTGCAACTTCGACAGTCAACCAGCATCGAGTCCATGTCAACTTTCTTGCGCAGGGTCGTCGCAACCTAGCACATTCAATGCTATCGGGACGCCACGAGATTCCTTGAGATGGACCGCCAAAGCCGCGCTGCGCTGGTCGCGTTTTTCCAGCCTGCGCCGGCCCGCGCTCATGCTACAACTTGCGGCCCGGTCTAGCGGACCGGAGAAAGGAACCTCATCGCATTCTCGTTCGGGCCCATAGCTCAATTGGCAGAGCTGCGGACTTTTAATCCGTAGGTCGCAGGTTCAATTCCTGCTGGGCCCACAGCCCTCAACCTCGCCCCTTGCAGCCCACCCATCCCTGACCCCATCGTCTAGTCCGGCCTAGGACAATGGCCCTTCAAGCCATGAACACCGGTTCGAATCCGGTTGGGGTCGCTCGCAGTGATGAACAAGGCTCTCGCCCCGAGAGTCTTGCCCGGAAGCATTCCGGCCACGACCTCCTGCGACTAGCGCGGGATTGTGGCTAGGCGTGGCTCTCCAAGCGAACCGCAGTGAAATTCAGACCGCCGCCTCCCGCGCCCCGGGCTACCTTGACCAGGCGGTATCGTTCCAAGTGATCGACGGCGGCGTTGATCCTGACGGCACCCACGCCGCCGATACGAGGGCCAATCTGCAACGAAGTGGCACTACCGCCGAGGGTAGCTATCGCATCCAAGATGTTGCTGGCATCGGTGTTGAGCAGACGAAAACCTGCCCCGAAGTACCTGATCCAATGCAGACGACCATCGTCTGCGGCGGATTCGCAGGGAAGCAAGTCCTTGTCGACATAGCCCATGGGAGCGCTCTTTTGCCTGTGTGCCTTGCACCGACTTCTGGTCGCTCCGTTCTCTTCGGCAGGTCGTGGGCCGAACTTGACCCAACGCGATTGCGTAGAGTCGAACGTACGCCGAAAGCAAAGAATCCGGCCCTTCGAACCGCGGCTAGCGGTCTGCTATCCAGGGCGGACGCAATGGCTCGCCCTGGCGCGCGACCACGGGCCACACCCCGGAATCGCGCCGAACATAGAAGGTGATGGGCAGGCGCCCGGTCTGGGAGTCGATCTGGTCGACGACCCATGGTTGGTACGATGGCGGGACGGGAACCAGCCACCGCCACGGCGCATAGTCCGCGCGGAACCTCTCCGACATGAGAAGCTGAAAGTCACCGAGGAACCATGGGTCGATGTCGCCGTGGGCGCCACCGAGCATGATCAGATCCGGCCGCCGCGAAAGGACATACGGGCCGTCTCCCCGCCTGTGCCCGGGCACGGCGAACCAGCCGTCCGGTTTGGAGAGCGCGCGCGGCATGGGCGCGGGCACGGTCCGCGCGATGTGCCGGTCGTTGATGCCGAGGGTGTCGATGAACGAGAGCGAAGGCGCGAAGTACGGCAGCGAGCCGGCCGTTGCTGCCGCGATCAGCGTGCCAGGTGCAAGCCGGTCTTTGAGCACACGCCCGACGAACTCGCCCAGCGCTGCTGCGGGATTGCGTTCAGCCGGATAGCGCCACGAGAGCTGGAGTTGCCAGAGTGCCGAGACCACCACCAGCATCAGCGTGGCAGCCCGCACGCCCCCGCGCGGGGAAGGTGCCGCGAGGCTGCCCGCCAGAGCAAGCACGGCGACCGGCGCGAGCATGAAACGGGCTCCCAACATGTGGTCGCCACCGCCGGCAACGACGAGAACGAGAAGCGGCAGGCAGGGTAGCAACAGCACCCAGATGCGGCGCCGGTCCGGAGAGCAGACGATGAGCCATGTCGCGACCAAGGCAGCCGCCATCCACTGCTGCGCGGACTCGATCACGTAGGTCGCCGCGTCGGCGAGGCGAGCCCCGACCGGTAGATCGATCGCCTTGGCCCGTGCCGCGTTGGCGATCCAGTCCCCGAAGTACGCCAGCCGGAAAATCTGGTAGCCACCGAAGAGGACGACCAGCGGCGCTGCTGCCAGTCCCAGGTCACGCCCACGGCGCACGAAGGCTGCGGCGCAGAGCAGAGTCAAGCTGACGGCGATCCCTTCCGGGCGGCCGAGCGCGACGGCGGCGAGCGAGAGCCCAAGCGCGAAGCCCCGGGCGCGCGAAGGCGGGGCATCCCGCATCCCCCAGACCAGAACCAGCGACATCAGGATCCAGAAGCAGGCGCTGATCGTCTCAAGGCCGCCCAAGGCCCAAAGCGTCCAGCCCGGGATGGTCACCAGCACGAGAAGACCGGCCGGAGTGGACCGGGATCTAGCCCAGAGGACGACCGTGGCAAACGCATAGAGAACGCCAAGGACCCGCGCCGCCAGCGCAAGCGGGACACCCAAGAAACCAAGCAAAACGATCTGCGCGAGCCACAGAGGGTTCGAGAAGCCCTCGATTCGCTCGCCGTCATTCCAGGTCAATCCCTTCCCGGCAAGGAGCCGCTCGCCGTAGCGCAGCGAGATGTACGCGTCGTCGTGGAAGAAACGACGATGGAGGACGAGGCCGACCACCAGGGCGAGCAGGGCGGCGCCGAAGACCAACCAGCGCCGGTCAATGGATTTCCACACTCGCCCAGTCGCCGAAACTGTTCCCAATCTCGGGTCGCGCCTGGCCTGGCATGTGGACGAGACGTCTTGTCCAGGGGCTGGTTCGGCTGGCTTTCTTCTCGACTCAAACACGACATCCTTGTCAGGGCAGTCATAGTTTTTCATCGCAAGACATCTCGAATTGCGGCACTTCGCGCTTTTTTCGATGGCGTGGATCTTGCTTGCCCGGCAGATACCCTAGATTTGCATGGACACTGCCTTCCCAGAACCGGGCATCTGCTCATCGATCGTGTGACCAGAGAGACTTCCTGGATCTGTCGAGTTGTGTCAAGATTCCTGCCACACCCATCCCTTGAGTCAAGGAGGCCAGCCATGAAACCGCGCAATAGCGCGATCGCCGCTCTTCTCTTCTTCGCAACCTGCAACGTGGCGGAACAAGACCGCAGCTCCTCGAAGGTCGAATCCTCGCCCGAGGCGCTCGGCCGGATTCCTGCCGGCGAGGTCGCAACCTGGCAAAAGGTCGGCGGCAGCAGCCTGCCGGACGGCCGCTACTTGCAGGCGGTGACCTTCGACGAGATTCGCGAGGTGGTGGTGATGTTCGGAGGGTTGACCTACAACACTTCCGTCGGCATGGACTCTCCCAACCAAGAGACTTGGGAGTGGAGCCCCGCGACGGGCGACTGGACCAATCGCACTCTGAGCGATGGCAGCAAGCCGGACATGCGTTCCGGTTCAGCCATGGTTTTCGATCCAAAGCGCAACAAGATCATTCTCTTCGGCGGGCGCGCGGGCAGTGGATTTAACTACGCAGACACCTGGGAGTGGGATCCTTCCAGCGGGAAATGGACGGACGCGACCAGCTCAGGCAGCCGCCCCAGCGCACGCAGCCAGCACGCCATGGTCTACGAGAAGTCGACCGGGAAGATCTTGCTGTTCGGAGGGGGAAGAAGCGATTCCACCAACTCCGATGGCAGTAGCATCTCGGTTTCCTTCGGCGATACCTGGGAATGGGACCCGTTCGCCCGCACCTGGACCCAGCTCAAGACAGCCGCCAGTCCAGCGGCACGACATGATTTCGGATTGGTTTGGGATTCCTCGCGCAACATGGCCGTGCTCTTCGGCGGCATGGAGAAGGACACCGCCGGAGTTGACGGTAGTCCCCTGCAGGACACCTGGGAGTGGGATCCCGTTGCTGGCACTTGGAATGAGCGAACCACCCAAGGAGGCAAACCATCCGCTCGCTATGGTCACTCGATGGCCTTCGCTGGAGGCAGCAACAAGGCCATCGTCTTCGGGGGTTGGGACATCACGACCGGGGGGAGCAAGAACGACCTGTGGGAGTGGGATCCCGCAGGTGGCTCCTGGACCTTGCGCCTGAGCGGAAGCGAGGCTGGCATTCCATCGCCGCGCAGGTATGCCTCCCTCGTCGCGGACGATGCGAAGGCACGGCTCGAGTTGATAGCCGGTTTCGCGGACTACTCTTATGGGAATTCCTACGGCTCGCAGGGCACCAGGGAGGTTTGGGAGATCGATGCGGCAACGTATGCGTGCCAGGATCGGTCGGCTCCGACCAACGTGCCGCTGCCGCGTTCGAATCATGCTTTGGCATACAACCCGTCCACGGGGAAGACTTACGTCTTCGGCGGAACGGACATGAATCAGCAACTTTTCGATGATCTGTGGGAGTGGGATGGCACGACCTGGGCAGAGGTGGTTACGGATGTCCGGCCCCCCGCCCGCTCCGACGCCGGCCTGGCCTACGATCCGGTCAGGAAATCCCTGATCCTCTACGGCGGCCAAAGCTGGGACATGACGGGGATGTCCTATCAGACAGTCCTCGGCGACACCTGGGAGTGGAACAGCACGACGCGAAAGTGGACGCAGCTTTCCCCGAAAGTAAGTCCCGACCCGCTCTACTCACATGGCATGGTCACCGACACGACCCACAACAAGATACTGCTCTTCGCCGGGATGAGTAGCTACCTGTACTATCTTCCCCCACCCGTGCCGGGGCCGGGCAACAAGGATCCGATGCGCAACGAGGTTTGGGAGTGGGATGGCACCAGTATGACGTGGACCAATCGAACTCCCATTGTTAGTGCGTCCGCTCCGAGTCCTCGTCAGTATCCGATTCTCGCCTACGATGAGACGCGCCAGAAGCTGTTCGTCGAGGAGAGTTCGACATGGGGCTACTACGGCAATGGCAACCCCAGCGCCTTCTGGGAGTGGGATCCAGTCTCGGCGGGGTGGGCCATCTACGATACCGGCGACTATCTCAATTACGGCTATCCCTACTGTGCTGCCTATGACTCCAACCGGCGGCGCGAAATTGTCTATGGCGACCTCTGGAACACGATGACAGGGATCCACGAAACCTGGGAGCTCGATGCCAAGAGCCCGACCTGGTACGTGCGCTCGATCCAAGACTCACCCTCCTCGGGTTACGGCAGTGCCATAGCATTCGACCGTGCACGCGGAGTAGTGGTCCTTTTTGGAGGCAGTGCGAACGGCTACACGACGGACGAAACCTGGGAATATAAAGTGACCAACCTGGGCAATGGCGAGGGTTGCTCCACTAGCACCGCCTCAACCTGCGCCTCCGGCAACTGCGTCGATGGAGTGTGCTGTGAATCTGCATCCTGCACCGGTCCATGCAAGTCGTGCAGCGTGAGCGGCAAAGAAGGCACCTGCGTTCTCGCGCAGGCAGGCACGGAGGTTCCGGGCAGTTGTTCAAGCGGACAAGCCTGTGACGGCAGTGGCAGCTGCAAGGCCAGCAATGGCCAAGCTTGCAGCGGTGCCAGCACCTGCGCCTCGGGCTTCTGTGTGGATGGCGTATGCTGCGACAGCGCCTGCGATGGCACCTGCGTGGCCTGCAATCAGGCCGGGCTTGTCGGAAAGTGTCGCCCCTTCGCAGCCGGGAGCGACCCGCAGAAAGAATGCGACCCGGGTTCCGGGACCTGCAAGCCCGCTTGCGACGGAGTCGGAGCCTGCGCGTACCCTCCCTACGGAACGACCTGCGGCAACTGTTTGCTCTGTGATGGCATGGGCACGTGCAACCAGATGGATCCCTACTGCGGCTACCCCGGGTCCGGTGGCTCCACTGGCTCCGGCGGCAGTTATGGCTCCGGCGGCACCTATGGCTACGGCGGCAGCTATGGCCGAGGCGGCGCCACCGGCACTGGCGGCATCATCTATGTCCGCGGCGGCAGCCCCTACACCGGCGGCTCTTATGGATATGGCGGCACCTTCGGCGATGGCGGCGCTTTCGGCTATGGCGGCACCACCAGCTACGGCGGCACTCCTGTCCGCGGCGGCACCACCAGCTACGGCGGTACCTATGGCTACGGTGGCACTCCCGGCTTCGGCGGGACTTCCGCCTACGGCGGCACTCCTGTCCGCGGCGGCAGCCCCTACACCGGCGGCACCTATGGCTACGGTGGCACCACCGGCTTCGGCGGGACTTCTGGCCGCGGCGGTTCCAGCGGCTACGGCGGGACTTCCGCCTACGGCGGCACCACCGGCCTTGGCGGAACTTCTGCCCGCGGCGGTTCCAGCGGCTACGGCGGTACCCTGTCTACGCCCTTCGGTGGTTCAAGTGGCAGCGGTTCGGGTGGCACAAGCGGCAGCGGGGGTTCGTCGAGCGGCACAGGTATCGGATACGGTGGTTCAGGCGGCAGTCGGGATGGAGGCTACCCAGGCGCCGGCGGCAGAACCAATCCCGATGCCCAAGGCAGGGATGCGATCACCGCACAGCTACACCGTTCGGGCTGCGATTGCGCATTGACAAGCACAGCGCCCGGAGGGCCTGGCCTAGCAACGCCGATCTTCCTCGCCGGGTTTGCCCTGCTGTTGCGCAGAATTCGCAGACGGCGAAGATGATGAGCTAGAGCCTGTCGGGAAACTGGGGGCCACCCGGCGCGGGAGTCGGAGAGCGTGCCGCGGGCCGCTCACCCCACAGGGGCTTCGGGGCGGACAGCCCACCCTGCCCACCCTTCGCGCTTCGCGCTCGCCCGTCGCGCCAGTCGCCCACGCAGGACACTTTGCGCCGGCCGCTCACGCTCACGCACGGCCGACCTGCGCTGGCCCGCAATCTCCTGCAAGCCCGATGTATAGGAGTCCAAGTCGCAAGCGGCGGGCGCCGCTTCAGGGACCGATGGACCAGAACAAAAAAACCGTGAGTGAGAGGGCGTTTCCCCTCACTCACGGTCCTGGTCAGATATGGTCGCGACCGGATGCCTAAGCTCAAATGCCTAGTTGGTAGGCGGCTCTTCGTCAGGCACCGTGATCTCGTCCGAAGCTACGCTCGTGCTGGTGCCGGTGCCGGAGCCAGGCCCGCCGGTGAACGTAGTCGTTCTAGAGCCGGTGCCAGGCCCGCCGGTGAACGTAGTCGTTCTAGAGCCGGTGCCAGGCCCGCCGGTGAACGTAGTCGTTCTAGAGCCGGTGCCAGG
>Ga0182017_10004448_pt1 | contig 10422 bp, 7 predicted proteins | sample 712E3DmetaG_FD_120492 | JGI IMG/M metagenome (GOLD analysis project Ga0182017, IMG submission 120492) | Permafrost microbial communities from Stordalen Mire, Sweden - 712E3D metaG | ecosystem: Environmental > Terrestrial > Soil > Wetlands > Permafrost | place: Sweden: Stordalen | collected... | reverse complement strand
GCGATGTCATTGCCGCTTGTAATTCCTTCGCCATGTAAACCCAGTCCTGTTGCAGATTTTCCTTGTTGCCACCGAAATCCCGATATTTCACCTTCCGGCTGCCCTTGTCCTTGGGGTCTTGGTTCACAAATTCGTCGGCTTCCTTTTCTTCTTTTGCACTGGTTGGCTCGTCTCCACCGCCTTCCCGCAACAGGCGTGTGCTTTCGAGAAAGGGAGTTTCGTTCGGGTCGTCCACAAACCCAACTTTACGTTTCATATCCTCTGCCCACGCCTTGCATTCGCTGACGGACACGAGAATGAAGGGACGTTCTTTGGCCATGCGTTTGGCACCGAATGGCCGTGTTTCTTCATGGGTAACGTAAAAGAAAAAGGCCGTCAGTTTGCCTTCCTTGATGCGTTTATGGACGCCAGCGCGTGACACCGGGACAAACATGATGACGCCGCCGCTCGAAAGCCCTACGTCGCCTTGGTAATACTCGGCGAGGGTTTCAAACCATTGGCCGCATTCTTTGAACGTTCCTTCCCGCCGATAGGCGCGGGTGCCAGGTGTCGGTTCGCCAACAATGGGCAGCAATTCTTTCGGCACCTCGATGAATGGAAACTGAATGAACGGCATATAGCCCATAGTAACATTATGAATACAGTTGTCAACCATAAATCGAAAGATATTTTGCAAGTTTCATGGGCAGAAAACCCACCAGCGGCTTGGCAAGTCGCAACGGCACAAAAACACCGGGACTCAAAATGCGATTGCTTGGGGGTCGTATCCGGGGCAAGCAATCGCGGTGCGCCGCGCGGCGCCAGAGCGCAGAAGCAAACAAACTTGGCCAGTGACGCCCGGCCGCACGGCGAGCGAGAAAGGTTCAGCCGGTCATCCGACGAAGCCAGCAACACCACCCTAAAAGCTGTCTTCTTTTTTTTCGCAGGAACGGGCGCGTTGAAGAATTCAACGGGCAACCGACCCGCCGCGCCGTCTCTCTGCTTCCGCTTCGGCAATCAGCGTTGCGAACGGAACTCCCAACGCCTCGGCGATGGCGTTGGCGGCGTCCAAACTTGGGTTGCTCAATCCATCCTCGATCTTCCCAATGTAGGTTTGATGGAGTCCGGCCTTTTGAGCAAGGGTTTGTTTGCTCAATTTCTTCGCCTCCCGGTGTCGTTGCAACACCAAGGCGAAAGCATCCGAGAATTCCAGTTTGCGGCGGCGCATTGCCTAACGCTGCAACGGGAACGCCTACCAGATGGATAAGAATATATTCTTGCATTGGCGTGGTTATCAGCTAAAATAACCGCACCATGTCTTTACGGGGCAAAATATGATGGCTCGCGGGGTGACAACCATCAGGCAGCCGATTAACAGAAGCATCTCGTTAATCTGCCGCGCTTCTCGCGCGGCGTTCACAATCCGTCCATTAAATCACGGCCACAAACGCCAAGAGCCTTGGCAATTCTCAAAAGGGCATCCACCGAAACCGTGCGATGTCCGTTTTCCAAGAGGGAAAGGAAAACGACCGACAGGCCGGTTTTTTCAGCCAGCTTTTCTTGGGTCATTTTCATCCGTTTGCGTTGCGTGCGAACGGCATCTCCCAAGATGCGGCGGTGTGTTGGAACGGAAGGCACGCTCAATACAAACAGGCCGAGCCGGAAAACAACATTTACTATAGTATAATTTTATCTTGCAAGTTTTCGCGAAAACATATAGAAATCCACAAGCTTTCAGAAAAGCACATTTGATGACGGGAAATGACTTCGGGGAATGATATGACAGGCAAAGCAAAGATTCTGGTGATTGAAGACGAACCGGGCGTTTCGATGATGATGGTGTATTTGCTAACGCAGGCCGGGTGTAAAGTGCAGGCCGCATGGAATGCGAAAAGAGGAATAAATCTGGCTCAGACTAATGAATTCGACTTGATCACACTGGACGGAACTTTGCCGGGCATCAGCGGTTTTGAAATCTGCCGCCGTTTGAAAGAAAATCCATTTTTTCAGACTCCTATTGTCTTTGTGTCGGGCCAGGTTAGTGAGAATGACGTTCAACACGGCCTTGAATTAGGCGCAGCGGATTTCATCGAAAAACCGTTTGAGGCAACTGATTTCATTTTCCGAATCCTTTCATGCGCCAAACAGAAAAGCGACTTTGATACTGTTACTGCAACCGAAGGGGCAACGGCATGAAAAATCAAACTCTATTCAGAAGGAGCCAGCCGTTTCCAGGGACAACGGAGTCCCAATTGAATCCGAAACGCTGTGGTGACGAGAATGTTAATTTCCCCGGCCTCAATCTTTTGAAGATTTCGGGTGGCAATTTCAGCGCGTTCGGCCAGTTCATCCTGCGTCAAACCCTTGCGCACCCGCTCCCGGCGCACGTTGGCACCAAAGACCTTGATTCGCTTCCATTCTTTCTTGGCAATGGCCACGACATATTACATCGCTTTCTAATGGTGGAAATGAACGATACATATATCGTGAAAAGACTTTGGGTTCTGCTTGCCACGTTTGGCGCGCATTTGCGAATCTCAACACGACCGAGACTCGCTTGGTTCAATTTTCTGGAACAACCGCTACATTTAACCGTATAACAGAACTGAAGGAAACCACATGAAAACAAACCATTGGACGAAAACAATCGGCGTATTGTTACTCTCGCTTGGCCTGTTCAAACCAGCCAGCGGTTTTGCCCAGACGTTAGCAATCCAGTCAGGTTCTTCCATTGACGCGGCGCAGGCAGATTCCATTGTCCAGATTGCTGCGGAGTCGCAAGGGCTGGCGCAAATCGCACCGGCGGATTTGCCGATTGTAGGCGGAACTTTTTGGTGGGTCATGCCGGGCGGGGCCGCTGTTCCAGCACCATGCGCGCCGCTGGATTTAAACGGGGCCATCTACCAGATTGCCGAAGGACAATTTCTCGTGGACGAAACGGGCGGTCAGGTGGTGGCGAACGCACCCCGGTTCGGGTTGCGGGCGCAGTCCACGAGCAGCACCGTGGCTTCCGAAGTCGCTTCGCAGGCGGATGCAGTGGTAAATCTGATCACGCAGGTTCAGACAGCGACGGCAAACCAGCAGATGCAGACGACCATGCAAACAATGGGCATGGATGTTCCGTTTCCTGGTGATGGCGGCAGCGGCGATGGAGGAACAAATGCCTACACGTCCAATTATTCCAGTTACACGGTGAACTATGGGACAAATTTATGGATTGCGCAATTTAGCGTTTCGTCAGGCAACGTGTCAGGAATTGTGTCAAACACGCAACCGGGTGTTGAATATGAAATCCAAGCCAAGACGGACTTGTTGCAAAGCGATTGGATTTCCGAAGGGTTAATTCCCGGTTCAAAAACAACCAACTGGACGCCATTTAGCATCGCGGCATTCAGTCCGACCAACAACCTTTTTCTGCGTATACGTTCTTGGATCAGCAGCGACGGGAGCGGATTGCCAGATTGGTGGGAATTGCAGTATTTTGGGCACACCGGCGTTGACCCCGATGCCGATCCAGATGGCGACGGGATGAGCAATTGGGAGGAATTTGAAGCGGGAACTGACCCAACGACTTTTAATCCTCCAAGCGGAATTAATAATTTCCAAGCCACAATTACTGGCACAACCACTGTGCTTTTAACCTGGAATTCTGCACCGGGTCCTGTCACCAGCTACACGATAGATCGGTATGACCGTGTTTTGAATCAAGAACAGTATTTTACCGTTGCTGCGACAATCCACCAGTTTGTGGATACCAATTACATCAATTATCCAGCGTGGGAATTACCCATCGTCTATATGGTTTATGCAAACTATGCGACCGACAATTCTGGAAGCAGCACAGCCAGCCCGCTGGTTGAGTATGGGATACCGACGGCGGAAGTTGTGATGGGGAATGGCGGTGGCACGGGGTTCGCCGTGACGGGCATTCCCGCTGACGCGGCGGGCGTACAAATCACGCGCTTGGATTATCTTAACCGTTTTTATCCAACAATCACCGCTGGCAGCAACAGCTTTTTTGTGCCGGCCAACGCCTTTGCCAACGGTGCATACTTCATGGCGACAAACTTGGTTGGTTTGGGGCCTGACGGAAGCGATTATTATGTGCAAACCGTCTGGTCCAATGGGGTCTCCAGTCAGCCAACGGAGGCCGGTTATGTGGAGGGACAACAACACCGTGGCGTTGATGATGGCGATATTTTTGTGAAAGGGCGATTCAATGATGGCAGTACCCATTTGGAGCAAAATGCGATTTTCCTGCTACGGGCGGCTGGACTGACAGGCCCGTTTGTTTATTCCTTCGACTTTGGATATGGCCAGTCGCCGGTCTATCAACCGACCAATTATGCCTACGCCAGTTTTTGGCGTGTCAATGAACATGATACCTACGTTGGGATGGGTGACTATTCGGGTTTGGATTGGTCTATACCGTTCTGGCAGAACTACCAGCTTCGCAACTTTGTCTTTTCCACCGCTAACGTCAACTCATCTGGTTTCCTAAACACGGGCGCCGACGGGAATTATGAACTTATCAATCCGACAACGTTCGCATTTCCTGCCACCAACACTGTGGGGCTGCTTGCGTTGCTTCCCGCCAGTCAGACAACGTGGATGGTGCCTTACAGCGATCCCAGTAAGTTGGGAATCACCACTTCCGGGGGATATTTTCACCTGCCAAACAACATTTACAATTATTTCGGGCTGAAATTACTCTCGGTGATGGTGGCTCACAACCACGCCGGAACCCTTTATTTTGACACGCTGAATCCGAACGGCACATTGTTGCAAACCAATGACGCCTATTATTTTTATCCCCAATTTGACCAGCCCAACCTGCAAACGGTCGGGTATTATTTCGGCAGAAGTCAAAATAACGCTGTCAACGGTTACTTTGGAGAATGGCTCGGATCAGACCCGTTGCCTGGTAACTACGCCTTTTCCCCAACCTATGCCCAGCCGCTGTTAATTGGCTCGGTGGGAACTCCCTTGCAAGTCGGGGCCTTTGCCGAACAGGTGATTCTCAATGGCGACATCACCAAGCCGGTGTACGTGAGCGAATACTTTGACAAGGCTTACAAAGTGGATTCCAACGGGAACGTGACCACCAACCAGACGGGCATTCTCTCACCTTACGGAGATTTCCTGCCCACTGAGCCAGGGCCGACGGCGCTGGTGACTTTGCCGGCCTCCGACGGTCAGCGCGGAACCGGCATTGTGTACGTGGTGAGCCTCCAGTTGGACGTCAACCACGACGGAAACATGCAATCGTCACTCTTCGGGCCAGACAGTGTCTGGAACACCATGAATTTTTGGGTAAATGAGCTTTACGACCAGCCAGGCAACGGAACGACCTTGGATCAGGATTTCATGGTGAACCAAAATCAGGGAGGGTCTTTCAATACCAACCTCCAGCCGAACTACGCTTACCAGCAAATTACCTGTCAACGCGACTTGGAAAATTTCGCCCGTCTGTGGATTCGTGGATTGCCAAGCTTGCCAGCCAGCCAAGGCTATTCGGTGACGCTTAGCCTTGATTCGTGGGGAGGTTCCATCAATCTTTATCAAGCCGTTGAAACCAGCGGTGGCATGGGTTATTTGACCGATACCAACATTGCTGCCGCCCAGGTTGCTGCGCCTTATGGCAACGCGCTGGCATCGCTGTGGGACTCTGATTTCACGCTGCCGATGAATGCGCAAGGCAATCCGACCATGACGAACTTTCTGTTTGAAGGTGCGGCAATACCAGGTTGGGGCGATGGAACCGGAATGGCTGGTATTGTGCTGACCGTGTCCCAAAACGGACAACCGATAGCGCAATCGGAAGTTTATGTTAATCTCAGTCATGTGAAGGATATGTACGAGCGGGCACAGGTGACCAATGTGGTGCAAACCTGGCCGGAAATGGTGCAACAAACAAACACAAGTGGCTTTCAAGTGTTGTCTTCGCCGGGATACAGCGCTTCTGAATCCAAGCAACTCGCTGTGTTCGTTCATGGATGGCGGATGACGGCATGGGACACAGAAAAGTTTTCCGACACGATGTTCAAACGGCTTTACTGGCAGGGTTTTCAAGGTCGCTTTGCATCGTTACGCTGGCCGACGCGTTCAGCCGAAACAGATACGAACGGTTTGGATTATCTCACTTTCAATCGCAGCGAACACATTGCATTTGAATCTGGCACGGGAGCGGCGGCGTATTTCAATAATTTGCGCCAGCGTTTCACCAATGATACGATCAGTGCCTGTGCTCACAGCCAGGGGAACATTTTGATGATGGAAGCTCTCAAAGAATTGGCGGCTGCGAATCAAAGGCCGCTGGACAATTATGTAATGATGCAGGCGGCGGTGCCGGCCCATTGCTACGATACGACCGTGCCTTATTACCATGACTTCACCAACGAAGAACAAATCGTTCCTACGCCGAACACGTATGCGAATTATGCGGCAGGAATTGCGAATGCGCTTCGTGGGCAAATTGTGAACTTTTTCAACACGAACGATTATGCACTGGTATCGGCCACAACAAACATCTCTGGAATGAATTTCAACGTCAGTTGGATAGGCAATGAAGAATTGACAAAACCGCTGGCGTTTTTTGGCTATTCCTACAACCCTGCGAATTCCACTGCATATCTGACAAATATCAATTATGGCGTGACGGGCCGCACAGTGACCAACGCATTTGAATTGATGCCGTTTGTGGCGCGGCCACGAAGCTTGGCTGCCGGAGCACAAAGCGGTGTGGGGCAAACTGTGAATGGCGGAGAATTTGATTTGAAGACAATCGGTTTTAGTGGCAACGATTATGATCACAGCGGAGAATTTAATCGAAACATTCAGACACCACAGGTTCATGGTTTTTACACCAACCTAACTTCAACCCTATTCCCTCATTGAACATGAAACGCATCTATTTTTTCAGTTTCATTTTGTTGGCTGTCCTAGTCGTTGGGATCGCTATTTTCTGGCATCATTCAAATAACGCCGCGAATGCAGATGTCGAAACTCAAACGCTGACTGTTTCAGCCAAGCCTGTTTTATCAAACAACTCGACGGGAGAGAAAATCACACATTCCGAAACAACCCAAGCTCCTGCTATTCCAAACGACCGATTGACGCAAATGGGAATTACGCCCGACATGACGCAATCACAGAGAGAGGAAAAATATGTGCAATGGTATGCCGCAGAATCCGCAAAAATTGCAGCGCAGCATCAACATCTCATCGAGTTTTACGGCCTAACAGTGGATGAGAGCAATCAGCCGGTTGCTGGCGTAAATGCACATTTGATCCTAACCGAATCGCCTGCGACACCCAACGGCATAGTTGAAACAAATACTCAAAGCGACGCCCAAGGTTTTTTTAGTTTTAGTGGTGCTGTTGGTAAATTACTGCAAGTTTGGCTCGACAAAAACGGGTATTACGTTTCCAAAAGCAACCGGATTGATTTTGATTATATGGGTTATCAACCGAATCCAAACCAACCAGAAGTATTTCATTTGCGCAAAAAAGGTGCTGGCGCGGATTTGATTACTGCTAGGTATGGTGTTTATTGGGATCTCGGAGTAAGCGCACCGCTAGATGGTACACCTGTATGGGTGGACTTCTTTAACCGGAAAGTTGGTGAAACCGGGCAACTCGAAATCAGTCAAACTAAACCGCCATATAGCGCATGGAAAACCGCCACACAATGGACATACAAAATGGAAATTCCAGATGGAGGGCTTGTAGAAGAGAATGATGAATTCCCGTTTGAAGCTCCAGAGGGTGGTTATCAATCCATCGTGGGATTCGACTTTCAACAAGGGCAAAATTGGGCAACCAACTTAAAGAAGGATTACTACATCAAATTTGGAAATCCACCACGATACGGACGTATCCATGTCGAAACCTCAATAATGTCAGGCACAAGTCTGCAATATGCCATCAATCCCGATGGTTCGCGGTATTTAGAGCCGAAAGACCAAACTTATGTCAGACCGCAATGAACGAATTGCCATCGGTCTGTTATGTTCCATAGTTGCAGCGTTTCTTGCATGGCTTGGAACAACTATTTGGACTCGTTGGAAAGTAACACTTTTTATACTCACCCTTCTGGGTTTGAATGGTGGATGCCACGCAAATGCTTCTCTGACAACCAATGCCGTGGCCGAACCGCCGACCGCTGCCAATGTCAATGGCGCGGTTGATCTCTACCAAGTTCAAAAAATGATAGAAACGATGTCCGCGACAAATAAAAACTTTAAGCTGGCCGTAGGTTACATTACTGCGGAAATGATGGGTCATACGCCGCCTAAACTGCCGGAAGGGGTGACGCAAGGCGACTTATCAAACGCCACTTTTCAAATGTTTATCATCCCTCGATTGGCCACCACACAGAAGATCATTGAATTCTATGGCAAAGCCGTTGATGAAAGCAATCAGCCGATAGAAGGTGCAAAAATCGAATTTGCATGGATACATTTTTTCCCTCCTCCTGAAGGCATAATCAGCACAAATGTAATCAGTGACCAGCAAGGACTGTTTTCTCTGTCTGGTGTAATTGGGGCAAGCCTAAACGTTCGCATAAGCAAAGACGGATATTACAAAGTAACGAGCCTAAACAGAACCAATTTTACCTATTCTACATTACCAAACTCGACTCCATTTCAACCAGACTCAAATAATCCTGTTATCTTCCATCTTCACAAAAAGGCGTCGGTGCAAATTCAACCTCAGATAATTAACGGTATTTAATCCACGACCACAGACATGGACTCGACATGAATTGGGCGTGACCGCAAACCGGCCCACAGCCACGCACTGACTGCGCCCCGGCCATGTCCCTGGACAGTCCGTGACCAGTTCGCACCAACTACGGCGACGGTTGGATACGTTCCCGCCAACCGCAAAATAGCGTTGAAGTGAACGCCTTGGAAACCTCGTTTACGGGCAGACACCATCTCCTAACGAAATAGTTCGGGAAAAATGCGGCTCGAAACCGAGCGACAAAAAGCGACAAAAGGCGGCAATGAATTTGTCGCAATTTGTCGCTTTTTGCCGCCTTTTGTCGCTAGGCGCGCAATTAGTTTTTAATGAGTAATTTGCCATTTTTAGGCAGGGCACGCGTGACCCCTTGTTAAAACACGGTTTTTGCGGCTCGCCAAAATCTCGCCGAGTGCTGCGCGAAATGCTTCGCTTGGTACCAACCGTCCGTTGACACCCTGTTGCTAACCGCGTTGCCTCGGATGGTGCCAACCGTGTTGCTTTCAATGTTGCGAACTTTGTTGCTAACCGCGTTGCCTCGCCGGTGCCAACCCTGTTGCTAACCCTATTACGAAGTCGGTGCAACCGTGCTGCTAACCGTGCTGCTAACCGAAAAAAACCTGCTTCTAGGGTGGCGTTACTGGCTTGTCGGGGCGGCGTCCGAACCTTTGCGGCTGCGTGTGGCTGGCGGTCGTCGCTGGCCTGCTTATTAGGCGCTCTGGCTGCCGCGCCGGGCAGCGTGGCGATGCTGGCGCATCGCCTGATTGCTTTCCAGGCGGCGTTAGCTCGTTGGCGGTTTCGGTTTCAGGCTGTCATTGAATTCTTTGGCTTCCTCGGCACCCATCATTCTCACGTTAGCGATGTGCGGTCCGCGTGAATGGTATGGCGAATTTTCTTTCGATGGCGGCGGGACATCGCTTGTGATCGCCGTTGCCGGCGGCGTTGCCGGCGCGGGTTTTGCGGCCTCGGCGGGCGCACTTTGAGGCGTGGCCGCGATATTTACGGCTGGTGTGGTTCTCGCCTGTTTGCGCCGTTTGCGCTTTTTGCCGCCGTCCAGGACAATGCGGCCGTATTCGGCCACACGCGCCCGGCTGGTCTTGATGCCATGTTGTTCTAGCAATTCAGCAATGGCGGCATAGGACACATTTTGCTTACGCAATTCCATGATGGAATCATGGACGGGTTTCAAACCGTTGAACGGGACACGATGCGGAACAGGCCGGAATTCTTGAACTGCCTTGCGGAGCGATTCAAGATCGGGCGTTGGTGTGGTTGGTGTATTCATAATTCTTGAATGTCATGGTTAAGATTTGAGGCGAGTCGTCTCGCAAGTTTCCGGCGCGGACATGGCGCGTCCAAGTCGGGAGCAAGGCAAGTTGTCTTGCGAGTCATCCGTCCGGCCATCCGGCGGCATTGCCGTTGCCACTGTCCGGCCATCGCCGGGACGTTGCGCGGACATGACGCGAGATATTTTGCCGGTTGCCTTGCCGGATGTTGCGCGGCCATCGCGTGACCGTCTCGCGGGACTCCGCGCAGTTTTCGGCGAGCTATTGGCGAGCCGTAAAAACCTTGTCCAGACAAGGGGTAAGGCTTCCCTCGTATAAAAGCATTTGCTGACAACCTTGCGCTTGCACAGTGATTTGAAAATTGTTGCATCGGATTTGTCATGCTCCATGTGCATGACTGCGCAAATTGGTG
>Ga0182017_10004445_pt1 | contig 10425 bp, 11 predicted proteins | sample 712E3DmetaG_FD_120492 | JGI IMG/M metagenome (GOLD analysis project Ga0182017, IMG submission 120492) | Permafrost microbial communities from Stordalen Mire, Sweden - 712E3D metaG | ecosystem: Environmental > Terrestrial > Soil > Wetlands > Permafrost | place: Sweden: Stordalen | collected... | reverse complement strand
GTGCCGGAGGTCATGATGGACTCGGTCGAGAGGTTCTCCCCGATATTGATCCCGCTCACGACTAACGCGGGCTTCAGGTTCAGGGCATACAGCCCGATGATAACGGCGTCGGTGGGCTTTCCTGCAACCGCCCACGCTTTTTCACCGTTCATGACGACCTGCGTTGCCCGGAGGGGCTCGAAGATGGAGATCGACCTGCCGACAGCGCTCTGCTGCGTGGCGGGGGCAACAACCGTTACATCCGCGATGGGCTTCAGTGCTTCATAGGCAGCCCAGAGCCCGATGGAGTTCACGCCGTCATCATTGGTGAGCAGGATCGATGGTCTCATGTTCACGATCTATTACACCCGCCCCACAAATAACTCACCGATCGGATAGGGTAATTTTCCCTGGCAGCATACGTATGATCAGATGAAAGTCCTGCTCGCAGAATATACGACCGCGCATGATGCGGTGCTTGCCCATGAGGGCAGGGCGATGCTTGGAGTGCTCACGACAAGTTTCGAGCGGTGCGGCTACGATGTAGTCCACCCGGGTGAAGGTGATTTTGCTGATGAGATCGAAAGGCTCGCGCCCGCGTGCGACATGGGCCTCGTGATCGCCCCGGACCACCTGCTCTCAAAGTTCACCATGATCCTTGAGCAGCACACGCACAACCTCGGCTGCGGGTTCATGACCGTGGCGCTCTGTGCTAACAAGGTACAGACCCAGAAGATCCTCCGGGAGCACGGTATTGCCGTGCCGGGGGAACCCGGGCCCGGAAAAAGGATGATCAAGCCGGTCAAGGGATGCGGTGCGCAGTGCGTCCGGCTCTCTGAAAGTGATGCAGGCGGGGACGAGTTTACCGAGCGGTATATCAATGGCGAACACTTCTCCGTGAGTATCATCCCGAACCGGGTCATCGGGGACGCGTGCCTCTATTTTTCCGGCGCTCCTCCGCTCGTCCTTGCCGTGAACCGGCAGCAGATCGGGATTGATCCGGACGGGTCATTCCATTACCTTGGGGGCGAGACACCGGTTCACCCGTTACGGGAAGCGGAGATCACCGGCACCGCCCGGAAGGTGGTCGAGGTTCTTGGCTGCCAGGGATACTGCGGTGTGGATATGGTAGTGGCGGACAAGGTTTACGTAGTGGATGTTAATCCGCGGATAACGACAAGTCTTGTCGGTATCGCAGCCTGTATGAAGGAGGAAATTGCCGATCTGCTTGTTGCAGCTTCGAAGGGAGCAGGGTCCGCTGAGGTCCACTTCAGCGGCAGGGTCAGATTCGATACGAACGGAACGGTCACACGCCTATGATCGGGATCGATGTCGGGGGGGCAAACCTCAAGGTTGTTGACGATGCGGGTGTCCATATTCATTACTGCCCGCTCTGGAAGAAATCGCTCCTTGCGGAGGTGCTTTTGCAGCATGCCGGAAGCGATCAGGACCCTGCCGCAGTTGTAATGAGCGGCGAGCTTGCCGATTGTTTCGAAAGCAAGCTGCAGGGGATCTCGTTTATTGTCGCTGCAGTTAGGAAGGCATTTCCGCATGCCCGGTTTTATGGTACGGATGCACAGTTCCATGACCATGCCGTCCCTCAGCTTGCCGCATCTAACTGGCTAGTCGCTGCCGATTATCTCCGTTCCCGGCATCCGGACGCCATGCTCCTCGATATCGGCAGCACGACAGCCGATATCATCCCACTCAACCGGTTCGACAGTCTCCTTGAGATGACCGATACGAAGAGACTGCAGGCCGGGTACCTTCTCTATACCGGCATGCTCCGTACAAGCGTTGCAACGCTCCTCAGCTCCGTTGACCTTGCGGGAATACCAACGCCCGTGAGCACCGAGTATTTCGCCACAAGCGCCGATATCCACCTTGTCCTCGGCCACATAATGCCTGCGCTTTATACCTGCGATACTCCGGACCGGAAAGAAAAAACCAGAATGGCATCGCTGCGCAGGCTTGCCCGAGTGGTCTGTGCCGATCTCGATGAGATCGGTACCGGCGGAGCACAGCAGATTGCAGAACAGTGCTGGGCCGTCCAGCGCGACATGATATGCAGCCAGGTGAAAAAGATCGCAAATTCTTCCGGTGCAGAGGAGATCATCGTTGCCGGTATCGGGGCCCCGCTTTTTGCACGGGAACTTGGTGGGACGGACCTGACCTGCGAACTCGGGCCGGCTGCGGATGCCCTGCCGGCGTTTGCAGTCCGTGAAGTGGCAAAAGCGAGGGATATCTGATCATGGTGACAGCAGATTCGGAGATGTTCTTGTAAGATCTTGGAAAATCAGTCTGCTCCTGCTGGCCGGATCGATCATGATGAGCGCACTATTCTGGATGATCGGGCTGCCGTTCTTCTTTATTTTCCTTTTCGTGCCGCTCCTCTCCTTCCTTTCCGGCAGGAGGAAGACCCGGCGCTGCCCGGTGTGCGGATGGGAAACTGTCGGGAGCGGGCTTTTCTGTACTTATGATGCGACTCCTCTTGAGGATTCCGGCAGCAGTGAAAAAAGGAAAGATGACTGAGGGCGGGAGCGATATGCCAGATATAATGGGAGCCTGTAGGCTTTCTAAAAGATTCTTACGCTCTTGGGGGCATGCAAGCATGGCCCCCGCCGCTTGGGATCCCCATAATACGATTTTGACGTATTACCTGCAAAAAAAAAATTAAAAAACTCTCTAACCAAATGACATTGCATCGCAATGCGCCCCGTTCCCCTTTGGCGAAGAATGCGATTCCCTCAGGAAAGAGCAGGGCTGGAGAAGAGCCATTGGCTCTTGGACTCTGGAGGAGCAGGAGGGGGGAATACTATTGATGGAAAAATTACGAGTTATCTGCCTTGGGTAAAAAATGGAACGGTTAACAGACCCGCGGGACAGGGTCACCTAGAGGAGGCTCGATAAATCGTTCGCCACCAATTGCCGTTTCCATAATCACGTGGGCCCCTTTGGTCACGGTACCTACAACTGCAGCATCTTTCCCGTATTTATGAGAGTGCAGTGCATCCAGGACCGCGTCAACACAGGCTGCCGGAACTCCCATGACGACTTTTCCTTCATTCGCCACTTCCAGCGGGTCGATGCCGAGCATACCGGCAGCACTCCGGACATTTTTGCGGACCGGGATCTTCTCTTCCTGTACCCGGACAGAGACTCCGCTTTTCCTTGCCATCTCATTGATTGCGCTGGCAAAACCGCCCCGCGTGGGATCCTTCATGGCATGGACCGTACCGGCGTCCAGCACTTTCTCAACCAAGCCCCAGAGCGGCGATACGTCCGATTTTATCTGTTCCCCCAGATCGAATCCTTCCCGGTGAGCCATGATGGCAAGCCCGTGATCGCCCAGCGTACCGGAAACCATTATTACATCCCCCGGAACGAGGCCGTTGTCGCGGACGATGGTCTTTGCAACACCGATACCGGCTGTGTTGATGACGATGCCATCTAATGCACCCCGCTCCATCACCTTTGTGTCTCCCGTGACAAGGTTTGCGCCAGCTTCTCCCAGGGCCTCATCCATGGAGGAGACGATCCGTGCAAGGTCGTCTATCTCGAACCCTTCCTCAATGATCATGCCGCAGGAAAGTGCAATCGGCTTACCTCCCATCATCGCAAGGTCGTTGATGGTACCACAGACAGAGATCCTCCCGATATCCCCGCCCGGAAAAAAGATGGGGCGGACTACGTGTGAATCCGTGGTAAATACCAGGTTCTCTCCCTTGAAGGGGATGACTGCGCCATCATCCATAGCTTCGAGTCCGATCCCCCCGGCATTGTTATGCCGGAACTTGGTGAGTGTCTGGAGGAGTTCCCCCATAACTTCGCCACCGGCACCATGCATCATGTTAACTTTCATTTAATCATCCACCTCAATTTCCACATGGGTGACAACAATCTCCCTGCCTTTGACCAGCTCCGGCAACGCTCCGCACTTCGGGCACACATACACCTCATTCCCGGCATACCCGCAGGTGCATTTTGTCTGCGGATCGGTCTCATGACATTCAAGGAGGGTATGCAGGAAAAGAGGATCCTCTTCCTTGATGATATTGAAGAGAAAAACAACCTGTTCCGGGTTGACCATCGCCATTTTTCCCACTTCGACCGTCACTTTTTTTACCTTGGTAGCCCCGTGCTCGCGTGCCGCCGTTCGTGCGGTGGCATACAGGTCATAGGCAATGGAGTACTCGTGCATCAGTTATCCAGAGCCTCATAGACCTGTCTGAAAATATCCCGAGTCTCAAGCCCCTCTTCACGGGAAAGCCGCTGGATGGCGAATCCCACATGTACCAGCACGAACTCCCCCACTTTCACGTCAACAAGATCGAGTCTGACTTCCTGCCGGAGGTCGCCATAATCAACAAGTCCGATATTTCCCTCTTTTATTTCAATGACTTCGGCCGGCACTGCAACGCACATTGAGAATTCCTCGTGATATATCCTGCTTGTACTGTGCGTGGTTCAACCACATAAAAACAGTGATGCAGATACAAGGTTCGGATTCCCCCGTATAGAGAATTACCCGGATCGTTTTTTACTAACCGATATGAACTTCTCTGATCCTTTTACACACCCTCCTGCGGGATAGTATTATCTCACTGGCCTGCTTAGTGGCCATGAATACGAAAAACATCGCCGTTGGTAGTATTTCTGCGTGACTCGTCCTTCTGATTCTCATGATCGTTTCCGGGTTCCTGTGAATCAGATCCTGTCAGGAAACATCAGCGGGTATGGGGGGCATACGGGCGATTATCTCGTTTCCGCTGATGGCGATCCTGTTTGCACAGATCTGGAATATCTGAAAACAAACGAGATTGTCAATTCCTTTTTTTCTGATCAAAAGAGGCACTACGCCGGGGAAGAGATTTGAACTCTTGAGGTGCAGGGCACCAGTAGCTTTCAAGGCTACCGCCTTCCCGGACTAGACTACCCCGGCAGTGCTCCATATGTTGGATCTGCGATATAAAAAAGGCTTCTTCATTCCGGATATCCCGGAATCCGGGTTTTTTCATCCCCGGAAAATTTATCGGCGCAGCAATAGAGCAATTCCGAGCGCTGCCAGTCCTGATAATGGCATCAGTGAAACAGCCGGGATTCCCCCGGATGCCTGCGGTACCGCTGCAGCAAAGGGAGCAGGCACTGTCGGGCTCACGGAAATTGCGTCGGCATTTTCCGCGTACAGGAATACTTCGCCTTGTTCCGAGTAGTTATAGGGGTATATCTTCACGTAAATCGTGTTTCCCGATCCTCCGATGGCTGCCTTTTCCGGGTTCTTTGCATCCTGGTTATTCTCCACATGCAGGACACCCTTTTCATCCACATATTCGATGACCCAGTCAATGGAAGAGGACGTATACAGCATCACCGGTCCGGAACCTGTTTTCACCGTAAAGTAAGCAGGAGCATCTCTGGAGGCTTTCGCATGTGCGGATACTACGGTGTCAGGGGCTGCCTCAGACAGGGTCGCAACCGGCGTTTGTGGGCCTGTCGCGGTGATGGTACGGGTCCCGATAAATCCCTTTGCATCGGTAAAACTCACTTCATATTCCCCGGGGATACTGATCGGCACTTCGGTGGAAAATGCACCCTCGTAATTCGTATTGACAAACTGGGGGCCTAATACCAGCGAGCCATCAGGACCGACAACCTCAACCTGAACGCCGGAATTTTCATCGCCCTTGATGGTACCGGCCACAACCAGTGCCCCGGTAAACTGCTGGTGTAATGGGGAATCCATCTGGATCTCCTCGGATCGGTCAACGATCTGGACAAGCCGCATCGTCACGGAATCCCCCATACCGTTCACCGGTACTTCAACCTTGTACGTCCCCGTTTTCAGGCCGGTGGTATCGAACACCACCTTGAAGGTCTTATCCGGCCTGACACCAACGACCTGACGTTTGATCTCCGTTGTCGTTGTCAGCTGATAATAAAGAACAACATCAACCGACATGCCGGGGGGAAAGGTGGTCACGCCGGTCACAACGAGCGGTTTTCCTACCGTGAGAGTTTCAGGAGCATCAATATTCACCTGGTAGGCAATGGCAATTACCGGTAAAAAGAGCAGTCCCATCACCAGCAGGACGATCTTTTTCATCTATATCAGATCAACTATTAGGATGTTAATGATTTCTGACAGGCTGGAAAAACCGCTGGCGTCCTGGCGGGGAAAAGAGCGGTACGAAAATGAATTACCGGAATGTCTTACCGTGATTTTCAAAAGCGGTGGCTGCACGTGGTCGGCCTGCCGAATGTGCAGTTACCGTCATGAGCGCTACCAGGCAGAGTCCTGCGATGCCCTGCTTTACCATCTCAAAGCCCAGCTTGCCTGGGTGATGAACGAGTATGATCCAAAAGAATACCGGATGGTCAAGATTTTTACCTCAGGAAGTTTTTTTGATCCCCGTGAAGTCCCCCCGGCATTTCTGACCGATGTCGCCTCCGCATTCCGGGGAAAACTGGTCATTGCAGAGACCAGGCCGGAATTTGTCAGGGATGAGGTTCTTGCCCCGTTCATCGAAACTCTGGATGACGGCAGCTGGAAGACGCCGCTGTACTGTGCCATAGGCCTTGAAACTAGTAATGATGCCATCCGGGAAAAATGCATCAACAAGGGATTCACCTTTCAGGATTTCCGGGATGCTGCCGGGCGTGCCCGCGCTGCCGGTGCCGGCGTGAAAGCCTACCTGCTCTTCAAACCGCTCTTCCTGAGCGAGCGGGAAGCAGTTGATGACATGAAAACATCCTTTGCGGACACGGTCCCCTTTGCCGACATAATCTCCATGAACCCCTGCACGGTCCAGCGGAACACTGAGCTTGAGTATTACTGGAAGCGTGGAGCATACCGGCCACCCTACCTCTGGAGTGTGCTCAGTCTTCTTTCTGTTGCCCCGATCCATGTGACCTGTGATCCTCTTGGCGGCGGGCAGAAACGCGGGCCGCACAACTGTGGGAAATGCGATTACGATATTGTCAAAGGGATCCGGGACTATTCGCTCACCGGCGATCATGACCTGATCGGTGCCCTGATCGATGTCGCATGCGGGTGCAAGCAGGAATGGGAATTCGTGCTCTCTGAAGAAAAACCGTATTGCATGCCGCTGACGCGATAAGAAAAAAATTATTTTTTCTGATGTTCGCTCTGAATCTCAAGCTGGCGTGCGAGCAGGGGCAGGAAGGTCCCGGCATCGGATACAATACCAATTGCCTGCGTCGTGCCCCGGTCCATCAGCTTGGTCAGGTGAGCGGGGTTGATATCGACACAGACCGTCTTCACGTTTGAGGGCAGGCAATTGCCGACTGCAATGGAGTGGAGAAGGGTTGCGATCATCAGCACCATGCTGCACCCCTCGATATGCTTTCGCATTGCATCCTGCGCTTCCATGACATCAACGATAACATCCGGCAGCGGGCCGTCATCACGGATGGAACCGGCGAGCACAAAGGGGACATTCTTCTTCACGCATTCGTACATGATCCCGCCGGTAATAACCCCCTTGTCAACTGCATTTTTGATGGATCCGGCCCGCATGATCTCGCTGATGGCATAGATGTGGTGCTTGTGCCCACCCATCACCGGGTTGCCCGTGGAGATATCCATCCCCAGCGAAGTGCCGTAAAGGTTGTATTCGATATCATGGGTTGCGAGGGCATTACCGGCAAAGAGGACATCGATGTACCCGTTGCGGATCATGCCGGCCAGTGCCTTGTCGGCACCGGTATGGATAATAGCCGGTCCTCCGACAACCGCTATTTTGCCGCCTTTTTTGCGAACCCCGAGGATCTCTTTTGCAATATTGGCAATCAGGGTTTCGCTGGGCCGTTCGGAAGATACCGTCCCGTGCATAAATTCGAATGTACTCTGTTCCCGGGGTCTTTCGGGATAGATGACACTTACTCCCTGTTCCCCGATAACAACCAGATCCCCTTTCCGGATTTTTCCTAATGCCTGTGCCGTTGCGGTTTTCTTGAGCGGATCGACGACAATGAGGAAATCCATCTCGATTGCAGCCACATCGATCCACTCTCCCCCGTACTTCACCTGGGTGGGATGGTTGGAGGTTGTGTAGAATCCTTTGGGGACAACACGATCCGCTTCCGCCGCCACAAGATGGACGTCCCTGACTTCAACCGGTCTTGCGCCGAGGCGGTGGAGTTCGGAAAGGATGGAACGCAGTTTCTCTTTGGTTGAGGCATTGATCCGCAGCCGGGCATAACTCGGGTCGGTCTTTTTCTTGCCGATATCAAAGACAAGGATTTCGAAGTTGCCGCCCATATCCATAACCCGGTCGAAGAGCTGGGTCATGATCCCTGAGTCGATGATATGGCCCCGCAGCTCTATCTCCTGCGATTCTCCCATAGTACCAAGATCTTGGCGATCAACCTTAATATGCATTACCCAGAAATACGGCTGGATTACCCGTATTTTGAGACTATTGCCACAAAATGGGAAGTATTGGGCCGGAATGCTGCCGGGTTCAGCGTGCAGTGCCAGCTGAAAGAAATGCTTCGGTCCGGGCGAGATCTTCCCGGGTATTGACATTCAGGGCCAGTTGCGGTTCGTCCAGCAGGAGTGTAAATTCCTCCTGCTCTGCCCCGATATCGTCACCCCGAAGGATATTCACACCGGCAGCGCAGGCGTCAATTCCTTCGATTAGTTCGTGGTAGGGCATGCCACCGCGACAGGATTTTACCCGGTGTGCAGGCACCCATGTGGAGAGAGCATCTTTTCCGCAATCGTGATATGATCGGAGTATTATCGTGATAATTTGCGGGGTTATGCAGGGAATATCGGACACGCTGATGATCAGAGGCTTGTTCTCTTCCAGGTTCCGGACTGCACTCACCATATCCTCAATATATCCGTCTCCCTCCGTTCGTATAACCGGGATGCCATGTGCCCGGCTCCAGTTTGCAGTCATCGGGGTCTTTGGCGATACGACAATGATCGGCTCGCACCCGGCAGAGCGAAACGCATCGGTAATGTAGGATATCATAGGCCTTTCGCAGACTGGGATAAGGGGTTTTTCTCCCCGCGCAAGACGACTGCCGGCCCCGCCGGCCATGATCAGCGCACGCATGATCCCAGCGCCTCCAGGAGTTGTGTATTCTCGTCCGGTGTCCTCACCGCTATCCGGATACAGGTTGGGAGGCCGAATGAAGCACAGTTCCGGACAAGGATGTTCTTGTGTGCGAGGGCAGAACAAAGGGAAGTAACATCCCTGCCATACTCAATAAGGAGGAAATTCACTGATGAGGGGTAACAGGTCAGGCCCATGTCGCTGATACCGGAAACCAGGCGGTTGCGTTCTTTTTCTATATGCCTTCGCGAATAAGCCAGCTCTGCGGTGTGCAGGAGAGCCTCCATAGCAAATGCCTCTGCGTAGGCATTCACGCACCACGGGGAACGGGCAATCTCGATCTTCTCTACCAGCTCACGGTCCCCGAAACCGAATCCTATGCGGAGACCCGGGACAGCAAAGGATTTGGTAAGGGAATGGAGGACAAACAGGTGGGGATCACGGATATCCACAAGGCTCTCTTCCGTATCAGCAAGGCCGATAAATGCTTCATCACAGAACAGAATCCCTCCAGTATGTTTCACTGTCTCGAGAGTTTGCAGAAGTTCTGTCCGGTGAAGCAGTGTGCCGGTCGGGTTGTTGGGGTTGCAGACAAACTGTACATCGGCTTTCTCCATACTGGCCGTGCGTTCAGCACCGGCAAGCCTGGCGGAGAGTTCGTACTCGGCAAAAGTCGGGGGCTCGATAAAAAAATGACGGGTGCCTGTGGCACGGCCGAGTGTGACCGCACAGAATACCCGGATGATTTCTATGGATCCGTTGCCGACACAGATCTCATCAGGATCCCGCGAGAAGACCATACCGATCCGCTCCTTGAGCCCGCTGTATGTATCATCCGGGTATCCGGACAGGTCTTGAGGATCGCAATGCCAGTCGATCTTTGGGGGAAAGGGATTGACACTCGCGCTGAAATCCAGCACGTTTTCCCTAGTTTTTTCCCGCTGCCGCTTTCCGGTTCCCCCATGTATCACCCGTTGTGGAAAGTCAACAGCCATGAAAATCCGCTCTTTTCCCAGAATACTTGGTTTAGCAGTCATAAATGCGTTGTGCGGAATCCAGAATCTGCAAAGAAGAAAGTTTTTATATCATTTTGTATTATTCTATCTTATCTGGTTAAGTCAGACACGAGAGTTCTCTTTGTCCGACATATGCATGACATAGGCCAGACATATGTCAGAGATGTGAGATACGATGATGCAAAGGATCACGCTCCGGTTACCCGAACAGCAGATCAACCTGCTCCAGCAGCTGGTTGATTCAGGGGAGTATCCCAATGTTTCAGAGGCTGTAAGGGCGGCGGTACGTGACCTTGTTGAAAAACGCGCCAGCCGTGTCCTGAAGGAAAGCGACCAGGTTTCAT
>Ga0182017_10004442_pt1 | contig 10428 bp, 8 predicted proteins | sample 712E3DmetaG_FD_120492 | JGI IMG/M metagenome (GOLD analysis project Ga0182017, IMG submission 120492) | Permafrost microbial communities from Stordalen Mire, Sweden - 712E3D metaG | ecosystem: Environmental > Terrestrial > Soil > Wetlands > Permafrost | place: Sweden: Stordalen | collected... | reverse complement strand
CGCCCGCGGCAATCAGCTCCTCGGCGCTGCGACGGGACGCGATCCCGGCGGCAGCCAGAAGTTTTTGCAGTCTCACGATGGTACCCCTTTCCCCTGCGCTACCTTCGCCCAGAGCTTGCGTCGCCTACGAACCGTTGGTCGGCTCTCCCGGCGGCGGGACCGGCGCAGCCTCCGGCTCGGACGCCGCTTCGGTCGCCGGCTCGCCAACCGCGCCCAGGATTTTGGATGCGACCTTGCTGGCACTCTCCAGCTCGTCGAGCAGCGGGTCGTTCTCCTCGGGCTCCTCGGGAAGTTGCGAGCGCGCTACGAAGTTCAGGTTGTATGCGGTCGGGGCCGCACCCGGCGCGGCGCCTGCGCCGGCCTCGGCTCCCGCAGGCACTGCGGCCTCAGCCTCGGGCGCCGCCCCGTGCTCGGCATCCACGCGCGCTTGCTGCTCGGAGGACAACTCGGCGTACTCGCGCAGCGTCGGCAGCTCACTCAGCTCGCCCAGGCTGAACACGCGCAAAAACTCCGGCGTGGTGCCGTAGAGCAAAGGCCGCCCCACTTCTTCCTTCTTGCCGATGATGCGAACCAGCCCGCGGTCGAGCAAGGTCTTCAACACCGGGCCGCAGTCCACGCCGCGGATCTCGTCCACCTCGGGCCGCGTGACCGGCTGGCGGTAAGCGACGATGGCCAGGGTCTCCATCATGGCGCGCGACAGGCGCATGGGTCGGCCGGCCAGCAGCTTGGACACCCAGCGCGCGTGCTCCGGGTTGGTACGCAGGTGCCAGCCGTTGGCCAGGCGCACGACTTCGATGCCCGAACCCCGGCGCCGCTCCAGCAAGGCCTCGACGGCAGCCGTGACCTTCTTGCCGTCGCGCTCGCCCAGCAGGCGCCTGATCTCAGCCAGGCCCAACACTTTGTCGGACGCAAAGAGCAGGCTCTCGATGATCGATTCCATCTGCGAGGAGTCGAGCACCACCGGCGCTTCGTCAGCAGTCTCGTCGCCTGGCGCTGCCCCTTCGGCTCCGCCCTCGAGTGCTTCACCGCCTTCGGCTGACTCGGCCCACACCTCCGCGTCTCCATCGCTTGCTTCTGCATCGGGGCTGGCGGTTTCGTCCGCAGCAATGCGGTCCTGGGCCCATACATCAGCCTCGTCGCTGCTTGCCGATTCGCTCGCCGGCTCCGTCGCGTCGGCAACATTCTCGGCCGCCGGGCTGGCTTCAATCGGCGCTGGCGCCTCGTCGTTCTCGGGTTCGACTGCGGGACTGGCTTCGATCGGGGCTTGCGCCTGGTCGTTCTGTGCGCGCGCGGGTTTCTTACGTTTGGCCATCGGGCTCTCCACTACCCTCTTTGGGCGCGCTCTCTACCACAGAAGTCGGCTGCATGACCCGGGCCTGCTCCAAAGCGGCCCCCTCGACCTGGGTGATGAGGAAGCTGCCGCTGGCCAGATCTTGCAACACGCGAATGACCTTGAGGCGCGTCAGCTCGAGGATCGCCAGCAGGGAGACCACCACATTGTGGCGAAACTGAGCCTCGGGCAGGTCGTGCCCGACGATGTCGTCGAAACGAACCGAGCCTGATCCTGCCTCCAGGGTGTCGATCACCTGGTTGATGCGATCGCTGATTGAGATGCGATCGACCACCACGTCGTGGGTGTGCTGGGGCGCTGCCTTGGACAGAATCTCCGCCCACTGCTCTATGAGCTTCCACACCGAGTGCTCGGCCATCCCGGCCTCGCCGCCGTCCTCCAGCGGGACACCGCGCTTGAACACCGTGCGGCCCTCGATCGGGCGATTGCCCAGCTGCTCGGCTGCGTTCTTGTACTTCTGGTATTCGAGCAGGCGGCGAATCAGTTCCTCGCGCGGGTCGAGCCCTTGTTCCTCCTCATCGCTCGCCTCCAGCGGCTCAGGCGACGGCACCAGCTCACGCGACTTGAGATAGACCAGGTGCGCGGCCATGACCAGGTACTCCGCCGCCACCTCCACTGCCATGTTTTCCATCATGTCGAGATATTCGCAGTACTTCTCGGCGACGAAGGCGATGGGGATGTTGAGAATGTCCAGCTCGTGCGTCTGGCAAAGGTGCAGCAGCAGATCGAGCGGCCCCTCGAACTCGGGCAGGGTCAGGCGGTAGCCCGCGCTGGGCGGAATGTCGGCGCTGCGCCTCTCGAAAGCCGGCGTCCGACCGGTCATGGGATGCTCGTCGCTCATAGGTTGATCGCCCACACAAGTCCGCTGCGCCAGATGCCGATCACGATGGCCATGGGGTACATCACGATGCTCAGAAGGGGCAGCCCCAACATCGGACTCAACACCAGGAGCAGCAGGATGAAGGCGCCGTAGCGCTGCAAGAAATCCACCACGCCTTGCCAAGAGCGCGGCAGCACCCAGGCCAACACCGCGCCCCCGTCGAGCGGCGGAATGGGCAGCAGGTTGAAGCACATCAAGATCAGGTTGAGCTGCACCAGGTAGTTGAAGATCGCACCCTGGAAGTGCGCCGATGCCCCCGCGTGGGAGGCGATCACGATGACCAACGAGGCGAGCAGCGCCATCAACAGATTCATGGTCGGCCCGGCGATCGACACCAGCATGCGCCCGGTGTTGAGCTTGTAGCGGCGCGTGTAGGCGAGTGGATTGGTCTGCACCGGCCGGCCCCAGGCCATGAGAGGCAAAGCCGTTGGACTGACGGCAGAAATGAAGGGGATGAGAAGCGTGCCTATGGGATCGATGTGATGCAGCGGCGAAAGGGTCAGCCGTCCCTGCATGCGCGGGGTCGGGTCGCCCAGGCGGTTGGCCACCCAGGCATGGCCGTACTCATGCACCGAGACGCAGAGAACGAACGCGATCAAATAGAGAATCGCTTGCTGAATCTGATCAACGCCGATGTTCAACTGGAATCCTCGGGGGCTTGCCTCGGATATAGCCGACGCCCTTGTAGGTGGTCAACGATTGAGATGGGAACCCTCGAAGGGTTCCCATGCCCTTCGGCCCCTCACCTGCCCCTGCCTCCCCGCTCGCTTCGCTCGGCCTCGCGCGATGGTCCGTCGCCGGCGAGGGCGCGCGCGAAAGCGCGCGGGGTGGGCAGGGTGGGCTGTCCGTCCCGAAGGCCGGCGAGCTCCCCACGCGACGGATTGGGCGATCAGGCCCGCGGGTGAAAGCGGTCGTACACCGTGCGCAAGTGGGCACGCGAAAGATGCGTGTAGATCTCGGTGGTTCCAATGTCGGCGTGGCCGAGCATGGCCTGCACGGCGCGCAAATCGGCGCCCCTTTCCACCAAGTGGGTGGCGAAGGAATGGCGAAGCTTGTGCGGTGAGATCTGCTTCCGGATCCCGGCGGCACGCGAGTACCCACCCAGGATCTTCCAGAAAGCCTGCCGAGTCATTCGACGGCCCAGCCGCGTAAGAAACAACGCATCCGTGTTGGCGCCATGTCCGGGACGCAGAAAGTGCGGCCGTGCGCCTTCCACGTATGACCGCAGCGCCGCCACCGCGGCTTCGCCCAGGGGAACTAGGCGCTGCTTGCCGCCTTTGCCCACGGTGATCAGGTAGCCGGCTTCGAAGTTGATGTCCGGCAGGCGCAGCTTGACCAGCTCGGACACGCGCAGCCCCGTGGCGTACAAAGTTTCCAGCATGGTGCCGTCGCGCGCGCCCCGATCCGTGCGACGATCGGGCGCAGCCAGCAACAGGTCCACCTCAGCGACGGTCAGGAAGGTGGGCAGCGGCCGGCCAAAGCGCGGCAGGTCCACATCCTCGGTGGGGTTTGCGTCGCACAGACGCTCCGTCTTGAGGAATCTAAAGAGCTGTCGCAAGGTCACCAGCGCCCGCGCCTGCGAACGCGCCGACAGAGCATCGTCGGTCAGCGCAGACAGGTAATCAAGGATATGGATGGCGCGGACCGAGGCCAGCTCTGAGAGATTCTTGGCGGCAGCGAAGCGGGAAAAGGCGGCCAGGTCATGGCCATATGCCCCCAACGTGGCCACGCTCAGCTCGCGTTCCACCCGCAGATGATCGAGAAACTGCTGCACGGCGATGTCGAGCGTCAGGCCCACAGGCAGGATCATCGGACGCCGAGACCCGAACCGCAATTTTCCGCAATGATGGTGGTAGGCTTGCATCTATGAAAGTGTCCATCGGGCCGAGGGAGTTGGCATACCAGTCGGTGGGCACCGGCCCGGTCTTGGTGCTGCTGCATGCGTTTCCCTTTGACAGCCGGATGTGGCGCCAGACCGCCGCAGCTCTGGCCAGCCAGCGACGGGTCATCACGCCTGACATGCGTGGGTTCGGGCTTTCCGAACTCGGCTCGGGCGGCTTCTCCATCGCGGATCTCGCCGATGACCTCGCTGCCTTGCTCGACGCACTGAGGCTGCCCGTGGCCACGGTGGGCGGCATGTCGATGGGCGGCTACGTGGCGCTGGCCTTTGCCCGTCGCCATCGCGACCGATTGAAGTCGCTCATCTTGGCCGACACCAAGGCTGCCGCAGATTCGCCCGAGGCTCGCCAGGGTCGCGAGGCCGCCATCTCGCTGGTGGAAAAGCAGGGCGTGGCTGCCCTGCTGGAAAAACAGATTCCGCGTCTCTTGTCGGCCTCAGCCAGCGACGGACTGCGCGCCGAAGTACGCGCTCTGGGAGCCCAGCCGGCAGATACTGTCATCGCCGCGATCCGGGCCTTGCGCGACCGGCCTGACCGCACGGCAGAATTGCCCGAAATCGCCGTGCCCACTCTGGTCGTGGTGGGCAGTGACGACGCGCTTTCTTCGCCCGCGGAGGCCCGGGGCATGGCAGCTGCCATGCCCCATGCACGCGTGGTGGAGATCCACGGTGCCGGTCACTTGTCGAACTTGGAGAACCCAGACGCCTTTACTGCCGCGCTGGCGGGATTCAACTAGTGCCTCCAGTCAGAAGATCGGGCAGGTTTTGGTCGTTCAGGCGCCCGCCATGCGAGGCGCGACGAGGGCGCATACTCGACGTATGTAACCGAGGAGCAACGACGCATGGCGGGATGCATGGACGGCCCAAACCTGTCCGGAATTGTGACTGGAGGCACTAGGTAAAACGCTCGACAAGCCATGCGAATTTCAACCCCTTTTTCGACTTCCGGATCGGTTTTCGCAGGCCGGCGTGCGTTGACGAGAAGCCACCTGCGCCGCGACTTTCTCGTCTGGACTTCTCAGTATCGTGGGTCACAATTAAAGGACATGTTGTTCCCGCCCTTCGGCTGGAGCCAGTTCCTCCTAGGTACTATGGATTCTGGGCCTTCACACGCCGGTCGCATCAGGGTCCGGCGCTTCGCCGGTCCGGCAGCGTATGCCGGCGCCATGGAACCGATTCGCATCGCGCACCTGACCGACCAGCACGTGGGCCGGATTACTCCGTTTGCAATTCAACGCGAGGCGGTCGAGCTGACCAACGCCGAGCATCCCGACCTGGTGGTGATCACCGGGGATTTCGTGTGCCACAGCCAGCTCTATCTAGACCAGCTCATCGAGCTGGTGCGTGCCTTCCGCGCGCCGGTCATCGGCGTGCTGGGCAACCACGACCACTGGGCCGGCGCCGACGAGGTGGCGGCCGCGCTCAAGCGGGGCGGCGTCGAGGTGCTGCGCAACGACAGCACCATCATCACCATCCGCCGGCAGCGCCTGCAGATCGTGGGTCTCGACGACGCGTACACCGGACATGCCCGGATCGAAAAGGCCGTGTCTGGCCTGCGCCGCGATCTTCCTGCGTTGGCCCTGTCCCACATCGCCGAGGAGGCCGACCAGCTTTGGAAGTGCGGCGTCCCGCTGGTGCTGGCCGGACACACCCACGGCGGCCAGATCACGGTGGCCCGCCTCAATGAGATTGCCGTGGGTAAGATCGGCGGCCACAAGTACGTGCAGGGCCTGTATGGCACGCGCCAGCCGCACCGAGGCGCGGTGGTGACTGGTGCGGTATATGTAGGGGCTGGCATTGGCGCTTCCGTCATCCCGATTCGAATTGGCGAGCGTGGCAAGCGCGAGATCGCCATCTTTGAGTTTGGTCGCCGGCCGGGTGAGTTCGAGGAACCGGATCGCGAGCAGGAGCCCTTGGCCGGTCGCGCACTATCGCCGCGAAAGATGCGCCGCCGGGCCGAAAAGGTCGTACGCAGACGAGCCCGTCGCTCGCTGCGCGCGACCGTCGAGATGAAGCAGGTCTAACTCTTCAGAATCGTCACCAGCTCAGCCGCGATCTGGCGAGCCCGCTCGACTTCGCCCTTGGGCAGCGAAATGGCGCCCACTGCCGGGTGCCCGCCGCCACCGTAGCGCTCGCACAGATTGGCAATGTCATGCTTGCGCGGCACGGGCGACCAGGGATTGGAGCCTACCGACACCTTCATGCGCTTGCCCGGGGACAGAACCGTCACCGCATAGCGCGCCTCGGGATGGAGGTAGTAGACGATGAACTTGTTCACCGAGGTGATGGGTTCCTGCGAAAGATCGGTGACCACCACCCCCTGTTCGAAACGGGCCAGGCGGCGGATCGCTTCCACGTTCTTGCAATGCCGTTCGAGAAGCCCAACCAGTGGCTCGGCGATGTAGGGGCTGGCGACAACCTGGTCGAGCGGTTTGGAAATCACGTCCGCGATGAATCGCTCGGACAGCGCGCGGTCGCGGTTAGCTTCCACCCAGGTCATCAGGCGCAAGGCCGGCTCGCGCAATTCCACGGCCTGGGCCGCTGATTCGAAGAGCGCGCCGTCGATGATCTCCGCCCAGTGCAAGAGTTCCTGCAAGGACGAGATGTCGAAGCCGAACTTCTCGGCCACGGTGCGGGCCAGAAAACGCGTGCAGCTCTTGGCGGCTGGGTCGTAGAATTTCTGGCCGCTTCGGTCGGCTCGGAAATGGGCTTCGTCCGCGGGGCTCTGGAAGGTGGAGACGTGATGATCGAACCACCAGTGCAAACGCGCGTCAGAGGTGTAGCGAAAATCCACGCAGGCATTCACGTCACCGTCGAGCGACTCAGGCGGGATGGCAGGCCCAGCCTCCTTGTGGTCCATGGGCGTGAAGACCACGTCTACTGGCCCCTGCGCCACGCACTCACGAAAGAAACGGGCAAAGATGCCGGCCGAACTGGCGCCGTCGAAACAACTACCGTGGTGAAGAATGCGCAGGCGCATCTTGGGAACTTAGGGCGCGCCCCGCCCTTCGGCAAGCCGCATTGCTGGTGGCGATCGAGAAGATGGCCGTCCGCATGACGTGGCCGAGGGTATTCACTCCGGCCACGACCTTTTGCGGTGATCGCGAGATTGTGGTCTCGACGTCGGGGCGACTCTCCAGTAAAAATCACGCCATGCCTGAATTTCTCAAAGACATAAAGCGCACCCATGACTGTGGCGGCCTGCGTGTCAGCGACGTGTGCAAGCGGGCGGTTCTCTTCGGCTGGGTCGCCTCGCGCCGCGACCACGGCGGCTGCGTGTTCATCGACCTGCGCGACCGCGGCGGCTTGACTCAGGTGGTGTTCGAACCAGGGGTCAGCACCGACGCCCATACTCTGGCCGGCGAGCTGCGTTCCGAATTCTGCATCGGCGTGTCGGGCGTGGTTCAAGACCGCGCCGAGCGGCGCAACCCCAACATGCCCACGGGCGACGTGGAGCTACACTGCGACCAGCTCACCATCTTCTCGCGTTCGGATACGCCGCCTTTTGAAATTGTCGACGACAGCACGGCCAACGAGATGGTGCGCCTCAAGTACCGCGCGCTGGACCTGCGCCGTCCTTCCTTGCAGCGCAACTTCCTGCTGCGCTCGCAGATCTATCAGACCGCGCGTCGGGTGCTGGCCGGCCATCGGTTTTTGGAAATCGAAACCCCCTTCCTGGTCAAGTACACGCCCGGCGGCGCGCGCAACTTTCTGGTTCCCTCGCGCCTGACGCCCGGGACCTTCTATGCCCTGGCCGAGTCGCCACAGCTCTTCAAGCAGCTTTTCATGGTGGCGGGGTTCGATCGCTACTTCCAGATCGTGCGCTGCTTCCGCGACGAAGACCTGCGCCAGGACCGGCAGCCGGAGTTCACGCAGATCGACATCGAGATGAGCTTCGTCGTCGAGGAAGATGTGCAGGCCGTGGTGGAAAGCTTGATGGGCGCGCTGTGGAAAGACGTGCTCAACCTGGACATCGTGACGCCCTTCCCCCGCCTGTCCTTTGCTGACGCCATGGCGCTCTACGGTTCGGACAAACCTGACCTGCGCTTTGGCTTGCCTCTGTGCGATGTCACCGAGGTGGTTCGCAAGCACAACGGCGGCAACGTGGACATGTTGCAGAAGGCGATCGTGGCCACCGGACCCGAGCCAGCTGTGGTCAAGGCCTGGCGTCTGCCGGCCGCCGAGGCATCCAAGATGTCGAACGCGGAAGTAGACAAGCTGGAAGAATTCGTCAAGGGCCTGGGTGCCCGTGGCCTGGCCCGCGCGCGCATCGGCGCAGCCGGGGCCTGGACCCGATCACCCATGAAAACCATGAGCGAAGCCATGCGCCAGGATCTGAACGCAGCGGCCGGCCTGCAGGAAGGCGATCTCTTCTTCCTGCAGTTCGGGGCGCCCAAGCTGGTGAACACCGTGCTGGGCGGCCTGCGCCTGCATGTCGCCAACAAGCTCAACCTGATCCCCAAGGATCAGTGGAAGTTCGCCTGGATCACCGAGTTCCCCCTGCTCGAGCGCAGCGACGACGGAAGACTGGTGGCTTCCCATCACCCGTTCACGTCTCCCATGGCCGAAGATCTCGACAAGCTGGAGAGCGCACCGGCAGAGGTGCGCGCGCGGGCCTACGATCTCGTGCTCAACGGCAACGAGATCGCTGGCGGCAGCATCCGTATCCATCGCGGCGATATCCAGTCGCGCGTGTTCAAGGCCATCGGCCTGACCGAAGAGGACGCGCGCGCCAAGTTCGGCTTCTTGCTGGACGCCTTCCGCCACGGACCGCCGCCGCACGGTGGAATCGCGGCCGGACTCGACCGGCTGGCCATGCTTCTGTGTGGCGCCGATTCGCTGCGTGACGTGATCGCGTTCCCCAAGACGCAGAAGGGGACCGATCTTTGCACCGAGGCGCCGGCCGCGGTGACCAGCAAGCAACTGGAAGAGCTGCACATCGCACTGACCAACGTCGAGCCGTAGCGCCATGACCGGGGTGGGTTGGCGGGAAGCTGCGCGACGCCGCCTCGAAAGCGAGCCGTTCGATCTGCTCGTGGTGGGCGGCGGAGCCACCGGCGCAGCCATCGCGCGCGACGCCGCCACGCGCGGCTTGCGGGTAGCGCTATGCGAGCGCGGCGACTTTGCCAGCCAGACCTCCAGCCGGTCGTCGAAACTCATCCACGGAGGCCTGCGCTACCTGCAGCATGGCGACTTCCGCCTGGTGTTCGAGTCTCTGGCCGAACGCCGCCGCTTGCTCGAGACCGCCCCGCACCTGTGTCGCCCGCGGGAGTTTCTCTATCCTTGCTACGCGGGCCGCTTTCCCTCGCCGATGCTGCTTTCCCTGGGCGTGGGCCTGTACGACGCGCTTGCCCTGTGGCAAGCGCCGGTGCGCAGCCGTTCGCTCGACACGACCGAGATCCATAGCCTAGCACCCGGGCTACGCAGCGCCGGTTTGCTGGGGGCGCAGCAGTACGTCGATTGCCAGACCGACGATGCGCGCCTGGTGCTGGAAAACCTGCTCGACGCCATGGCCGCCGGGGCTGTCGCGATTTCCTATGTCGAAATCCAGCCTGACCACCGACGCTCCGACAGCTTCCAGGTTGCGCAGGCGCTCGACCGCGAACGCAGCGACCGGTTCGAGATTCGCACCCGTCTGCTGGTAAACGCCACCGGCCCCTTCTGCGACAGTTTCTCCGGCGGACCGCGCAAACTGCGCCCCACCCTTGGTGTCCACTTGGTGGTGGATGGTGATCGAGTACCCACACGGGGCCGAGCGGTGGTGGTGCATTCCCCGCGCGACGGGCGCCTGGCGTTTGTGCTACCCGCTGGCCGCCGCACCATCGTTGGAACCACCGAAACCGACTGGCCTGGGCGGCCACCACGGCCGGAGGATGAAATTCGCGCTCGCCGCTGCGACGTGGACTACCTGCTGGAAATGGCAAACCACGCCTTCCCGCCCGCCAACCTGCAACCCAGCGATGTGATCTCGACCTTCGCCGGCTTGCGTCCTCTCATCGACCGCGGGCTGGCAACCCAGTCCGCCACGTCACGCGAGCACACAATCTGGTCGGACGCACGGGGCTGGCTGCACGTGGCCGGCGGCAAGCTGACGACCATGCGGTCTATGGCCGAAGAGGCAGTCAGCCGCGCGATCGAGATACTGCACGACCGCGGCCTCGAAGGCGCCTTGCGCCCGTGCCAGACCCGCACACGTCCCCTGCCCGGCGCTGGCAAGGCCAGCCTTCTTGCTCACGACCTGGCGCCCGACATCGCTGCACACCTCAACGAAACCTACGGGGCCCGCGTCGATCAGGTGCT
>Ga0182017_10004441_pt1 | contig 10428 bp, 10 predicted proteins | sample 712E3DmetaG_FD_120492 | JGI IMG/M metagenome (GOLD analysis project Ga0182017, IMG submission 120492) | Permafrost microbial communities from Stordalen Mire, Sweden - 712E3D metaG | ecosystem: Environmental > Terrestrial > Soil > Wetlands > Permafrost | place: Sweden: Stordalen | collected... | reverse complement strand
TCGCGGCGCGCGCCGCGGCAATGAGGTCGAACCCCTGGTCGCCGAGCTGCGCGGCGGTAGGCGCCGCGCCGAGCCGCATGAGCCGTTCCACAGCCACCAGGTCGAGTGCCATGCCGATCGAAGCGGCGGCCTTGAGGACGCCCTTGCGGAAATATCCGGCCAGGAACTTCCCCTCCTCCACCACTCCCCGATAGACCGTCTGGTCGAAATCGCGCGCGTGGCCCACGTATTTCAGCGACGCGCCGGCCTGCTTGCTCCAGAAGAAGTCGATTTCCATCGGGCCCGGGTCATGGTCCAGCATGCCCCGGGCGGCGCGCTGCCCCTGGCGCTGGGCGGGAACCCAATGCTCGACGCGCCGGCGTTCCCAGTCAGCGTCCGGCAGCGCGGCGATGTCCCCGGCGGCGAAGATGTCCGGCGCCCGCGTCCGCATTGCCTCGTCCACCGGCACCGCGCCCTTCTCCACAAGTCCGGTTCCTGACAGGTATTCGACAACCGGGAGAGTTCCCAGCCCGATGACGACGAACCCTGCCGTGAGCCGGACCCCATCGGAGAGCACAACGGTCTTTGCCCCCGCCTCCCCCTCGATCCGGGCGGGCGTCCGCCCCATGAGGAACCGCACCTCGCGCGACTCGTGGAGGGACTTCATGTATGCGCCGATCCTGTCTCCAAGTATGTGCGCCAGGGGCAGGGGCTCGGGCGCGACCATGGTGACTTCCAGTCCCCGGTCCCTCAGGCTTCCGGCGAGCTCGAGGCCGATGAACCCTGCGCCGATGAGCACCACGCTTTTCCATTGTGTGGCGGCCGCAACGATGGCCCGCGCATCGGCGGTGGTCCGCAGCATGAAACACGCCTTGCCGTCCGCCCCGGGGATGGGGAGCTTCCTCGGAGTTCCGCCCGTGGCCAGGAGCGCCTTGTCGAAACCGATCGTTTCCCCGCCTTCCATCGTGAGAACCTTTTTCTGGGTATCCAGAGAGACGACCTTGCGACCGGTCAGCAGCTCGATCCCCTGGGCGGAATAGAACTTCGGGCCCCGCAGCGGCAGCCATTCCTCCCCCGCCTTCCCCGTCATGAAGTCCTTGGAGAGGTTGGGCCGGTCGTAGGGCCTCTCCGTTTCTCCCGTGATCATGACGACCCTGCCGGCAAAGCCCTCGCGGCGGAGCGTCTCGGCCGCGGTATTGCCCGCGGCGCCGCCACCGACGATGAGGAACACACGGGCGTCCGATCCGAGCGCGGCGGCAGGCTTCGGAAATTTCGGCTTCACGACCGGTCCGACCCACACTTCCCCCTTCTCCACCTTCACCGGGTACACGGGCAGATCGTTGAATGCGGGCGGGGCGACGACCCTGCCGGTGGTGACATCCATGCGCGCGAAGTGGCTCTTGCAGATTATCTGGGTCCCGAACAGCGCTCCGTGCTCCAGTTTTTCCTGGTAGTGAGGACATTCGTGCCCCATGGCATGCACGGTGCCCTGAAGGAGGACGAGGAGGATCTTCTCCTCTCCCGCCTCGACGACCACGGGGACCTTTTCGGCGAGATCAGTTGCCTTCGCCACGTTCCTCCATCCCGTTTCGTCCATGCGGCACCTCCGTGAGAGCATGATACGCCTCGTGAAGGATCGCAGGCAAGTGATCCCGATTTCTGCCGACAATTGTAGGAAGGAGTGATTCATGGCGAGGAGAGGATCTGACATATCAACAGCCCTCGGGCTTCTCATCGGAGTGGGCGGCCTGCTCGCCGGGTTCACGCTCGACGGGGGGAACATTCTCGCCCTGATAGGCATTCCGGCGCTCATCATCATCGTCTCGGGCACCGTGGGAGCCCTCACCATTTCATCGAGCCTCCGGGATGTCTTGAGGATCCCCTCCCTCATGATGCAGTCCATGCAGAGGGTGTCGGGCCCGTCTCCCCAGCTTGCCCAGCAGCTCCTGGAGTTCGCGGAAAAGGCACGGCGGGACGGCATCCTCAGCCTCGAAGACACGGTGGAGGACCTGGAGGACGACACGCTCCGCAAGGGGCTGCGCCTCGTGGTGGACGGCACCGAGTCCGAGATCCTCGTGGAGGTGCTGGAGAGCGACCTTGCGATCATGGAGCAGAGGAAGATGGAGGATGCCAACCTCTTCGAGACCGCGGGCGGTTTCTCCCCCACCATGGGAATCATCGGAACGGTCATGGGTCTGGTTCTTGTGCTCGGCCGGCTGGGCGGCGACATGAACGAGCTGGGCCGGTCGGTGGCAACCGCGTTCATCGCCACCCTCTATGGCATAGGGCTTGCCAACCTCGTGTGGCTGCCCGTCGGCAACAAGCTGAAGAGCCAGGTCAGAGCATTCCGGCTGCAAAAACAGCTCATCATCGTGGGCGTGCGCTCCATCCAGCAGGGTGAGAGCCCCGCACTCGTCAAGGAAAAGATCGAGGGTTTCCTCGAGGAGCAGGAGAAGAAAGAGCTTGACGCGAACAGGACCGAGTAGCCGGGGAACGTGATGCCGCGGAGAAAGATAAAAAGGGCCGAAGAACCGAAGCCGGACCTGATGCGATGGCTTCTCACCTACGCCGACATGATCACACTGCTCATGGTCTTCTTCATCATCCTCTATTCCTTGAGCGCGGTGAATCCCCAGCGATTCCAGGAGATGCAGGAAGCGTTCAGCAGCGTTTTCAACGGCGGGAATTTCACTATTTTCGACACGCGCGGCGGCGGCGGAGCCGGACTCCTCCAGGGTCTCACCCCGGGCCAGCGGGTGCAGAGCAACCGGGGCGGCAGGAATGCGGGCACCGGCGGGCAGTCGATCCTCCGCAACCAGGCGTTGTCCTCCCTGCAGACCCTCGTGAAGGCGGGGAAAGTGAAAGTGATCCCCACGGAAAACGGCTTCGCCATATCCCTGGTCTCCGACCTTTTCTTTGCTTCCGCTTCGGCCGCCCTGAACGCGGACGCAATGCCCGTGCTCCAGCAGGTTTCTGATTTTCTCGGCCAGATCCCCAACTCCGTGGTCGTCGAGGGACACACGGACAACATCCCGCCGGACGCCGTGCGGTGGCCGGGCGGCAACTGGCAGCTCGCCGCGGAAAGATCCGTCGCGGTCCTGCAGACCCTGGAAGACTACGGCGTGCCGACCGAGCGCCTTTCCTCATCCTCATACGGCAGCACGCGGCCGGTCCAGTCCAACAACACGGAAGAAGGCCGCTCGTTCAACCGGCGGGTGGATATCGTGATCGTGGAGAAATTGTAGCCTCGAAAGCCGTGCGCAAGGGATAGGCAAAACTCTCCCTCCGCGCTATACTCCCCCAGATTTTCACCTGCGAGAAGAATCAGAATCCCGCGATCAAACTCACGGAGAGGGGTATGCCCAGAGCAGCAATCTTGCTCGTCTGCGTCCTGGTCCCGCTCGGGGGAGCATTCATACTGCCCCTGCTGGGCCGCGTGTCGGCACTCGTGCGCAATCTCTGCGCACTGTGCCTGGTGTGTGTCTCACTCGTCTGCGCGCTGCTCCTGGTGCCGGCCGCTCTGGCAAGCCAGGATGTCACGTGGTCGGCGGCGGGACCACTGGGAATATCCCTCACGCTGACGGCCGACGCCCTGGCGGTTTTCATGGCCGTGGTCTCCTCCCTTGTGGGGGCGGTCATCATGCTGTTCTCCTTTGACTACATCAGCCACTACGACAATCAGAATGAGTACTACCTCATGGCGACGCTCTTTCTCGGAGCCATGATGGGTCTCGTATTCTCCGCGAACCTGATATTCCTTTTCGTGTTCTGGGAGATCACCGCAATCGCGAGCTGGAGGCTGATCGGATTCTACAGGAGCAAAACCGACGTCCTTCGCGCCGACAAGGCCTTCCTGATCACCGGCTTCGGCGCCCTGCTCATGCTGCTGGCCATTGTCGCGGTGTACGGACAGACCGGATCCTTCGATCTGGCCGCGCTGAAGGGCACGACCCTCCCCTGGATCGTCTCGGGGCTCTTCCTCGTGGGGATGCTCTCCAAATCCGCCACCCTCCCCTTCCACACGTGGCTGCCGGACGCCGGCGTCGCCCCTTCCCCGGTCACCGCGCTCCTCCACGCCGCGGTACTGGTGAAAATCGGGGTCTACGTCTTTGCGCGCCTTTTCCTGGTGACCTTCCCTCTCGACCCCGGGATGCGCACCGTGGTTCTGGTGGCCTCCGCGGCGAGCGCGCTTGTCAGCGCGGGGGCGGCACTCGTCGAGACGGACATCAAGCGGATCGTCGCCTACTCCACCGTGAGCCAGATCGCCTTCATTTTCCTCGGCCTGGCCACCGGCACGGCGGCGGGCGTGGTGGGGGCGCTGCTCTACATCCTCATGCATGGACTGGGCAAGGCGGGGCTCTTCCTCTCCGCGGGAGTCGTGGAACAGAACACGGGGACCAAGGACATCACCAGGCTCGGCGGTCTGCTGAAGACGATGCCGGTGACGGCCGTCTCGTTCCTCTTCTGCGCCTTTTCCATCATGGGCATTCCCCCGCTGGGAGGGTTCTTCAGCAAGTACCTGGTGGTCAGCTCCGCCGTGGACGCGGGGCAGCCCGTGATGGCCGCCGTGTTCATGGGCGGCGCGGTCCTCACGATTCTGTACCTCTTCCGCCTCTTCTCGAAGGTCTTTCTCGGGGAGCCTCGCGGCGGGTCGCCCGCCAAAGAGCGATCGGGCCTGATGGTCACGTGCGTCGCAATTCTGGCGGCGCTCTCACTCGCCGGCGGCCTCCTGGTCGGCTGGCCGACCGCGCTTGCGAAAGCGGCGCTCGCGGCAATGCCGGGGGTGGCGCAGTGAACCCGTCCCTGCTGATCCTGCCCATCGCGATCCCCGCCGCGGCGGGCATCATCGCCCTGCTGGCTCCCGCGAAGGCCCGCTGGATTGCCTCCCTCGTGGCCGTGATCGCCTCCGCCGTGGAAGTGGCCGTGGCCGTCGCGCTCTTCCCGACGGACGCCGTGTTCGCCCTGCCCTGGCTGGGGTACGGGTTCGAGTTCAGCCTCAAGCTCTCCCGCATGAGCGCCTTCATCGTCCTGGCCATCGCAGGCTTCTCGTTCCTCGTGTCCCTCTACGCCGCATCGTCCATGGCAAAAGCGCCGTCGACCCGGCCCTTCTTTGCCTGGATGCTCCTGACGGCCGCAATGGCAGGCGGCGTGGCGCTGGCGGACAACCTCGTGCTGCTCCTCCTCTTCGGGGAAGGGCTTCTGCTCACCCTCTTCGGGATGATCTCCGCGGGCGGACGCCGTTCGTACAGGACGGCGATCAAGGCCGTCATCATCGTCGGGTCCACCGACTTGTGCATGATGCTCGGGGTCATGCTCACCGGCCGCCTTGCCGGAACCCTCTCGATGTCGGCGATCAGGCTGCCGGTGGACGGGGTCGGCGGGATAGCGTTCATCCTCATGATGATCGGCGCCCTTGGCAAGGCGGGAGCCATGCCCTTCCACAGCTGGATCCCCGATGCCGCTCTGGACGCGCCGCTGCCGTTCATGGCCATTCTTCCGGCGAGCATTGACAAGCTCCTCGGCATCTACCTCCTTGCCCGGATCTCCCTGGATCTGTTCATCCTCACCCCGGGCTCGTGGGTGTCTGTCGTGCTCATGACCGTCGGGGCGCTTACCATCATCCTTGCCGTCATGATGGCCCTCGTGCAGAAGGACTACAAACGGCTTCTCTCGTACCACGCCATCAGCCAGGTGGGATACATGGTCCTCGGCATCGGCACCGCTCTTCCCATCGGGATCGTGGGCGGCCTCTTCCACATGATCAACCACGCGATGTACAAGTCATGCCTCTTCCTCACCGGCGGCGCGGTCGAGAAGCAGGCCGGTTCCACTGACCTCGCGAAGCTGGGCGGGCTGGCCCGCGGCATGCCCGTGACCGCAATCTGCTTCATCGTGGCGGCCGCCTCGATTTCCGGGGTGCCGCCGTTCAACGGGTTCTTCTCCAAGGAAATGGTCTACGATGCGGCGCTTGAAAGCGGGTGGGTCTTCTACGCCGTGGCGCTCCTGGGATCCTTCTTCACCGCCGCGTCGTTCCTGAAGCTCGGCCACGCGGCCTTCTTCGGGAAGCGCGTGGAGGCACGAGAAATCCGGGAAGCGCCGCTGCCCATGCTCATCCCCATGATTGTTCTCGCCGGCCTGTGCATCCTCTTCGGGGTGGGCAACAGTCTTCCGCTGGGCGGGCTCATCCAGCCCGCGGTGGGCGTGGCGGTCACCGGCGGGAGGAGCTTCGCCGGGTTCCCGGCGAGCCCAATGCTCGTCGGCTTCACCGCTGCCGCGCTTCTCCTCGCCCTGCTGAATCACTGGTACGGCTTCCGCAAGTCGGGCCGGGCCCTGGGCGCCGCCGACCACATCCACCACGCGATCTTCCTCTTCCCCATCTATTCCGTGGCGGAAAAGGGTCGGCTGGATCCGTACTTCATCGGCCGGTGGATCGTCAAGGGATTTGCCGCGGGGTTCTGGAGCATCGATCGGGGGATCGACTGGGTGTATGACACCCTTGTCGTGAGAGCGGCCCAGGGAGTGTCGCGGCTGGGCAGGCTTGCGCACAACGGGAGCGTCAATCGCTACGTGCTGTGGTCCCTCGCCGGCGCGGCGGCGGTTGTCATCACCGCGGCGTTCCTGTTCGGAGGCAGCCGATGAGCGACGTCATACTCCTGCTGCCCTTTGCCGCCCTGCTCGTGCTCAACATTCTCCCGCGCGATGCGCGGGCCCACGCCTGGATCGTCGCCGCCGTTGTCTTCGGCCTGCAGACGGTTTTCGCGATTCTCCAGCCATTCGGACTCATCGACTGGAGCTTCCTCGGTCCATTCGAAAAGGCCGTGGGGTTCAACCTCCACTCGGACAACCTGTCCGTTCTTCTTCTGCTCACCGCGGGCATTGCCGGCCTGGCCTCGCTCCTGGTCGGCAGGGCGAGATTTGGCCAGCCGCGCGCACGGTTCGCTTTTGCCAATCTCCTTCTCATCGCGCTGATCGGGATCAACGGCATCGCGATGGTGCGGGACTTGTTCTCCCTGTACGTCTTCATCGAGGTGACCTCGGTGGCCGCGGTGATCCTCGTGGCCGTGCGGGACGGGGAGGCGGCCTTCGAGGGAGCCTGGAAGTATCTCCTGCTCTCCGTGGTTGCCAGCGTGCTCATGCTCGCCTCGGTGGCGCTCTTCCTCCTCACCGCCGGCGGCGTCTCCTTCGACGAGGCGGCGGCGGCGCTCGCGGCTCCGACCCCCGAGGTGTGGATCGCGGCGGCACTGTTCCTCTGCGGCCTGTTCGTGAAGTCCGCGATGGTGCCCTTCCATGGCTGGCTCGCCGATGCCTACTCCGAGGCGCCGCCGGCCGTGTCCGTGTTCCTTGCGGGAATCGTCACCAAGGCATCGGGCATCTTCGCGCTGATGAGGCTCGCGCCGGCGGCCCTCTCCGCGGCCGGTCCCGGCAGGACGATCCTCCTGGTGGTCGGCGCCGTGACCGCGGTGGGAGGCGCATTCCTGTCCCTGACGCAGACCGACATGAAGCGGATGCTCGCCTATTCCAGCATCAGCCAGATGGGGTACATCGTCATGGCGCTGGGCGGCCAGCCCGCGCTGGCCATCGCGGCGGCGGCGCTGCATTTCTTCAACCACACGGTGTCCAAGGCGCAGCTTTTCACGAATGCAGCCGCCCTGGAAGCACAATTGGGAACCCGGGACATGGACCGGATGGGCGGGATCGCCGCCCGCATGCCCGTCACCGGCGGGACCGCCGCTGTCGCCTCGCTCTCCGTTGCGGGCCTGCCGCCCCTTGCGGGATTCTGGAGCAAGCTCCTGATCGTGATCGCATTGTGGAAGGCGGGGCAGGTGGTGTTCGCCGTAATCGCCGTGCTCACAAGCCTCGTCACCCTCGCCTATTTCCTTTCCCTGCAGAGGAAGGTCTTTTTCGGCACCATCCTTCCCGAATGGAGCGAGGTGCGCGAAGCAGGGCCGGGCTACCTGGTGCCCGCATTGGCATTGGCGGCCATCACGGTGGCGATCGGCCTCGGGTTCCCCTTCCTCCTGCCGATTCTCCTGGGAGGCGGCGCATGAACGTCATCACGATCGTCCTGGTCCTCATCGTGCTCGCCGCGTTGTGGGCATCGCTCACCACTCTCCTCCTGCGCGCCACGATCGCCCTCGCGCTCACAAGCGCCATGCTCGCCGTCGTGATGTACAGCCTCGGCGCGACGATAGCCGCCGTCGTGGAGCTGTCCGTGTGCGCGGGCCTCATTTCAGTGGTCTTCGTGAGCGTCATCAGCCTCACGCAGCGCAAGCCCTTCAAGGACTACCTGACGCGCCGGATGAGCCGGATGCGTCGATTCTGGCCCCTGCCGATGGTGCTCGTTGCCGTCGGCGTGGCACTCTCCTTCATCCATTCGCCGGTGCAGGTTGCCCTCCCGCTGCCCGGAGGCGACGGGGACGTGCGGACAGTGCTGTGGAGCTTCCGGCAGCTCGACCTCTTCGGCCAGATCCTGATCCTGCTGGCCGGGGTGTTCGGCGTCCTCGTACTTTTCAAGAAGGAGGGAAAAGATGGCGATTGAAATACCCCAGTCCTTCTGGCTGTATTTCGCCTTCTTCGTCCTCCTCCTGATGGACGGGCTGTGGTGCATGCTCGCCACGTACAACCTCCTGCGCATGCTCATCGGGCTGGAGATACTGATGAAGTCGGTGACGTTCTTCCTCATCGTGGCCGGGTACCTGAGCGGCCGCATGGCGCTTGCGCAGGCAATGGTGATCACCGTGATCGTCATCGAGGTGGTGGTCGTGGTCGCCGCCGCGGGGATCATCCTCGGCCTTTTCCGAAAGAACGATTCGCTGAACGTCCGCAACACGCGGAAGCTGAAAGGATAGCCGATGTCAGCCCTCCTGCTCGTGCCGCCTGTCGCGCTCACGCTCCTCGTCCTCGTCGTCTGGGCCCTCTCCCGTGCAGCCGGCACCCTTTCCTTCAAGCGCAAGGGAGGGCGGGGCGCCCTGGACAAGCCATATGCGGGCGGGGAAACGATCGGGACGCACCGCGTGCAGATCGACTATGAACAGTTCTTTCCCTTTGCCTTCTTTTTTACGATTCTTCACGTGGTGACCCTCGTGGTGGCCACTTCTCCCGCGCGCACCCTGGCGGGCCTCGCGATTTCAGTGATCTACGTGCTGGGCGCGCTGCTGGGGCTTCTCATCCTGTTCCGGAGGTAACGCACCCGAATGAGCGTTTTCCATAGGATCGTCCGCTGGGCACAGCGAAAGTCACCGTGGATCCTTCACTTCAACACGGGAGCCTGCAACGCCTGCGACATCGAGATCATCGCCGCGCTCACTCCGCGCTTCGACCTCGAGCGCCTTGGCGTCCAGCTGAAAGGCACGCCGCGCCACTGCGACATCATGGCCTGCTCGGGTCCCGTGACGAAGCAGGTCAAGGACCGCCTTATCCGGATCTACGAGCAGGTGCCGGAGCCGAAGATTGTCGTCGCGGTGGGATCCTGCGCGACCAGCGGCGGCGTGTTCAACGGGCTGTACAATGTCATGGGCGGCATCGACCAGGTGATCAAGGTGGACGCATACATCCCCGGCTGCCCGGCGAGCCCGCAGGCGATCATCGACGGCTTCGTCAAGCTGCTCAAGAGCCTTGAAACGCCACCACAGCCGCGGCCTCCCCTGGCACCAGCGACCGCCCAGATGTCACCTTCGGTGACCGCTGAGGAGGCGAAATGAGTGATGAGACGCGCGCCGCCGAAGGCGTATTCGGGGCCGGCTCGAGCGGATCCACCCCCGCCGAAGGCCCCATTCGTTCCATTGCCGCCGAGCTGCAGTCGAAGTTCTCTCTTCCCGAAGGAGCGCTGAAGGTGCAAAGGGCCACGCGGCTGTGGGTCGAAGTGGACCGGGGCAGCTTCCCGCAGGTCTTCGACCACATCGTGAAGGGAATGGGCTTCTGCATCCTCTGCACGATCACCGGCCTGGACCTGGGCGCCGACCTCGGGCTCATCTACCACCTGGCCCGCGAGGGCGGGATCATGGCAAACGTCAAAACGCGCGTGCCCAAGGGCGAGGCGATGAAATCGGTCACGCCGTATTTCCCTGGAGCGGCGATCTACGAGGCCGAGCTGGAGGACCTTCTGGGAGCGCAAATCGACGGCAAGCCCCAGGGTCCGCGTTACCCCCTGCCGGAAGACTGGCCGCTGGGGGATCACCCCCTGCTCAAGGACTGGAAACCAAAGGGAGCCGCACAAAATGTCTGACAGCGACAGGGTCGTCACCGTTCCCATCGGGCCGCAGCATCCGGCACTCAAGGAGCCGGAGAGCTTCATGGTGGATCTCCGCGGAGAGAAGATCGACGCGGTGCGCATGCGCTTTGGCTATAACCATCGAGGCATCGAGAAGGGCTGCGAGCAGCGTTCCTACACGCAGGATCTCTACCTGGTGGAGCGCGTGTGCGGGATCTGTTCCTACTCCCACTCGACGG
>Ga0182017_10004440_pt1 | contig 10429 bp, 14 predicted proteins | sample 712E3DmetaG_FD_120492 | JGI IMG/M metagenome (GOLD analysis project Ga0182017, IMG submission 120492) | Permafrost microbial communities from Stordalen Mire, Sweden - 712E3D metaG | ecosystem: Environmental > Terrestrial > Soil > Wetlands > Permafrost | place: Sweden: Stordalen | collected... | reverse complement strand
CATTCGTCGCCCTTGCGTACGGGAAAAAATTTATGAGTAACGCGCGAGGAAGATTTCGGCAAGCCCTCTTGACAGTCAGCCGGCAGAATTATATAAATAAGTATAGGGAGGGAATTTTTAATGAAAGATACAACAGAACCGGACAAATCAGACCGGCAACCCAATTCGACCTCGCAAACGCCTCAGACGACATCAACCGAAGAATCACAGAAGGGCTCACTCAGAAAGGAACCGCTCAAGAGCCGGATGCAAGAAGTATCGGACAAGATAGACGAAGCAATGAAGCACCTGCACCAAGTACCGTCACCGGACAAGGAAAGCCCACCCCCCAGCAGAAGGCAAGGAATGAAGACAACCCTAATCGTGAGTCCGAAATCGAAAGCCTTATTGGAAGAAATAGAGGAATTGAAGAAAATAAGGGCGGCCCTGGAAGTGGTTTATCAGAAAGCCCTCAAGCGGGAGCAGGAAGAAGCACAACAGGCGCAACAAAGGTAAATAGCTCTACCCCGACCCAGAGAAGAGCGCTACATGATTTTCTCACAGAAAACAAAATCAACTTCAATAAGAGTGGCAAAGGTTATTCTCATTCAATGGCTGTCCAGGATGGTTTGCTTGCTTATTCCAGCCCGGACGGTGCGAGTCTTGATGATCGAGCGACGGAGGCACAGGGCCTTGGACTTTTAGGAGCGACACCGGATATTAGAAGCGGGCCGGGAGATCATCTTTATGAAACTATGAAGGACCTCCCCAAGATAAGAGCAAAAGAAAAACTTAGCAGCTTGACAGATGAAGAAAAGCAAGCAATAATAGAGGTGACAGATGATTTACGAAAAGCCGGATATTCCGAAACTCGAATTGCCGAAATCCTTGGAGAAACTACGGCAAATTCAGCTAAAAAAATTCGCACTTCAGGACTTCATAAAAAGAATAGAATCGCCAATGAAGCCCTTGACGAATATTTCCCCCACGAAGAAGATATAACCGAAAAAACGCCCTCTACAATTCAATCTGATGCACTTTCCGGGCAGGGCGTGGCCCATAAGCCAAAAGCAATACAATACCAGTCCATAAAGAAGAGCGGACTTGTCTCGCTCTCAATAACCCATAAGGAGGATTCACCATGAAGTATGATCTTTTGAAGAATGTTTTTTGTCAGGCCACAGGCTGTATTCACTTTAACGATGACATGAAAGTAAACCAGCATTGCCTTCTGCTTCACGTTCCTTACGACAGGGACTCTATAGCTCAGCCTGTGAGGATCGGCAGAAACGGGCAATGTCTAAAGTATAAAGAACAGGGGTGAGATATGCTAACACACGCGGGTAATTTCTGGATATGCAGGTCGGAAAAAACCGGGGAATTGTATTTCTCCGGCAATATCAAAGTTAATGGGAAGGCTATCACATTGGTTTTGTTCAAAAACAAGAACCAGAGAACGGAACGGGACGCGGACTATTCAGCCTTCAGGGCCACGCTACTGAAGACAAAGAAGCCGCCATCTTCCACGAAAAAGGATGAGAACGAAGGCGAAATCCAGTATATGTATGGATAGCATACTAAGTATTTAATATAAAGAAAGAGTATCTTTAAAAGTATATATATGGGGTATTTAAAAGAATATATAAGAGGCAGGGAGGTAGTCATAAACGAGACACGTCAGGTCGCCCGCATTCGTGATGGATAAGAACGTTCCTTCATGTTAACATCAAGGGGTACTCAGGGGGGAAGGGCTTGTAGTGTTACACACACTTCCCCTATCTCGTATCCTGGTATATTATTATATTATCAACCCTCTTTGACACGTCACTAACGGTTTTCCATTGTCTGTATTCAAGTACCATTGCCGCTATTATGTCGGTCCTCACCCCGTAGGTGTCATGTATTGTTCGAATGGTCTTCCCAAAATTCATGTTAGCCCTGAGATCATCGTCGGAAAGCTTTTTACCTTTTTTGTCTGCATCATCATCCTTATAGTCCAAATCATGCTGCATCATGTAATCGTGTATTACACCTTGGGCTATCTTGTAGCCCACGCCGTGCTTTGTGGCAATCATGAAAATCTGCTCCTGTCGTTGTTGCTCCTCGTATTCATCGATTTCCTTTTGGAGGGCGCTTTTTTCTACCTTTGCCTTGGGCTTAGATTTATCTGTACACCCCGCAAGTAGAGCAACGCTCAAAAGCACCATTGCCAAAACATACAAGGCCCCGTTTTGGATCGCTCTTGTTTCACCGAGCATATACTGGATATTCCCCGTCTGGTTTAATAATGGTTATTGCCCCTGTCCAGCGGTTAATTTTCATAAAGCGCCTGCCGTCAGACGACGCCGCAACCTGGTACCTCGTCCAGTAAAACGTCATGAAGATAAGAATAATCAGTCCCACTATCCCGCATGTTATCAACTTTTTCATTGTCGATTTATCCCCCTCGTATCGTTTCTATACTTAAAATACAGAATCCCTTGTTATTCTGTCAACAAAAACATAGAAATCTCTTGACAACAATATTTTGATGATACATAATGCATCATTATGGATGAGCAATACCTTCACAGAGATATTCTAAAAGTTTTTCCCTGGATCAAACCACGCACTTTAATCTCTTGGTCAGAGCGAGGTCTGGTTAAGCCGCTCGGCAAGGCTTACGGGAGAGGAAGTGCAAGGGTTTACAGCTACTCTAACTTGGTTGAAATCGGGATAATAAGCGAACTTCTCAGCTTTGGTATGCCGTTCACTATCATTGGAAACATCATGACAAGCAAGTCGATGCGGTTAATTATTACAAATAGGAATTTTGACACGGTATTCTGGTTTTGCCGGGAATTGGTAAACGCTAAGGTTCCGATGAATCAAGGCCCACCATGGGGCGCAATATATGGGTTTGGAACTCTCGATGAATTTGCAATCGAGGGGAGAAAAACAACCTCAGCTATTATCATAAAGCTGGAAGGTATCAAGCGCTTTGTGGATGGTCAGATTAGGAATTTGAACCGGTAATTTTTTTAATGTTATTAATGCATGACGCTGCATTATGAATTACGGAGGGCATGATGAATAAAAAATTAAAAATGGAGATGGTGAAACAGGGTGTCAAGAACTTCGATCTTGCGAAATATTTAGGGTGTGATCCAGCTAAGGTCAGTAGAATCGTCAACGAGTGGCTGGAACCCGATGAAGCTACGAAGGGTACAATAGCGAAATTTTTCAAGGTGCCCGTTGATCGATTGTTCGCAAAGGGGACGAAGAAAGAACACTCCGAAAACAGGAGGGGTTATGGACGTGAAAACTTCAACCACTGATTGCCTGCCCTTTCCTATCAATGAACCCTGTTCCACATGTGCCCTTTTGGAGCGTAACCCAATATGGGGGCATCGAGACAAACGGTCAGATGGCTCATTCGAACCTCAGCACGCATACGAAGCCACTTTCTGCCCCGAATGCGGGCAATTCATTAAGAGGATGCGCTAACATGGCCTCTCCTCAACTCGAAGATGGTTTTATATTGCTGTATCGAAAGGTTCTCCAGAAAGGCTGGCTTAAAAAACATAAATTATGGGCCTTCTGGTGTTGGAGTCTTTTAAAGGCATCGCACCAGGAACACGTTCAGATCGTGGGGCTTCATGAGGTCACGTTATTGCCCGGCCAATTCGTCTTTGGACGCAAAAAAGCGGCAGAAGAATTAAACATGACCGAGCGCGAAGTGAGGACAGTCCTTCACTTTCTCCTTACCTCGCAAAATGTGACCATCAAAACGACCAACAAATATTCAATAGTATCTATAATAAATTGGGATGCTTACCAACACCCAATAACTACCAAACGACCATCAAAACGACACATAAACGACCAGCAAGTGACCACAAACAACAATGGAAACAATGGAAATGAAAAATATATATATGCGTTTGATGATTTCTGGAAGAACTATCCTGCCAGAAACGGAAAGGTACTCGGGAAACCTGAAGCATTCAAGAAGTATTGTACGCAGAAAGAATCAGATTTACCCCTTATCAACCAAGCCGTAACGAACTACGCCGACAGTGAGGACGTAAAAAAGGGTATCGGCATCCGAGACCCGAAACGTTTTTTGAAAGACGATTACTGGCGGAACTGGCTGGAATCGGAACAGACTCAGGGAAACAGCGAAGCCTCATATATCGATCAGGTCAAAGAAAGGATGGGCATATGATAAACCCTGCACTTCTCACCAGCCTTGAAATAGACTTTCAGCAAAAGGGCCTTGAATTCATTCTTGATTGCCCGTATTGCGGAAAGCCCGGACACCTTTACCTCAACCAGTCCGGGGTCTTCAAGTGTCATCACTGCCAGGAAGCCGGGGGCTGGGCAAAACTCCGAAAGGAGTATGGCGGGGCTTCCACAATTCAGGAGCCAAAAGAGAAAGCCCTGTCTCTGCCTTCAGAGGTATACGTTGAGGCATGTCATAAGCGTCTGCTTGGGCCTAACGGAACGCCCGTTGTCGAATATCTCTACAGTCGAAAGATCACCCTTGAACAGATCCACGCATTCAGGATCGGCATGGACAAGAAGGACGGCGAGACTGTTCTTTGTATTCCGATCTTCGAGAACGGAAAGCCCGTGAACATTAAGTACCGGACAATACCGCCAGCAGAAAAACAGTTTTTTCGATGGGTAAACGGCAAATCGGCATTGTTTAACGGGGATGTTCTCAAGAACTTGAAAGCCGATGATCCCGTATTTATCACCGAGGGAGAGATTGACGCTATATCGCTTTCAGGCTTTGGTTATAACGTCATCGGAGCCACGGGCGGAGCCGGAACAATATCACCGTCATGGATCAAACAACTGGAGCGCGTCAAGAAAATTCACCTTGTCTATGACAGCGACGAACCAGGCCAAAAGGGCGCAAAAGAAATAGCCCGCAGGCTCGGCATAGAGCACTGTTTCAATATCGTTCTTGATGCAAAGGACGCCAACGAGTGGCTTATCAACGGCGGCACAAAAGAGACTTTCCGTGAAGTGGTGCAGAATGCGAAGCGTTTTGAAGTTGACAACATCTGCACCATTGAGACGGCCTTTCATGATCTTATCAGGGAACATGAGAAAAAGCAGGATGCCACATGTCTTTCCCCTCAATGGCCCTCGGTAAAGCGGCTGACCGGGGATTTTCAAGGCGGTGACTTGGTCGTCCTTTCGGCGAAAGAGAAAACCGGGAAGAGTACCTTCGCCCTCAACCTGGCTTATCAATGGGTGAGTCAGGGGCACCCGGTACTTTTCTACTGTCTGGAGATGAGACCGGCAAGGCTCCTGAGAAAGTTTTTCCAGATTGCTTTGTTAAAAACTAATGAGGAATTAACGCCTGAAGTCCTACTGAAGGGGTACGATCAGATTTATGGGCGCCCGATCTATTGGGGCTACAACTACAAGAAAGTCACTGCGGATGTCGTCTTTGATACGATCCGGGTTGCATGGAAAAGATACGGTGTTGAAGCAGTGGTCTTTGATAACCTTCATTATCTTGCCCGCGATATTGCACACCAGACACAAGAAGTCGGTCTGATAAGCCGAACCTTCAAACTCCTCGCAGAAGAACTTGAAATTCCCATTGTCCTAATCGCACAGCCCCGGAAGATCGAGCGCAACGGGATTATGGGGATTGAGGACTTGAAAGATTCGTCTTCCATAGGTGCGGATGCGGATCAAGTCATAATACTCTACCGCGAGAAAACAAAGGCCACTGAGGGCGCACAAAGTTCATTTAAACCGGAAACCCTTGTCCGGGTCGATGCTTCGAGGTATCACCCTGGCGGTGAAACCCTGCTTCATTTCGACGGAGCGCGTGGAATATTCACAGAAATCTATAAAGAGAGGTAAAAGAAAATGGATGCTAACAGGATGCTAACAGCCAACAACAAGAAAAAAAAGGAATATCTACCCGGTGATGATTTCGATATCAATGAAATTCTTGAATGTACACCTAACAGCGACAACAAAAACCTATTCTATACGTATTATTTGATCGAGAGAGAGCTAACGATCGAGGAAGCTGTACGGGCAAAATGTTTCCACTGCATGTTTATAGAGAAAAAAGAGAAATGTCCATTCAATTGTCCCTTGAAGCCACTCAAGAAAAAACTGAGGATAAGACGCGGAAAGGTACGTGAGTATCATCCGTATGAGTGATTACAGATTGTAATGCATGTAATCCCCACTGTACATGCATTAGAGGTAAGGACATGAGCAAAGACCTTGGTCAAGGGTGTTGTAAGCATAAGGAATGCGGAAAACGCTTTGAAAAAAAACGGCGATGGCAATTGTTCTGTTCTTCGATATGTCGTAATCGATATTGGAACGAACAGAAGGGCAAAAGTCCACAGAGCCAAGAGAAAACGTTGAGGATAATTAAGAAATGAAGATGCAGCTTGAACAAGAAGACCTTCAAGAAATAGTATCGGCGGTCATGGAAGGACTAAAGCCCTTCCTTTCCGGGAAGCGGGAAACCCGCGCCGACGATATTATCCTTGATGTCCCTGGACTCTGTGAATATCTCCACGTCACTCCTAAATGGACACACGAGAAAACACACTTGAAAGAAATCCCTTATATCAAGCTGTCAAATAAGCAACTGCGATTCAGGAAGAAAGACATAGACAAATGGCTTGAATCCCTCAAGACCCCGGCTATCAGTGAATACCGAGGAAGGAACTTGCTTTCAAAATGACTTATGACCATTGGATATGTTATCCATTACTGGAACATAAACATATAAATAAATCAGTTAGTTATAAAGGCATGTACAGTGAATTGTATAGTTAAAACTAAACATAAAAACTCCTTGACAATGTGAACAATGTTCACTACAATGGATATTGACATGAACGTATGGACATCAGAACATATCAAACAGCTTAGAAACGCTATGAATCTCACACAAGAAGCTTTTGCCAAAATGATCGGTGTCACGCGGGAATATGTCAATCTTCTTGAAAAGGGGGCGAGGACACCGGGGAAGACCTTATGCATCCTGTTAACATGCATAGAGGCGAAAGAAACTGAAAAAGGAAAAGGAGGTGTTAAACATGGCAAAAGGAATTTATAAGCGCGGTAACGTCTACTGGATACGCTATGCAGGACTTGACGGTAACACGGTCTTTGAGTCTTCGGGATCGGATAAGTTCAGAGAAGCAGAAACCCTTCTCATTCAAAGGCGACAAGGTATTAAAGAAGGGAAGCAGCCGGAAATAAAGCGGATAGAGAATCACCTTTTTAGTGAACTCGTGACGGAATATAGCAAATGGATTGAGCGCCAAAGGTCTTTTGCGCAAAAAGAATGTAATGTTAAACAGCTTAAAGAGATTTTTGGCAATGTTCCATTAAGACGGTTCAACACTATGATGCTCGAACAGTATCAGACTGAACGCCTTCAAAAAGGCAGTAAACGAGCCAAGACCGATGGACCCGTCAAAGGGAACAAGCCGGCTACCGTCAATAGACACATAGCCTTAATTAAACACATGTTCACAAAGGCTGTAGATTGGAACATGGTAGAAGAAGATGTCTTGAAGCGCGTCCGCAAGGTCAAGCTTCTTGAGGAAAACAACAGGCGGTTGAGGTATCTCTCAAGGGAAGAATGCCAGGCCCTCATTAATGCCTGTAGCAACCATTTAAAACCGATTGTCATCGCAGCATTAAACACAGGTTGCCGTAAAAGTGAAGTGCTTTTCCTGCAATGGCAGAGCGTAGACTTGAAACATGGGTTTATACTCTTGAGCGTCACAAAGAACGGAGAGAGAAGGGAGATACCTATTAACGCAACCTTACGGGATACGCTGACAGGGATACAGAGGCGGTTAGATGTTCCCTGGGTGTTCCATGATCCCTTAACCGGGAAACCTTACGGGGATATCAAGAACTCATTCAATGGAGCCTGTAGGCGTGCAGGGATTCAAGACTTTCGCTTTCATGATCTGAGACATACCTTTGCAAGCCACCTTGTCATGGCAGGGGTAGACCTAACAACAGTTTCAAGGCTCCTTGGTCATAAAGACCTGACTATGACCTTGAGGTATTCCCACTTATCGCCGTTGCACATGTCAAAGGCGGTTGATATTCTGGACAATGTTCTTAACGACAATGCGAACTATACAAAAACTGTACAATTGAGAGGGATTCAAGGGTGAGCATAACGTGTAAGTGTTTAATATTACAAGTGCGCCCAGCAAGAATCGAACTTGCAACCTTTGGATTCGTAGTCCAACACTCTATCCAATTGAGCTATGGGCGCATCATGGTTTCAAAATCTACCGTGTTTTATTACCATATTCCAAGCCCTCTTGTAAATGAAACTCAACATGCTCATGCTATGAGATCAAAGATATGTTACGAGTTTCCGTACTATCCATAAACCTTCTGATGGTTTCAAGGTACTGCCTGAGGCCCACGAACATGATGTCATTGTGGGTGGCGCCAGGGATGATGAGGAGTTCCTTTTCTTTGGAACCGATCTGTTCGTTCAAGGTTTCGGCTTCTTCAAGGGGCACTAAAGTATCATATTCGCCGTGTATGATGAGAACAGGCGTATCGATTTCCCGGATCATTTCGAGACATTCCCGGTTGATTGTTTCAAGATTGATCCCTTCCACGGGGATATCAAGATGAACGACAAGCCGGGCGATGCTCGGAAATCCGCTTTCAATGATAAACCCCCGGATGTTGCCTTTCTGGCGGTGGGCAATCTCCAGTGCCGAGATGCTCCCGAGGGAACGTCCCATAATCCAGGGGTCAGATCGAAAGCCACGTTCCCCAAGCTCTTTTTTAATAGAATCGTAAATGATATGGGCATCGCGGGAAATGTCTGTGAGCGTTGGATTGCCGGTGCTTTTCCCGTAGCCCCGATAATCGGCAACAATGAGGTTTATCCCGTATTTCAAGTAAAAGATTGAAATTTCATCATAATCGCTGGCTACTTCACCATTGCCGTGAAAGTAGAGAATCCAGGGCCGATCTTTATCTTCCTTGTAAAAACGGCAGTGGACAGATATGCCTTCGGCAACAGGAACGAAATGGTCAAAGCCCCATCGTGGGCATGTGCTGAAATCGTCGCGCGGATAAAAGACATATGTTAGAACGGATGGCCGGTCTATTTCGGAGTAATCAGGCATTTGCGTCTCCTTGCAGGGAAGTTGTATATTATGTGAACATTCTATCTGCGGTTTGTCTTTCGTGCAAGGTTTTTGTAAAAGGTAACACATTTAACCGTTAACAAGCACTGTCTGTGCAAGTAGAATAGAAGAAAGTGGCGATAGACTAATGCCCCGTTCCTTTCCGGAGTGCGAGGGTGTTGGCAACAGCATAATAGGGGGCAGACTACTTTGAAAATATATCACATTGATGCCTTTACCGACCGGCCTTTTACAGGCAATCCTGCAGGTGTATGTCTTCTTGAATATCCCAAAGTCGATGCGTGGATGCAAAGCGTTGCAATGGAGATGAACCTCTCCGATACGGCCTTTCTTTTAAGACAAGGCGATGGTTACAATCTCAGGTGGTTCACGCCAAAAGTAGAGGTTGATCTCTGCGGCCATGCAGCATTGGCAAGTGCTCATATTCTCTGGGCAACGGGCGGGGCACACGCGATGCGGCTATCAGGTTTTATACGAAAAGCGGTCTTCTGACAGCCGAATTGAGAGATAACCGGATCGAACTCAATTTCCCTTCCACACCAGACGTGGAAGTACCTGCTCCGGAAGGGCTTGCAAGCGCCCTGGGGGTCGAAGCGCAATATATCGGCAAAAACCTGTTTGATTATATTGTTGAAGTCTCATCGGAGGAAATAGTGAGAAATCTGAACCCCGATTTTGATGCCCTCTGTCGTGTGCCGACCCGGGGCGTTATCGTTACAAGTCGGTCAAGTTCTCATGAATTCGATTTTGTGTCGCGATTCTTTTGCCCGATTCTCGGTATAAAGGAAGACCCTGTAACCGGCTCTGCCCATTGCTGTCTCGGGCCCTACTGGGCAAAGAGATCGAATAAAAAAGAATTTGTCGCCTATCAGGCTTCCAAGCGCGGCGGCGTCATGCGCGTACGTGTCGATGGCGACAGGGTATATCTCTCAGGCCAGGCAGTGACTATTTTTAAAGGCGAACTGCTCGTCTGATACTCCATAAGCGCCCGCCTGCGGTAATTAAAGATATTTTTTGATTTGGTTTCCCATCTCTTCATAGCGGAAGAGACGGCTGAAGTCGATGAGGCCTGCGAGCGCGCGTGAATAAGCGCGGACACCGGTTTCTTCAAGGATTGAAACAGGATTGAGCCCGCCTATGACGATGGCGCCCACCCTTCCTTCATTGACAGGGATGTCGAGAAGGGCTTGTCCGGGCCTCCCGATTTTTACAAGTCCTCCGAGGCCGATCCGCTTCATCTTTTCCGCAAGCTGTTCAACGAGATCGCGGCT
>Ga0182017_10004437_pt1 | contig 10433 bp, 10 predicted proteins | sample 712E3DmetaG_FD_120492 | JGI IMG/M metagenome (GOLD analysis project Ga0182017, IMG submission 120492) | Permafrost microbial communities from Stordalen Mire, Sweden - 712E3D metaG | ecosystem: Environmental > Terrestrial > Soil > Wetlands > Permafrost | place: Sweden: Stordalen | collected... | reverse complement strand
GCCCAGATTATGCTGTATTTCTTTTAAAACCATAAAAAAATCAGCCCCCACTCGATCCATTTTATTAATAAAAACAACCTTGGGGACATTATATTTCTGCGACTGGCGCCACACTGTTTCACTCTGCGGCTCTACGCCGCCTACGGCACAAAAAAGAACGACCGCTCCGTCAAGAACGCGTAAACTCCTTTCCACCTCCGCAGTAAAATCGACATGCCCGGGAGTATCAATGATAGTAATACTGCAATCTTGCCAGAAACAAGTAGTAGCAGCGCTGGTAATAGTGATTCCTCTTTCCTGTTCCTGCTTCATCCAATCCATAACCGCGCTGCCGTTATGGACCTCTCCCAACTTATGAGATTTTCCCGTATAGAAAAGCACCCGCTCGGTAGTAGTAGTTTTACCGGCGTCGATATGCGCCACGATTCCGATATTCCTGATTTTTTCCAACGGATATTTACGCGCCATAATATTACCTCTCACAAACCAAATATAATAACAAAACTATAAATATTTTAGCCACAACAAGCACGAACACTAAGGTTAGGGTTAGGGTAAGGAAGCCGGTTTGGGCTAAGGCAAAGGTAAAGGCTGATACTAATTTTAAAGCCTTTACCTTTACCCTAACCTATACTGGCATCCTTACCATTACCTTAACCGGTTTTTGATTTTCTCGACTTTGTGTCTTCGTGGTAAAAAAATAACTTAGAAGTAAAATACTTTTCTTGCCCCCCGTTTTACCACCACGATGCCCGAGGAATCAAGAAAATATTTAGAAGAATCCAGATTTTTGTCGCGGTAAACTTTAGAATTTTTGTCAATAATATTAAACCGGTCCACGATTGCTTTTTTGACTTGCGACCCGGCGCCTACCCGGCTGAAATCAAGGATTATCGAATCCTGGACTACACAACCCGGCTCAATCTTTACCGACCGGCCCACGATAGAATTATTCACAATCGCGCCGTCCACCCTTGCCCCTTCACAAATAAGAGAATTTTCCACCTGAGAATCTGAAATATGCGCCGGCGGACAATCGAGGTTGGAAGCGTAAATCGGCCAATCCTGATTGTCTAAATCAAGTTTGGGATTCTTGCCCAGTAAATCCATATTAGCTTCCCAATAACTTTTAATCGTACCGACATCCCGCCAGTAATAATCGGCTTCGTATTTTTTAAGCGAGGGAATCCTGTTGGAAGAAAAATCATAAGCGTATATTTTAGCTTTTTTACCTTCAATTAAAAAAGGAAGAATATTCTTGCCGAAATCATGATCGGTATTTTTTCGAGCATCTTCCGCCAAAACATCAATAAGGAATTCGGCATTAAAAATATAATTACCCATCGAAGCCAAAACAGTTTTACCTTTCGGCATTTTCGGTTTTTCGATAAATCTGGAAATCCGGCCGTCGCTTGCCGTATCAGCCACGCCGAACTGGCCGGCGTCCTTAGAATCTATCGGAATAACCGCAACTGTCGCCTGCGCTTTTTTCTTCAGGTGATAATCAATCATTTCTTTAATATTCATCCGGTAAATATGGTCGCCGCCGAAGATGGCGACCAGCCTCGGCTTAAAATCATACACCAGGTTTATATTTTGATGAATCGAATCGGCGGTGCCGCGGTACCACTCTTTTTCTTTGCGCATCTGCGGCGGCACCACGGTAACGAAATGATTCGGCAAAGTACTGCCCTTGGTCCAGGTGGTCCTGATGTGTTCAATCAACGACTGGGATTTATATTGAACGAGCACATAAATCGAGTAAACCCCGGAATTTATAAAATTACTCAGCGCGAAATCAATGATACGGTATTTCCCGCCGAAAGGAACCGAAGGCTTGGTGCGCTCCATCGTCAAAGGGAAAAGACGTTCGCCCCGGCCGCCGGCCATCACCATGGAAAGTATTTCTTCGCGGTATTGTTTCATAATCAGGTTTTTTCAAATTTTTTAAACGTATCGATAATCTCCTCGGCGCTTTTAGCCGCTAAAAGCTCGCGGCGAAAAGTATTTTCCATCAACAACCGGGACAGTTCCGCCAACAGCCGTAAGTATAAATTTAATTCCTGCAGGCTCGTCCCCATCAAAAAAACTAAATTGACTTTTTCGCCGTCGAGCGACTTAAAATCAATACCATCGCGCGAACGGCCGAAACCGATGACAAAACCTTCCACGGCGCCGGTCCGGGAATGAGGAATGGCGATATTTTTCCCGATGCCGGTAGAGCCCAGGCTCTCTCTTTCCAGGATATCGCCGATAAATTTCTCTTTATCTTTCACCTTGCCGCAAGCCGACAAACAAGAAACGATTTCGTTAATAGCATCCTCTTTTTTTACCGCTTGCAAATCCATCACGCAAAATTCTTTTTTCAAATATTCCGATATCTTCATCTTCGGCTCCTCTTTGTAATTTTAGTTTTGTCTCACATGGGGCATCTTCCGACAACATTTACTAAATTATTATTATACTATTTTTTTCACACTTTTCCATTTTTTTATAGATTTTTTTATAACTTCCAGTCCGGATAACGCTCCGTGCCGAAATACTGCTGGGGATAAAGCCGCTTGGTAATAAAATTGGGCAGGATAGCAAAAATTCCCACGCCGGGAGTTTTTACGTCGATTTCGTCGTTTAATTTTTCCCGGTCAAATTCGACATAACGGCTCTTTTTTGTTTCGATATCGGTAACCATCAATCTCTCCGCGAACGACGGCATCCCGGCAAGCCTTTCCGCCACCGACAATCTTCTTGAAACGTGTATCAAAAATTTTCCGTCGGGAGACCAGTTAACGTAATGCTCGGACCTTAAATTATCGGTCAACTTTCTGATATTTCCGCCGGACTCATCCATCAGATAAATCTCTAAATTTTCTTCCCCGCCGGGCATCATCACACCGCGCACAAAAACTATGGTTTGGCCGTCCGGCGAATAAACCGGGTAAAAATGCTTCTGTTTGCATGTCGTTAACTGCCGCAACTGTCCTGTTTCAAGGTGATACGCCCAGATATCATCGTTGCCGGAACGCTGCGAAACAAAAATAATCTTCTTGCCGTCGGGCGAAAAACGCGGATGAGAATCTTTACTTTTATCATTAGTAATCCGCTGAAGATTGCCGCCGGCCAGATCCAAGACGTAAATGTTGATATTACCGTCGTAGTTGGCGCAGAATACGATCCGCTTTCCATCAGGAGACCATGCGGGAGCGCCATGCCAACGGTCTGTCTCAGTGACTTGAGCCTGGTTCAATCCATTTTCGTCCATCATCCAGATTTGCGCGCTGCCGATGAGGTTGGAAATAAAAATTATTTTCCTGCCGTCAGGCGACCATTTAGGACAGTCATTCCAATACGCGCCGTCGGTAAGCTGGCCTAATTCTCTGGTCGCCAGATCCAGCGACCAGATATCGTAATCGCCCGCCTTACCGGAAGCAAAAACAACTTTTCCTTCCATAATCGAATCCCCCTCATGATTGTCGCATCACAACATAAATACATTTTGTATTTTTATATTTATTTTTTTCTTCTTCCGCGAAGCGGACGGTAATTATTTTTTTGCCGTGCAAAAAAAATAGTGAATTACCATCGACGAAGTCGGTGGTTTAGCATTACCACGAAAACCCGGATATTTTTAAATACAAACTCAGCCACAAAGGAATCGTAATGATGCTCAAAACATGCGTAGACAATACTCCCTGCGAAACAAAACTTGAATCCGTGCCGCGTAAACCGGCGACGATCGGCAGGGAAGAAGCCGAAGGCATCGCCGCCTGCATCAGGATAAACATCCCCAAAAGAGAAAATATCTTAAAATAGGCTAAAAAGATTAAAACAACAAGAGGCATAACGATAAGCTTCAGGATAGAGGCTTCGGCGGTAATTAAAAATTTGCGCCACATCCCCTCGCGGCTGATTTTAGCCAGGAAACAACCCAGTACCAGCATCGAAAAGACGAAACTGGTATCGCCGAGCATCTTAACCGTATCCATAAGAAAAGAAGGAATAAACTTAGCGCTTCCCGTATAAACTAAAAATAAAGAAACGGCAATACTGATTATCGGCGGCGTAAAAAGAGTTTTAACATCATATCGGTCGCCTTCCTTTTTAAAAATCAGGAAACTGCCCGCCGACCACATCAATACGTCAAAACCGATTAAATACAAAAACGCGTAGAGCAGAAATTCTTCCCTGACCGCCGCGGGAAAAAGCGCGAACGCCAGGCTCATCGGCAGATATAACGCGTTTTGAAAGCTGACGAGGCCGATGAATTCTTTTTTAAAATCATGATTGCGTTTAAGCGAAAATAAAAAACCTAAAACCAGCCCCAAAACAAATATCCCCAGGCTTATCGGCAGGAACAAAAGCGGCGAAAACCCGCTGTGGAGTTTCCGGTTAGCGACAATACGGGAAAAAATTAAAAATGGTATGGCAAAAGAGATAAGAAAGGTAGTTAAAAAAGTAAGGCTTTTTTCATCGATTACCGCCTTCCGGTAGAGAAAAAAACCGAATACGGCAAGCAACGTAAGTTTTATAATAGCTAAGGTTATGGCGGCATTCATACGATAATCCCCTGACCGGAAGAGCGCTTTTGCGGCGTTTACCGATTAGGGATTATAGCATATTTAGTTGACAAAGGTAATAAAATATAATAGCATTGATAAAATAACCCCGCGAAACACCGCGGGGTTATTTTATCCCCAAATCCGCCTCCGGCGGATTTAGGAAAATATAAATTCCGGTAAGAACAGGTTTGCAACCTATCCTTAAAATATCAAAAGTTTTTATTTTTCCATCCGCGAAGCGGATGGAGCTCTAATTTTTTGCGCAGCAAAAAATTAGCGCGGGTGGCGAAATGGCAGACGCGTACGCCTCAGAAGCGTATGGGTAACCCCCATGTGGGTTCAACTCCCACCCCGCGCATGGTTTTCTTTTAATTCAATCGGTTTGAAATGTAACGGAAGGTTTATCGTTCAGCAAATGGCTAGCACATTATTGGCACTTGCAGCATCCTTAGGACACCCTCTCCGGCCTTACCGGAGAGACAAGTGGCAAGTCCTCCGCCAAGCTTCGCTTGGCGAGATCTCCCCGAGTTCACATGCCGCATGCGATACGGCGGACACCCCGCGCATCATCAACAAAAAAGAGCCGGATTTCTTCGGCTCTTTTTTGTTTTATCGCCTTCCTCACAAATTCATCAACCTCTTTTCATCCTATTTTCTTGTTGCAATTGCAACAAGATTTAAGGATAATGTTTTCCCTTTTTCATAAAGACGTCAGTAAAGTAATTTAAGTCCTTGCGATACTGGGGATAAAAAAAGTAGTTTTAGCGCGGGGGTAGTGTAATTTTTATAGACTCATGCCGCATTCTTTAAAAAGCGCGCGGAGTAAAATACTTAATCTATTTTCGGCAAGATCTCTTTTTTGCCACAGCGGCGTAAATTCTTTGGGCAGGAAAGGATCGCGTAATAAGGCATTTTTGTATTGCGCAAATAGCTCGCAATATTTCACATAGTAATCTTTAAATGATATTTGTTGTGTTTTAATCGCGCGCAGATAACCATCGGCCATCGATATTATCGTTTCGTAAACAGAGAAAAAATCGCTTATTTTCCAAACCCGCTCCACCATCGTATCTATATTCTCCCCGGTCAAAAATGCCCCTTCATACGAACAAATGCAATCACTCATCTTATTCTGGCGGCAAAACTCATCAATCGGGTAGGTAAAATCATAAGCATTAACCCAACAGCTTTTCTGGGACATACCGAACCCCAGGTTTTTAATATGCCTCCGGAACTGTTCCCGCTTGGGGCTGTTTTTCTGAGGAATATCATAAATAAGAAGCCGCCATTTCCTGTCCCAAGGTTTGTAGAATTTTTCTATTTTTAACGCCAAATAATCATCGAGAAAATTATAACGGAATCCTTTTTTGAAAAAAAACGAAAATTTTTTGTGCCGGCCGATGCGCCCGATATAACCTTTCTCGTATAAACCGTCCATTCTTTGATAAAGCGACTTATAAGAATACAACTCCCGCATCTGCGGGCCGAACATTGCCTTGCTCATCGTAGGCGGATTAACCAGCCACAATAAATAACAAACACCTTCCCACCCGTCCCGTAGAACATTCTTGGCAACCCCTGCGGTATCAACAAGCGCATAACCAATTTTATTAATGGTTTTTTTCATAAAATTATTATCCTATTTTTTATTGCAATTGCAACAAAAAATAGGATAAAAAAATACAATACACGAAGACAATAAGATAAGAATGTTTGCGAAGATAGTCTAATGTGAAGGCGGCTCAACGAGGGCGTTCCCCAATAAGCATCTCCTCCACCTGCTTGGGGCTAACGTCGTTCATCGCCGTAATATCAAAAGTAAGGTAGTCGTAATTTTCAAAATTAGCGTTGCCATTAGCGGTTTGAGGGAAAAACTAACTCGCACATTAATAATTCGGGAATCTGGCTTAACTGATTCAAAGCTTCGCGCCAAACGGGAAGGAAAAAATCTGGATACCTTATTTGGGTCAGGGTTTCTTACAAGGCAAAAGTCTAACGCGGAGTTTTATCATTCTTGCCATCGGCAAAAATGGCGAGTAGCCATGGACAAAAGCCAAACCCTATAGCTAAATGTGTTCTATTCAAAATAGCTAAAATATTCTAATCAATATTTCCATAACTAACTTCTTCATTTATCGCATATGAATAGCCGCCACAATTTTCATCCTCAAATACATGAAGAGTCTCGAACATTCCCTTCGCTGCATCCGCAATTTTTAATGATATGGATCCATTTTGGATCTTGGATGGAAGCATACCGGTTGTAACACCAACATACAAAATTCGATTCGCGTCAACCATGCCAATAATACCGATTATTTCATCTTTTTTTGTTAAAGGGCTTCGGATAGACCCCTTATTGTCTAAATTCCTTATTTTTAAATCCCAATGATTATTTTCTAAATCGAGATAAGCCATCTTGGAACCATCGGGAGATATTCGTTGATACATGCCTTGATTGAAACTTAATATTTTTCCTGATCCTATTTCTAATTTTCTAATAACACTGCGCTTACCTTCCGGCATGGTAAAAAGAATTGAAGAGCTGTCAGGAAACCAAGAGATATTCCCATCAGCTACAGAGGAAATTTCTTTAACCTTTTCCATTGAGGGGACGCGGAATATTTCCAAAACACCAGCTTCAGAACCCCTTCCGCTGCTTGAATCTTTCTGTTTTTCTCGATGGAACAACGTCGCTAACAATTTTCCATCGGGCGAAATTGATAAATGTTGCGTCGTGTCGTATCCAACATTAAATTTGTCAGCCAAAACAATATCATCCAAACCTTGGAGACCACACATTCAAAGCACGCATGCGCATACAGCGTGATCATCCCATGAATTAGTTTGTTTATTCCATGGATTCGTTAAGAGGTAAATTATTTTCCCATCTCTGCTTGGCCCCGTTACATCAAAAATGCGCCATCCATCAGAAAATGATTCTTTCGGCACAGCTTTTACAATATGGGCGCTTTTATTGTTAAGATCAAAAGCGACCAGACTATTTCCATGTGCTTCTAAAACATAGCCATCGATTCCATGAGATAAATTCTTCTCCTCCCATATTATGGCCGCCGCTTTATGAATGGCCATAACCATTTGCATTGGGATACCGACCAGAATGGAAGCAACGAAAAGCACGCCAAGCGCTATTAAAATAACTTTTGTTGAATTGCCTTTAACTATGTTTTTCATTCGCGCATCAATAATTTTAATTCCCTTCCGCTCAAACATAGAAAAGCATTTTCTTCAATTTTCTACGCCCGGCTTTGAAGAACAATATCTCGCCATAATTTGTCTGAGCGAACGGTAGCAAACTTTTGCGGAGAGTCCGTCTCGCCAAAATTGTTTTACAATTTTGGCGGGCGAGACTTTTCCGTTTTTTGCAAAGCAAAAAACGGAGAGGGTGAGATTTGAACTCACGGTCCAACATAAGTCGGACTCCGGTTTTCGAGACCGGCGCCTTAAACCAACTCGACCACCTCTCCAATTGAAAATGTATTTATACCGGTTTTTATTTCCTTAGCAATTATACCAAACAACCGGCAAACTATGAAATATTTTATTTCATTGCGGCAAACTCTAAATTTGCTACAATGCTTTAATGCGAAAAAACATCTATATCATTTTATCCATCGTTTTTTTTATGGCCATATTCCTGAATAACATCTCCCATCCTCCCCGGAAAGATAACGATAAGGAAATTTTCTCCCAAATCACCAAAGAAAAAATTACCGCCGCGCCGGAAAAATCCCTGCCCCTGGCCGGAGTCGGCATCCTCTATCTGGTGCTCCTGACTGCGGGAATGCTAAATTTAGCCGACCTCGTAGTAAGAAAAATGAATAAAAAGCCTATCCTCGATATCGACGAAGCGAAAAAAATATTCCCCTTAAACGAAGAGCTCTCGGCGAAATTAATCTTTATTATTCTGCTTCTTATTTTTCTGCTCTACGCGTCGGGAATATCTTTTGCCGGCCTGGCGAAAGTTATTCCGGCATTAAAACCGTTTAAAAATTATCTTTCATCCCAAAAAACAAATTTTCCCATAATCGTTAACCTGATTATCGAAATAGCGGCCATTGCCGCGACCGTTGCGTTTTTAAAACCGTCGTTTCTTTTTTCTCCCTTAAAAAAGAGCCATCTCGCCGCGACGCTGAAAACCTACACGGCAATGATCCCCATATTGTTAGCCGCCGCGGTTGCCAACAACTTTATCGCCGAAGCGCTGGGCTTAAAATATTCGCTTAACCCGGCGGTGGAATTAGTCCTTGCTTCGAAAAATATATTTTTTTCCTTATTGCTTTGTGGACAAATAATAATTCTGGGGCCGGTTGCCGAAGAGTTATTTTTTCGCGGCTTTATCTACCGGCTGGTAAGAAAAAAATATTCTTCCGTGGCTGCCGCTGTTTTGACTTCAATATTTTTTGTTCTCCCTCATGGAACACCGCAATATTTCCTGCCTCTTTTGGTAATAAGCCTCTGCCTCTGTTATCTTTACGAAAAAACGCAAAATATTACTCTGCCGATTATTTTTCATTCGATTTTTAATTCTACCAGCCTCATCACCCTGCTGGCGGTAAAAAACGCCCTTTAGCCGGAAAAATAAGAAACGCATTTTTCCGGCTCCGTCCTGCCTATTGGCAGATTAATTTTTCCTGCTGGGAAAGCGAAACGTCACCGACGAAGTAGCTGTTTACGCTATACCCAGCACTAATTTTGCCACAGCAAAATTAGTGCTGGGTAATTCGGCTACCGCCTCAATCTGCGCCCTTCGGGCTTGATTTCGGCGAAGCCTCATTAATTGAGGTAGTCGGCGGCAGAAAGCGGGAGATGCAGGGTTTCTCTGATATGGCGGATTCGCTGCGCGGTATAAGGGTGAGTCCGAAAAAATGAAATCGGGTTTATGGTTTTCTTTTCTTCTTTATAAAGTTTTTCCATGACGTTTATCCCGGCCTTAGAGTCATAACCGCATATTTTAGTGTACTTTACCGCCTGTTCGTCGGCGTTGAATTCGTCTTCCCGCGAATAACCCACCATGATCTGCGCTAAAGCAAAAGAAAGACCCTGCGCAAATTCCCCGCTGCCTCCGGGCGCAAACGCTCCGGCAAGGGTCAAAACATTAGCCGCTATCGCCGCCTGTAATGCCTTTATGGCGTGGCGCGATACAATATGGCCCACCTCATGCGCCAGGACAAACGCCAGCTCATCATCGTTTAAATCATCGAGAAGCTTTTTAAAGATATACACATACCCGCCGGGAAGGCTAAAAGCATTTACCTCTTTCTCGTCCAAGAGCACATAAAAATAATAAGTCAATTCGCTCCGGTCGCAAACTTCAGCTATCTTATCGCCGATTCTATTGACGCGTTTTATATCGATGGGGTCATTGGATATTTTCATTTCCTTGTCTTTAGCGATTGCCCGGGAGATTGCCAGCCCCATCGAAACCTCGCTCTCCGTCGAATAAAAAATCCAATCTTCCTTATGAGTCCCGGTATTATACTCGGTAGCGCACCCGCATAAAGACAGAAAGCAGATGGCAAATAACAGATACCGGATAAAAACTTTTTTGGCGATTTTTTCAAAAACCATTGTTTTGCAGTCTCCGTCGGAAATTTTTCCGGCTCGCCGGCGATTCCGCCGGCAGTTCAGCCGGAAAAATCGACGATTTCGCCGGCTTTAAACAGGGAAATCAAGGGGCAGTTTAATTTAGCAAGATTATCGCGCGCGCCTTCTTCCCGATCGACAACCGCGATCGCCTTAAATGGCTTAAGGCCGGATTGTTTCAGCGCCTCGATAGATTTAATAAGCGAAGAACCGCTGGTAGCGGTATCGTCAACGATAATAATTTTATCTTTTTTGGATAATTCTTTACCT
>Ga0182017_10004436_pt1 | contig 10435 bp, 8 predicted proteins | sample 712E3DmetaG_FD_120492 | JGI IMG/M metagenome (GOLD analysis project Ga0182017, IMG submission 120492) | Permafrost microbial communities from Stordalen Mire, Sweden - 712E3D metaG | ecosystem: Environmental > Terrestrial > Soil > Wetlands > Permafrost | place: Sweden: Stordalen | collected... | reverse complement strand
GGTCCCAGTTTCAGATACCATTGCCCCCTCAAAAGAAACGGCCGGGACACAGGATGTTGACTGGTTCGCGTTGACTACCACGGTTGTCGGGGATTTGACCGTTACGCAGACGGCATGGCCTCCCTACATTGAAACCAGGATTGCGATCTTTGGCCCAAACGATGCGACGATCCAACAGGGCAATCCGGTAACTGCTGCAGCGGCTGGCACGTACTTTATCAAGGTGTGGTCCGCCACCGACGGCTCTTCAATTGCGCTGTACACGTTCGTGGTAAATCAAGCAGGGGTTGCGGCTGATGCTGGCACTGTTTTGGGCCCACCCGATGCGGCTGCGCCAGATGCCGCCAAGCCTGGTGACAGCGCTGGAGCCGATTCGGGAAGATCTGACGCGGGCTCGGCCGATGCGGCAAGGTCCGCGGACAGCGCAGGAGCCGATTCGGGGAAGCCCGACGCGGGCGCGGCCGATGTCGCAACCGCGAGCGACGGATCTGCCAGCGCTCCCGCCGATGCTGCCGTCTCGCCCGGTAGGAACACGGACAGCGGGAGCAAGGGCACGGGTGGGTCCTCCGGCTCGTCCGGCAGCGGCGGCGGTTGCATCACGGTGGGGCAAACCTCGAGTAGCGGCTGGGCAGGACTCGTCTTGGCTGGCCTCGCACTGGCTCTTGTCCGCAGGCGCAAGCCGCGGATCTGACGTCCACGGGGCACGCCGGAGGTTCAGCGGGTGACCTCGCTGACGGGTTCGTCGTCGGACAAGGCCCGTCAGCTCGCGCTATCTCGTCCGTCGTGGTTTGCTGGGAGGCACGAGGTCCACCGGACGGTCAGGGCCAGGCGGTCCCACCAAATCGACGGGTGCCCCCAGGTCCACGGGCGCGGCTGGATTGGGTTCCAGGTCGGCCGGCATATCGAGATCCGCAAGTGGCTCGCTCGTCGGGCCCGGCGTGACCGGCTGCGGGGCCAGCGGACGAAGAGTCATTCTGTCCGCTGTCTGCGGCCGCGCAGGGTAGGGTGGTGAGGCGGGATTGGCAAGGACCGTGGGCGCGACGGCCTGACGAGGACCCGGCGTCGGTCCGCGTGTCGGTGAAGCGGCGCGGGCTGCGGCTGGCGGATGGGGCGCGTGCAACGGACGACCGAGCGGGCCTTGAATGCTTCCCGCCGGGAAGCCGGCCGGGGCGCCGCTTGCCGGCGGAATCGCGATCGCGTCGCTGTTTGGGGCCGAGGTGGCCGCGCCCGGCGAAACACCCGGGGTCTTGCGCGACATGGTCAGGTAGGGAAGGGCGTCGTCCACCTGGCGCTCCAGCGCGCGCGACGCGTGTTCCTGCCGTCGCTCCCACACCAAGTTGATAGTCATCTCGTGGACCTTGGCCTTGATCACGTGATACGGCCGATCGACCAGGATTCCCTTCGCGGTCGCGTGGATGACGTGATAGCCCTTGGGCACCTTCAGGGTGACATTGCCGTCCTTGGGCGTCGCCGCTGCCTTGGCGCGATCCTGGTCGACCCATAGCCGCGCTCCCTCGACCGGGCCGCTGTCGTCCACCACCGTGATCTTGAACTCTGCCTCGGATGCCTCCAGGTTAAAGGCGACGAAGGCAGTCTTGCGGGGGAACACCTCGACCGCCTCGCAGGGTTCGCTCAAGACCAGAACCTGGCGACCTCGCGTGTAGATGCCGTACAGGTGAACGAAGTATTTGCCCTTGGGAATGCCCCGAAACGTCGTGCTGCGCTCGACGTGCCAGGCCTCGAAGCGCCGCTTGCGCTGGCCCAGCCATTCCAGCTTCTTCTGGTAGGTGGCGGGGTTCTCAATCACCGGCGTCTTGTTGCTGCGTGAAATGAGGACCGAGAACATCTCTTCCTTGGAATCGGGATCCCACTGCACGCGCACCACGATGGCGCCACGGAACGAAAGCACGATCACCCAAGCCACGGACCCGAGCAGGGCCAACAGGCACAAAGCGACGACCAAGGGATTGAACATCACCAGACCGGTGGACCGGCCGATGAGTGAGCTGTTGGCTCGGTAGACCTTCTGCTTGCCAACGTCAAACAGGATCAACTCGACGTCCACCCAGGGGGCCAGCCCGGCCGGCTGGATGCGGTACATGAGCACGGCCTCGCTGCCCATGTCGCGCGCCAAGACCGCCAGCGCGTCTTCCGTGGCCCGATTGGCAGGAAGATCCTCGGTGCGGACCTTCGAGCGTGAGGCAGAAAGCTCCCAGGGCGGGCGCATGAGCGCTTCCAGCAGCCCGGCCGAAAGCCTCTCGGGCCGAACCAAGAAGGGCCAGTAGAAGGGCTGGCCGCTTCCCGGTAGCGGCGCGATGGTCACCGCGGTCAGCGTCGGTTCGTAGAGCAGGTCGAACTTCTGCAGGAGCGGGTGCAAATTGCGTGCGAGGGTCGAGGGCGGACCCGCGGGCTTTTCCGGCCCTTGCTCCGCAGCGAGAGCCTGTACTGATTCGTCCTGGCGTGACTTGATTTCCTGGCTCAGCGCCGCAGCCGCCGGGTCGGACCCGCCCACTGTGTCCAGGCGGGTACCGACCGCCTTGACTTGCTCCGTGCTCAAATCCTGAACCTTGATGAGAGGAGCCGCCTGACTGACCGCCGCGCCGCCGGCCAAAGCTCGGGTGGCCACACTGGACGCCAAGCCTGGCTCCTGGGGCGCGAGCTTCTGCGCGGCTGCCAAGGCAGCCGACTCCACTTGCGGTCCAAAGGTCCCAGGCGCAGACGCGGCCAAGAGAGGCAAGGCCACGCGCCACTCAGAGGCGGGCCGGCCCAACAAGGGTGACAGCGCCTCATCGCGCTTCTCCACAGGATCGCCCCGCTCGACCGCCAGCGCTGCCCGCGCGACCATCACCGCCGGCAAATTGCGCGCGCTCTTGAGCAGGTCGAGCTCGCTCTGTGCGGCGTCGAAATCCCGCAAGGCAACCTTGGCGCGCACCTTGGAGGCGCGCAGAGCGACGTTCTTGGGATCAGATGCCAAGCCCTCGTCGGCCAACTCAACCGCAGCGGCCCAGTCGCGCATGAGCAGAAGCGCCTGCACGCGCGTCGGCTTGGGCAGGCTGGGTTCCTCGGCGAGCGACCGGAGGACTTCAAGCACGGCGGGCAGATGCTCGGCTGCATTGGGCAGCGCGACCTCGATGGCCCGTGCCGCGACGACTGCGTCGCCCGCCAGCAACGCGGCCTGTGCTGCCACAAAGGGGCGCAGGTCAGCCAAGCCAACCGCGGGAAGCTCGACCACGGTGGCGCCGATGGTCAGGGCCAGACGCTCGGCAATCTGGCGAGCCATGGCGCTAAGCTCACCCACGGCCACGCCCACCGAAATGCGACCGACTCGTTTGCCCGCGGGACCGTAGACCAGGCCGGTTGCCATCAGGCGCTTGGGCGACTGCTGCAACTGCGCGACCAGGATCCGGTCAGCGCCCAGTTGCTCGGCCAGACGAGGTGCCAGCTCGTTGGTCACGGTCAAGCTGCCGCGCGGGGCTCGGCCGGTGAACGCCTCGATGGCAAGGGCCAGCTCGTGCCTCGGCACCAGGTGCCGTTCACCGGGTTTCACATAGGAGCGCAGGAGTAGCGACACGGCGGCGGCCTCTACGGCGAGTTCGGGCGGGGCGTAGAGGTCAGGGAGCACCACCGCGTTTTGGGCCAGCGCGGGACGGACAGGTGCCAAGGCCCCGAGCAAAAGCGAGGTGAGCAGGGCTGGACAAAGGCGGGCGCGGAATGCCACGGGGATCTTCACTTGATCTTCGTTGGGTTTGCTCGACAAATCAATCAGCGGTTGAGCGACGCAGCGCTATCGCGTCAGAGGGTGATAGAGTAGGGCGCGATGTCCAGCTCGTCCTTCCGACTTGCCGCCTTGCTCGCCCTGGCTGCCATGGGCGGCTGTCACTCCAACCCCGACAAACCGCTGGGGCCGGCCGATTCATACATTCTTTTCGCACCGGTCGCGGGGAAGTTGGCCGGCACACTCCCTGTCGTGCGTCGCCTCAACATAAGGGACGAGGCCGTGCAGCCGCTGCCTCAGATGCTTGAGTCGAGCTTCGCTTTCGAGATGCTGCGGACATCCTATCTGGCCAAACAGTTCGTCCGCGAGGCCAGCGCCGACGGACAAGCTTTTGCGGCAGCCGCGCGCCGCAACGCCGCGGAGCCGACCTGTCTGGTTCTGGGGCTCGACCCCAGGCCCTACGGGCGCGGACTGGCCCTGCCCAAGACCTTCGGCGGCATCGAGGAACGCCCATATCTGCCGTGGCTTGGCCTGCCTGCCGATCCCTCGGCCGACAAGGCGCTGGCACAAACCCTGGCCGGCCGTCTGGCTACCTATGTCGCGCATTTCGTCGGCACGGCTGGGCTCCTCTCTGATGCGGACGCGCCTCCGCCGGTTCTTGTCGAAGGCTACCGCATCGCCATGGAAGTGATCGCGCGCGAGTGGCGGGTGGGAACCGGCCCGGCTGGCGTGATCCAGTTCGACGAAGGCTCAACTGAGCAACGCAAGATCTTCGCCAACCTGCGCGAGAACCGCTATGTCTTGAGAGATGACGGCGTGAGCCTGCGCGACGCGCATGAGCTGGTAGAGGATCCGGGTGTGGCAGCCACGGTGATCTATCGCCTGGTCCAGGCGCGTGCCCTGGCTGGCCGAGCGGCGCCCGATGCCTTCTATGCGCCGCTTGCGGGAGGCCGTTTTCCCCCAGGGGTGAGTCCGGCGGCCGTGCTGGGGACTTTCAGGAACTTCCAGGCCAAGTTTCTCAGCACCTGGGCCACCGCGGTGCTGCAAGGCCGTGCGCCTCGGGACGTGATCGACTTGGTTGATCTCTATGGCGCCGCCTTTCCAACTGAACGTTTCGAGGCCGTCCGCATTTTTGTGGTGACGACATTCGGGGCGACCGTCAAGGTTGGGGGCGTGTCGACCAAGCCCAAAGACGCCACTCGCACCTTGGCTGAGCTGAACGCCCTGACAGGCGAGGTGGTGGCCGGGAAACGCTCGCTGCGTGAAGCCCTGACGAGCAACCCCGCAGACGCGGGAGCAGAGCTTGGCAAGCCATCCAGCCGAGGACAGTAGGCGGCATAAACTGGCGTTGTTTCGCGATGTTGTAGTATGAAACCTCAATGAGTTCTTTCAAAGAGAAAGGGGCGCTATGAAGCGCGCACTGGTCACAGGAATCACAGGTCAGGACGGCTCGTATTTGGCTGAGCTTCTGCTGCTCAAGGGCTACGAGGTTATCGGCATTGTCCGGCGTTCGAGTTCGTTCAACACCGAACGCATCGATCCCATCTATCAGGATCCGCATAGCACCGACTACCGCCTGCGCCTGGTGTTTGGAGATCTCGACGACGCCAGCTCGATCAATCGCATCATCCAGGACACCCAGCCGACCGAGATCTACAACCTGGGCGCGCAGAGCCACGTGCGGGTCAGCTTCGACGTACCGGACTACACCGCCAATACGGTGGCGATGGGGACCTTGCGACTGCTCGAGGCGGTGCGCGAAAGTGGGGCGCGCTGCCGCTTGTATCAGGCATCTTCCAGCGAGATGTTCGGCTCGTCGCCACCGCCGCAGAACGAAGATACCCGGTTCCAGCCACGCAGTCCCTATGCCTGCGCCAAGGTCTTTGCCCACCAGTTGTGCCAGAACTACCGCGATGCCTACGGGCTCTTCATCTGCTGCGGGATCCTGTTCAACCACGAGTCTCCCCGGCGCGGCATACCGTTCGTCACGCGCAAGATCACGCGCTCGGCAGCCCGCATCCTGCACGGGCTCGACAAGAAGCTGTTCCTGGGCAACCTGGACGCACAACGCGACTGGGGATTTGCCGGCGACTACGTCGAGGCCATGTGGCTGATGCTGCAGCAGGATCGGCCTGACGACTATGTCATTGCGACGGGTGAGTCACACTCGGTGCGCGAGGTGCTGGACATCGCCTTTGGCACGCTCGGCCTGGATTGGAAGAAATACGTCGAGACCGACCCGCGCTACTTGCGTCCGACTGAGGTGGACCACCTGCGCGGCGATGCCAGCAAGGCGTCTGCCAAGCTGGGCTGGAAACCGCGCGTGCGGTTCCGCGAACTCATCGAAATGATGGTACGGTCTGACCAGGCTGACGTGCGAGCTGCGCTCGCCGGCCGCGCACCCCAGACTTAGAGCACCCGTCGCGAGCCCGTCTTGCCAAGAACACTCATCGTCATTCCAACCTACAACGAACGCGAATGCGTCGAACCCATCGTTGCCGCTGTGCGGGCTGCCGTGCCGGATGCGACGATTGAGATAGTTGACGACAACTCGCCGGACGGGACGGGCGACCTGGCCGACCAGATAGCCGCGCGCGACCACCAGGTTCGCGTGCTGCACCGGACACAGAAGGCCGGCCTGGGCGCTGCCTACATGCATGCCTTCACCGAGGCGCTGGCCGAAGGGTGGGACCGCATCGTGCAGATGGACGCGGATTTTTCGCACAATCCGGCCGATGTGCCGCGGCTTCTGCAGGCGCTGGACGCGGGCGCCGACATGGCGGTGGGGTCGCGCTATGTATCGGGTGGCGGCACCGAGAACTGGGGCATGGGCCGGCGGATCATCAGCCGCGGGGGCGGGCTCTATGCCCGCATGGCTCTCGGGGTCGGGGTTCACGATCTAACCGCCGGGTTCAAGGCATGGAAGGCCGCCACCCTGCACGGGATCAACCTTGCGGCGGTCAATGCGCGCGGCTACGGCTTCCAGATCGAGATGACCTACCGGGCCCTGCGCGCCGGTTTCCAAGTGCGCGAAGTGCCGATTCTGTTTGTCGACCGCCGCGTGGGTCTCTCCAAGATGTCGGGCTCGATCTTCTTCGAGGCCTTGACTTTGGTTTGGCAGCTTCGTTTCAGGGTCGCCCGCGAGAAAGTTAGCTAGTCAGACTGCCATGCCCAAATGTCCGATAACAGATATTATGTCAACTAGCCAAGCTGGCTGATTCCAGTGGTTGACGAGACGCCGCCGCTCAGTCAAACGTCGGTTCGAGACTGCGCTGTTTCCGGGTGCGCTGCTCGCGCAACTCGGCCAGTGCGAGGTCGAGTTCGGGAGAACGTGCGTCCTGGGCTTCGATGGCTGCGATGGCCTTGTCAAGCGCCGCGATGTCGACCACCGCACGGGTGCGCAAGGCTGCGTACATCTCGCTGAACTGGGCGTGAAAAGCTTGCAGCTCGTCCCCGCGGCGCAGTTGGCGTAGCACGGGCGGCAGGTGATCATCGCGAATGCGTCGGCAGGTGGTGGTGATGTTGTGCAGTGGCCCCGCCACCTTGTGGGTCAGCCAAATCCCCACGGCGGCTATGGAAAGCACCAGTACGAGACCGAATCCCGCCATGCCGTAGAGAACGATGCGATCATTTGCCTGGAACCGGGCCCGCAATTCGGCCCCGGCAGCCGGATCGGCTTGTACAGTCAGAAGCACGATGCGCGAGGATTCCTGGGTGGCCTGATAGACCTTGTAGCCGAGCACGCCGGTGAGAAACACGGCCACCGCGAGAATGAAAGCCGTGTAGCGAAGCTGCAGTCCCACGTCGAGCAAGTAGTTGCGCAGCTTGCGCTTGTGTGCGAATGACGGCCTGTCAGATTTCTCATTTTGCTGGGTCATACTTGTCTCTCCTCCCGGATCCCGGCTAGCCCCCTTGAGAACGGAAGAATTCAAGAAGACTGTCGCCCAGTTGGCCGGCGGTGGCTTCGATGCATTCCCTCCGGGCGGTCAGCTTGTCGGCATCCCGCCTGCCCGCCTGTACGGCGGCCCCCGCGCTGGTCCAAAGGATGATGCTCTTAGACGGCCAGCGCGCAACCATGAGTTTGATCTCGCAACTGGTTTCCCCTACACCGAAAACTTCCTGCAAGCGCGACACGTTGCCGTCGACGAGAAAGCCGAGCTGCGGGGTGTGCCCTCGACCCTTGGCCGGCGTTTCAGAAAAGGTCAGCTTGGGCAGTTTTTGCAGAGCTTGCCTGAGCGAGGTCTGCAGCAACGCAAGGATGCTAGTGTCGGCAAGCTTCACGCCCCCGGAAAACGGGCCGACGGTCACAAAGATCTTTCGGTCCTTGACCTCCTGATCTTCGAGCGCCGAAAGCGCGATCTTGATCTGGGTGCTGACAAAAGCATCCTGCTCGTGGCCCAGCAGCGCCTTGAGCGCTGGTGCCGCGGACCCGCCGCCCAGCTTGCCCAGCGACTGCGCCGCCATGGCTCGCACCGACCTGTCCTCATCGTCAAGTGCCTTGATGAGCGCATTCGTCCCGCCCTTGTCACCGAGCTTGCCCAAGAGCAGCGCAGCCTGCACCCGCACCTTGAAGCTGGAATCGGTCAGCAGGGCCTTGCTTAGGTCCTCCACCTTGCCGGCCCAGCCCACCCGCGCTGCCACCAGCACAGTGAGCACCGTGGCGAGCACGGCCATGAGTACGCGCGCTCGAGAGCTCATCCTGAGGTGCGCAGCCTCGGAGAAGGCCCGCTCGAGGGTAGCTCGATGACAAAGGCCGATCCACTTCGGGGGATGTCCTCTACCCAGATGGTCCCACCGTGTACTTCCACAATCAGTTTTGCGAGAGCCAGCCCCAGGCCATGACCGATGGGCACATGCTTGCTTGCCTGGGAATAGGGCTCGAAGATTCGCGCGTGTTCGTCGGCAGGAATGCGGTCATGATCCCCGCCCACACTGGCACGGGTGAGCCCACCCGCACAGGAAATGCGGATCTGGCACTGATGGTTGCCTGGCTGGCGCAAGATGTGGGCAATCAGATTCGCCAGAGCTTCCTGGAGGTAGTCAGGGTCACCCAGCACTGGCTGGGCACCGGCCGCGGTCTCGATGGCGATGACCTTGTTGCGGGTCGGGGTCGACGAATCGATGACGTTCTTGGCTTTCTCGGCGAGGTCGGCCAAGAAGACCTGTTCTTCGTGCAAGGCGACACGATCCGACTCGAATCGGTCGTAGTCGACAACCGTGCGCAGACCACGCGCCATATCACGAAAAAGGGCACGGCAGTCCTGGACACATTCGTCGACTTCACTCTTGCGGGAGACGCTGCCGAGGGACGCCAGCTCATGAGCCAAGAATTCGAAATTCGCCTGCACCGCGCCGATCGAGTTCTGCAGATCGTGGATCAACCCACCCACCCAGCGGCGTCGTTCCCGCATGGCTGTGCCCTGAACCATGCGCTTCTTTTCTTCGCGCCGGTAGAGCACCTGGGTTCGCAAGAGAGCCCACACCCGAGCCCGCCTTGCGTCGACACTGGTGGTGGGGGAGAAAATCGCATCCGCGCCCGCAGTCACGGCGCGCAGTTGCAGGGCCTCGCTGCTCTTGTCATCAGTCCAGAGAATGACGGGTACGAAATGCGAGCGGGCGTTGGCTTTAATGCGTGCGCAGAGGTCGACACCACCCGCCGCTGTAGCCCGGGACTCGATCACAACGAGATTCGGGCGATGCAGGAGCACCTCTTCGAAGGCCATATCCGCACTGCTGGCCACTTGGACATTGGTGCCCTCGGACTTGAGAAACTCCACCAGCGGGCGCGCCGATGGTCGGCTCGACGCAACCACCAGGCATTCGACCTGACCCGGGGTTGCGGCGACGTCGTTTCGTGTCGTCCGTTCGCTGGAAAGCATTCGACGGCGTATCCCGCGCCGGGAATCAAGGTATCAAGAAACGCACAATTTTTCAACGCTTAGCACCACGTATCCATGCATGCAGCTAAAGCGCACATGTAGGTTTTTTGACTTCATTGTGGGTTATGGCACCGTGTCAGCATGAGAACCCGCGATTTCACAGGCCAAGCGCCCCTCCCTCCCCTCCAAGAAAAGCGTCAGCACCTCCGCTTCGACAAGGTCTTCCCAGTTCGACTGGAGTCGATTCTGTTCGGCGAGCTGGACTGCGTGGCCCGCAATGTTTCGGCGGGCGGGATTTTTGTGGAGATCAGCGAGCCTCTCCCCCTGGGAGCGCATGTGCGGGTCTCGTTCCTCAGCGCTGACAGTTCGGCTGAGATCGTTGCGCTGGGCGAGGTGAAAAATCACTACTTTATGAACTTTGCGAAGCAAGGCCTGACCCATTCTGTTTCCGGCATGGCGGTTCGGTTCTACGCCTTCGAAAATGAGAGCCAGCAGATCTTGGCGGACTGCTTGGACCGTTTTCGCGTGCTGAACTAGCCCCCTACTCTGCTAGCTGCGCTCGCACCACGACCGGCCCCTTCAGCGCAACCGTCGTGTCAGGGTCAATGGGAACTTCTACGTCCCGGGGGCCTTCCGCGATGGTGAGGGTCCTGGTTCCTTCTCGGACGCTGAGTTCGTAGCGTCCCGGCAGCACGCCGGTTACCAGAAAGCGCCCATCCTTGTCGAGCGCGCCCACTGCTGGCCTGGGGAAGCCCAGCGAGGGTGCGTGCCCGAGCAGCAGCGCGCGGGTGTCGGATGACAGGCGAAAGCCGGGCCGAGGAATCACCTGGCCGGTCACGCG
>Ga0182017_10004434_pt1 | contig 10435 bp, 6 predicted proteins | sample 712E3DmetaG_FD_120492 | JGI IMG/M metagenome (GOLD analysis project Ga0182017, IMG submission 120492) | Permafrost microbial communities from Stordalen Mire, Sweden - 712E3D metaG | ecosystem: Environmental > Terrestrial > Soil > Wetlands > Permafrost | place: Sweden: Stordalen | collected... | reverse complement strand
CTATGCTATGGCGGTACTTAATTCGCTTAAAAACTTTGCCGTTTCAGCATTTGCCCCATGTTTATTAAATATTGCGATAATTGTTTGCGCCCTGCTTTTCGGAGAAGGTACGACGGGCCTGGCTGCCGGGGTCTTATTGGGAGGTATTTTACAGTTGGCAGTACAGGTTCCTCTTTTATATAAAAAAGGATTACGCCCAAAATTTGCTTTATGTTTGCGGCATCCCGGAGTAGAACAAATCCGGAAATTAATCTTGCCAAGGCTGGCCAGTTCCAGTATTTATCAATTAAATAATTTTGTAGATTCAATTTTTGGTTCCTTAGCTACGATTGTGGGGGACGGCGGGGTGGCGGTGCTTTATTTTGCTTACCGGCTTATTCAATTTCCCATTGGTATTTTTAGTAATGCCATTGCGCAGGCGATTCTGCCTACTTTCTCAACGCAAGTATTTGAGGAGAATCAGGAGAACCTCAAGAATACTCTTTCTTGGGGTTTGCGCATAGTATTTTTTGTGATGCTGCCAACCACTGCGCTGTTTATGGTTTTAGCCGGCCCTTTAGTGTCTACTCTTTTTGGCGGTGGCAGGTTTGATTCCAGTTCCAGTTTATTAACCAGTAATGCTTTGTTTTTCTATAGCATCGGCTTGACTGCTTACGGAGGCACCAAAATATTACAATCCTGTTTTTTTGCGCTTAAGGATACAGTTACTCCTACCAAGATCGCCGGCTTAGCTTTATTGATGAATATTATTCTAAATGCGCTATTAATGTTTCCGCTAAAAATCGGGGGTTTGGCTTTGGCTACCTCAATTTCCGGGTTAATTTCTTTCTTATTTTTATTTTTTATCTTAAGCAAACGCCTGGGAGGGTTCGGAGAACATAAAATATTAAAGTCATTCTTGCGTATTCTGGCTGCTTCCTTATGTATGGCAGCGGTAGGTTTTTTGGTGAATCGGGCGTTAAATCTTGGCTGGGCAATATTTTGTTCTGGATTAGCCTACATCCTTTTTTGCTTTCTTTTTGGCGTAGCGGAGATGGCACAGCTTACGCATTGGCTGGTTAGCAAAAAACTAAAATAACCCGAAAGATGGAACAATCGCAGAAATTAAGAGAAAAGATTTTGTCGGCTCCGGATTCCCCGGGTGTTTATTTAATGCGGGATAATTTGGGCCGGGTGCTTTATGTCGGTAAGGCCAATGCATTAAAGAAACGCCTGCTAAATTACTTGGGCCGGGATTTAGATAGTAAGACTCAAGCCTTAATGGCTAAAGTGGCAGAGATTGAGTTTAGGCTGGCTCCTAATGAGGCGATGGCTTTATTGCTGGAGTTTAAGCTTATTCATGAGTTTGGCCCCAGGTACAATATTTCTCTTAAGGATGATAAAAGTTTTCCTTTTGTAAGGATTTCACAGGAAGAATTTCCTTCAATACAAGTTACGCGCAAGAAAAATAATGCTCTCGGAAGGTATCTGGGGCCTTATACGAACACCAAGCTTCTAAAAAACGTTCTTAAAACAATCCGGCTTGAGTTTGCCTATCGCTCATGTAGCCGCCTGCCCAAACAAAGCTGTATTTATTACCGGATTAATCTTTGTCCTGCTCCCTGTATCGGTAAAATTAATTATAAAGAATATAAGCGTCTGGTCGGTAATATAATTCTCATTTTGGAAGGTAAGGGTGATTTATTGATCCGCAAACTGACTAAATCTATGCAGGCCAAATCGCGCATCAGGGATTTTGAAGCGGCAGCCAGGATACGTGACCAGATTACGGCTTTATCCGGAATATCCGCCAGGCCCAACGATACTAGTTATAAAAAAGAGTTAAAAGATTTGCAGGATAGGTTGGGTTTAAAAAACCCGCCGGTAAGAATCGAAGGATTTGATATTTCTAATTTATCCGGTAAGCAAGCCGTAGGCTCGATGGTTAGTTTTTACAATGGCAGCGCGGATAAAAGTAATTACCGGCGTTTCCGAATAAAAAGTTTTTCCGGGGTCGATGATTATAAAATGCTTGCTGAGGTGGTGCGCCGGCGCTATACTCGATTATTGAAAGAAGGCAGGGCCCTGCCGGATTTACTGTTGATTGATGGGGGCCGCGGCCATCTTTTAACCGCCGCCGGCCAACTAAAAGCATTAAATTTGCATATTCCGCTGGTGAGCATTGCTAAAGAAAAAGAGAATATTTATAGCAGCCAGCCCGGTAAACTGATGGTGACTTTTGCCAAGGATAGTGCGGCTTTAAACTTAATCCGGCGCATCCGCGATGAGGCGCACCGGTTTGCTTTGGCTTATCATCATTTGTTGCGTAAGAAAGTATTAATCGGCGGATGAATAATTTTACGCTTAAAGTCTATCGAGCGGTTCTTAGTATTTCCCTTGGCCAGGTGCGTAGTTATAAGTGGGTAGCTCAAAAAGCCGGTTCCCCCGATGCCTGCAGGGCAGTCGGCCAGATTTTAAAACGTAATCCCTACCCATTGATTATTCCTTGTCATCGGGTAGTAAATAGCGACCGGGGAGCCGGGGGGTATATTTTAGGGGCCAAACGTAAGTTGTTTTTATTGGCCCTGGAGAAGGAATTGAAAAAATGTTTACATTCCAAAAAATAAGAAGTTTTTTATTTTACTTAAGCGTATTTTTGTTTTTCATCTGTTTGCCTTTTATTCTTTCTTTTGCTTTAGGGTATAAGTTTAATGTCCACACTTTAAAATTTGTAAAAACCGGCTTAATTTTTGTGAGGACTCAACCGGCGGGAGCCAAAATTTACCTTAACGGTAAACTTATCCCCGAAAGGAGCCCGACGAGCATGCAGGAGCTGATCCCCGGAACCTATAAAGTTACCTTGGAATTAGCGCAACATTATCCCTGGAAAGGAGAGGTGGAAGTAGAGGCAGGCAAGGTTAACCGGGTAGATAAAATTATCCTTTTCCCGCAGCGGCCTAATCTGACGCAGTTAAATCAGGAAAAATTTTCTTCTTTTCGGATTGATGCGGAAAAAAAGACGGTTTATTATTTGGACCAGGAAAAAAAGGTTATCTACCGGTCGAATTTAGACGCCAGCAACTTTGAGGATATTGCTACCCTCCCGGATAAGTTCTCCCAGATTGTCGGTTGGGAGATTTCTCCGGATAAAAAGAAATTATTTGTTTTTAATCATCATCAAATCAGTGTGGTCCTTTTTGATACCCAGATTGATTACGAATTTTCTTCCCCCTCGGTGTTTTTAGATTATCCGCAGGAAAAGATTATTGATGTTTTTTGGCATTCGGATAGCTATCATTTAGTGGTGTTAACGGATAAACATGTCCAGGTCGTTGAATCTCGCCCGGCCGCTTTACCGATTGATCTGGTAGAATTAAACAAAGGAGAATCCGCCGCATTTTACGATATCAAAGAAGATGTGCTTTATTTTAGCGACAGTCAAAAAAGCCCCGATGGCAGTTATTATAATAATTTGTACAAATTAGAATTAAGCACCAACCTTTATTTGTTAGAAAGATTGATCAGCCAGCCTTTTGGGGCAGCTAAGCCCGTGCAAAAGGAGGAGCCCGGTGAATAAAGAATTATTCTTAAAGCGCATCCTGGAAATTATCCCCGGGGGGTTATCCTGGAGTATTATTGTTTTATTAATTTTATTATCTTTTTTGCATCCGGTAACTAGCGCGATTATTATTATTTCATTTGATTTTTATTGGATTATCCGTACGGTATATTTGACTACTCTTCTGGTGATGGCTCACCAGCGGCTTTTTCGCCAGAGGAATGAAGATTGGCTGGCGCTTTGCCTGGACTTACCAGGCGGTCTGGGTTTTTCAGAGCTCTACCAGGTAGTGATTTTTCCGGTTTATAATGAAGGGTTGGAGGTTTTGCGTCCGTCGCTGGCGGCTTTAAGCGCCAGTCACTACCCTAAAGAAAGATTCATTGTGGTGATGGCTTTTGAAGAAAGAAATATCTGTGCGCATGACAATGCTGTAATCTTAGAAAAGGAATTTAAGGGAAAATTCGGCGCATATCTGTCAACTTTTCATCCCGATGGTCTGCCCGGCGAGAGCCGGACCAAAGGCGCTAATGCTACCTGGTCAGCAAAGGCGGCCAAGGAATTTCTGGATACCCGCAAGATTGCTTATGAACAAGTAATCGTTTCTTGCTTCGATGCGGATACTTGTGTGGATAAAGAATATTTTGGTTGTTTAAGTTATCATTTTCTGACTTCACAGAAAAGGCATCAGGCAAGTTATCAGCCGATGCCGGTTTATAACAACAATATTTGGCAGGCACCATCTTTTGCCAGGCTAGTTGAGATTAGCAGCTCATTTTGCCAGATGATTGAAAGTATGCGTTTGGAGAAATTTGTTACTTTCTCCAGCCATAGTATGAGTTTTAAGACTTTGGTGGAAATAGATTATTGGCCGACCAACATGATTTCGGATGATTCGGTAATCTATTGGAAGGGTTATTTGCATTATAACGGAGATTATCGCGTGATTCCGCTATATGTTACGGTTTCTCTGGACGTGGCTTATTCCAGCAATATATGGAGGACCATGGTAGTGCAGTATAAGCAGAAAAGAAGGTGGGCCTGGGGAGTGGAGAATTTTCCTTTTGTGGTAAATGGTTTCATCAAAAATAAAAAGATTTCCCTGTTTAACAAATTAAGAAGGTCATTTCATCTTTTGGAGAGCCATGTTACCTGGGCGGTCTGGGCAGTCATTCTGGTGGTGATTGGCCCGCTGCCGATACTTTTCGGGGGGACATTTTTTAGCCAGATGGCCATTGCTTATAACCTGCCAAAGATTACCGGTCTATTATTTAAATTTACATTATTGACCAGTTTGACCTGGATATTCTTAAGCTGGACAATTCTACCGCCCCGGCCTAAGGGGATCAGCTGGTTTAAGCATGTGCTTTTAATTTTGGAGTGGTTTTTTGTGCCATTTATAATATTGATTATTGGTTCGGCGCCGGCAATTGATGCCCAAACCCGGTTAATGTTTGCTAAGTACATGGAATTTAATCCTACGTTAAAAGGGAATAAGGTGTTATAATTGAGCAAACGTCTGTTTTGTAGACGTTTACGAAATCCTGTGTATTTTCTACGAAAATACACAGGACAAGTACTTTATTGGAGTTAGGGCAAGTAAGTTTCCCTGCGTAGCAGAAGTTTTCGCAGTCCTACATTTTTCCAGAGGAAAAATGTAGGGTGAGAAACTCTCTATATAAGTGTATTATTGCTCCCCGTATTAATATTTATTTGCCGGAGGAAATATGGATATTAAAAGATTAATTCAAGAGATGGTGGATAGAGATGCTTCCGATCTTTTTTTCCGCGCCGGAGGAACGCCGCGCTTACGCATTGATGGTAAGATTATCCCCATGGATACTCGGATTTTAAGCATAGAAGATGTCATGTTTGCTACGGAGCAGCTGGCTAATACCAAGCAGTGCGAGACCTTTAGAAATAAGCTGGATGTTGATTTTGGCGTATACCTGGCAGAATTTAACCGGCGTTTCAGGGTGAGTATATTTACACAAAGAAATTGGCCTTCAATTGTTATCCGCAATGTGCGCAATCACATTGCTTCTTTTGAGGAGTTGAATCTTCCTGCGGAAATATTAAAAAAACTATCTTCAGAAACCCGGGGTATGGTGCTTTTAACCGGAACGATGGGGAGCGGAAAATCCACCACCATTGCCAGTATGGTAGAATATATAAATAATAATGCCAAGAAACATATTTTGACGATTGAAGAACCGATTGAATTTACTTTTGAAGATAAACAATCAATTATTAATCAACGGGAGCTGGGGATTGATGTTCCTAATTATTCGGTAGCGCTACGGGCTTTTACCTTGCAAAGCCCGGACGTTATGTTTATCGGCAATATCCGCGATTATGATACCGTTTCTGCCGCGATGGCGGCTGCGGAAACCGGGGTTTTGGTTTTAAGTACTTTACATACGGTTAATGCTTCGCAGACCGTGGAAAGATTAATTAATCTTTTCCCCCCGCATCAGCACCAGGAGGTGAAGAATCAACTGGCCACACTTTTAAAAGGAGTCATTTCTTTACGCTTGGTGCCGGCCAAGAATGGCCCGGGCCGGGTCCCGGCTTACGAAACAATGCTTTTGACCCCGACCATCAGCCGTTTAATCCGGGAAGGAAAAGTTTGGGAAATTCCCCAATATATTGATGATGGGGCGGTGTTGGGCATGCGATCTTTTAATCAGTCTTTAGTGAAATTAGTTCAGGATGACAAGATATCTTTAGAAGATGCGGCTCAAACTGCGGACAGCCGCGAGGAATTCATGCTGGCTTTTAGAGGGATCAAGAAATCATAGGTTTAAGTAGATAGATCTAAACACGATGTAGAGACGCAAAATTTTGCGTCTCTACAAAACAATAGATTCGTTTTAACGGTAACAATCCCCGGTGGAAATTTAGAAATAGGAGATCATCATGTTAGAAGAGATTAAAACTAAACTGGTTGAGATTGGCGTAAGGATGGAAAATTTAAGAGGTTATCTTTGACGTTATCCAGAAAAGGCAAAAGATTGATGCTTTAAGCAACCAGATGTCGCAAGAGGGTTTTTGGAATAATGCCGAAAGCTCTACCCGGATAGTTAAAGAACTAAAAAATCTCAAAGCCACAGTTGAGCCCTGGGAGTCAGCCGACAAAAAATATCAGGAGTTGGCTGAACTTATTCCCCTGCTTAAAGAAGACGATCAGGATTTGGTTTCAGATTTAACACGTAATGCCGCTAGTCTTGTGGGGATAATCGACAAGTTAGAATTTCAGGTACTTTTAGGCGGGCCGTTTGATAAAAACAGCGCGATCTTAAGTATTAATTCCGGAGCCGGCGGTACAGAATCCTGCGATTGGGCAGGGATGCTTTTGCGGATGTATAGCCGTTTCGCAGAAAACCGCGGCTATAGCGTAAAGACAATTGATCTGCTTGCCGGAGAAGAGGCAGGGATTAAAAATGTTACACTGTTAATCGAAGGCCCCTATGCCTTCGGTTATTTAAAAGCAGAGCGGGGAGTGCATCGATTAGTGCGGATCTCACCCTTTGACGCCAATAAACGCAGGCATACTTCTTTTGCTTCGGTGGATGTGATTCCGGAGATAGAAGAAGAATTGGATTTAAAGATCGAGGAGAGCGATCTGCGTATTGATGTTTTCCGGGCCAAAGGGGCAGGCGGCCAAAGCGTTAATACCACGGATTCGGCGGTAAGGATTACACATCTGCCCAGCGGGATTATTGCGCAATGTCAGAATGAGCGTTCGCAATATCAGAATAAGCAAACGGCTTTAAAGATACTCAAAGCCCGTATTTATGAAGCTCAAGCAGCCAAGAAGGATGAAGAACTAAGGAGGCAGGATTCGGACAAGAAGAAAATTGAGTGGGGTAGCCAGATCCGTTCTTATGTTTTACACCCTTATAATTTAGTGAAGGACCACCGTACAGATTTTGAAACCGGGGATAGTCAAAAGGTTCTCGATGGCGGTTTGGATGAATTCATTGAGGCGTATTTAAAGTTCAGTGCCAATAAGTAAAGGAAAAAATGCTCGGGTTAATTAAAAAAATTATGCTTAAAAATCATCAGGCGGTGATTAGGAAAAAATTTCCTAAGTTAAATATCACCTTGCATGCTGAAATGCCTAGTCCCTCTATGGGCAAGATGGTGGAAGTAGCGCGTATAGTTAATTTAGTGAATTCTTTTGAACCTCAAATTAGCGCCCTAACCGATGGCCAACTTGCCGCTAAAACCAATAAATTCAGGGAACATTTAAAGAGCCAGTCAGAAAAATTAAGCCAGGAACTGGAAGATTTACAGCAGGCGATGTTTAATGTGGCGATGCCTGAAGAAAAAGAAAAGTTAAAAGAGAAATTAAAAATTAGCCGTAACCGGATTTTTGAGGAGATATTACCTGAGGCTTTTGCAGTAGTCAGGGAAGCCTCACGTAGGACAATCGGCTTAAGGCATTTTGATGTCCAGATTGCCGGAGGCATTATTTTACATGAAGGCCGCATCGCGGAGATGTCTACCGGAGAAGGTAAGACCTTGGTGGCCACTTTATCGGCGTATTTGAATGCTTTATTAGGTAAAGGTGTGCATATTGTCACGGTTAACGACTATTTAGCCCGGCGCGACCGGGAGTGGATGGGGCCGATCTATGAATTTTTGGGTTTATCCGTAGGCACAATCCAACACAATATGTCGGATGCCGAAAGAAAGATTGCTTATGCCTGCGACATAACTTATGGCACCAATAATGAATTTGGTTTTGATTATCTGCGTGACAATATGAAATATTCTACTGAGGACTTGGTGCAGCGTCCTTTTTATTACGCGATTGTGGACGAAGTAGATTCCATCTTAATTGATGAAGCGCGCACCCCCCTGATTATCTCCGGGCCGGCAGAAGAATCTACCGGAAAATATTTTACTGCTAAAAATATCGTCGAACAGCTAAATGGGCGCCGGGTTACGGAGCGCGATGAGATTGATGCAAAATATAAGGGTATAGATTTAGGTGCAGGTTTTGATTATGTAGCGGATGAAAAAGCCCAAACCGTAGCTTTAACCGAGGCCGGAGAGCTTAAGGCTTCTAAACTCTGGGGTGTGGATACTTTGCATTCCTTAGAGACAATCGAATATCGGCATCATACGATCCAGGCTTTACGGGCAAAAGAATTTTTCCAGCGCGATGTTGATTATGTGGTTAAAGATGGAGAGGTAATTATCGTTGATGAATTCACGGGGCGCCTAATGCCGGGCCGGCGCTGGTCAGACGGCCTGCATCAGGCGGTTGAGTCTAAAGAGGGCATGAAAATTGAGCGGGAAAATCAGACTTTAGCCACGATTACTTTTCAAAATTATTTCCGGATGTACGAAAAATTAGCGGGGATGACCGGTACGGCTTTTACGGAAGCCAATGAATTTAAAAGTATTTATCAGCTGGATGTTGTGGTTCTACCGACCAACCAAGCTTTGGTGCGCAAAAATTATCCGGATCGTATTTATAAAACGGAAGGAGAGAAGTTCGCCGCCGTAGTGGAAGAGATCACTGAGTTAAATAATTTGGGCAAACCCGTATTGGTCGGTACGATTACTATTGATAAGTCTGAAAGACTCTCTGAAATGCTAAAGCTGCGGGGGATTAAGCATCAGGTGTTAAACGCTAAATATCACGAAATGGAAGCCCAAATTATTGCACAGGCCGGTAGCTATAAAGGCGTGACTATTGCTACGAATATGGCCGGCCGCGGTACAGACATACTTTTGGGAGGCAACCCTGAGTTTGTCGCCAAGAATGTGGCTAAACAAAAAATAGATCCCCAGGATCCCAATTATCTTACCGAATATAAAAAGGTTCTTGACCACTATAAATCGCTGGCTGCCGTTGAACATAATCAAGTAGTAGAATTAGGAGGTTTGCATGTTCTAGGTACGGAGCGCCATGAAGCCAGGAGAATTGATAATCAGCTGCGCGGCCGTTGCGGCCGCCAGGGAGATCCGGGAAGTTCGCGTTTCTATGTATCTTTAAAAGACGATCTTATGCGTTTGTTCGGTTCCGATAGGATTATCGGTCTAATGGAAAAACTGGGGTTGGAAGAAGGCCAAGTAATTGAGCATCCCTGGGTAAGCGGTTCGATTGAAATCGCTCAGCGCAGGGTTGAGCAGCATAACTTTGAGATCAGGAAACAACTCTTAGAGTATGATAATGTAATGAACAAACAAAGAGAGATCATTTATGGCCAGCGCCGCCAGATTCTGGAAGGGTTCTCTTTGCGGGAAAACATTATTGAAATTATTTCCAAGCTGGCGGAAGATTATTTAAAAATTTATAAGCAGCCTGAAACTTCTGAAATCGATAGCGCAGGTTTGGTCAGTTTTATGAGCTTAAATTTCGGCCTGCAATTAGATGCACAGACATTGAGTAATCAAAATGATCAGGAGGCTAAGGAGAAATTAGTGCAGCAGTTGCTTATCGCTTATGAGAATAAAGAGAAATTAATCGGTGCGGAGTTATTGCGAAACTTAGAACGGATGGTTTTTTTGCAAATTATCGATAGCAAATGGAAAGACCATCTCTATGCTATGGATAGTTTACGTGAAGGCATCGGCCTGCGCGCTTATGGACAGAGAGACCCTTTAATTGAGTATAAGCGTGAAGCTTTCGGGATGTTTAGCCAGATGATCAGCGCAATCGAAGAAGATGCCGTACAGACTATTTATAAATTAGAAGCGGCTAAACCGGAGAGATTCCAGGGGGTTTTTAGCTCCCTGCCTAAAGAATTAAGCCATCCGGAACTAGCGAATTTTCCGGAAGCAGCCACGCCGGAAGGTTCTTTGCAAACAGAAGATAGCCCGAAAAAGCAAACAGCCAAACCAACACAAACACATCAGCCCAAGGTTGGCCGTAATGATCCT
>Ga0182017_10004432_pt1 | contig 10436 bp, 9 predicted proteins | sample 712E3DmetaG_FD_120492 | JGI IMG/M metagenome (GOLD analysis project Ga0182017, IMG submission 120492) | Permafrost microbial communities from Stordalen Mire, Sweden - 712E3D metaG | ecosystem: Environmental > Terrestrial > Soil > Wetlands > Permafrost | place: Sweden: Stordalen | collected... | reverse complement strand
TCCCCTTTAAAAGAAACAATTCCTGAGTTTACAATAACCTCAACATTTCCTTTGCAATTGGTATTGACATTAAACGATGTTCCCAGAACTTTTATCTGAGCATTGGGAGTTTTTATTATAAAAGGCTTCAATGGATTTTTGACTATGTTAAAATATGCTTCTCCTTCTAAGTATACTTCTCTGGAATCGCCTTTAAAATTTTCAGGATAAGTAAGCTTTGTTCCCTTATTGAGTGTAACCTGGGAACCATCATTCAGAGATATTACTACTACTGCTGAACCGGAATTGGCAATTTTACTACTATCAAGGTGTGAAATAATATACCATGAAAACAAACCAAGTATTAGAAGTGCAGCTATTCTCAATGAATATTTATACGATTTTACAAACAAATATCTCATGCGGCTTTTAGCTACAATATGAGATTTTAAATTCACATTTCCCCAGGCTTTTTCAACGTTTATTTGAGCCAAACCAGCATTTTCAGTCACCTTCCATAATTTTTCAACACTTTGAAAAACTTCCTCGTTTTTATCAGATTTATCAATCCAGGCCTGAACTTCTGATTTTTCGGCATCAGATGCATTACCAGATAGGTAGGAAGCCATTAGCTCCCAATCAATTCCGTATTTATCTTTTGTTTCCATATTCCAATTATATACTTAACAACCTAAAACACTTTTACCCTTATCATACCGACAAATAAATGAACTATTCGAAACAAATAATAATTCCATTTTTCAATAAAAATGCAAATTAAGGTAAGATTTTCTCTGTGTAACTTTGTGTCTTCTCAGTGTCTCTCTGTGTAATTTTTCTTACACAGAGTTTCAAAAAGAAGGCACAGAAAACCACAGAGTTTTATAATATCAAATCTTAATAGGCATTAAAATAATACCATACAAAAGCCAACATAATTCCTACATAATCTTTTAGTTTTACCCGCAATTGTTTCAAAGCTTTACCCATTTGAGCCTCAATGGTTTTGACAGATAGTCCGAGTTTTTCGGCTATTTCATGGTATTTTAAACCATCGACCCTGCTGAGCATAAAGACCTTTTTTCGTTGTGGAGGCAATTCGGCAATTGCTTTGAGAATTGCTGATTCAAGTTCAATATCTAACATTTCTTCTTCATTGTCTGAAGAATCAATTGACAACCTGGTTAATTCAGTTCTCTCAAAAGTTTTAACAATTGAAACGTGCTTTAAGTAATTAAGACAATTGTTTTTTACCGAAGTAGTAATGTAAGCAGAGATTGAGCCATTGATTACAATCTGGTTTCTCTTCTCCCATATTTTTACAAAAACATCCTGGACAATTTCTTCAGCTGTATTAATATCTTTAACATACCTGTTAGCAACAAAGCATAATGAACGGTATTTTTCTTTAAAGAATTTTTCAAATTCAATTGGATTGTTCAATATATTTTGCTGTTCAGGAAAGTTCATCTATGAAATATTTTATAAAAATAAAGATAGAAATTTATGTATTAATTCTTGTACTTTATCCACTTCCATATTTCACTATAAGAAGTTTTTTTGCCGTACATTAATATTCCGGTACGGTAAATTTTGCCAGCCAGCCAGGTAGTAGTAATAAAAGTAGCAATCAATAGGAAGGCAGAAAGAAAAACTTGTTCAATGGGTACACCGAAAGGTATACGAACCATCATTATTATTGGGGATGTTAATGGAATGAGTGAGAACCAAAATGACAATGGACTGCCTGGATTATTAATGGTATTTATCATTACATAGATTGCAAGTATTAATGGGACAGTAACAGGGAGCATGAACTGCTGTGTATCGGTTTCTGCATCGACTGCTGAACCTATTGCTGCAAAAAGAGAAGCATATAGCAGGTATCCTCCAAGAAAGAAAAAAATAAATGAGCCCAGTATTACCCCAAAATTTATCTGATCAACATATTTAAACGCTGTTTCAATTTTATCAGCATTTTCATCTGTAGCAGGTTTTTGTTCATGTAAAACATTCTTTTGTGTATTCATGATATCCTGAGACATTACTTTTTCGGTTGGACTATTGCTCAATTGGGGTACAAAAGTGTCTTTTGATATGTTAACAATACAAATGGTTAATACTATCCATATTAAAAACTGTGACAAACCAACACCTGCAATGCCAATAATTTTCCCCAACATTAGCTCGATTGGTTTTACAGAAGATACGATTACTTCAACAATCCTGCTGGTTTTTTCCTCAACAACACCTTTCATAACCTGCATCCCAAAAAGAAAGATAAATATATATATCAAAAAACCACAAACATATCCTACAGCCATTTTCAATCCTAAGAATTCTTCATTTTCCTGTCCTTTTTTGTCAAGTTTTATGGTTTTAAAATTGACATTTGAATTTATCATATTTAAAATTTCATCTATTTTGCTGGCATTGCTTTTAATAAGCTTCAACTTAATTATTTGCTTATATACTGAATTCTGAAGATAATTTACTACTCCAATATTGGCCTGGGAATATGTATACAATGTAACAGGATCATTATTCAGGATATTGGGACTGATATATAATACGCCCCAATATTTACCTTTGTCTAAAATTTTTCTGACATTGTTTATAGAAGCATTTCCCAAATATCTGAATTTAATAAAATTTGTTTCGGGCATCAAACCCCTGATGGTACAAGAACTATCGGCAACTGCAATTACTTTGACTTCCTCGTCCTCCATGGTCGAAAACCAAATCGGAAGGATAATCATTGCCGCAAAAATAAATGGCCCGAGAAGGCACATTATAATAAACGATTTTTTTCGTACGCGGGTAAGAAATTCACGATTGATTATTATTGCTATTTTGTTCCAGTTCATAAGATTAGTTTTTGGCTGTTAGCTGTTGGCTATTAGTCTTTGGCTATTAGTCTTTTTCTGTCTTCTGTTTTCTGCCTTTTCGAATTACAAATAGCTAATAGCCAGAAGCTAATAGCCTTCTTTTTCAACTACTTTAATAAAAACATCATTCATGCTTGGCAGTAATTCCCGGAATGATATTATTTTTATTTTATCAATGAGCAGCTTTAAAAGTTCATTCCCGTTTATGTTGTTTTTTATTTTTATAACTGCAGAATTCATAGAATGATTGATTTTTGTTTCAAGAATTTCGAATTCAGAATTGATACTATTTTTAAAATCGCTAGAATTGCCTGTGAACTGAATTTCATAAATTCCTGTTTTGTAACGCGATTTAATTTCATCCAGTTGGCCGTTTAAAATACAATGAGCCTTATTTATCAGCGTAATATAGTCGCATAACTCTTCAACTGAACTCATATTATGGGTTGAAACAATAATTGTTGAACCTTTCGCTTTTAGTTCAAGAATTTCATTTTTCAATAAATTTGCATTTATTGGGTCAAATCCACTAAAAGGTTCGTCAAAAATCAATAGGTCCGGATCGTGCAATATGGTTGTAACAAATTGTACCTTTTGCTGCATTCCTTTGGAAAGTTCTTCTATTCTTTTATCCCACCAATCCTGCATTTCAAATTTTTCGAACCAGTATTTTAATTTCTTCAACGCATCATGACGGGACAATCCTTTTAAGCGTGCCAGATAAACGGCCTGTTCCCCTACTTTCATCTTTCTATAGAGGCCCCTCTCTTCGGGTAAATATCCTATACTTGAAATATCATTTGCTTTTAGTTTTTTCTTTTTGAAATAAATTTCACCACTATCAGGAGCCAAAATTTGATTGATAATCCGTATTAAAGTTGTTTTTCCTGCGCCATTTGGACCCAATAAACCATAAATACTTGCTTCGGGGACCTCCATATTTACCATGTCCAGGACTTTCTGAGCGCCAAAAGTTTTGCATACATCCTTAATACTTAATATTTCCATAAAAAAATAATTTGCTGTCAGGTAAATCGATCAACGGGTGAAATTATAAAAATATTATTTTATTTCATTTGCTATGTAACTGAATTATCTTTTTTTATTCATCTTTATTATACCTGACTGTTGCTTGTTTATTAACAGGTAAAACAGAAATGTTAGAAATATATGAATCTAAAAAAAAGCAGGTGTTAAAAATACTTGTATAATTCAGTACTCACCCCCATCCCCTCTCTAAGATAAAGATGGGTGCTGGCCTGTGGGTTAATTAAAGTTTGGTACATTTGAACAATAAATTATTAAGAAGTTTATAATGATTGAACACAGAAATTAACTAATTGCCAAAATCAAGGCACTCTCCCCCTCTCTATAATTAGAGAGGGGGCCGGGGGGTGAGTACAATATTGTACCAAGTGTTAATAGTTCCCAATTCATTTAAAATAATAACAAAAAAATCCTTGCAATGCTTGTGTTGCATAATTAAGCAATTACAATTATCTTTGCCCACTTTTATAAAAGGCTTTACAAGATGATAAAAATTACTTTTCCGGATAATTCTGTTCGTGAATTCCAGGCTGGAGTTACTTCTCTTGATATAGCTAAAAGCCTTAGTAATTCTTTAGCCAACGAAGTTATTGCCGCTACTATAAACAATGAATTGTGGGATGTAACACGTCCAATAAAATCAGATGCAACTATCAAACTTCATAAATGGGATGACAACGAGGGCAAACATGCATTTTGGCATTCGTCTGCACATTTGATGGCAGAAGCACTTGAAGCGCTTTTTCCTGGAATGAAATTTGGAATCGGTCCGGCTATCGAAAATGGTTTTTATTATGATGTTGATCCGGGGAAAGACAAAGTAATAACTGAGGCCGACCTGGTAACGATTGAACAAAAAATGATAGAACTGGCCCGCAAGAAAAGCCAGTATATTCGTAAAGACATTTCAAAAAAAGATGCCCTTGAATTCTTTTCCAAAAAAGGTGATGAATACAAATTAGAACTCATTGGTGAACTGGCAGACGGAACAATATCACTTTACACACAGGGAAATTTTACTGACCTTTGCCGTGGGCCACATCTGCCCGATTCGGGTTACATCAAAGCAATTAAACTGCTGAGTATAGCCGGTGCCTATTGGAGGGGAAACGAAAAGAATAAACAACTTACACGTATATACGGCATAACTTTTCCAAAGCAAAAGATGCTCGATGAATACCTCGAAATGCTTGAACAGGCTAAGTTACGGGATCACAGGAAAATTGGAAAAGAACTTGAACTTTTTACTTTTTCCGAAAAAGTCGGGCTGGGATTGCCTTTATGGTTACCCCGGGGAACAATGCTTCGTGAAAGACTTGAGAATTTTCTTCGTAATGTTCAAAAACAATACGGGTATCAGCAGGTTATTACTCCACATATCGGTCAAAAGGAACTGTATATAACTTCAGGCCATTATGCCAAGTATGGTAAGGATTCATTTCAACCGATTCATACTCCGGCCGAGGGAGAAGAATTCCTATTAAAACCCATGAATTGTCCGCATCACTGCGAGATTTACAAAAGCAAACCTCGTTCATATAAAGATCTTCCTTTAAGATTGGCTGAATTTGGAACGGTATACCGCTACGAGCAAAGTGGCGAATTGCATGGGCTCACAAGAGTACGCGGGTTTACACAGGATGATGCACACCTCTTTTGTCAACCTGATCAGATAAAAGAAGAATTCAATAAAGTTATCGACATCATTTTATATGTTTTTAAGGTTCTTGAATTTAAAGAATATACAGCGCAGGTTTCTCTCAGAGATCCTGGCAATAAGGAAAAATATATCGGAAGCGATGAAAATTGGGAAAAGGCAGAACAAGCCATACTCGAAGTAACCAAAGAACGTAATTTGAACCATGTTGTTGAACTTGGAGAAGCAGCTTTCTACGGTCCCAAGCTTGATTTCATGGTAAAAGATGCAATCGGAAGAAAGTGGCAATTAGGTACAATCCAGGTTGACTATAATTTACCTGAAAGGTTTGAACTGGAATATATAGGTGAAGATGATCAGCGTCACAGACCTGTAATGATACACAGGGCGCCATTTGGTTCATTGGAACGATTTGTTGCCGTATTGATTGAACATACTGCCGGAAAGTTTCCTCTTTGGCTAACACCCGATCAGGTTGTTATTTTACCAATCAGTGAAAAATTTCACGATTACGCAGAAAAAATTTTAAATATCCTAAATAATTACGATATTCGCAGCTTGGTTGATTTTAGGAATGAAAAGATAGGTAAAAAGATAAGGGACAATGAGTTAAGGCGAATTCCTTACCTGTTGATCGTGGGTGAAAAAGAAGTTGAAGCTGGCACAGTTGCTGTTCGCAAACAAGGTGAAGGCGATAAAGGCAGCATGACTATTGAAAAATTTACAGAATTTATTAACGAAGAAGTTAAAAAACAATTAGCTTTATAATAACAAAATAAAAATTGCGCAGGCCTATTTATGTAAACAAAGCCTGAAATTTTAAAGTATTAACTAAAATTTGGAGGACAAGAAAATAGCTGAATATACTTACACTCAGGGACCACGAAGGCCGATGCCTCGAAGGAATATAGACAAACAGCACAAGATCAATAATGAGATCAGAGCAAAGAGTGTTAGAATTGTTGGTGAAAACGTAGATAATCAGGGTGTTTTTACTATACAGGAAGCTCTAAAACTAGCTGATGAATTAGAGCTTGACTTGGTGGAAATTTCCCCAAGCGCCGATCCACCTGTTTGTAAGATTATTGATTATCAAAAGTTTCTTTATCAGCAAAAAAAGAAACAAAAAGAAATAAAAGCTAAAACAGCCAAGATTGTTGTAAAGGAAATCCGATTTGGACCTAATACCGACGATCACGATTATAATTTTAAATTGAAGCATGCACAGAACTTCCTTCAGGATGGAGCTAAAGTAAAAGCTTTCGTATTTTTTAAGGGTCGTTCTATTTTATATAAAGAGCAAGGTGAAATATTATTACTCAGATTTGCTCAGGATTTAGAAGAGCTTGGAAAAGTTGAACAGTTGCCAAAGCTTGAAGGAAAGAGAATGAGTATTTTGCTCACGCCAAAAGCTTTAAAAAAATAATGATTTTTTAATTTAAATTGAATTGTTAGAATGCCAAAAATGAAGACAAATTCCGGTGCTATGAAACGGTTTTCGCTCACCGGATCGGGAAAAATCAGAAGAAAACACGCTTACAAACGTCATATTCTTACCAAAAAGACTAAGAAACAAAAGAGAAACTTACGTTACTTTTCTATAGTTGATAAGGCGGATTTGAAGAATATTCAACTTTTGCTTGCATTAAAGTAATCTGATTTGTATTGAGTAAATTGAATTATTAACCAGAATGCTTAGCAATACAAGTTTCTGCCGTTGCAGAACGCTAATCATTCATAATTATTTTAATTATGCCACGTAGTGTAAATGCCGTCGCTTCACGCGCGAAAAGAAAGAAAATTTTAAGCCGTACCAAAGGAAATTTTGGTCCCCGTGCCAATGTATGGACAGTTGCAAAAAATACCTGGGAAAAAGGACAGCAATATGCCTTTAATGATCGCAGAAAGAAAAAAGGTGAATTCCGGGCTTTATGGATTCAACGTATTAATGCAGGAATCAGACCATTTGGAATGAGCTATTCTCAATTCATCGGTTTGGTTAATAAAAAGGGCATTGCTCTTAATCGGAAAGTTCTTGCCGACCTGGCCATGAATCATCCAAATGCTTTTGAAGCTGTTGTAAATGCGATAAAGTAATAAAATACTGTATATGTATTGGGAAGCTAATTAGGCTTCCTTTTTTTTAACTGGCGAATTTATTAAACCGTAATCATTTTGGAATAAAAATAAATAATGATTATTCGAAAAGATACTCATAATGGCTCTGTCATTCCCGCGAAAGCGGGAATCTAATAAAGATTCCGGGTCAAGCCCGGAATGACAGCATTTTTCTAAATATTTTGAGTATTATAGCAGATATTTATAATAATTAAATATACTTAACTTTTCAAATATGAAAATTGCATTAATAGGTTACGGTAAAATGGGCAAAGAAATTGAAAAAATTGCCCTGTCAAGAAATCATGAGATTTCAATGAAAATTGACATCGATAATGCTGCTGATATTGAAAAACTAAGTCCTTCCAACACAAATGTGGCTATTGAATTTACATCTCCACACACAGCGTTCTCTAACGTTATGAAGAGTTTAGAGAAAAATGTTCCGGTAGTATGTGGCTCAACGGGATGGAATGACCATTTAGATGAAGTAAAAGCTTTTTGCCTGAAAAAGAACCTTGCTTTTATCTGGTCATCAAATTATAGCATTGGTGTAAATATTTTCTTCGCTTTAAACAAATACCTCGCGGCTATTATGAACTCATATCCGGTTTATGAACCTTCGATATCAGAGATTCATCATATTCATAAAAAAGATGCACCCAGTGGCACTGCCATAACATTGGCTGAAGGATTAATACAGAACTATAGCAAAAAGAAACAATGGAAACTTGCTCCTGAAAAAGGTAATGATATTCTTTCAATTGAAGCTCAGCGAACCGGTGAAGTTCCAGGAACACATATAATTAAATACATTTCATCAATTGACTCAATTGAAATAAAACATGAAGCATACAATAGGCAAGGATTAGCCTTTGGTGCAGTTTTGGCTGCAGAATTTATCAGGGACAAAAAAGGAACTTTCTCAATGAATGATTTGCTCAATATTTCAGTATCTTAGCAATAAATTAACAGTTCAGGCGTTTGCTTTAAATGTAAAAATGAACAGCGCCAAATTTTAAAAATATAAATTAATTATCATGCAAAAAATATTTGCTCTTCTTCGTAATAAGTATTTTAAATTCTCATTTGCCATTACTATTTATATCTTATGGGTTATATGGCTTAAGGATTATTGGTTCTTCCTTGGTATCCCTATTGTATACGATATTTATGTAAGTAAAAAAATAAACTGGTCCCCCTGGAAAAAAAGAAACAAAAAAAATTCTGCCATAATTGAATGGATTGATGCAATTATTTTTGCTGTAATTGCGGTTACATTAATCAATATCTTTCTTTTTCAGAATTATAAAATCCCAAGCGGGTCAATGGAAAAAACCCTGCTTATTGGCGATCATTTATATGTGAGCAAAGTCAGTTATGGCCCTCGTATCCCAAACACCCCATTGTCATTCCCTTTTGCCCAGAATCTTCTATGGGATGATGTACCCTCTTTTCTAACCTGGATGCAATGGCCATATAAACGACTTGCAGGTTTGAGTGAAGTTAAAAACGATGATATTGTAGTATTTAATTTTCCGGAAGGTGATACTGTTGCTTTAGAAAAAAGTGAACAGAGTTATTACGGTATTATTTATGAAATGGCAAATAATTTAAAAGAACAAAACGAAAAAATTGGCATAAAATACAGCGATTCCGAGTTATATAACGATGCCAGAGCTAATGTATGGAAAGATAACACTATTGTATATCGCCCGGTTGATAAAACGGATAATTATGTCAAACGTTGCGTTGCAATTGCCGGAGACACGTTAAAAGTTGTAAAAGGAAAGGTTTATATTAACAGTAAGCCCCAAAAAGATATTCCCGGAATTCAGTATATGTATCAGGTAACCACAAATGGTACCCCAATGAATTTTAAAATACTTGAAGATATGGGTATTTCAGAAAAGGAAATTTATTTTACTGAACAGGGAATGATAATACCATTAACCCATGAAAACCTGGGAATAATTAAGACATTCCGAAATGTAGTTAGTGTTGTTCCGATGTTCTCAGAACCAGGACAGTATGAATTTCGTAATTTTCCCCATGATCAGCGTTACCCTTGGAACCAGGATTATTATGGGCCACTTTATATTCCCAAAAAAGGAGCAACAATTAAGATAAATACATATAACCTGCCTTTATATAAGAGAATAATAGGACATTATGAAAATAATAAATTGGAAGTAAAAGACACTACAATTTACATCAATGGTAAACCAGCCTCTGAGTATACCTTCAAAATGAATTATTATTTCATGATGGGAGACAATCGTCATAATTCTCTCGATTCAAGATTCTGGGGATTTGTCCCGGAGGACCATGTTGTAGGTAAACCAATATTTATTTGGTTATCACTTGACGCAAACAAGAGTTTCCTGGGAAAAATAAGATGGAGCAGAATGTTCACAAAAGTTAAAGCATAATTGAAACAGTTTTTATTTAACTAAATTAGTAGTTGAATAAACCTGTAAAAAATGCTTTTAAAAAAAAGGTCATATTCAAAAAAAAATACCAGGCTCTACACATCAAAAAAAGCATACTGGAAATCAATAATATCCTGGTCAAAGGCGATATTTTTTGCCCTTGTAATATTACTGATTGTTAGGGCTTTCCTGTTACAGACGGTTGTTATGTCATCTTCATCAATGGCCGGAAATTTGTGGCCCGGTGACTGGCTCTTAATTAATAAGGCAATCTATGGCCCAAGATTGCCCTTTACACCATTGGCAAAACCATTT
>Ga0182017_10004431_pt1 | contig 10437 bp, 7 predicted proteins | sample 712E3DmetaG_FD_120492 | JGI IMG/M metagenome (GOLD analysis project Ga0182017, IMG submission 120492) | Permafrost microbial communities from Stordalen Mire, Sweden - 712E3D metaG | ecosystem: Environmental > Terrestrial > Soil > Wetlands > Permafrost | place: Sweden: Stordalen | collected... | reverse complement strand
GAATTTGAAATCAGATCATATGTTTGGCCATAAACTACTTTTATATCGGATTCACCAATTATTTTATTATAAATTTCTCCAGGTATCGAAGGAGCGCCTGCAACTACATATTGGAAGTCAGTTAATCCTTTTATGGCATTTGTCATTTCAGGAAGCAACCGGTTTATTTCTCCTTTACGGCTACCGGCAACAAGGGCAATGATCGGTTTTGAACATAATTCATTCTTTTTTATGAATGTTTCTTTATCTGCTTTTTGCTTTTTAAATTCATTGATAACATCGCTTAAGGGATTGCCAAAATATTCAACCTCAATTCCAAATTTTCTGAAATATTCAATCTCAAATGGAAAAATTACAAATAGTTTATCGACAGATTTCTTTATTTTTTTTACCCTTGATTCTTTCCATGCCCAAACTTTTGGAGATATGTAAAAGAAAGTTTTTATCCCGTTTTTATGAACAAATTCAGCAATTCGTAAATTGAATCCCGCGTAGTCAATTAAAATTACAACATCGGGTCCCCAGCTTTTTATATCATTTTTGCAGTTTCTTAAATTTTTTAAAACCATTCTGAGATGCAAAACTGCATCGAGTCCCATAAAAGCCATATCATGGAAATGTTTGACAAGAATTCCACCTTGTGCCTTCATTAAATCGCCACCCATAAAACGAAAATCAGCTTCCGGGTCATGTGTTTTTAGCGATTTCATCAGGTTTGAGCCATGCAAATCCCCAGATGCTTCACCGGCTATTAAGTAGTACTTCAATGTTTAAAGTTTAAAGTTAATGTGCCAATATGCCAATGTGCTAATGTGCCAATTAAAAATTACTTCAAGTTAAGGTTTAAAGTTCAAAGTTTTTTAAAGAGAATTTCTGAAGTTCTGAATATCTGAAGTTCTGAAATTATATTGTCAAGTTATTTAGTTATTCCGATCTTCAGTTTTTCAGTTCTTCTATTACCAGTCATTCGTAACTTCATAATTCACTACTTCACTACTTTAACAAGCGCTTCATCTACCGCCTTAAGCATAGGTTTTATTGATAAATCTTCACCTACAGCTTTTATCATCCATTCTTTGGGCGTTAAGTTGCCAATGCTGTAAATCCTTTCAATTTCCTTTCCGAAAGTTTTACCAATCAGGTCCTGCTCAATCTGGAATTCAATCAAATAACCGACAGGATAGGCTGACAAATATAAAGGATTCTCAATCATGTGAGAATAAATTGCAAGTATGACCTGATCTTTTGTTCCAAAAATATCTGCATAATATTTGTTCCAGATTTCTTTTGATATTTCCAGCACGGCTTTTTTTAATTCGGAAGCCGAAGCGTTTGGATTATCATATAACCATTTCCATACATTCATATCCACAAGCGAAACACCCATAATTTCGTAAAGTGTCCAGAAATTGTCCAATGCCATCATAGATGTTTTTTCCGGATTCGTATCAATCTTTCCCAGAATATCAAGATCCCTGCGTTGGAAAATAAATGCCAGAGCTTCAGTAAAGGCTGTATTAGGGACGCTTGCTAAAGTATAATAATCGATGTTCTGAATACTAAATGTTTGTTCAACGGTATGACCAAATTCATGAATGGCAACATTATATCCTTTATAATTCATTCCTTCTGAAGTCACTCTTGTACGGAGATGCGAATTTTGGGAATGCATTTGTGAACCCCAGGCGTGTCCGGATCCACGGGCAGCATCTATATCAACTTTCGAGGCAATAAATTCGGCTTTTTCCCTGGTAAATGAGAGCTTAAGTAAAATATTGACCATGTCCTTTTTGAAAGCTTCTGCAGTTGGATATTTTGATTTGGTAATTGCATCCAAGTCTTCATTTTTAAAACTGCTTCGTGCTTTAAAACCGTCATACCATATATCAAATGGTTGCAGATCCCTTCCAAGACGCTTCTTTATTAATTCTGCCACCTTTTTTACTTCCGGAGACGAAATAAACTCGATAAAAAGTTTTTCAACATCTTCCTGTGACATTTCCATTTCACCATCAAATTTTCTCTTGATGAATGTATTTAAATTGGGACTAAAGGTGTCAATGGCTTTAACTGCATTAAAATTATCAATAATCTTTTGGTATCTCATATCAGGTTCGGGTTGAGCTTGTACTTCCTTACCATTCCCGGAAATTTTATTTGAATAAGGATTCCATAAATATTTGTCGCTGTTAATTACTTCTTTCGGAATATCCTGGTAAATAATATGTTTCATTGCTTCATAAATGAGCTTCTGTTTTTCCAATCCATTTTTTTTACCATAATTTGCTTTTATTTCATCACGAAGGCCCCAGTGCGACAACAATTTCATGGTGCTATCGAACAGCGTCTTTCCATCATTAGTAAATAACTTGCCGGCATAAATATTGTATTCCGAAATATACATTTCAGCATTTACAAATGCTTTCGACATATTTTGCTGGTATTTAGCAGGAACGCGGGAATCAAACAAGTCGCCCAACCGGGCATATGCCCATTCTTTTCGCGACCAGTTAACTCCAAGTGCATTTTTTTCTTGTAGTGAGAAATAAGGGAAGTTGAGAATTGTATAGAATGCAATTTTATTTGTATATAAATCATCTGTAAAATGAGATGCCGGATCATACGAAGCAATCATTTGATCAATTGAGAGGATTGGCCCCATATCCTGATCGACATATTTTTTCAGACCCAGTACCATGCCATTAAAGTTTCCGCTGACAGCTTCCAGGTAATTGGACAGGTGTTCAAAAGCTGCTGACCTTTCACTATCGGAAGCAATATAGTTTTCGATACAGAAACGTTGAAAATCAGTTTCAGAACCTTCTTCTTTTGTCCAAAGTCCTGCTGCCTGAATAACTCCTTTTTCAATAAGTAATAGTTGACTTTTTCCATTTCTGGCAACCAGACTGTCAACAGTACTTTTAATAGTTTTTTTCATAATTGCAGGTTTTCCGGTTTCAGGCTGTTTTGTGCAGGCTATTGCAATAATGCCAATAAGGATAAGGATGAGTATGTTTTTCATCATATATCATTTTAGTTAATAATTATCAAAGATATAAAATGCCGATAAATATATTAAGGTGTGTTTAAACTCCCAACGTAATTTCTAATACAAAAATCACAGATCCGAATGATTCTTTTTAACAAAAGGAGTATATATTAATTTGATGCAGTAAATTACAAACTGTAATCTAATATAACAATAAAGTTCTAAAATGAAATAAAATAACTTAAATAAGTTTTAAATAGAAACTTATAGATGAAAATAAGTAACTAATTGTTATTCAGTAGATATGATATTGATAAAAAATTGGATATAACTATAAAAAGATATAAAAAAATGATTAACACCCTAAAAAAAGCATTATAAAAAATAAAAAAGAATATAAAAATAAAATAATAATATAAAAAATGGGGGTAAAAGAAAATAAATGTATATTTGCATTGAAAATATATTTTAATATTATGTTTTAATTAAAAATCTTTAGATTATGAAAACAAATCCAAAATTTTCAATTGTAGTTTTCGTCTTGGCGGCCTTTTCTGCTTCTGAAATAAAAGCAGGGGACACGCTCAAGGCAACAGCAGAATTAGTCAGTCACTATGTATGGAGGGGTTCAATGGCAACAGGTAGCCCAACTCCTAATTTTCAACCAACTCTAGCATACGGTAATGGTCCGATTGAAATAGGGCTATGGGGTTCAACAGATTTTACCGGTAGTTATAAAGAGGTAGACCCCTATGTTTCTTTTGCTAATGGACCTTTAAAGCTTATTATTACCGATTACAATTGGAATTTTGGAAAAGCAAATTATTTTAATTACAAGAATACTGAAACAGGTCATATGCTTGAAGGTACTATCGGATTTATCGGACCATCCGATATGCCGGTAAGCGCAAGTATAAACACTTTGTTTTATGGTTATGATAAAAAAAGAAACTCGTCTGGTATACCTGATTCATCAAAACAAGCATTTTCGACTTATATAGAATTGGGATATACTAAAGGAGCAGCATCGTTCTTTTTCGGATTTACACCATGGGCAAGCTATTATAATAACTATGGGTACTCAGCTTTTGATTCTACTGCAAGTAAAAAATCATTTTCAATTGTCAATATCGGAGTCACGATTTCAAGGGCTATTAAAATAACTGACAGTTTTTCTCTTCCTGTAAGAGCTACTTTGGTTATCAATCCATCGGCCTCTTATACCAGAAATGATTATTTACACCTGGTGTTCGGCATTACTTTTTAATGTTTAACCTTAAAAAAACGAGATATGAAAAAAATTGAAGCAATAATCAGAACCTCAAAGTTTGAAGAAGTCAAACAGGCCCTTCATGAAATAGATATCGATTTCTTTACTTATTCGGATACTACCGGTGTAGGAAATGAAAAGAAAAGAGAACAACAAATGTACCGTGGTACTGTGTTAGATACGGGTTGGGTTCCACGAAGATTACTTGAAATTGTGGTACGCGATCAGAACGTTAGAAAAACAGTCGACTGTCTGCTAAAAGTAGCTTATACAGGGGAAGTAGGTGATGGTAGAATTTTCGTCACACCTGTTGAGGAAGCATGGAAAATAAGGACCAGGCAAAGCGGAGATGAATCTTTAAAAGGCTCGGAAGAGAAGTAGATATAATTTTAAAAGTTAACCATAAAAATATTAAATATATGAAACGTATATATATATTATTGATTTGTCTGATAGTGGCATTTGTTTGCACATCAGTTTTCAGTGTTGCGTCAGCGGAGAAAAAACCAGATCCAAGCGGAACAAACACAGGTAATGCATCTGAAATAGTTACTGCCAAACCGGGAGAAACAACAATTACTGATGTAGCCAACCAGGTTGGCCATAACAAAGTAGCTATAAATATTATGTGGACTTTGATTACCGGATTTCTAGTAATGTTCATGCAGGCAGGATTTGCAATGGTTGAAACAGGTTTAACCCGGGCAAAAAACGTAGCTCATACAATGGCAATGAACTTAATGATATACCCTCTGGGCATGCTTGGTTTCTGGATTTGTGGATTTGCAGTTATGTTTGGAGGCCTTGGGGCTATAGGAACCATGGGTGGATTTGACGGGCTTAACCACGAAGTTACAGTTCATTTATTTGGACATACTTTCGGATTATTTGGAGGTAAAGGTTTTTTCCTGAGTGGAACTTACGATGTTGCAGTTTTTGCATTGTTCCTTTTCCAGATGGTATTTATGGATACAACAGCCACTATTCCTACAGGAGCCATGGCTGAAAGATGGAAATATTCGGCTTTTGTACTATATGGAATTGCAGTTGGTACCATTATTTATCCTGTTTATGGAAACTGGGTATGGGGCGGTGGTTGGTTGACACAACTAGGTACAAATTTTCACCTGGGTCATGGGCATTCGGATTTTGCCGGTTCATCGGTTGTTCATATGACCGGAGGAGTTATTGCTTTAGTTGGAGCCTGGATTCTGGGTCCGCGAATTGGTAAATATAACAAAAACGGCAAACCAAATGCTATTCCTGCTCATAGTATACCTATGGCTGTAATTGGTACATTCATCCTTGCTTTCGGCTGGTTCGGTTTTAACCCCGGTTCAACATTAGCAGGTACCGATTTAAGAATAGCAGTAGTGGCCGTCAATACTATGATTGCTTCTGCAACCGGCGCTGCTGCTGCTATGCTTTATATGTGGTGGTTCAAAACCAAAAAACCAGATGTAAGTATGATGTGTAATGGAATGTTAGCTGGTCTCGTTGCTATTACCGCACCCTGTGCTTTTGTAAATGTAACAAGTGCAGCAATTATAGGTTTGATAGCAGGTATTCTAGTAGTTGAAGCTTCATTTTTCTTTGAAAGAAAAGCAAAGATTGACGATCCTGTTGGAGCAATATCAGTGCATGGAGTAAACGGTGCCTGGGGTGTTTTAGCACTGGGATTATTTGCCGATGGCACTTATGGTGATGGTTGGAATGGTGTGGCCGGAACTGTGAAAGGTTTATTCTATGGTGATTCCGGTCAGTTTTTTGCTGAATGTATCGGTGTGTTGGCTAACTTAATTTATGTAGGCTTAATATCATTCATTGTATTTAAACTCATTGATATTACCATAGGAAACAGAGTTTCTGCAAAAGCTGAAATGGAAGGTTTGGATGTTCCTGAAATGGGAGCCGATGGCTATGCAGGTATTAAGTTGGATAAAGGTGCTGAAACACCACTTTCAAGATAGTTTTATTTATTAGTCTTTAGTTGGTTTAGTTAGTTTAAAACAACAACAGGTTGTTTCACAGGGTAACAGTCTATAATTTTCTCCGGACAATTGCTTTAGCTGTTACCTTGTTTTTCACTTTACCAGCTATAAAGAATATTGGATTATTTAAATATTTAAATGACTAAGATAATTCTATAGAATCTTTAATTCTTTTTTTATGATTGTCTTATTGATACAATTATTTGCTAAGTCTATCAATCTTCTTTTCATTCCTGCATTGTTTGGGATAAGACCAGAGTTTGTGATTTTTGCAGGAATATTAATTGGTGTAGCTCTTTATAGCAGGTATTCAATGTACATCGCAATAATAGGATTATTGGCTATACTCCTGTTTAAATTATACTACCTGACCGATTTTTCTATTTTTCAGCACTTATTCGGGAGTCCCGTAAAACATGGTGAATGGGAATCCCTCTTAAATCTGGCGGGCCTTCTATTTGGATTTGCCTTGTTATCTAAACATTTTGAAGAATCCAAAATTCCCGAAGTATTACCAGATTATCTTTCGAATGATTGGAAAGGAGGTTTTGTATTACTTTTTTTAATTATGTTTATTTCTTCCTTTCTCGATAATATTGCTGCTGCCATGATTGGAGGAACCATTGCTATGGTTGTATTTAAAGGCAGAGTTCATATAGGATATCTGGCAGCTATTGTGGCCGCGAGCAATGCCGGTGGGGCGGGTAGTGTTGTCGGTGATACAACAACTACACTCATGTGGATTGATGGAGTTCCTCCTTATAATATATTTCGCGCTTTTATTGCATCCATAGTTGCCATTTTTATTTTCGGTATAATAGCCTCTATCCAACAGGACAAATATCAAAGAATTCAAAAAGATGCTTCCATTGTTGCAAAAGTTGATATTGGAAGAATTTTTATTGTAATCCTTATTTTGGTTGGAGCTATTATTGCTAACTGGTGGATAAACTTTCCGGCTTTGGGAGTATGGATTGCAATTTTAATTGGCGCTACTTTCCGCAAGACATCATGGAAAATATTAAGAAGTGCTATTCCGGGAACAATTTTTTTATTAGCTATGGTCGCTTGTGCTTCATTAATGCCAGTCGAGCAGCTACCGAGACCTTCATGGCAGTCATCTTTTTCTTTGGGATTTGTTTCATCAGTATTTGATAATATACCATTAACAAAACTATGTCTTGTTCAAGGTGGTTATGATTGGGGTATATTAGCTTTTGCTGTTGGTTTCGGAGGTTCTATGATTTGGTTTGGATCGTCTGCAGGAGTTGCATTGTCTAACATGTATACTGAAACAAGATCTGTTGTGAATTATGTTCAAAAAGGCTGGCATGTGCCAGTTGCTTATGTAATCAGCTTTTTTGTGATGCTGCATATAGCAGGTTGGAAGCCTGATAACCACAAAACAACTTTGATTACTTCAATCCAGGCTGATTTTCAGGATCATAAATTATCAAAAAACGTCAATATGATTATCCTGAAAACCTTTAAATATAAGTATTAATTACATTCCTATATTAAAAATATTATGATAATCCGTCAGGCAAGTAAATGCGATATCGACGATATGGTAAACCTTCTTGAACAATTATTTACCATTGAGGAAGATTATATAATTGACCATTCAAAACAAAGAGCAGGACTAGAATTATTGATAGAGCAGCCTGGATCCTCTTACATACTTGTAGCAGAATCCGGCGAAAAAGTTATAGGAATGCTTACTGCACAGATGTTCATATCAACTGCTGAAGGAGGGAAGGTTGCTATATTAGAAGATATGGTTGTTGATGAAAAATTCAGGAGACAGGGGATTGGTAAAGATCTAATGAAGGAGATGGAAAAATGGGCAGTTCAAAATAATATTAAACGCATACAATTACTTGCAGATAAAGATAATATTTCTGCACTGCATTTTTATGATAAACTAGCTTTGAAATATACTCAATTGATATGTTTGAGAAAATATATTGATTAGAGAAATCTGTCTTACCGATAAATCAATTTACATATTTACTTAACCAATATCAACTTCAAAGTATGACAATAAATTGATTAACACATGAATTTCATTCCGTTAAACAAATATGGGAATTCAATTTTAAATTTGGCCGATTCATAAAATAGAAAATCCCTATACATTAGGTACAACTTTAACATCGAATTTATAAGAAGAAATAAATTAAATGATAATTGGTTAATACTTTAACTTATAAATATTAATATAAATTACCAATATAATTACAAATTGAAATTAATATCAACAAATAATTAACAAAAAAAAACAATTAAGTCACAAAATGTAAATATTTATAATTCAGTATTTAATAATCAGAAATTAATTACATAATATAGGAGTAAAAACATTAAAAAGATATAAAAAAAGTATTTAGCCCCCAGAAAATGATATATAAAAGAAAAAGAAGTGTAAATTTGTAGAGAAAAGTAAATAATTAAGAGGGTAATAAAAAATATATTAATTTTTATTGTATATAAATATTTATGAATAATATTTAATAAGTTCCTAAACGTTATGATGTAATAATTTTAAATAAGAGGTATGAAAAAAATTGAAGCAATTATCCGGAAATCGAAATTTGAAGACGTCAAAAAAGCATTACAAGATGTAGATATTCATTTTTTTACATATTGGGATGCCACGGGAGTAGGTAAACAAACTGAAAAAATAATTTTCAGGGGGAAATCTTATGATACCAGTAAGATACAGCGAACAATGTTGTCAATTGTTGTGCGTGATCAAAATGCTGAAAAAACCATAAATGCAATAGTTAAATCTGCCAGAACCGGCGATATGGGCGATGGGAAAATATTTATTTCAAATATTGAAGAAGTATACAGAATACGAAATGCCGAACAAGGTCCGGAAGCCTTATATATAAAAGGTGAAGAATAATAGAAAAAGGTTTAATTAAGAAAATCAGATTTAACTAATAAATGAAATTATTATGAAAACAAGTCTATATAAATTATTTACTATTTTTCTGGTGTTATCTTTTTGCCTGGTAACAACCGGTTCTTTTGCCCAGGAGTCTGTTAAAACTACAGTTGCAGATTCAGTAAAAACACCAGTAATTCAATCATCAGTTGCAAGTATTGTTCCAAAAATAGATACTGGTGATACCGCCTGGATGATTGTAGCAACATTATTGGTACTATTAATGACTATTCCCGGTCTTGCCTTGTTCTATGGGGGATTGGTACGACGTAAAAACGTTTTGAACGTTTTGATGCAATGTTTTATAATTACGGCAGTTATTTCCCTCGAGTGGGTTATTTGCGGATACAGTATGGCATTTGGATCTTCAAAAGGAGCATTGGCACCTTATATAGGAGGATTTGACTGGGCGTTTTTACACAATATTAAGGTAAGTGATTTAAGTCCGTATTTTATATCTCATTCCCAGCCAACTGCAAGTGGCGGAACAATAGGTACAATTCCGCATATAGTATTTATATTGTTTCAATGCATGTTCGCTGTAATAACCCCTGCGTTGATAATAGGAGCATTTGCAGAACGTATTAAATTTCGTGGTTTTTTAATTTTCACGCTTTTATGGGCTATTCTTGTATATAACCCTATTGCACACTGGGTTTGGTCTACAGATGGATGGCTATTTAAGTTGGGCGCACTTGATTTTGCCGGCGGCACCGTAGTACATATAAATGCTGGTTTTGCAGCTCTTATCACTGCCCTGATGATTGGGAAAAGGAAATATCAAAACGGACATGCTCCACAACCACATAGCATACCATTGGTTGTTATAGGTGCAGCTCTTTTGTGGGTTGGCTGGTTTGGGTTCAATGCAGGAAGCGGTTTGGCCGCGGACGGACTGGCTGCAAATGCTTTTCTTGTAACACACATAGCTACAGCTGCAGCTGCTTTAACCTGGGCATTGTTGGACTGGTTTATTAATAAGAAACCCACCGTTGTAGGTATATGCACAGGCGCTGTTGCAGGTTTGGTTGCCATAACTCCTGCTTCCGGATTTGTAGATGTGACAGGTGCTTTTGTAATTGGCATCATGGTTTCGGTATTTTGTTTTATAATGGTAGGTCTAGTAAAACCCAAATTTGGCTATGATGATGCTCTTGATGCATTTGGCGTTCATGGGATAGGCGGACTTTGGGGTGCCCTTGGCACTGGCTTGTTTGCAACAGCTACTGTTCAG
>Ga0182017_10004427_pt1 | contig 10441 bp, 9 predicted proteins | sample 712E3DmetaG_FD_120492 | JGI IMG/M metagenome (GOLD analysis project Ga0182017, IMG submission 120492) | Permafrost microbial communities from Stordalen Mire, Sweden - 712E3D metaG | ecosystem: Environmental > Terrestrial > Soil > Wetlands > Permafrost | place: Sweden: Stordalen | collected... | reverse complement strand
CAGCGGTCGCTGGCTGGAGGTAGGCGTTTCCAAGCTGCTAGGCAACACCGGCACCACGATCGTGGCGGTGCTCAGCCTGATCGTCGGCTGCCTGCTCCTCACCGGCGCCTCGCTCGGCGCCTGGCTCAGAAGCTCGGGCGAAGCGATCCGCCAGGCTCGTCCCGCGCGCGAAACTCGTATTCCTGCCGACTATCCCGAGCCGCTCGTGCTTCCGCTACCGCAGGACGAGCTGGCACCTCACGCAGCGCTCGTAGACGGTGCCCGCGCCTTTCCCGACGTGGTCGGCGACGAGTCGAACGGACCGCCACATTTGCTTCTCGATCCCGAGCACAACTCAGAGGAGGCGCCGACTCTGTTCGACGTCACCCCGAGGAAGGGCGACTACGAGCTTCCCGACGCGAGCATCCTGCACCGCTCGCCGCCGGTCTCCCAGAAGCTGGCCGACACCGGTGAGCGGATCGCCGAGGTGCTCGTGCAAACCCTTGCTCACTTTGGCGTCGAGGCCCACATCGTCGGTCAGATCTCCGGCCCACGGGTAACGCGTTACGAGCTCCAGCTCGCGCCGGGTACCAAGGTCTCGAAGGTCGCCAACCTGAAGGACGACCTCTCCTACGCGCTCGCCACCACCGAGATCCGCATCCTGGCGCCGATCCCCGGCAAGCAGGCGGTTGGCGTCGAGGTGCCGAACCTGACCCCGAACCTGGTCACGCTCGGTGATGTCTTCGACGACCTTCCCGCCTCGGCCAGCCCGCTCTCGGTCTGGCTCGGCAAGGATATCGCCGGCAACGCCGTCTGGACCGATCTGGCGAGGATGCCGCACATCCTCATCGCCGGCACTACAGGCTCGGGCAAATCGGGCTGCATCAACACGATCCTGACCTCGATTCTGCTCCGCCGCACCCCCGACGAGGTGCGGATGATCCTGATCGATCCCAAGCGCATCGAGCTCGGCTTCTACGAGTCGATCCCACACCTGCTCACTCCGGTCGTCTCCAATCCCAAGGAGGCCGCAGCGGTGCTGGCCAACCTGCTCGCCGAGATGGAGCGCCGCTACGAGAAGATGAGCATCGTTCGGGCACGCGCTCTGCCCGAGCTGAACCGCGCCCTCAGGCAGCGTGGGGAGGACCCGCTTCCCTATCTCCTCGTCGTGATCGACGAGCTGGCCGATCTGATGATGACCTCGCCGCAGGCGGTCGAAGACGCGGTCATCCGCCTGGCGCAGAAGTCGCGCGCTGTCGGCATCCATCTCGTCCTGGCCACGCAGCGGCCCTCGGTCGACGTCATCACCGGCATGATCAAGGCCAACATCCCCTCGCGCATCGCCTTCGCCTGCTCCAGTCAGACCGACTCGCGTGTGATCCTCGATACCTCCGGCGCCGAGAGCTTGCTCGGGCAGGGCGACATGCTCTTCAAACCGCTCGGTACCTCGCGCCTGCAGCGTCTCCAGGGCGCCTACGTGAGCGAGGAAGAGGTGACCCTGATCGTCGAGCAGTGCCGCAGCCAGCGAGGTCAGGAGCTGGACGAGTCGCTGCTCGAGCTACCGGAGGCCTTCGCCGAGGATGCACTCGGGGGCTCGGACAGCGAGTTCGACCCCGACGAAGATCCGCTGCTGGAGAAGGCGATCGAGATCGTCGTCCAGTCGCGGTCGGCTTCGGTCTCGCTGATTCAGCGCCGCCTGCGTGTCGGCTACACGCGGGCGGGCAGACTGATCGACATGCTCGAGCGGCGCGGCATCATCTCTGGCTACGAGGGCTCCAAGCCGCGGCGCGTGCTCGTCGAGGAGAGCGAGCTCGAGCACATCGTGACGCTTCAGGCCGCTCGCTAGCCGTTGGCGGGTACCGGCGTCGTGCTCGGCGCGGAGCAGCGACAATAGCGCCGTGCTGCCTTACGACGACTACCGGACGAGCCAATCGAACGTGCGTGCCCGCCTCGCGGCCCTCGCGGGGCTGATCGGCTTTGTTCTGGCGCCGGCCGCGATCGTGCTCTCGATGCGCCTGGTCGAGGTGACGCTGGTCATGGCGGTTATTGCCATCGCCGCGGGATGCTCGGTGTTTGGCATTCTGGCTCTCGCGCTGGCCAAGAGAGCTCGCCTGCGCCGCTCGATCTCACTCGGGCGCATGGGCGGCGCTAAGCTGGCCGGGCTCGGTCGCCTGCTGGGAATGCTCGCGCTCTCGTTCGGACTAGCGGCCTGTGTGGCGCTGTCCGTCTACGCGATCATGACCAGTCGCTAGCACGGTTGTCCGACGCAGTGGAGGACGCTTCGTCGGTCGAAACCCGACAAAGCGTCTGACATCACCATCCCCCTCTACACTTCTCACTATGTTCGAGATAGGCAACAGCCTGCGCGAAGCCCGCGAGCGTCAAGGACGGACGTTTGCAGATCTGGAGCGAAAGACCGAGATCCGTACTCGCTACCTCAAGGCGCTCGAGGAAGAGCAGTTCTCGCTTCTTCCCGCGCCGGCCTACATGAGGGGCTTCTTGCGCGTCTACGCCGACGAGCTCGGCCTGGACGGGCAGCTCTACGTCGACGAGTTCAACTCCCGCTTCTCTGTCTCCGAGGCGGCGGTCTCGGTCTCTCAAAGACGGGAGCGAAGGACGCCGGTACAGACGCGGCACTCGCGCCGTATCGCCACCAGCGCGGTTGTTATCTCGCTGGCCTTGATCATCGGGGTTTCCTTCCTGCTCTTCGCCGCTTTCACCTCGAAATCGCCTAAGGCTGATGTCGTGAATCTCCACCCGCAAACGACGAACCAGGAAGTGACGAGGCTCAAGATCACGGCCGTGCGCGGCGACGTCTCCGTCGACGCGCGTACCGGTCGGCAGAATGGCGCCCTGATCTACGGGGGAATGTTGATAAAGGGACACCATCTGAGCCTCAATAGTTCGACCATCTGGATCAGGGTTACGGCGATTCAGAACGTGAGCTGGACGTTGGCGGGCGGAACTCCCGCCACCGCCGGCAACCGTGTCGGGCCGGCGACAGTCCTCTTCACTCCGAACGGGCCCAAGTTCCTGACCAAGTAGCATCGCGCCCGTGCTGGATCCGAAGGCGTCTTCCACAATTCGGCCGGAGGCCGTCATCGTCGTCACGGGCAGCGAGCTCGTCCGCGGCGATCTGGCCGACGAAAATGGGCCGTTTCTCGCGGCAAGCCTGGCCCGGCTCGGTCTCGTATGCCGGCGCATAACCATCGTCGGGGACGATCCCGGTCTGCTCGAGTCGGCAATCGCTGAAGGTCTTGGCGCCGATCTCTGCGTGATCTCAGGCGGCCTCGGCCCGACTCACGACGACCGCACGATCGAGTTGCTGGGGAAGGTGGCCGGACGAGAGCTCCACGTCGATCCCGAGCTCGAGCGATCGATCGATCTCGTCGGCCGCCGCTACGCGAGGAATGTCGGTTCCGCCTACCACGGCTACCGAGCGGGCGTGCGCAAGCAGGCGAGCATTCCCGAGGGAGCGCAGGTGCTCGGGCTAGCCGGTACCGCACCCGGAGTCGCGCTCGAGTACGAGGGCTGCGCCGTCGTGGTTCTGCCCGGTCCGCCGAGCGAGCTGCAAGGACTCTGGCCGGCGGCGCTCGCAAGCGAGCCCGTGCAAAAGGTGCTGGTAGGGGTGCCACCGTTCCAGCGCCGGACGCTGCGCTTCTACGGGCTGTCCGAGTCGGCGCTGGCGAACGCGCTCGAGCAGGCGGGCGGCGAGGGCGGCGGCATCACCGTCACGATCTGCGCCCGCGAGCGCGAGCTCTTCGCCGATCTCTTCGTCGAGCTCGGCGCCGAGGCCCGTGCCGACGAGCTCGAAAGTGCGCTCGCAGCCGCTGGTCCAGACACGCTCTTTGCCCGCGACGAGCGTCCGATCGAGGTGATCGTGCTCGACCTGGCGCGAGCGCAGGACCTCACTGTGGCGACGGCCGAGTCGTGCACGGGCGGGCTCGTGGCCGGGCGCCTGACCTCGGTTCCCGGGGCCAGCGACGTCTTCCTCGGCTCGGTGGTCGCCTACGCGAACGGGGTCAAGGAAGCGGCACTGGGGGTTTCGGAACAGATGCTCGCCGAGCACGGCGCCGTCTCCGCGGAGTGCGCGCTCGAGCTGGCCCTAGGCGCAAGGAGAGCACTAGCCGTCGACGTCGCCGTCAGTGTGACGGGCATCGCCGGTCCGGATGGCGGCACGGCCGAGAAGCCGGTTGGGCTCGTTTACCTCTGTGCCGCCGGGCCCGACGGACAGATCGAGCAGGAGATTCGCTTCGCGGGCGGGCGGAATCAGATTCGCCGCTACGCCGCTGTGGCGGCTCTCCATCTGCTCAGGCGTTTTCTGGCACAGATCGGAGACAGTTAGGTATGGATTCACCCGCTAGCTTGAGGGGCGATGAACGAATGCGCCTCTTCGTCGCCTTCACGCTTGCGCCCCGCGATCGCGAGCGGATCTCCGCTTGGCAGCGGGCGGAGCTCGCGGGAAACCGGGCGCGCCTCGTTCCGGAAGAGCAACTCCATCTCACAGTCGCCTTCCTTGGCCCCCGGCCGAAAGAGGAGATCGGGTCGATCGCAGAGGTTGTCGCAAGCGCCGCTTCCGGCGCCGGGCCGATGCCGCTCGCGCTGCGTCGCTACCGCGAGACGCGAAGCGTCGGCATGCTCGTCTTCGAGGACACGACCGGCGAGGCGACGAGGGTGGCCGGGGAGATTCAGCGTGGGCTGGAGGAGATCGGCGCCTACAAGCGCGAGGGCCGTCCCTGGCTTGCGCACGTCACCGTCCTTCGCTTCCGGATCGCGCCCCGCCTGCATCCCGAGCTCCCCGAGCTTGGATCGATCAGTCCGTCCGAGGCTTCTGCCTACCATTCATTGCTGCGCCGCGACGGGGCGCAGTATGACGTTCTCCGATCCGTCGCGCTAGGAGGTCGATGAACTTGGATCGCGAGCAAGCCCTCGAATCCGCTCTCGGTCAGATCGAGCGGCAGTTCGGTAAAGGCTCGGTCATGCGCATGAGCGACCGGCCGGCCGTGGAGATCGGCGCGGTCTCAACCGGTTCGCTTCCTCTCGACCTCGCGCTCGGGGTCGGCGGCCTGCCGCGAGGACGTATCGTCGAGATCTTCGGACCTGAAGCCTCGGGCAAGACGACGCTCGTCTACCACGTGATCGCCGAGGCTCAGCGCCGCGGCGGCATCTGCGCCTTCATCGACGCCGAGCACTCGATGGACCCCTCCTACGCCAAGAGAATCGGCGTCGACATCGACCAACTCCTGGTCTCGCAGCCCGATACCGGCGAGCAGGGACTGGAGATCGCCGAGCTGCTGATCCGCTCGGGCGCTCTCGATGTCGTGGCCATCGACTCGGTCGCGGCGCTGACACCCAAGGCCGAAATCGAAGGTGAGATCGGAGATACCCACGTCGGTCTACAGGCGAGATTGATGAGCCAGGCGCTCAGGAAGCTTGCCGGCTCGCTTAACCGCACCGACACGATCTGCCTGTTCACCAACCAGTTGCGCGAGAAGATCGGCGTCATGTTCGGCTCTCCCGAGGTCACACCGGGCGGCCGCGCGCTCAAGTTCTACGCCACGGTCCGGCTCGACATCCGTCGCATCGAGACGCTAAAGGACGGCGCCGAGGCGATCGGCAACCGAGTCAAGGTCAAGGTGGTCAAGAACAAAGTGGCGCCGCCGTTCAAGCAGGCCGAGTTCGACATCATCTACGGCACGGGCATTCCCTGGGAATCGACGGTGCTCGACGCCGCGGTCGATCGCAAGATCGTGCAGAAGTCGGGCTCGTACTTCTCCTTCGGCGACGAACGCCTCGGCCAGGGCCGTCAGAACGCGGCCGCCTTCCTGGGCGAGCACCCCGATGTCACGCAGCAGATCCTGGGCGCCATCCAGGAACTGATAGGAGACGATCAGATCGTCTCCGCCCGGCTCGGGGAGGCGCCAAGGGAATCTCCGATCGTCGCGGTTGCCGAGGAAGAGGCGGAGGAAGTCGTCACCGCCGCCTAGCGAATGCCCGAAATCACCGGGCTACGCGAGATCTCGGCGAGTGTAGTGCTCGTTGAGCTCGACGGTGTGCTCTGGCGGAAGCTTCCGCTGCTCGCGGCCGCCCGCGCCGGGCTCAGCGTCGGGAAGAGGCTCGAACGGGAAGATCTGCGCTTGCTCCGCCGCGAGCTCCGCCGCGCCGAGGCTCTGACCAAGGCGACTCGAATGCTCGCCCGCCGCCCGCTTCCGCGCGCGCTGCTCGAAGACAGGCTGGAGCAGAAGGGCGTCGCACCGGCCGCCCTGGGAGAGGCGGTCGAGGCGCTTGAGCGGGCGCAGTACCTGAACGACCACTCCTACGCGCTTGGCCGCGCCGAGGGGCTGGCCGAGCGGGGCTACGGCGACTCGGCCGTTCGCTACATCCTCGAGCAGGAGAGGGTGGCATCGGAGCTGGCCGAGGAGGCGATCACCTCGCTCGAGCCGGAGCTGGAGCGGGCGCGGGCAATCGCCCAGGCCATACCCGATCGAAAGAAGCTACTCGGGCGGCTCGTTCGGCGCGGCTTCGATCCCGATGTCATCGAGCAGGTCGCTGAAGCGAGCGAAATCTGATCCTCGGAGAATGGCTGCGGTCCGCCATCGAGCCGGCTTCGCCCCAGGAGTGGAGGACGGCCGCCTGGGGAAGAGTGTTTGAACCTATGTCCGCCTTTTCTGAATACCTGTCGCAACTCGATGAGTCCGATAGAGAGGCGCTGGAGCATGTGTGCGAGCTCGTTCGGCGCCTGGCACCCGAAGCCGAAGAGGGGCAAAGCTATGGGATACCGGCCTTCAAGTACAAGGGGCGTCCGCTCATCGGCTTCAGGGCAGCGAAGAAGCACCTCAGCCTTTTCCCTTTCGGCTCGGCGGCGGTGGACGAGGTGCGCGGCGAGCTGACCGGCTTCAATCTCTCCAGCGGGACGATCCGGTTCACGCCTCAGAGGCCGGTCCCGGACTCCGTGCTGGAGAGGCTGGTTCGCTTCAAGCAGCGCGAGATCGAAGGTAAGTGATCAAACCGCCGCGGCCATCTCGACGGCCAACGTCGCCCAGCCGAAGCGATCGGCGCCCACCGGCTCTCCGACGCTTGCGCTGAAGAACTCGTTGAAGCCGCCGCGCTCGATGCAGTCGAGTGAGCGCTCGGCCAGGTGCGCAGCCAGGCGCGTCTCGCCGTGGCGGACGAGCCCCTGCCAGAGAAACCAGTTCGTGTTCATGGAGAGAGGCCCGCGCCAGATCAGGCGTTTGCCGCCCAGGCGGGAGTCCTCACTGTAGGTCGCCTCGTCCAGGGCCACCGAGGGGACGGGAAAGGGCGTCCAGAATTCGTTCGCGGCGGTCAAATGCTCAAGCAGGCGCTCCGTCATTTCGGGCGGGAGATCCTCGAGCAGGAGCGGTAGCAGGCACTGGATCGTCTTGACCGTCGGTCGACTCTCGTCGGCGCCGTCTAGGTTGAAGAAGAGACCGCGGTCTGCGTCCCAGGAGCGCTCGAGCAGGGTTTGCAGCGCCTGCGCCCGTTTCTGCTCGGCCCAATCGCCGAGATCCGATCGACCCGCAAGTTCGGCCAGGCGCTTGAGCGCCGCCAGGTTGTCGATCCAAATCGTGTTCACGAGCACGTCCTCGCAGTGCCAGCCGCGGGCGAAGATGCGATCGAGATCGTAGCCGCGCAGTTTGTTGGCGAGCTTGACGCGGCCGAGCGCGCGCAGGATGCTCTTCGGTCGCGCCGGGTCGGCGCCGAGCGAACGGTCGTAGGCCGGGCTGTAATCGAGTCCCGTCTCGTACTGGCAGATAGTCGAGATCAGCCCGTCGCGATCGGGATCGCGCCGCTCGGCGAGGTAAAGGTAATAACGCTCCAGCCGCGGGAGAGCGTCGTCGAGGAAATCGTCCACGCCGGCCTGAACGAGCCGCTCGACCGCCGTCGCGAGAACGGGCGGCTGAGTGAGAGCGCTCGTCCAGGGCCGCTTCTGACGGAAACGCCAACCATCCGCGCTCTCGAGGTAGTGCCAGAAGTGCTTGCGCAGGCCTTCCGACCGCCAGAACACCATGTGCGGTACGAGACCGTCCGCGTGCTGCCAATGCAGGATCGAGCGTAGCTCGTCGCAAGCGCGCGTCAGATCGAAGTGAGACCAGACGATGGCGTGGAAGCAGGAGTCCCAGAGCCACTGATGGGGATAGACGCTGCGGGAGGGAACCGAGTAGCGCCAGGTCTCGCCCTCGTACTCGACCAGCTCGGTGTTCGCCTGGAGTAGGGAGTGCGCGGCGTCGAGCAGCGAGTCCACGTCGCCAATACTAAGAGCACCGCTACCCTAAGCCGGTGCTCCGCTACCACGTCACGACCTTCGGCTGCCAGATGAACGCCCACGACTCGGAGCGGATCCGGGGCATGCTCGAAGAGCTTGGGCTGGGAGAGGCGCCCGAGCTCGAGCAGGCGGACGTCATGGTGTTCAACACCTGCACGATCCGCGAGAAGGCCGAGTCGCGCCTGGCGGCGCACCTGGCGCTGGCGAAGACGATCAAGGACGCCGACCCCGGGCGCCTGCTCGCGGTTGGGGGTTGCTTCGCGGAGGTTCAGCGCGAGCGCCTGTTCGAGCAGTTCCCGCAGGTTGACTTCGCCTTCGGCCCGGGCTCGATTGCGACGCTCGGTGAGTGGCTGGCGGTCGAGCGAAACGGCGGTGCGAGCGGAAGTTTCGGCACCGGCGCGCAGCGTAGGTTCGCCGCGGAGCTTCCGGGCCGGCGCGAGCGAGCCTTTCAAGCCTGGGTGCAGATTTCGATGGGTTGCAATTCGGTCTGCTCGTACTGCATCGTCCCGACCGTGCGCGGCAAGGAGATGAGCCGCGCGCCGGGCGAGGTTCTGGCGGAGGTCGAGAGCCTGGCCGTAGAAGGGGTGCGCGAGATCACGCTCCTCGGCCAGAACGTCAACTCCTATGGCCGCGACCTAACTGCGGTCGAGCGTACGACCTTCGCCGAGCTTCTGCGCGCCTGCAACCGGGTCGAGGGAATCGAGCGGATCCGCTTCACGAGTCCCCATCCAAAGGACTTCCGTGGCGACGTGATCGCCGCCATGGCCGAGTGCGACTCGGTTTGCGAGCACGCGCACCTCCCTGCCCAGTCGGGCTCCAGTCGTATTCTCAGGGCGATGCGTCGCACCTACGACCGAGGTCGCTTCCTCGCCCTCGTCGCCGAGATGCGCGCGGCGATTCCCGACCTGGCGATCACGACCGATCTGATTGTCGGCTTCCCCGGCGAGACGGACGAGGACTTCGCCCAGACGCTGAGCCTGGTCGAGGAGGCCGGCTTCGACGCTGCCTATACCTTCGTCTATTCGCCGCGCTATGACACCGAGGCGGCCTCGCTTCCCGGCCAGGTGCCGGAAGACGTCAAGCGTGAGCGGATCGAGCGGCTGATCGAGTTGGTGCAGGCGACCGCGAGCGAGCGTAATGAGAGACGGGTCGGCGGCGTCGAGCAAGTGCTGGTAGAGGGCAGGAGCCGCACCGACGATTCACTACTGCGCGGACGCACGCGCCGGAACACGACCGTCAACTTCACCGGCAGGAGCGAACCGGGCGAGCTCGTCGCGGTTGAGATCGAGGGCGCGACGTCTACGACGTTGCGCGGTCGCGAGATATGAGCTCGGACGACCACGTTCCGGCGATGCTTGCGATCTTCGGGCCGACGGCGAGCGGTAAGAGCGCCGTGGCCGAGGCGGTCGCCGCGCGTCTCGACGGCGAGCTGGTCTCGGCCGACGCGATGCAGGTATACCGAGATCTCCCCATCCTGACCAACCAGTCAGCCGCACGCCTGGTCGGGATCTGGCCGCTTGATCACGAGGCCTCAGTGGGCGAGTACGCCAAGCTGGCGCATGCAGCTATAGACGAGATTTTTGCCGCCGCCCGCACCCCGATCATCGTCGGGGGCACCGGGCTCTACCTTCGAGCTGCACTGGCCGAGATCGAGCTGCCACCGGCGCCCGAGCCGGGTGCGCGCGAGCGCTGGCAGAAGACTTACGACGAACTCGGGCCGGAGCGGGCGCATGAGCTTCTCACGGATCTCGATCCGGTCGCTGCCGCGAGAGTTCACGCGAACGACAGGCGCCGGGTTGTGCGGGCGCTCGAGCTGAACGAGGCCGGACATTCGCTGGTGCGGGTAGATAGCCGGCTCTGGTCGGGAGCGATGCGTCATCCGACACTCGTCTTCGGACTAGAGCTCGAACGCTCGCTGCTCGACCACAGGATCGAGCGGAGAACGAAGGCGATGTTTGAGCTCGGCGTGGGCAAGGAAGTCCAAACGGCGCTGGAAAATCCGCTTTCTCTAACCGCGCGTAGAGTGATGGGCTTGCGCGAGGTGGCCGAGCTCGCGCCGGAGCAGGCGATCGAGGCGATCGTCCTGCGCACGCGCCGCTACGCTGCCTACCAGCGGAAGTGGATGCGCCGTATTCCCGGGCTGATTAGAGTCAATGCCAACCGATCCCCCGAAGAGGT
>Ga0182017_10004426_pt1 | contig 10441 bp, 10 predicted proteins | sample 712E3DmetaG_FD_120492 | JGI IMG/M metagenome (GOLD analysis project Ga0182017, IMG submission 120492) | Permafrost microbial communities from Stordalen Mire, Sweden - 712E3D metaG | ecosystem: Environmental > Terrestrial > Soil > Wetlands > Permafrost | place: Sweden: Stordalen | collected... | reverse complement strand
CTCCGGTTCGGGAAATTCATAATCGCTTCGTGAACGATCGCCCGGGCCGAAGGGAGGGCATTGTCTTCCGAAAAGGCGCGGTGTACCGCCCCCGTCATTCTCCCTTTCTCAGAAGTGGTGATCAATCTTGTATGATAGCACTTGCAGAGATCCGGCAGCGACGGCATGACGCACTGCACGTCGACGATCATCGCCTCAACCGCCCCCGTAATGACGGCCAGCTCCTGCTGGAGGACGTTGCCCGCGACCGGCAACCCGTGGCGCATCAGGATCTCGTTCGCCGTGCAGCACATGCCGACCAGATTGATTCCTCCCGCTCCCCTGGACTTCGCCAGATTCACCATCTCTTCCTCACGGGAAGCCACGACGAGCATCTCCGAGAGAACGGGCTCGTGTCCATGGACCACGATGTTGACATCGCGCTCCGAAAGGACGCCCAGATTCACCTCACCCCGGAGCGGGGATGGGGTGCCAAAGAGAATGTCCTGGAGCTCCGTGGCGATCATCGACCCCCCCCAGCCGTCGGACAATGCCGTCCTGGTTCCCTGGAGCATGATGTTGCGGTGGTCCTGGTCGGTCCCCATTGTCGTGCGATGCATCATTTCCACGATCTCCCGGTCGATGCCCCGGGGGACGACGTTTAAGCGGCGCCAGAGAGCCTGCCGCGGCTCCGGTGCCCGCCGGATGAAGGGGATCTCTCCTTCCTGGCGCCCGAACATCTCCAGCGCTTTTTCCGCCACATCGACGGCGATCTCCTGCGTGGACCGGTTCTCGACCGTGACATCCAGCATGGCGGCGACCTTTCTGAGTTTGCAGGCGTCCCTGACGGCATATCCGGATTCCGGGTGCCGTGCAGCCAGCAGCAGTGCGTTGGCGACGTCGCGCCCGTGGTCGGAATGGGCGGCGGCTCCCGCCGCAATCATCCTCGCGAAATTCCTTGCCACGATGACTTCAGCGGACGCACCGCATACTCCCCTGCGGGCGCCTTCGCCGAACGGATCGATGCGGCAGGGACCCATATTACAGGTCTGGCAGCAGATTCCCAGTTCGCCGAAACCGCACCGGGGTTCCTGATTCTCCGAGCGGTTCCACACCGTTTCGATCTCCTCCGTGCCGACCTTCTCAAGCAGGTACGTCACGGATGCGTCAACGCTTTTTCCTGACATTTCACCCCCTCAGATATGAACACTCGCTAGGACGACCGATATGCATCGATGGCCGTTGTTCCGACGTTGTGCAGGAGGCCTGCAAAATTAAACTGATCGCTCATCAACTCGTCTTCGAACGAGGAGACGTCCGTTCTCTGCCGGATGAGCGACAGGAGTACGCCCGCATCATCGATCCGCCCGAGAAGGATGATTCCCCGTATCCGGTGATCCTTCAGTATGATCTTTCTGTAAAGAGCGCTCTCCCGCTTCCCGTGAACGAGCACGCGACATCCGGACCCTTCACGGGGGTTTGTCATGCCGTAGGCAATGAGGGGAATGCCGCCGATATTCAGGGCATTCATTCCGACTGCACCGTCGTAGGAGGCTCTCCGGCCGATCATGTTCAGCCCTGCGACACGTCCCTGCTGCACCGCGCAGGTCCAGAGGGCGTTCACCGCATACTCCTCTCTGGCGATATCGTATGTTTCTGCCACGTCGCCGGCGGCAAATATGTTCTCCTGGGTTGTCTGCATTGTGACAGTTGTCACGATGCCCGAGCGTATCGCAATACCGGTCCCTTCCGCCAACGAGACGTTCGGCCGGACACCTTTCGCAACAATCAGCAGCTCACACGGAATCGTCTGCCCCTGATCGGTCACGACAGCGGTGAGCCTCCCTTCCCGGTGGTCGATCCCGGAACAGTCGGACCCCTCCAGCACCCCGACTTTCTGAGTGCGCAACCTTGCGGTGATGATCCGCGATGCTTCCCCGTCGATCATCTGCGAGAGGACGCGGTCCGACTTCATCACCACCGTCGTCTCCATGCCGGACTCGCCCAGGGCACATGCCGCCTTCAATCCGATGAGTCCGCCTCCCAGAACGACCGCTCCCCTGGCGCGTACGAAGTACGCCCTGATGATCTCTGCATCGGCACGTGTGCGCAATGCGCAGACACCGCCGATATCGCACGGGATATTGTCAGGCAACTTTGCGGAGGAGCCGGTCGCAATTAGGAGTCTGTCGAAAGGATACGTGCTCCCGTCGTCGCAAACGACGCGCTGACCCTGTGCGTCGAGCCGGACCGCGCGCTTCCCCTCATGCAGCGTCACCTGCATGTCGCGGTGGAAGCTCGCGTCCCGGTACCGGAGTCCTTCCCCCGCAATCGCGCCTGAAAGCCAGTATGGCAACAGGCATCGCGAGTAGAGGGGATCGCGCTCCTCCGACAGTTGAACGATGGAGCTCTTCCAGTCGTATGTCCGGATCGCCTCGACGGCCGCCGTGCCGGCCGCACTGCACCCGACGATCAGAATGTTCATATGCGAGAGGCACCTGCCTGGATTTCATCCCTTTCACAGTAGATCAGGGCACGAGTCGGGCACGCGTCAACGCATGCCGGTGAAGGGCGGCCGGCGCAGTGATCGCATTTCATGGCACGGCCGATCCCTTCGTGTCTCACGATTGCCCCGAAAGGGCACACCATGACGCAGGACCAGCAGCCGACGCATTTTTCCGGATCGATCCGGACCTCCCCGGTCCTCACGTCTTTGCGTATCCCCCCGGAAATGCACGCCTGGACGCACACGGGCTCTTCGCAATGCCTGCACTGCAGCGCGAGCGTCCTGGAACGGTATACCGTCCCGCTCCCATCGATACGTTCGACGCGTATCCGCCGAGTGGGCGGCACCGGTTCGAGCAGCGCTCCGGAGATGGTCCCGGACTCCGAATGCTGAACGGCACATGCCAGCTCGCACGACCGGCACCCGAGGCATTTTTCGATGCGGCAGATCACATGTTTCATAAAAGGAGCTCCCCCGATCCTCCGCGAATCCCCGCCTCGGTCAGGAATTGACCGAGCAGTCTGTTGACCGGATTGTCCGCCGTGACGGGCCAGACGCCTCCGCCTTTTCTTCCGAGTCCGGCAATTTCCGCATCCTCCGGAAGGCTGAGTACCCAATCAGCCCCGGTCGCCTCTCTCAGCTCATCGATCTGCGAACCGGGCAGCGTTTCCTGAACGCGATTGACGATCACTGCGAGCTTTCCGTACCGGACATTCATCTCCCGCGCCAGATCATAGAGTCTCTTCACGGTCAACAGTCCCTGCCGCGATGAATCGGCGACAAAAACGAGCAGATCGACATTCTGGATGATCCGGCGGGAGAGGTTTTCCAGGCCGGCCTCATTATCCAGAATCACGAAAGGATACCGGGAGGATGTCCGGGAGAGGACGTCCCTGAGAACATTGTTTGCATAGCAGTAGCATCCCGGTCCCTCAGGACGCCCCATGGCAATCAGGTCGAAATCTTCGGCTTCCACAAGACATTCCGCAATCTTCATCTCGAGCAATTGTTGCTTGGAGATGCCGGCGCCGATTCCCCTGGAGGCAAGCTCCTTGGTTTGTTCCCTCGCACGCCCCAGTGTCTGTCCGGCAGTCACATGCAGCGCCGCATCCAGGCCGGTATTGGGATCCGCATCGACCGCAAGGACCGGCTTGCAGCCGCGCCCGATCAGATGCTTGACGAGCAACGCTGCGAGGGTCGTCTTTCCGGTCCCCCCTTTCCCCGTTATGGCGACGACATAGCTCATGCGCTCCGCCCGTGTGTCATGTGCGCTTCAGTGCTGAACTCTTTCGAGGATTGACACGAAGTGTCTGAGCATCTCTTCGCTCAGTCCCTCCAGAACGGACCTCCCGGTTTTATCCGCCAGCCGGATCTCCTCGGAATACGGGATCATACCCAGCAGCCGGTCATCCGGAAACGCCCGCCGGATGAACATTTCATCTGCTTCGCCGGTGATCTTGTTGCCAACAAAGTGAACGTTTTTCATGTGCAGCTCTTCCGCCATGCGGACCACACGGTGCGCCGTCTCAATCGACCGTTGGCCCGGTTCCACGACAACGATCATCGTATCCACCCCGCTGGCCGTTCCCCGGCCAAGGTGCTCCACACCGGCCTCCATGTCCATGATCAGACATTCGCTCTTATCCAGCACGAGGTCGCTCACCAATGCCCTGATCAGGACGCTCTCCGGGCACGCGCAGCCGCCGCCCCCTCGTTCGACGGCACCCAGCACCAGGAGGGCGACACCCTCGTGCATGAGCGCATAGCGGTCCGCGATGTCTGATACCTCCGGATTGAGCTTGAATATCTGGCCGTACTGTTTGACCTTTGCGCCCGTTCTCTCTTCGATGAGCGCAGCCTGCCTGGCAATCGGAACGATTGATTGCTGTCTCTCCTTTGTGAGGCCGAGACATGCGGCGAGGTTCGCGTCGGGGTCCGCATCAAGGGCCAGCACCTTCTGCCCGCGGCGGGCCATGAGCAGGGCAAGTCCCGCCGCCAGCGTGGATTTGCCGACGCCACCCTTTCCCGTCACCGCAACTTTCATCATCTTCTCAACCTCCCTGTCACAGTCGTGTCCGGACGATCAGGGCGAGACGCCTGCAAAGCCGTACTTCTCCCTCATCGTGCGGGAGAGGGATTCCGTCATGGCGAATACTTTTTCCGCGTCGGCCGGTTCCATCGAACCTGTGCCGCAGGACGGGGTAAGGAGTGACTGCGCGATGATCGACTGTCTGTCGATCCCCCGCGACGCGAGATGGTCGATCAATTTCTCGAGAAGGGAGACCAGCGTCCCGACCGTCTGTTCGCGGATCGCCACCGAGGTGGGCACCACCCCCCAGGCGAGCGCTCCTCCGCCGAGGAGGTGCTTGCGGACGGCGTCAGGGTACATTGCGATCGTCTCGCCGTACCCGAATGCATCAAAATTGACGATGTCCACACCCGCGTCGATCAGAATGCTCCACTCTGTGTTCCCGCAGCAGTGAACGCCCGCCAGGGCATCCTCCGCATGAATCGCTTCGACAATTTCGCGCAGGCAGGCAACGACGTCTTCCCTCTTTACGGAGACGTACGTGGAGCTGCCGAACGCGGAAAGGATCGGCTCGTCGATGAAGCAGATCACCCGCTCTGCGAACGGACGGAACTTCTGAATCTGCCACCGGCATTTCATCGCGAGCGCTTTGACTATCACATCGCGAAAGGCCTCATTGTAATAGATCGCACGCTTGTTTTCGTCGACAATCGAAAGCGCAAAACTGCAAGGGCCGGTCGTCTGAACCTTCACATAGGGTAATCGCCCCGACGCCGCCCGGAGCCTCTTCTCCATGGCATAGATCCCCCCGGAGAACGCCGGACTGATGGCCATGGCGGAACAATCTCCATCCCCTTCAGAAGGATCCGTCGCCTTCATATACATCTCGTAGAAACCGGCCAGAGCCTCTGAACAGTCGCCGGACGTGTCAAAAAACATGCGGCTCTTTGAACGGTCAATGGTGATGCAGGGGATCCCTTCCGAATACTGTATCTCCATCTGCTCGTTCAACCCCGCCCTGGGCAGCTGCGGCCAGAACGGGGCTTCGGACATCCGCGTCAGGGAAATCTCCACCGCCCGATCGGGGTCCGTGAATGGCATGCTTCCAATCCCCGTTGCAAGAAACCTGGGCCTCAATATCATCTCGCGATTCCTTTGCATTCTCCTCTCCGCCCGGAGGGGCAGGGTGGGAGCTGATACAAAAAAAACCTCTTTCGCCGGACCGTGGCCAAAAGAGGTTTCTTTGCAATGAACTATACTGTCCTCACAATCTATGTGTTCGGGCAGAAAGATACAAGCGCCCGCCGGTTCACCGGGAAAAACGCCTCCTCATGGCCGGGTGATGTCGTTGGCCGTGCGAAAATGGAGCATCGGGTGTGCTTCATTGAAACAGTCTCCCGGATTGCGTATCTTCTCATTCTCATCCTTCCCGATCCACACTGATACGCTGGCCGCAACGTGAGTAAAATTGCAGTTGTCCTCTCCGGTGGTGGCGCGCGGGGCGCTTTTCAGGCTGGCGCCCTGATCGAGCTGCTCGGCTACTTCGAAAGAACCGGACGCCGGATTAACATACTCTCCGGCACATCGGTCGGTGCGCTCAACGGCATGAGCATCGCCCAGGCAGCCGATCTCCCTGCGGCGGCGCTTGACATCGAACAACAGTGGACGCATCTCACAAATCCCGACGTATACAAAATCCGCGGCTGGGAGATTTTCGGCCTCATACTGAAGTTCGTCACGACGCGGATGGACCGGTGGCCCATGGTCTCCGGCGCCGACTCCCTCTTCGACAACACCCCCCTCTACAACAAGTATATCACAGGATACTTCCGCCATGACCTGGTGAAGGCCCGGAGGACCGTGGACCAGTTCTGCGTGTCGCTGAGCTCGCTGAACACGGGTGCCGCGTACGTCCGTTCGATTACAGACGAACCGGACACGAACAAGGCCATGGAGTACATCATGGCATCCACGATTACGACGGTGGCGTATTCTCCGGTGCGGACGGTCGTGGACGATCCGCGGATCCCTGCGCCCCTGCGCGGGATCAGGCAGTTGTACGCCGACGGCGGGATCTCCAACAAGACGCCTCTCAAGAGCGTGCTCCAGTTCGGCGGGGTGAGCGAACTGTACGTTGTCAACACGTATCCCTCGTACCCCAACATCACGGAGCCCAGCATCCGGGCGGTCTTCCCGAACGTCTTTTCGATGCTTCTACGAACCGCCGTGGAGCTTCTCCCGAACCTCTATTTCCTGAGGGACATGCAGACGGTGAAGGATGTCAATAACGACCTGCGCACGTATGAAGACCTCAAAACGGGGGTCCTGGCTGCGTCAAGGGGGGAGGCGAGTGTGGAAATTGAGAAGATTTTTCAGACGATGGAGGAGAGATTCTCTTTTAAGGAGGGGGGGAAGCAGGTGATCAATCCGGTCATCATAGCGCCCGACGAAGAGCTCCCTGTCCAGGACACCGAGTTCGTCCAGCCGAAGCTGGGCGAGACACTGGAGATGGGGAGAGACAAGGCCCGCAGCGTCCTCTCCGCTTTGTCATAGAGCGTGGCGCCTTCGGCCGGCGCCCCGTAGTAAGGGTGGCGCCCCTGGCGCCATCTCACCCCAGCCGTATCCTGAACGTTGTCCCGGCCCCGGGCGCACTCTGCTTCACGAAGAGCTTCCCCTTGTGATAATCCTCGATGATCCTCTTGGAGAGGCTCAGACCAAGTCCCCATCCGCGCTTCTTCGTGCTGTAGCCCGGCCTGAACACTTCCTTGTGAAATTTCGGATCGATCCCCTTGCCGGTGTCGATTACATCGATCGTCGTCTTCCCCACGACCTGTGACATCCGGAACGTGATACTGCCTGCGGCCCCTTCCATGGCGTCGAGGGCGTTCTTCATCAGGTTCTCGATCACCCACTCGAACAGCTCCCTGTTGATATCGGCCCGGAACTCCCCCGGGGTATCGATCTGGAGGTCAACCTTTTTCCCGGAACGGGGTATCCGCTTGGCGATATAGGTGATCACCCCTTGTATCACCTCGCTCACGTTCTCCTCCTTCAGGTCGGTACGTGAGCCGATCTTCGAGAATCGGGCGGCGACTTTGTTGAGCCGCACGACGTCCTGCTCCATCTCCTGCAGGCTCTCGATCACTCCCGGCATCCCCGCCCCTTCGGTCTTTGCCCGGTCCAGCCATCCGATCATGCTCGACAGGGGGGTGCCGAGCTGGTGCGCCGTCTCCCGTGCCATCCCCACCCAGATGTTGCTCTGCTCGGTCCGCTTGACATAGCTGAATCCGACGTAGGCGACGATGATGAACACCGCAGCGAGCATGATCTCCAGCACCGGGAGCCAGCGGAGCTGGGCGACGAGTTCCGACTCGCCGTAATGCACGTAGTTCAGTACCACGGTGTCGAACGGGGCGACTTTGATCGGCGTGTTTTCTTCGTCCATCTTCCGCAGAAGTTTCGACGCATACGCGAGCTGCTTCTCACTGCTCAGCGTGCTGTCCATGCTGATGTTCTTCCAGTATCCCTGGATGGGCACGTTTGCCGAATCGGTGAGTATCACGGGGAAATCGACGGTCCTGATCACTTCCTCAAACAGGAAGGTGAAATCTCCCGAGGACGAGCGCGGGCTCGAAATGTACTCGTACGATTTCGCGTAGAGCCCCACCACCTGCCGCTCCCGCTCGAGAAGCTGGTGTGTGATCCGCTGCGAGTAGAAGAGCGTCCCGAGCACGAAGAGGGAGGCGAACGCCAGCAGGGCGATCTTGAATTTTCCCGCCTGGCCGAGGGGGAGTCCGGAGAAGGGGTTCTTCATAACTTCGTGTCAGGAGAGCGTGATTGTCTGGTCCCGTCTCGGGCCGACGGACACCAGCCAGACCGTTGTTCCCGTGATGCGCCCGAGCGTTTCGATATAGGCGCGGGCGTTCGGCGGGAGATCGCCGACCGTCCTGGCCCCGGCAATGTCCGAGCGCCACCCGGGGAGCGTCTCGTAGACCGGGTGCACGCTCTCGAGCGTCTTGGCGTCCGTCGGGAACGTGCGGAGCCGCTTCCCGGACGCTTCGTAGGCGACGCATACTCTGATCTCGTCGAAGTCGTCGAGGACGTCGAGTTTTGTGATGGCGATGCGCGTGATGCCGTTGACCATCGCGGAGTATTTCAGCGCCACCGCGTCGAACCATCCGCAGCGCCGCGGGCGTCCCGTGGTAGATCCGAATTCGTACCCGAGCGTGCGGAGGCGCTCACCGGTCGCGTCCTTGAGCTCGGTGGGGAACGGTCCGTTCCCGACCCGCGTGGAATACGCCTTGACTACGCCGAGGATGTCGTTGATCGCCGTCGGGGGTATCCCGAGGCCCGTGCACGCCCCCCCGGACGTCGGATTCGACGACGTGACGTAGGGGTATGTCCCGTGGTCGACGTCCAGAAGTGCTCCCTGCGCCCCTTCGGCGATAATCCGTTTCCCGGCGGCAAGTGCGGTGTTCAGATACAGGGAGGTGTCGGTGATGTACTCATCGATCTGCTTGTCGAAGTCCTGATACTCCGCGATGATCGCCTCGATGTCGAGCTTCGACTCGCCGTAGATCTTTGTCAGGATCTGGTTTTTCTCGTTGATGTTGGCGGTGAGCTTCCGGGCGAGCTCGTCCCGGTCGAGGAGGTCTACGATCCTTATCCCCGACCGCATCGCTTTGTCGATGTAGGCCGGACCGATCCCCCGCCCCGTCGTCCCGAGCTTGTCGGATGTCTGCTCCCTCGCCGCATCCAGCAGTTTGTGGTACGGCATAATCAGGTGCGCGTTATGGCTGACGAGAAGCCTGCCGGTGACACTGACCCCCGCCTGCCGGAGCTGCTCGATTTCGCTCATGAGCGCCACCGGATCGATCACCACCCCGTTCCCGATCACGCAGGTGATGTTCTCGTGGAACATCCCCGAGGGGATCAGGTGGAGGATGTACTGCTTGTCGCCGATGCAGACAGTGTGGCCGGCGTTGGCTCCTCCCTGGTAGCGGGCGACTATGTCGGCCCCCTCCGAAAGCATGTCCACCACTTTCCCTTTTCCTTCATCGCCCCACTGGGCGCCGACGATGATCTGGACTGGCATGTCGTATCAGGCGTTCTGTGAAACAACGGTCCGGGCACAAAAAACCCCCGGCCTTTCCCGGTGGAAAGGTGGGGGTTTTTCAGGCCGGAAGCAATTACTGCGGGAAACTTGCCACCGCGTCGTCGATCGTCGGGTACGTCGCGAGCACTTTTCCCAGCCGGGTGATTGTGATCAGGGCCCGTATCTTCTCCGAGGCCCCGGCGATCGCAAGGCCCCCGCCGGCGGTCTTCAGCGTGCTCGCGCCTCCGATGAGTATCCCGAGACCCGAGCTGTTCATGAACTGCACGCCGCGGAGGTCGAGGACCACCCTCGTGCTCCCTTTGCCGACCAGTTCATGGAAGGTGCTGTTCAAAGCCGTCGCGTCCGGTCCCCCCATGAGGTTTCCCTGGAGTCCGATGACGGTGACGGCGCCGCGCTGTGTTGTCGTGAAGTTCATGGCTGATCAATCGATCAGTTTGCCCTGTGATTTCGTCTTGGTGACCACCTCGACCACCAGGGCGCTGGCGATGTAGATGGAGGAGTAGGTCCCGGTCACGATCCCTACGAGCGACGCGAACGCGAAACCGCGCGTCACTTCTCCGCCGAACACGAGGAGGACGGAGAGGACGACAAAGACGGTGCCGGAGGTGATGATGGTCCTGCTCAGCACCTGGTTGACGCTCATGTTGATGAGTGCAACCAGGTCCATGCTTTTGAAGAGTTTCTGGTTCTCCCGGATACGGTCGAATATGACGACGGTGTCGTTGTTGGAGAGCCCGACGAGCGTCAGGAATGCCGCCACCATCGTCTGGTTGAACTCGAGGTTCAAGTGAGGGATCAAACCGTCGAATAT
>Ga0182017_10004425_pt1 | contig 10442 bp, 10 predicted proteins | sample 712E3DmetaG_FD_120492 | JGI IMG/M metagenome (GOLD analysis project Ga0182017, IMG submission 120492) | Permafrost microbial communities from Stordalen Mire, Sweden - 712E3D metaG | ecosystem: Environmental > Terrestrial > Soil > Wetlands > Permafrost | place: Sweden: Stordalen | collected... | reverse complement strand
TTCGGTTTCGCAATCATGTCCCGCCCGCGCCGAATTCACCTGGCTTTGCACCCGACTCAGCCGTAGGGCCGGCGCGGCAGCGCCTCGCAATCGATCCATTTCTACCGGGTTTTCATCCTCGCGTGACGCCGGCGGCCGGTCAAGAATCGGACCTACGGTTCGGATTAGACAAAGGAAGCTATGACCAATGGGAAGGTCCACAGCTCTCGTTGCGTTGATACCCACGGTGGGACACCGGTGAGCAACGACCCGACATAAGCGGAAGGGGCGCCACCGGCAACTCCCGATCCAACCTTTGAAAAGGAGTTTCCTTGGGCAGGTTCAGGTTCCTATTCCGAGGCCTCATCGCCTTCGCTTTGCTGGCCCCGGTTTCCATGATCGCCACCGCACCTGTGTCCGCTGGGACGGCCGCCGCGACCACGACGTGTAGCAACGGTGTCGACAACACGCCCGGCCTCGGCCTGATTTGCCAGGTCACGATCGTCAACACCATCACGGGCAGTGGCGGATCCGCAAAAGTCACGATCCACGAGTGTCACGGCGCGGCGGGCGCGCCGACAGCCGCTTGCACGACGAAGACAACCACCCTGTCCGCGCCGGTGACCGTTGTCAATCAGTGCAACAACTCGATCGGCGGCGGTGGCGGCACGCTCCGTTGCAGCGTCACGGTCACATCAAACTTCTACGGTGGCATCGGCCCGGGTGCGACGGCTGCAACGGTGAACCAGTGCGTCCGCTCAGGTGGCGGCATCACGACCGGCTGCGATCCCATCCCGGCCAACACAACCGGCGCCGCGATCACGCAGTGCAACGACTCGGCCAACGGCGGAACCCTGGTCCAACTGACATGCACCGCGACCGGCACGATGTCCTCGGCCGTCGTGGTCACGATCAACCAGTGCAACGGCTCGGCCAATGGCGGCGGAGCCCTGGTCATATGCTCCGCCAGCCTGGCGAACAACGCGGTCAGCGGAACACCACCGCCCACCGGCACAGCCAGCCAGGGCTCGACGAGCGACAACTCGACACCGCTGCTGCCGCTGCTGGTCCTTCTGGCCTCGTGCGGGTTCGGTCTGGCAGTCGTCGCGGCCCGACGCCGGAGCATCTTCAGCTAAGCCAACCCCGAGTCGCCTCGTGCGACTGCGAATGAGTCTTGCCTGATCGACGGGCCGCTCTCCCGGCCCGTCGATCCCTATTCCAGGCGGCGCTCCACCTCAACTCCGGCGCCACTTCGGCCGGGGTTTTCATCCTCGCGGAGCGGCCCCCCGCAGGTCCACTATCGGATCACGACCACGGATCGAAGGCTCCACCGGCTTGATAGCCGGATGCAGGTTCATCGTCCGTCGTCGGGAAGAAGACCACCGTGACAGTTCAGGAACAGCGGAGCGTCACGACAGACGCGCCGACCACCACCGAGTCCGGTGGCCTTAGCAACCGGACCACCACCAGGCGCCAGCTCGACTTTCGGCCAAGCAACAACGAGACAACCCGCCGCATCGTCGTCCTCGTCTTCGGCCTGATCCAGATCGTCATCGGCCTGCGGATCGTCCTGCTGCTGGTCGACGCCCGAACTGGCAATTTGCTCGTCTCAATCATCAACAACGTGGGCGGGCTGTTCACCGCGCCGTTCCAGGGGATCCTGCGCATCAGCGCCGTTTCCTCCGGCGGCTCCGTGCTCGACGTCGCCGCAGTCGTCGCCCTCGTGGGTTGGACGATCATCGAGCTGATCGTGATCTGGAGCCTCGCCATCTTCCGGCACGAGCCCGCCCTCGCCTGATCCAGTCGCTCCCCCAGCAGCCCTCGCCGACCGGCGTCGGGCTTGCGCTCACCAAGAAAGAAGAAGAACTTCCATGCTAGACATTCCCAACATGACACTCCTTGCCTGGCTCGTCGTCGGCGCGATCGCCGGCTTCCTCGCCAGCATCATTACCGGATCCCGTGAAGGTCTCGTGATGATGGTCGTCCTCGGAATCGTGGGCGCCATCGTCGGCGGCTGGGTTGCCACCGATCTCCTCAAGATCGCCAACGTGACCGGCATCAACACCACGAGCGTTATCGTCGCCGTGGTCGGGGCCCTCATCGTCATCTTCGTCGTTGGAAGCCTCGGCACCCGGCGTGGCGGGTACGGCTGGCGCTGATGCGAGCACGCTTCTAGCGCGCCTGCCCTTGTTCTGACGGCACCAAGCAGGATCGGTCCCCGGACGAGGGGCCGATCCTGCGCCTATTTGCCAGCGTGATGGAGCCGGCCATGGAACCCCGCTTCGCCTTTCTGTCAACCTATCCGCCGCGTCGCTGCGGCATCGCCACATTCACACGAGATCTGGCGGGTTCCGTGGGCAACCGGGAGATCGTGGCCATCCACTGGCCCGGCGATCGGATCCTGTACCCGCTCGAAGTCACCGGGCTCCTCCAGGGCGACAATCGCGCGGACTATTCGCGGGCAGCCGATCAGGTCTCCGCGTCGGGTGTCTCGGTCGTCTCCATTCAGCACGAGTACGGCCTGTTCGGTGGCCGGGACGGCGACTTCATCCTCGACTTCCTCGACCGCATCCGGGTACCGGCCGTGGCGACCCTGCACACGGTGCTGCGCCAACCGAGCGCTTCACAGCGCCACGTCATGACGCGGCTCCTCGAGCGGACCGCCGCCGCCGTGGTCATGTCGCAGGCCGCGGCGAGATTGCTGCGGCGTGAATACGGCGCAGACAGCTCGCGGACGCGGGTGATCCCGCACGGCGTACCCAACCTGCCGCTCGTCGACTCGGACCTGCGCAAGCCCGACTTCGGGCTCGAGGGTCGGTCGGTGATCCTGAGCTTCGGGCTCCTTGGGCCGGGCAAAGGGTACGAGCACGTGATCGAAGCCATGTCCCGCGTTCGGAGGGAACGCCCGGATGCGCTCTACGTGGTGCTCGGGGCAACGCACCCGAACCTCATTCGCAGCGAGGGCGAGGCCTATCGAGATCGGCTGCGCAAGGCGGTGAACGACCTGGGCCTGCGCGGACACGTCCTCTTCGTCGATCGCTTCGTCGGCCAGGAAGAGCTGGGCCGGTGGCTCCAGGCCGCCGATGTCTTCGTCACGCCGTATCCCAACCTCGACCAGATCGTGTCCGGCACGCTTTCGTACGCGCTGGCCGCAGGCCGACCGGTCGTCTCCACGCCCTTCGCGTATGCATCCGAGGTGCTCTCCGGTGGTCGCGGCGTCATCGTCGAGCCCAACTCCCCGGAAGCCCTGGCGGACGGATTGAGCAGCCTTCTCGGCGATCGGGCCCGCCGAGGGAAGATTGGTCGAGCGGCCTACGCCTTCAGCCGCGGGAGGATCTGGCCCGAGGTCGGCGCCGCCTATCGCGCGTTGTTGACCCAGGTCGCGGCAGGCGCTCAGCTCGCGGGCAACTCCCAGGTCGCGCGCGGCGCCGAGATCTCGTACGAAGTCCCCGCCCTCGTGGCTCACGGCTGAGCGGGCACGCCTCGGGCGGGTCGCCGACTCAGCGAACGGCGGTCCCAAGCAGCGCGCCTACGCCGTAGGTCACGGCGGCGGCGAGAAGGCCCAGCCCGGCCTGCCGAAGACCGGAGCGAAACGGATGGCGGTGGGTGAGCCGGCTGACGCCGAGCCCGACCAGGAACAGCGCGGTCAGCGTCGCGGCGATGCTCGTCGCGAGAGCTGTCGTTCCGGCGAATAGGACGAAAGGCACCAGGGGCACCGAGGCTCCGACCGCGAAGGCCAGCAACGAGCCCGCGGCGGCCGTCATTGGCAGGCCCATAGTCTTCGCGGAGAGACCGATCTCCTCGCGGACGAAGGTGGCAAGCGCCCGCTTTGGATTGGCCAGGAAGCGGTCGGCCACGAAGTTGGCGTCCGATCTCGAGAGGCCCCTCGACGTGTAGATCTCGACGAGAATCGCACGTTCCTGGTCGGGCGTCTGACGAAGTTGCCGGCGTTGGAGCTCGATCTGGTACTCGAGAAGCTCGTGCTGAGAACGGACCGAGACGTACTCGCCCACGGCCATGCTGAAGCTACCCGCCACGAGACCGGCAATGCCGGCCAGGACGACGGCATGGGGATCCTCGAACGACGCTCCGGCAACGCCCATGATCAGGCAGACGTTAGCCACGAGGCCGTCCGTGGCGCCGAACACAGTCGGGCGCAGGATGCTCGAGCCGCGCGTCTCGTGAGGGCTCGTCGGGGTCGCCAGCAGCGCTCGCAGGCCGGACCAGATGGCATTCACCGCCGCGAACCAGGCGGTCGGATATCGGGCTCGCGCCCGATCGGTCAGACGATGAACGACAGGAAGCCGAAGAACAGGCCGAGGTCGGTCCAGCCGATCTTGTCGGTCGAGAACAGGCCGGCAGTCTCGAGCACGGCGATCACGAAGCAGATGCAGGCTACGAGGACCAGCAGCGACCTGTTGCTGCTGAACATTCCTCTGCGATTCATGGAAGTCTCCTCGACTGGGCGCCCGGCCCGCTCGGCCGAAATGGACAAAGTCGGATTGGGCCCGCTTCGAGTCTGATCCTGTCCGACAGCCGCCCGTGAGGATGAAGACCCTCCAGCGCGCCGAAGTCCGGGCACACAGGAGCCCGACCACGCCTGTCGGGCGAGGCAAGCTTCAAAGCGTGCCGGCGATACCGTGCTGCTCCCGTCAGCCGAAGATGGTCGTCAGGATCAAGGCGACGGCGGCCACTCCCATGACGATGGTGGTGAGCCACCCAACGACATTCAGAAGACGGCCATTCGTTCGCTCGCCCATCACCGCGCGATCGTTCGAGACGAGCATGACGAGGATCAGCAGTGGCGCGCCGACGAGGCCATTCAGCACCGCGCTCAGGACAAGAGCGGTGATCGGATTGATCCCGAGATAATTGATGGCCATCCCGACCAGGGTCGCCGCGACGATGACCGCGTAGAACTGCGGCGCACGAGTCAGCTTGCGATCGAGCCCCGACGCCCAGCCGAACGCCTCCGAGACGCCGTACGCCGCGGATCCCGTCAGGACGGGGACCGCCAGCACTCCGGCTCCGATGAGCCCCACGGCGAGCAGGAGGGCGGACGCGTCGCCAGCCAGCGGACGTAGCGCCTGTGCCGCATCGGTGGCCGAGGCCACATCGTGCTTGCCCGCGACGAACAGAGTGGCACCGGTGGTGAGAATGATGAAGTAGGCCACGATTTCCGAGAAGACCATCCCGGCGATCGTGTCCCACAGTGCGTACTTGAGCTCAAACCGCGACGCCCCCTGCCGATCCCGGAGCTTGCGACGGCCGATGCTGATCTGCTCCTCGACTTCCTGGCTCGCCTGCCAGAAGAAGAGATACGGCGATATCGTCGTGCCAAGGAGTGCCACGACGATGCCGATGTACGCGGGGTCGAGCCGGATCGTCGGGATCAGCGAGCCCGCCAGCACCTTCACGATATCGGGTCGCGCGAAGAGGGCCGCCCCGATGTAGGCAAGGAGGGCCAGGGCCAGCCATTTGAACACCTTCTCGATCAGGCGATAGCTGCCCAAGAGCTGGAGCGCGATGATCGCGAGGCTCACGGGCACGATGAAGACGTACGCCTCGATCGGCACGAGAAGATTTATGGCCGCTGCTATGGCGCCGATGTCCGCGCCCGCGTTGAGAGTGTTAGCGATCACGAGGGCGATCACGGCGGGGTACAGCGCGCGGCGGTAATGCTCTCGGAGAACACCCGCCAGGCCTTTGCCGGTTACCAGGCCGATCCTGGCGCAGATGTACTGGACGGCGGTCTGCATCGGCAGCATGGCGAGAGTCGTCCAGAGCGTGGCGAAGCCGTACTGCGCGCCGGCCTGGGCGTAGGTTCCGATCCCGGATGGATCGTCGTCCGATGCGCCGGTTATGAGGCCCGGACCGAGGGCCTTAGCCAGGCGCGTCAACGGGTTCTTCGCGGCCCGCAGCTTGGCCGCCTTCGGATCGACGGGCCGCCCGGGGTCGACCCGCGGCTCGCCGGCCGTGGTCGACGCGTTCCGGCCGGGCGCGGCGTCAGCCCCCATGCTCGTCTTGCAGTTGGGCCCGCCACGCCATCAACTGGCGGTACACGGCCGGCGCCCCCAGGGGCGGATCTTCGGCCAGCTTCATGGCCGCCGGGCACAGGATGAACGGCTCACTCTGCCCTCCGCCCAGGCCGCCATGCGAGCCGATGAGCTCCTCGAAACCGGTGACCTCTCCTGAGGCGCGGTCTATGGCGCCCAGCAGGATCAGGTCGCCGGCATTCGGAAAGCTCTCGAGGTGCAGCAGGTTCTCGCCCGCCAGCGGACCGTAGTCGGCCATGGCGTCGCTGCGATCGGGCTGGCCCGCGGTCAAATCCAGCCGGCCATGCGGCCCCAGCACGAGCACCTCGCCGGCGTCGGACCTGACCAGCAGCGCTCCTATCCCTGGATGACGCGCCAGCGCCTCGATCAGCCCCGGCCAGCGCAGCTCGATCGCCTCGCAAGTCGCCCGGCCCGACTCACCGGTGAAGTAGACGTGGGCCAGGCTGCCGGACGAACACACGACGACATCCGGAGGGGCGGCGGCGGCGTCAATTCTGGACCGCCCCAGGGCACGGCGCAGCCCACCTGCCAGCATCGGTCCCAGGCTGGAGCCTCGGCCGAACTCGGCCGCGATGCGCCGGCCGACACCCGCCGATTCGACCGCGTCGGCGCTGCCCACGACGGTAGTCGCGCCGGGCAGCAGGGCGGCGATCGTCGCCTCGAGCGATTGGCCGTAGCGCTGATGGAACGTGGCCCCGAGGCACTGACCGTGGTCCGAGAGCACGACCAGCCGATAGGCCCGGCTGGTGTATCGAGCAGCCTTCAACAGCGAGCCGATGGCCCGATCGATGCCTTCGAGCGCATCGATCGCCTCCACACGCTCGGGGCCGCAGTGGTGGGCGATGGCATCGTAGCCCGTGTAGTCCACGTAGATGGTCGGCGCCGAGCAATGCATCTCTTCGATCACGAGGGCCGTCGAGACGGTCCGTAGCGCGACGTTGGTAACGGCGCGTTCGACGGCGAAGGCCAGGTCGCGGTGCATGCGGGGCTCGACCGAATGGGCGCGCTGGCGCTCCGCCTGATACAGCTCCTTGGTCATTTCGCCGGCCATCAGCACCAGCAGGCGGATGTAGTCGACGGTGGTGACGAAGAGGCCGCGCAGGCGCCGTTCGTCGTCGGTCGACCCGCCCTGGGCGATCGTGGCCATGGTCAGGTAGCTGCGTGGCGCATCGCCCGTCACGAGGTTCCCGATGCTGGCTCCGCCGTCGGCGAGCAGTCCCGAGCCGTCGCTGATTCGGCGGACGATCTCGGCCGCGTCGTCCGGGTGGTTGGCCACGAACAACCTGGCGCTTTCCTTCTCGTACCAGCGAAAGCCGGGGATGCCGTCGTTGCGCCCGTGCAGGATGCCGGCCTGACTGGCGGGCGTCGTGGGCGGGAGCAAAGCGACCCAGGGGTGGAGCGTGGCCTCACCGTCGCGCAACAGTCGGGCGAGCACGGGAGCGCGCCCGGCCCGGACCACCTGGTCAAGGACGGGCAGGCTCAGGCCGTCGATCTGGACCACCAGCAGACCCGGATTCGGATCCCTGGCGCGTCCGAAGTCGCGTGCCACCAACCGCCGGACGAGCACGCTGTAGTAGGAATCGTCGTCGCTCACCGAGACGAGATCGGCGAACAGACTGTTGAGCAACGTCAGCAGCACGGCTCCCCAGACCGCAGTCGTCATCCCGTCCACACGCACGCCGGGCAGCACCTGCCCGAGGATGATGATGGCCACGAACTGGACGGCCAGGCCCACAGTCTGGGCGACGAAGATCGGCCAGGCTACGAGCAGCCAGTGGAGGACGAGGTCGGAGGAGCTGTCGAGGGCCGTCAGCAGAAGCCCGGCCAGCAGCAACGGGCCAGGGCCGTCGATGCTCAGCCCTGGTAGCACGGCGTCGGTGATCGCCAGCACCAGACAGGCACCCACGAAGGAGAGAACCACGTGGCGCAGGATCGCCAGCCGGTTCGGCCGCCACTCCCACATCAGGCGGGTCTGGAGCCGGTAGAAGGCGAGCACGCGCCGGGCCAGCGGCATAGACCTGTCGCCGGTCTCGCGTGTCATCGCCCGGGCCGCCCGTCCAGGGGCATCGATTGCCCCGGCTGCAGAACCCGCACGTCGATTCGACTGTCGCGTGCCGCGACGGCTTCGCGGAAAGCCTCACCCGATCCTTCGAACTGGCGACTCGCGACGCGCCGCAAACCCAGCGGAAAGAGCGTGCCCCAGTGGATGGGCACGGCGATCGCGGGACAGATTCGTACCGCCGCCTCTGCAGCTTGCCGCGGGTCGAGATGGCCGCTGCCGAGCGTGGGGCCCCAGCCGCTCACCGGCAAGAGCGCCACGTCGACACGCCCGGCCAGCTGCCGCATTCCCGCGAAGAGGCCGGTGTCGCCGGCGAAGTAGATACTCGTCGACCCGGCGATGAGGATGCCCAGAGCACCCTCGGCGGACGTGAACGGCGAGCGGCGGCGGTCATGTTCGGCATGGACGGCCTCCAGCGTCAGATCGCCGATCGACAGCCGGTCGCCGGCCCGCATCTCGTGGACCGCGCCGCGGGCTACCTTGGCTACGACGCGCCCAAGACCGACCGGGACGATGAACGCCGGCTCGCCCGGCAGGGCCCGCAGGGACTCGAGGTCCAGATGGTCCAGGTGACCGTGGCTGATAAAGACCGCGGACAGGTCCACGAGCGTTTCGGGGGGCACGGCCGGCACCTGACGCCTGATGGCTAACGCCAGGTGGCCAAGCAACGGATCCGTGAGCACTCGGACGCCGTCGATATCGACAAGGACGGTCGAATGCCCGAGAAACGTCAGCCGATCGCCCACTATCTAACCTCCGTCACCGTGCGCACCCGCGCCGCAACGCTAATTGTGACCTACCGCGACGCGCAGGCCTTGCGGACCTCCTCGCCGCTCGCGTTGCGGGCCGCCCACGTTCGCCGTCGGAGCTCGAGCCTACGATCTGGGCGTGACGACGACGAAGAGCAGCGTCGCGGCCGCAGCCTCGATCGCCTCGGCCGACGGCAGTTCGCCCTTCGGCAGCTTCGGGAGTCCGGCCCGGCTTCGCCGCCCCGTGGTCAGTCGCGAAATAGCACGCGCAGCCTCTCCGCTGCCCTAAAGTGGAGGGGCCGCGACGACTCGTGAGCGGCCATCAGGAGGACGCGATGCATACGGACTACATCCCGAAGCTGCTCCCGACCTCGGTGGACGAAGGACAGGGGCCGGGCGTCCAATTCCGCACGGACGGCGAGCTGGTTCCGATGCTCACCATGGAGCTCGACGGCTCGATGCCGGTGTACTTCGAGCACCACATCCTGCTCTGGAAGACGCCCAGCCTCGAGATCGGAATGCACGCCATGAAAGGCGCCTTCAAGCGCGTGATCGCCGGCATGCCCGTCTTCATGACCGAGACGAAGGGGGCAGGCCAGATCGCGTTCAGCCGGGACGGCGTCGGGCACGTCTTCCATCTGAACCTGGCGCCGGGTCAGTCGGTGGAGGTTCGCGAGCACCAGTTCCTGGCCGCGACCGCGAACGTCGATTACAGCTTTCGGCGATTGCGCGGCGTTGGGAACATGCTGTTCGGCGGCACGGGGATCTTCATCGACACGTTCACGGGCGGACAGGGCGGCGGGACCGTCTGGCTCCACGGCTACGGCAACGTGTTCGAGCGCGTCCTCGGCCCGGGCGAGGCCTTCGACGTGGAGCCCGGCGGTTGGGTCTACAAAGACCCAACCGTGAGCATGGAGATCAAGATGGTCGGCCTGCGGATGGGCATGCTGAGCGGATCGGGCAACCTGGTCTTCAACCGCTTCACCGGCCCGGGCCGGATCGGCATCCAGACCATGTACCTCCACATGCCGACGGAGGATTAGCCGCGCGACTGTCGGCGAGATTCGAAACGGCCGCCGGGTTTCCCGGCGGCCGTTCTCTTTGGCGAAAGCTCAGGCCGCGGAGGCGGCAGCGACGTTCGAGGCGGCCACCTCGGCTTGCACGGCGGCCACTTCGATCGAGATCTTGACGTCGTCGCTGACGAGGACGCCGCCGCTCTCGAGGGCGCCGTTCCAGGTGAGACCCCAGGCCTTGCGGCTGATCTTGGTCGAGGCGGAGAAGCCCGCTCGGCGTCCGCCCTGCATGTTCGGCACGACACCGCCGATCTCGGCCTCCAGGGTCACCGATCGCGTCTGCCCCACGATCGTCAGATCGCCCTCGATCCGATAGCCCTCGCCGTCGCGCTCGATGTGCGTGCTGGCGAACAGCAGCTCCGGATAGGTGGCCGCATCGAAGAAATCCGCGCTGCGCAGGTGCGCATCGCGAGCCTCCATCCCCGTATCGATGCTCGAGGCGTCAATATGGGCCTCGACCTTCGAGCGCTCCGGATGGGCCTCGTCGAAGTCCAGCGCCACCGCGAACTTGCGGAACTGACCGCGA
>Ga0182017_10004424_pt1 | contig 10444 bp, 8 predicted proteins | sample 712E3DmetaG_FD_120492 | JGI IMG/M metagenome (GOLD analysis project Ga0182017, IMG submission 120492) | Permafrost microbial communities from Stordalen Mire, Sweden - 712E3D metaG | ecosystem: Environmental > Terrestrial > Soil > Wetlands > Permafrost | place: Sweden: Stordalen | collected... | reverse complement strand
TAGATGAAGCTCACATCCCTGCGGGCCAATACCTCTATCCGTCGAGTGCTCACTACCCTGTTAACCATCCCCCACATGAGTAATCTAAGCAACATCCTCGGGTGATAAGGGTGTTGTCCCATGACAACCAATGTCCAACTGCTCCGTCACTTCTCTGAAAACATGTACCTCATCCTCAGTTCCCAGAAAATCCGCCAGCGAAGGAGGAAAAAGATAACCGGTGTCGATGACGTAGGGCTTATACTCTGTGTAAATCATTCGTGACTCCTATCTGCGCAACGCCTGCCCCAAGTATAGCAAATAGCCACGCAGATAGGAATATAAAGATAAAGATAAACCTACACTCCATAATTATCTTGTTGCTGAGTCGTGACCCAAGTTCCTAGGTATCCGCTTGATCCATGAAAAAACGTAATTACACATAGTTTTTCTCCAAAAGGCTCTGGTACAAGTCAAGGTAACCTCTAGACATTTGTTCCCAAGAACGTACCGATGCACCAAACTCCGACATATGGTTTCCCATTCCTTGTCTTTCTTTGTCGCTTAAATTCATAAAGGCTGAAATTGCTTGCCGCAGGGAACTGGAGTCTTCGGGGATAAAAGTCAGTCCGATATTATAACTTCTGACCCATTCGCCTATTTGTTCATCGCCAGTGGCAATGACAGGCAAACCATACTGGCAGGCATCTAGCAGGTTACCACTCTGCTGTGAAAATCCTTTATAGTATGACAGAATCAGCGCATCTGCGGCGTAAAAGTAATAGCGCTTCTCGCCCTCGGTAATAAATCTATTCACTACAGTAGTATTTCCCACCAACCTGTATTCTTCAGTAAGCTGATTAGGGTCATTACTTTTTGCATTTTCGGTCAGCACCTTCCCGGTAAAAAGGAGCTGGAAATTTCTGGGCAGGTCCTGAACCGCCTGAAAGATGACCTCATAATTTTTGTTATTGCTATTAATACCGAAACAAAGGAAAATCCATCTATCTTGAGGGAGTTTGAGATGCTGTCTTGCCTCTTGCATACTTACTAACGCAGGTTTTGGTCTAGATTCTGGCACATATGTCACTCTATCATAAAATACACACTGGGCATATGCTTCACGTTCTTCTTGGGCATGACAGACAAAAGCTAAATGATTCTTTTTAATCGCGTGGTGATATAGAAACTTTTTTACGCTGCTGATTAGCCCAGAGCTGCTCAATTTAGATATTAGTATGCAAAAGCAGATATAATAATCACCCGCCTTCAGCGATTTAGTAAAATCCTTACGCCAATTTTTTAATAAATGTTCCCGTGGGAGTCCGTGAAAGGTCAATATAAGATTACGGTGTTTGACTATGTAAGCAAAGGCAAGGAAGAGAAAACTGACCGTGCTTGTATTTAGGAGATGGACTACATCATATTCCTGTTTTTTACCCTGCCGTAGGGCTAACCAGAAAGTTAGGGTAGTCTGGAGAGGATAAATAAGCGGGCGGCAAGGTGGTACAAAGTTTAAGAATTTTAGTAAAAGGCGAAGTGGTTTTGCCCAGAAGCCGATACTGGAGATGACGGAGTAATGATTAATTGGGATATCGGTATCGTCGTCGGAAAACCCGCAAAATGTTATCAGGGTACCCTGTACCCCAGATTCAGCCAGGATACGGCTCATACATCTGGTATATACCTGATAGGCACCAGGTAAGTGTGCGAATGGTTGTACAAGCATAATTTTCATTCGCCCCTCCTGAATATCAATCCCAAGAATATCCTTGGTGAAATCTCAACCATCTTAAGCATTACCAATCCAACTACCATTGCGACAACCATTTGAGCTGAAAGAAAAGCTATGCCTACGCCAATCAATCCCACAGCTTTCATTAACGGGTAACTGATGCCGATAGTCAATATTGCCAGAACGGCATCAGTAAGTATTATTCCCTTAATTTTCATCTGAATTCTAGCAACCGTGAGATAAAGCATGATAATGGATTGAGGTATGTACATAATGGCAAACAGCCAAAGCAACCGTAATGAATTAATGGCATAATCTGTACCATACATTGAGAGTATAAACTTGCCAAGAACGGCAATAATAGCAATCCCAGGAAAGATAAAGAAAAAGTTAAACTTTAATGCCTTGATAACTTGTTTGCCCAGGTTAACTTGATCATAAGAGCCCTCGGCTAACAGGGACGAGGTTACACCGATAGTAGCCATGCCGAGGACACTTGCGATAGACCACGGTACATTGAAATAAGCACCCGCTTCCGGAGTCAATACACTAATGATAATAAGTGGCATAAGGGACACTGGCAATGAACCAAAGATACTTGCAACATAGTTCGTTGCAGAGAACCGTGATATATCTCTAAACACATTTTTACTAATGGATAGAGCAAAGCGATACCCTAGTTGTAACTTAAACAAAAAAATAAATCCAGCCAGCAAAGACAGAACAGATGCTAGCCCAACCGATGAGAAGATACCAAAGGCACCACTGAAAATAAGAAACACAATGATGAGTAATCGTAATCCGCCAATAATATTTTGAATGAGGATATAATGAGGAGCACGTAAAGCAATGAAAACCTGTCCATGGAGTTGATTTATAGTAGCCAGATAGGTAAATGCAATGAAAGCGATGACGTAAATCCAGCTACTCCGGATGAAAAGCAGTTTCGGTGACCAAAATCCTAATCCAAGTAAGAACACAATAGCGACGATCAGAGAGAGCATCCCGACAATGGTATAACAAGTATTAATAATGTCTGATTTGTCTTTTGTTTGCGGGAGAAACCGCACTAGTCCAAAGTCAAAGCCTACCTTGGCAATAGTCCCCACCAATGCTATTGCGGAGAGGAGTGCTGTTGCCAGTCCCATATCCTCGGTGGAGTAAAACCGAGCCGCAATGAGCCAGAAAAAAAAACCAAAAAAAGCTGACACCCCATAAGACAACATGATGAGTACAGCATTGCGCCGTAGAGGCTCAGTAAAATAATTTATCAATCTTGATATTCTAATTGATTTCAGCATAATGATATTCTAATTATTAATTTATCATCTAGTGTGATAGACTATTGTGCGTATATATATGTATATAGTCATTGGAGTACAAAATGTTCTCTCCATTCTCCCCGGCAAGAGATGTTTTGATATTTTGCCAGGCAGAGTCGTCAGGTTTAATGCCGAATATTCCATACCATGCAAGGGCGTTTCTCTCCGAATATATATATATACTATTACCACTCGAGTTTTGGAATTCCTCAACCAGCTTTTGTACATCTTCTAATAGAACATCTTTATCTTTAATATAGGAATACTCTGGTGGTCCTTTCCCTGTAGCATTTAAGGCATAATAAAATATAAGATCCCCACCATAATTAATATTGCTATAAACGGTCAATCCATCACCTTCGCCATATTGGCTATTTAAAAACGCACCCGCAGCGCATTCTGCGGGCGAAACATAAACCGCGCTAATACTGGAGCCGTTAGTTAAAAAAATCGGCAATGATGTAATAAACAACAGTGTAATCATAGCAATTGTGATATACCGTTGCAATACTTGACGGAAGCAAAACATAACAATTATAGGCGCGAGAAATATGGGTTCATACCAAAAATATCTGACATATTGGTTACCCGTGGGATATAAAACCAAGAGCAAAATACTAAGTAGCCCAACACCTAAAAATCCTCCTGCTACTATTTTTTCCGAAGAGTTCAATTTTTTGAACCTAGCTAATCCAATAAAGCCTAATATTGTGCCTAAACCATACAATGACACCAACCGAAAATAGCGGGTGACAACTGCCCATAAGGGAATCCCCACACCCATTGTTGCGTTTTGCTGTTGTTCTGCAGTAAAGATAAAATCCAATGACTTCAGACGTTCAAGCAACGAAGGAATGTAGCCACCTATAGTGGTAAATTGTGGTGTCGCCCAGTAGATTTCCCATGATAGAATAATAATAAATAGTAAAATAGGTATGATAAACCTTATATCTCTTTTTTTCCCCAATACTTGCATAATGATTATACCTAATAGGATAAAGAAGAAAAGTCCGGAATGCATTAAATATGTAATCGTAACCGCTACCAATAAGATAACGTTTATCAAAATATCGCGAGGGGTAGTTATGGGTGTTTGTTCATCCCAAGTTAATAACACTAATAAACCAGCTAGTAAGACATATCCAAGAGTATCAAGGCGGAAATCCGTGCGAATTAGTTGACCCAACATTGCTGCTATCAATAAGGCAAGGGAAGCAGCATAGCTGTTCTTTATTAACCTAGCAAAAAAATGGTGTATTAGAGCACAAAACAATATTAGATTAAATATTATCAACAAATTTCCGCTAGAAAAGATATCTAACTTCGAAAATTGGGAAATAAAGTTAGTAAATAGAAAAACTCCAGGGAAAATCAAGTACCTAACGGGAGGATAAGTAATTTTACCTCCTAATTGGAGATATCTGACGGTTCCTAAATTAGAGAAAGCATCACCACCTACTGAATTGGGAGTGAGAATTGTCCAGTAGCCTAAAAATACTAAAGAAAAAATACATATTAAAGCTAATCGTTCCCAGCTATTTTTTACTCCGTTTTTTGGGGAAAAGAGAAGAAATAGCAGTGTTGCCATCCAACTCAGGAATAGGGCGATGAATAATGGAAAACTGGCAAAGATGTTAACCGATTGCACTGGCGAAGGGGCAAGAGTTATTTTTACCGGAAAGAGTAAGATTGATACGGTCAGTGCAATCAACAGTAACCATAGCATGAATCTACGACTTTTTAGCATTCCTGGTAGCCAGAGTGTTGGTTTTATATTAAAGGTAATAGTAAACCTCTCGTAGGAAAGTAGTTGTCTTTGTCTCCACCATGCAATAATTGCCATGAGTAATGTAAAAATCGTTGTAGTGATTAGACTAGGAAAGAGATCCAGATTCCAGATATAATTGAGAGCCAATAAAATTAGGGGCACTACTGCTAGAGACAGAACAAAACTAAAAAGTAACCTCTCTATACCACTCATGCTATCCCGTCGCGGGTAGAAAGTTAACAGTAAAGTATAACCAGGTAAAAAGAATGCGACCGGAAAAGCAAAAATAGTGCGTATTATGCTTGAAGATGTTAGCATAACAATAGGAAAAACCAAAAGCGAAAAAACACAAATCGAAATCAGTTGCGCTTTATAAGAACGTAACATTAAATTTCACCCGGGGCAATAAAACTAGGCAATTTCTCTTGTCCCAATAACGTAAATTATGCGTTAATCTTCCTTGCTTTTACAATCAAATTTGTGGCGTGATACTTATCAATAAAACTCATAACATTACTTACTGGTGATGGGATGGGGAAGAAGCCACATCCCATGGCTTTTTCAATAACGAAACCGTGGTGTTTCAGAAGTTCTTTGAACGCTCCCAAAGTAAATACTCTACGATGGGCTGGACCCGAATTTTTCACTAAAGCCATCCTTTTTAATGGAATCCAGCTTCCGGCTAGAATCTCATCACTCACCATTGCTATATATTGTTGTTTACCAAGCATCAGGTAAAATATGTTATAGCATGCTGCCAGATTTGGGGTAGCTATAATGGTATAACCACCAATTTTCAATATTCTGTAAATCTCCTTAAGGAACAAATCTGTATTATCAAGGTGCTCAATGACATGGTTTGCCAGAATACAGTCAAAACTTTCATTTTCAAACGGTAATCTTAAATTCAAATCACCCTCTGATTCTTGTATTCCTTTAGCTTTAGCAATCTCTACCCTTCCCTCTTCAATCTCAATCCCAAAAAGTTTACTGGTTCCCACTACCTGCCCTGCTCTCAAAGTAAATTGACCACTGCTACAACCACAATCCAGCGGTTTTGCATCTGGATTTCTATCAAAAAGACTAAGGACTGCTTTAGTCCTATCCCCATCAAACTGTCTTACTAAATAATCTAACATAACGAATATTCCTTCTAATTCCATAGAATTTAGCGGTCGCCTCACCAAGTAATGTTTTTAATTTTGCGTTGTTGAGGTTAATCGAGGGCTTACCATTTTTATTACTCCATTCTTATGTTAAAATTACCGTTAGATAATGTTTTTCCCCAAATAAGTTTAGTCAGATAGTAAACATTGCTATCCGACATCTCGTTTTTGGCTATCTTGAGTGAGAAAGCGTAATCTCCATATACTTTCTTCGAGAATTGCTGGTATATAGTACCATGCACCCCAAAGTATACTGTTGGGACAAGTGGGACATTTTTTTATAAACATCATCTTCCGTCTTTCTTTGAATTCATGGGCACTGATGATTTCACGGAGAGTCTTTTCTTTAATATTTCCTATTGACGGCATTGCCCAGCATCCGGGAAATACATTACCTACTGCATCTACATATATCGCGGTAAATCCTGCAGTGCATGGGATATTACTTCGAAGGTCATACGAATTTTCACGGATGAGATAACGTTTCACACGCTCTAAAGCAACATGACTGATAATTGGTGACAACGGATAGTGCCGGAATGAGTGATGTAACTGGTTTATGCCTTTGACAATTTCTTCATTTTGATCCATTTTAAGGTTTGAACTATCAACCCCTTTAAATTGGAAAGAGTCATTTTCAAAAACACTTAACATCCATCCTACATTTAATTCCTTGCAGAGTTTTATAACATCCGCGAAGGAAGATAAATTATTCCGGGTGATAGTCGTCTCCAACTCAATATCCAAATCAGGGTACTCATTTTTACGTAAATTCAATAGCATCATAACTGTCTGCATACTCTTGTCATAGGCACCTTTTATACCTCTTTGTTTATCATGCACTTCGCCAATGCCATCAATCGAAATGGTAACCCGATTACATCCATTTTTAAGGTATTCTTGGGCTTTGTTAATGTTCCAGGATAGACCATTGCTAGCAACTAGGATATGTTTAAAATCCAATCGCTTCGCTTCTTTAATTAAATCTGGCAGGTCAGAACGTAAAGTAGATTCACCACCTGAAAAGGAAATACGTCTGGTACCTGCTAATTTAAGTTGTGCCATAATATTTACTATTTCTTCAGTAGTTAACTCCCCTGAAGACTTACTTCGCCACATAGCACAAGTTTGACAACGGCTATTACAATTGTGTGTTACGAGAATATTAGCTGCGGTGGGATGATACGGAATAAATCGGAACAAGTTATTGTTATATTTTGCTAGAGTAACGGGAGGGAGAATATAGGCTAGTCTTAAACCTTCTTTGATAAAGAATCCCAGTTTCATAAGTCTCCCTTTATATGAGCAATCTCAACTCATGTCTTTTTCAGATTTATGATTATATTTTTTTAGTAGTTTACATTATTATTGATTTATTTATATCTAAAATCCACTGCATATTTTCTGAGTTATGTGAAAACACTAATATAAAGAGGTATCATCCGTTGCCTCATCGAGTATCCTTTTCAGCTTATTGTTTCTGTTTTCAATAGAGAACTTACCGAGCTCAACTTCCCACCTTCCGGCTTTACCCAACCCGCGTCTAAGTTCGGGATTTTCAATAAGTATGCTTATTTTCTCTGCCAGTTCATTTACTACTCTTGGGTCTGATTTTCTGATTGACCGAAAAAACTGTGGGGTAGCGAAACCGGGAAGAGTATCTTTAACATAATACAAAACACTCTCCGATTTCCTAACAAGCAAGCCTGTCTTGCCATCCTCTACTACCTCAGGATTTGCCCAAGCATCTATCGTAACTATGGGTAGTTCGTAACTCATGGCATCCAAAAAGACGGAGAATGGTGTGCAATGCACTGGCAATACGAAGATATCAGCGGTTAAAAACTCCCTCTCTAAATCTGACCAGGGTATATTCTTGTTAATGATTCTAATATTACTATAAACACCGTATTCCTTAAGGATTCCTTGAGGTACATCTGACCTTACTACCAACTCCAGATTGTTATATTGTTTAGTTAGCAGGGTAAAAGCTTCTAAAGTTTCTCTACCACCCTTCATATTGAAACTTCCGAGTATGTTACCAGAGCCGACGAAGAGCAGTTTTATTTTCTCGACCCCAAATTTTTTGGTGAAATTCTTTTTCTGGGTCGCGAAAGGTACAATACCAAACTTGTGACTGAAGTCTTTGCAATCAAGGTTGAGCAAGATTGATTGTTTGGCTGTCTCAGTGCCGCAGATGATTTTTTTGCAGGAGGCTGAAGCCAGCGCCTTTTCAAGAATTCCCTTGCTTCTTTTAAAATACCTGGAATTATAATAACCGACAAGAAGATTCACAAATTCCACATCCACAACCCAAGGTTCTTTACGACAAACGATATGGTCGAAAGCATAGGTAAGGGCTATATCATCCGGTAGGTGCCTGAATTTATCAAGATAAGATTTAGCGATGTTCACGGGTACTATTTTATTGAGGATAATGAATAACGAGTAGGTAATATTAAATTTACTGGCGGTTTGCATTACTTTACTCTGGGGAGATTCAAGCGCTACAAAAGTATAACCTTGAGGATGGTTAGCCATTAATCCTCGATAATAGGAATGCATTTTCCACGGCGGTTCGATATATATCTTTTTATCCATAATATTTGATCTCTATTATTTCAAGAGAGATTATTTTCTATCCCTACCTGTCATAAATTCCTTGAAGTAGCTGACAATTGCCGCCCGTTCTTTCATCCCGATGCCTTGATGATTGCCAAAGAAAAAGGCATTGTGATTGATAAACCTGGAATTTGGTAGAGTCCCAACTTTCCTGTAGTTCGCTAATTTCATGGCAGGCTGTTCTGCGATATTCCCCGCCATGATGGGCCTGGTCTCTACCCCCTTCTTCTCCAGAAAAACCACCATCTCTTTACAGGTGAAACCGGCCTTCGCGCTGACAATCACCGGGTAGCCGAACCAGACATGACGCGTGTCAGGTTTTTCTTCGTGGATTGTGAAATATTGAGAGTACTTTTTCAGGTTATCGTGCCAGAATTGAGCGTTCTCCCGCCTTACCTTGATGAAACTCTCCAGCTTTTTTATCTGGTGAATGCCAAAACCACCCTGCAACTCCATTGGCCTGAAGTTATAGCCGACATTGATGAATAAAAATCGGGGGTCGATTTCACTATGCTTTTTAGCGATTTCGTCCTTATCTTTCAAGTCACGAATCCAGCCGAAGACACGTAACCCTCTGGCTAGCTCGGCAAACTCCTCGTTATTCGTTAGTAACATCCCGCCTTCAATAGTGCTGATATGATGGGAGAAAAAGAAACTGAAAGTTGCTATATCCCCGAAGCTGCCTACTTTCTGACCTTTGAACTCGGCGCCATGAGCTTCACAGGAATCTTCGATGACGAACAGGTTATGTTCCTTTGCAATCTTCATCACCCCATCCATCAAACAGGGGTTTCCCAGCAAATGTACCGGCATAATCGCCCTCGTCTTATCGGTGATGGCTTTTTTAATACCCTCCAGACTGATATTGAAATTATCTGAATCGACATCAACCAGAACCGGCACGGCGCCGCAATTGATAATAGGGAAAACGGTAGTCGACCAGGTGACTGCCGGCGTAATCACCTCCTCTCCAGGTTTAATATGATTCTTTATTCTAGGGTTTGTCAATATGCTCAATGCCAGGAGATTAGCACTAGAACCTGAATTGACCATTACTGCATTCTTTACCCCAATGTAATCCGCAAATAATCTTTCGAATTGCTTGACTTTTTCCCCCATCGTGACACGAGTGGTTAGCAAAGAGTCTATGGCCTCATTTACTTCCTCAGCACTATAGGATGGTGTAATTAATGAGATTTTAGTTTTTCCTGGAACAAACGGCTCTTTCTCTTTGCTGGAATAATATTGCCGCACCAGTTCATTTATATTCCCATGTATTTTTGAGAGTTCCGCCATAACCGATTCTCCCTTTCCATTCCTCAAATCTTCCTCAATCCATCTTTACGAAAGAGAAAGAACATGAATCCCCTTTCAGTTCCCCCTTGGCTAAAGTAGATTAGTATTACCTCCATTTGTAATAGCGAGAAAGGAAGGAATTAGAAGCATTACTTTCTCAGTTCTTTATACCAATTAATTGTTTTCTTCAACCCTTCCTCAAAATCCGTCATTGCTTTAAACCCGAATTCTTTTTCAGCTCGTATGTTATCAAATTTACGGCGTAGTTGCCCGTCAGGTTTTGAGGCATCCCATACCAATTTGCCTTTATACCCTGTTAAACGGATAATCATACTTGCCAACTCGGTTACTGAAATTTCGAAACCAGAGCCGAGATTCACTGGGTCAGGTTTATTGTATTTTTCAGTCGCCAATACAATCGCCTCAGCCGCATCCTCGACATATAAAAACTCACGCGTCGGTTTGCCTGTGCCCCAGATGACGATTGATTTGTCTTCATTTTCAATCGCATCAATACACTTTTTTATTAACGCCGGTATGACATGAGAACTTTGTG
>Ga0182017_10004423_pt1 | contig 10444 bp, 7 predicted proteins | sample 712E3DmetaG_FD_120492 | JGI IMG/M metagenome (GOLD analysis project Ga0182017, IMG submission 120492) | Permafrost microbial communities from Stordalen Mire, Sweden - 712E3D metaG | ecosystem: Environmental > Terrestrial > Soil > Wetlands > Permafrost | place: Sweden: Stordalen | collected... | reverse complement strand
TCCCGGGGACCATGGGAATAAAGATCCGGCGGCCATAAGTCATACTCAAAGGACACCCTATGAATACCGTACACTGCTTCTGGTACCTCCCTGTGTTCAATGCATTCCTGACCCTGGCAGGGAGTTCAACCGCCCCGGGAGGGGAGGCGCCGGCCGGGAAAAAGCCGTCCGAAACAAAGCGCTACTGTCTTACGCTTGACCTCAAAAACGACTCGACTCTCGTCCGAGAGTACAAATACTGGCACATGAACGAGCATATCTGGCCGGAGATTCCGAAGGGGATACGCGATGTCGGCATCGTCGACATGCAGATCTATCTCCTGGGGACACGCCTGTTCATGATAATGGAGACCACGCCCGAATTTGATTTCGACAGGGATATGGCGAAGCTCTCCGGACTCCCCCGGCAGAAGGAATGGGAGGCGTTCGTCGCGAAGTTCCAGCAATCTCTCCCGGGCGCCGGCTCGAGCGAAAAGTGGAAACTCATGGACCGCATATTCAAACTCCCCGCCCCCCTTCCGGATAAGCCGTGACACTTTCCCGGATCGACATACTGATAATCACCGCGTACCTGCTCGGTATTGTGACGCTTGGTTTCTGGGCGGGATCGCGGCGGCGCAAGGGGGGTGAAGGAAGCCACTATTTCCTGGCGGGGAACACGCTCACCTGGCCCGTGATCGGACTGGCCATGTTTGCGGCCAATATCTCGACGGTCCACCTCGTGAGCCTTGCGGAATCCGCCTACAAATACGGGCTCATTTACGGCAACTTCGAATGGATGGCCGGGTTCACGCTCGTGCTCCTGTCGCTCTTTTTCGCTCCCCTCTATCTCCGCTCTCGTGTGGCGACACTTCCGGATTACCTCGAGCGCCGGTACAACCGGAAGTGCCGCGACTGGCTCGCCGTCATATCGATTGTCTCGGCGATCGTGATCCATATCGGCGTCGCCCTCTACACCGCCGCATGGGTGCTGCGGGGGATACTGGGTATCAATCCGGCGGCGACGATACTGGGGATTGACACACTGATGTTCTTCATCATCATCCTCGGAGTCCTCACGGGGATCTACACGATGATCGGCGGCCTCCTCGCGGTGGTGATGACGGAAAGTGCGCAGACCATACTCCTGCTTGTGGGCGCCGTGGCCATCACGCTCGTCGGCTACATGAAGATCGGGGGATGGTCCGAGCTCGTGTCGGCACTCGCGACGCACCCGCACCCCATGGCGGGGATCCCGGGATCGAACGTCACCTGGGGGACGGGGAACTTTCTCAGCATGCTCCGCCCCGCAGGGGACGCCTCGGGGCTCCCGTGGTACTCAATATTCCTCGGGTACCCGGTCCTCGGGATCTGGTACTGGTGCTGCGACCAGACGATTGTGCAGAGGGTCCTGGCGGCGCGGGATGAAAAACAGGCGCGTCTCGGCCCTCTCTTCTGCGCGTTCCTCAAGATCCTCCCCGTCTTCTTCTTCGTCCTCCCCGGCGTCATTTGCGTCGCCCTGGTACAGAAGGGGATGCTCGGCTCGGGACCGAAAGCGGCCGCCGATACCTACACATTCATGATCATGCACCTGCTCCCCGAAGGACTCAAAGGACTCATAGCGGCTGCCATGCTCGCGGCCGCGATGCAGACCTGCTCCGCCGCGCTGAATTCGACAGCGACGCTCTTCTCCTATGATATCGTGAAGCGCTGGCGGCCTCTCACCGGGGACCATCAGCTCGTTCGCGCCGGAAAAATCACGACGGTTGTCGCAACAGTGCTGGCGATCGTCCTCTCTCCCATTTTCGGGCACTACGGGACGATCATCGAGGGGCTCAACAAGCTGATTTCATTTATCGCCCCGCCGATCACCACGGTGTTTCTCTTCGGCGTCTTCTGGAAGCGCGCCTCCGGGAAAGCTGCGTACATCACGCTGGTCGCCGGTGCGATAGCAGGGTTCGTCATGTTCTTCATCGACTGGAACGGATGGTACCACGGCAATTTCATGATGACGGCCTTCTACCTCCTCCTGATGTGCAGCGCGCTGATGATCGCCGCGTCGTATTTCTTCCCGGAGCCTTTGAAGGAGGAATCGAAAGGGCTGGTCTGGCAGAGCTGGCGTGAGCCGTTACGGGGAGAAGGGGGGGGGCGCTGGCTTGGAGACTACCGCGTCCTCTCGGGCGTTGTGATCGCTCTGTTCATCGTCCTGTACTGGCTGTTCAGATAGATTTGGTCATTCCTTAACGTTGTCGAACACCCGGGGAAAATCGTCATGACATCACGCGAACGGGTTATTGCTGCGCTGGACCACAGGGAGGCGGACAAGATCCCGTTCGACCTCGGCGGTTGCGCGGTAACGGGGATGCAGGCGAGCACGGTCTACAGGCTCCGCCAGGCGCTCTTCCTGGACCCTCCAGGTACCCCCGTCAAAGTTGTCGAGCCGTATCAGATCCTCGGGGAAATTGCCCCCGACCTCATGGACGCGATCGGCATAGACGTCGCCTGCCTCTGGGGGAGGAAGACGATGTTCGGATTTGAAAACGCACATTGGAAAGAATGGCGCCTTTTTGACGGCACGCCCGTCCTCGTTCCGGAGGGGTTCAATACCGTCCCGGAGCCCAACGGGGACATTCTGCTCTATCCGGAGGGAGACAGGTCTCTGGCCCCGAGCGGGAAGATGCCCCGGGACGGGTATTACGTCGATGCGATAGTCCGGCAGCAGCCGATCGACGATGCGACATTGAGCGTCGAGGACAACCTGGAGGAGTTCACCCCCATCGCGGATGAAGACCTGGAGCATTTCAGGAAAGAGGCGGAGAGACTGTACACGCAGACCGACAAAGCCCTGCTCGCTTCCTTTGGCGGGACGGCGTTCGGGGATATCGCTCTCGTCCCTGCGATGTGGCTCAGGAATCCGCGGGGGATCCGGGACATCGAGGAGTGGTACGTGAGCACGGTGTCACGGAAGGAGTTTGTCCGGAGCCTGTTCGAGAGGCAGTGCGAGATCGCGCTGGAGAACCTTGCGAAACTATATTCGGTTGTCGGCGACCGGGTGGTTGCCGCGTTCACGACCGGGACGGATTTCGGCACACAGTGCGGCCCGTTCATATCCCCGGCGTCCTACAGGGATCTCTACCAGCCTTTCCACAGGGAAGTGAACAACTGGATACACGCGCATACGGGCTGGAAGTCGTTCATTCATTCCTGCGGCTCGGTCTTCCGGCTCATCCCCGATTTCATCGAGAGCGGGTTCGACATACTGAACCCGGTCCAGTGCTCCGCCTCTGAGATGGAACCGGCGGCGCTCAAGTCTGAGTTCGGAGACGCGCTCACGTTCTGGGGCGGGGGGGTCGACACGCAGCAGACCCTTCCGTTCGGGACCCCTGAGCAGGTGGCCGGAGAGGTCAGGTCCCGCATCGAGAAGTTCGGGCCGCATGGAGGGTTTGTCTTCAACGCGGTACACAACATCCAGGCGAGGGTTCCCATCGCCAACCTGATGGCGATGATCGAGACGTTCGACAGATACCGGGCGTATTAGGCAAACATCCCGCCCGCCGCTCGTTCAGTTCCCCGTCCGATCCTGCGGAAGCTTCACCTCCACGGTGCGGGAGCTCGTGTACACGGGCGCCTTTCCCTTCTGGAGGAGCTCCACGGCGTCGTCAATGGCGGTTGAATTCATGCTCGTCCGGAATTCCTGCGTCAGAACAGGTTCCCCGTCCCTGCACCGGATGACCCGCATGCTGAATGCCGACCCCGTCGTATCCCGCGCAACCCCCGAGACGGCAAAATTCATCGAGAGGTCTTTTTCGAGAGCGCTCAAAATCTGCCGGTTCGACGGATCGAGGGCGGTAAGCCCCCATGATGTTTGCTCGGACTTGATCGTGGAGAATGGGAATACCCTGAGCGTCTCGTTCTTTGCCTTGAGCGCATTGTACAGCCTGACTGTCAGTGGGGTGTCGTGCCTGAGGGAGTCGAGGAAGGGGAGCACGCCGACGCCGACAGGCGGATTGTAGCCTTCGAACAGGCCAGGCTCGATCTGTTTGTGGGTGACGGTAATGCCCGCGACCGGGGTCGTGTTGTCATTGAGCCAGTCCCTTGCTTCATTGCTCCCGAGCCCGGATGATTTCTGCATGGTAGCCAGGCAGCGCGCCCGGTTCCGGGTCTTGAAATAGGAGATGCCCAGTTTAAAATACATCTCTTTTGTGGCATTCCCCGCCGCGACGACTTTTTCGAACGATGCAATGGCCTGGTTGTAGTCCCCTGTATTGAATGCCGCAAGTCCCGTCTCCTCCGCTCCGGAACCGGCGGGCTTCACCTGTACCGAGAGGGTCTCGGAGACGGAGAACCTGGAACTCTCCTCATCCAGCCAGACGACGAACGTGGCCGGACCTGTTGCCCTGCCCGACGGCTTAAGCGTCAGCGTTATCTCCTTCGACGACCCCGGCGCAATAGTCCCGAGCGGGATCGTCTTGCCGGTCTCCGCAATGCCGGATTCCGACCCCGGCGAGGGGGCGGGGAATGAAGCGGTCACACCGCGCGCCTCGCCGGTCCCGGTGTTCTGCACGAGCCCTCGTATTTTCGATACTTCACCCGCGGTCACGCCCCCCACTCCAGCGGTGATCTTCATCGTGAGCCGGGGGACAGGGATACCCCGCACGGCGATTTCCATTTTCGTCTCGGCGGAGACCGGCCCCGGTCCGGCCGTCACCGTGATGACGATCGTCCCGGTCCCGGATTGTGCGTCCCCCGGTGCGGAAACGGCGATCTTCTCCGTCCGTATCTCCCCCGGCCTGATGTCGCCCAGCGAATCAAGGGGAACGATCTGTACATCTTTCAGTTGCGCCCCCGGCGAGAGCGTGACGATCGCTCCGCGCGCCGTGGCGGCTCCGCTGTTGGATATGATCAACGTGATCGTCCCTCTGGCATTCGCATTGAGCCAGGCCGTCCCGTTCTCCCCCAGGAATTCCGCTTTCACTCCCAGCCCCGGTTTCCCGAATGAGAATGCCCGTGTACGGACAGTGACCTGGCCCGGGCAGACCGTCACAGCGATGAGCAGAGCGGTGAATAGAGCGGCCGGCAGGAGTTCTTTGCGCATGATGGACCTGATCGCTTTTCGGTTGGATACTCTTCCGTGTTCTCAGCGTGCGGGAGGCAGAGGCAGCTCCGCAGTCCCCGGGGGGACAGAGGAGGTGGATGATTTTCCCGCTATGATCACGACGACCGCCCCTGCTGCAGCGGCCGAACCCAGCCCTACCCACAGCCATGGGAACCCTCCGGACCGGCTTACTTCGATCTTGAAAAAATAGTCTTCTCCGGTGAGCCCGAACGGAAAGTCTTTCAGGTACTCCCACCTGATGCTCTTCTTTGTCCCCCCCGATTTTACTTCACCGATGTCGCCGGTAAGTTTGGAAGGGACCAGGCTGAACGACCGATCGCTCTCCCGTCTGAGCTCCACAGCGATGAGATATGTTCCCCCTTCCGGTGCCTCGAGATCGTAGCTGATGAACGCAACCTCCCCCTCTATGCGTACTTCCTGGTTTGAGACGCGAATCACGGGCTCCCCCCCCGTGCGGGCGATGGCCGGGATGTCCGTGAACGCAACCAGAAATGCCAGTATCAGAACGCTGCTGGTCCCTCTCAGCCTGCCTGCTATTCCCTGTATGCTCATCACCGTCTACCTCACCAGTACAAGTTTGCGTGTCCTTATGGCGTTTCCTCCAGCGACCAGCCGGCAGAAGTAGACCCCGCTGGAGACCGTCTGCCTGTTCTCGTCCTTCCCGTCCCACACCACGGAATATGTGGCCGCGGCACGGTACCCCTCGTCCAGAACTCGCACCCGTTGCCCGATAAGAGAGAAAATTTCCAGTCGGACATACGTGCCGGCGGGGATCATGTAGCTGATCGTCGTGCTCGGGTTGAACGGGTTGGGATAGTTCTGCGCGAGCTCGTATGCCTGCGGGACGAGCTTTGAAGTCTCGCCGTCCGCATACTCCTTCGTCCCGACAATGAGCTTGAACTGCATCTTCGCCGAGGAGGTCTGGTACGTGTACACATTGCTCCTGCGCATATCCACGGGGGAGGTGTTCAGCGCGTTCACGAGCACGACCTGGTTCCCGCCGGGGATTCCCTCCAGCCCGAGGAGCGTAATCCTGCCGGCTCCGCTCCGGGGGTTCCACACTTCAAAATCCCATGTCTGGCCGGCTCCCAGTCCGGGCCTCATGTCGGTGGCGAACCGGGTGTGCACCGGATCCCACTCCGGACGCACGAAGTAGAGGAACCCCTGGTCGAACACAAGAGGCGCTTCATGCTGGTCCAGTTCGTTCCTTCCTGTCCCGACCGATGGCGCGATCCCGATGTAGTTGTCCCTGTCCGTGTTGATGTCGCTGTCGAACACCAGCTCCACGCGCCAGTCCACGCCAAGAGCTTTTGCCAGCTTGGCGACGGTGGTCCCGAACGGGTAGGGGATTTTGAGCGTTGTGAGGTTTGCCCCCCCGTTGTCGAAATAGTATCCCTTGAACGGGTCAACCGTTGTCCCGCTTGAAGTTCTTGTCGCGCCGACATGCTCCCAGAAGAGCGTCCCCACCGGGAGACCGTTTGCCGCGATCACCGCCGTACGCAAGACGCTTGAATTGAACGGATCAGTGATCATGTTCCAGCCGCTGTGGAGCGGGATGCTGAACGTCCCGTCCTGTGCAAGAGGCGGGAGAGTGTCAGTCCGTGAGACGTTCAGGTCCTTTCTCTGAAGGAGCCAGTATCCTTCGCCTGTCTTCAGGGCGGAATCGGCGGCGAGGTCCACATAATAGGCAGGATATGTGGTGTCTTTCCCGTTGTCCCTGAGCATCCTCCAGTCTGTCTTCTGCGTCCCGGCGAGAATGTCCCCCACCCTCCTGTTCCCGACCCCCGGCAAACCGAACATCCTGTACGATGTCGAGCTTACATCCCCGGAGAAGCCGACTGTCCCTGTTACCGCTCCGGATGAGAGGGTTGTGAGTGTCCATGGTGAAGAAAATGGGCCTGACCCGGCGGCGTTCCGTGTGCTGACCCGCCAGTAATACTGCGTGTTCTGGGGAAGTCCGCTCACCCCCCTCCCGGTTGAGACAATTGTCGAATCGCTGATCACGATCGTAGCGAACAAGGGATCCGTCGCCATCTGGAGCCAGTACCCGGTCGCGCCGTTGACGCTGCTCCAGCTGAGTGCGACAGGGAGCGACTGACCCGTGGAACCGCTTGCGGGAGCCACCAGGACAGGTGCGGGGAGCGGGGCAACTCCGGTACCGCTCACCGTCACCGTGTCATGAAGACCGGGGGCATTATGGTTGAACACGATGTTCCCGTTCTGCGGGTTCGCGTTCAGCGGCGTGAATGTTATGAAGAAGGTCCTGGTTCCGGCGGGCTGTAGTGTCGCGCTGGCGGGGTTCACAGTAAATGTCCCGTTCCCCGATGCGACACTGGCTATCACAAGGGGAGCCGACCCCGCGTCGCTTACCGTGACGCTGTCGAGCCGCAAGCCCCCGACGACGACGATCCCGAACGGGACCGTCTTCCGGTTCACAGAGAATGCCGCCGCGCCGCCGGTGCCGCTCACTGTTACGGTGTCATGCAGCCCCGGTGCGTTGTGGTTGAAGACGACATTGCCGCTCTGCGGGGTGACGTTCGCAGGGGTAAACGTGAGATAGAATTGTCTCGACTGCGAAGGCTGTATCGTGGCGTTCGCGGGGTTCACCGTGAACGACCCGTTGCTCGACGTGACGCTGCTGATAACGAGCGGCGCCTTTCCCGTGTCGGAAACCGTTACGCTGTCGAGCCTGTTCTGCCCGAGCAGCACCAATCCAAACGGGACGGTCCTCCGGTTGAGCGCGAAACCGGGGAGTATCCCGGTGCCGCTCACGGCGACCGTGTCGGGTGAACTCGATGCGTTATGGATGAAGACGACGTTTCCGGTCTGAGCCGTTGTGTTCGTCGGGGTGAACGTTATGTAGAACTTCGCACTCGCGGCGGCGGCGATTGAGGCGCCGGCCGGGCTCACCGCAAACGTACCGTTGCCCGACGTGACACTGCTGATCGTAAGCGTGGTCGTCCCGGCGTTTGTGACGACGACGCTGTCTTTCGATGGGCTCGACACCGGGACATTGCCGAATGCCACCGATCTCCGGTTGACGGAGAATCCTGTCCCCGTCCCGCTGACCGCGACCGTGTCCCGGATGGTGGGGGCGTTATGAAGGAAAACGATATTCCCGTTCTGGACCCCGGTCACCGCGGGTGTGAACGTAATCCTGAACGTGCTCCTCGCACCCGGCTGTATCGTGCCGCTTGTCGGGCTCACTGCATATCGCGCGTTCGTCGATGTGACGCTGCTTATCACGAGTGCGGCGGTGCCGGTATTCGAAACCGTCACGCTGTCGGGCTTCCCCGTGGCTATGACGACGAATCGGTAGGGAACGGTCTTCCGGTTGACCGAAAACGTGGGAGCAGTCCCGGTCCCCGTGGCTGTCACGGTGTCCGGCGTTGTCGGTCCGTTGTGAGCAAACACAATGAACGAGGTCTGCGGGCCTGCCGAGGTCGGAGCGAATGTGATGCCGAATTTCCTTGTGGCGCCGGTCAGTATGGATGCGCTCGCGGGACCTACCTTAAACTGGGTGTTGCTCGAAGTGACGGAGCTTATCGTGAGCGTGGTTGTCCCCGTGTTCGTGACCGTCAGGCTGTCAGTTTTTGTGCTCCCGGTCTGGACGTTGCCGATCGAGTCCTTCTTTGAGCTGACGGAAAATGCGCCCGCCTCCACCCCTTCGGGGGAGAGGGACTTCGGGAGTTCCTGGGCATGAGAGAGGAGGGAAAGAAAGGCAAGACATATTCCGATTGCTGGCACAATCTTCATGAAATCACCTGCTTCTCGATTACGGGAGTATGTCGCCTGCGGCACGCAAGCACCGGGGTACTATTATAACTGATCCCTGTCGAATGCGCAAGTTTCGCGACTATTCGCCGATAAGCAGATCCACTGTCGTTCCCGGGAGGACCATGGTGCCGTGTGTTGGACGCTGTGTGTCGACCTTCCCCCTGTTTTCGGGATTCGGAACCGCAACCATAAGCACGCCTCCCACTTCGAACCCCTCGCGCACGAGAAGCGTTATCGCCTCTTCCTTTGTCGCCCCGATCAGGGACGGGACGGGTTTGAGTTCCGGCGGGGCGATTGTTGTGGTCTCCCTGTGAGTTGTTCTCACACCCGCTTTCAGTCCCTTCTGCCAGGTAACGTACCCCGTCAGCATCATGCACGCGACCGTCGCGAGCAGAACCCTCCGCAAGATCGTGGCCCGTCTGCCGGTCCGGCCTACCCGGCCAGCCCGGTTTGGATGTGCCGGGCGTTGCGGGGCGAGCTGTGGCACCTTCCGGGTTGCCGGGCCCTCCGCCTTTCCTGGCAACGGCTCCGCCACAGGTTGTCCTGCCGGAATGCTCACAGGTGTATTCGCCTGGCGTACGGAGATTTCCTCCGTACATTCATTCAACAGTTCGATCAGTTCTTTTCCGTCCCTTACTCTCTTGTCCGGATCCTTGACCAGGCATCGTTCGATCACACGGTCGAGGGCCGGGGGGAGTTTCACCAGCGTAAGGAGGGGGACCGGGCTTTCGTAGAGTATTTTCTCTATTGTGGCGACCGGGCTGTCTCCCTGGAAGGGGTAGTGTCCGCTCAGCGCATGGTAGAGGGCGACGCCCAGGCTGTAGAAATCGGTCCTCGGGTCGACGGTCTTTCCGGCGGCCTGTTCCGGGCTCATGAATTCCGGAGTGCCGAGCACCGAGCCCGATTTCGTATGGACCGATGTGTCACCTGATTGCGCGATGCCGAAATCGGTCAGGACTGCGGCCCTTGCGGGCGACATGATGATGTTCGAGCTCTTGACGTCCCGGTGTATGATGCCGTTGCTGTGTGCGTAATCCAGCGCGCCCGCGATGCACTTCGCCATCTCCACCGCGTCCTGAAGTCGGAGGGGTCCGTTTTCTTTCACGAGGAGTTGCAGGTCTTTCCCTTCCAGGAACTCCATCGCGATGAAATGGGCCCCCTGCTCGCTCCCCTCGTCGTATATCGTGACGATGTTCGGGTGCCGCAGCTTCGCGATGGAGCGCGCCTCGAGATGGAATCTTTCCAGGTATCCGAGGTCGTTCACGAGCGCGGGGAGAAGGACTTTAAGCGCGACTTTCCTCTCCAGGTTCTTCTGTATCGCCTGGTACACAGTGGCGTTCCCCCCGTGCCCTATCTCCGAGATGATTTCGTATTTTTCGAATTGATATCGCTTCGTCTTCATATTCCATCTGGTTTTCGCCCCGAATCCGGGGGCACCCTGAACCAAGCTCTCGCTTTTCACGTGAAATGAATCACAAATGAGTCAATTAGCCTATGACAGAAATCACCGGAGGGGTCGGCGGGAGCACAAACAGGCTCGTCCCGCGAGCAAATTCATTGAAATATAAAGAG
>Ga0182017_10004421_pt1 | contig 10446 bp, 11 predicted proteins | sample 712E3DmetaG_FD_120492 | JGI IMG/M metagenome (GOLD analysis project Ga0182017, IMG submission 120492) | Permafrost microbial communities from Stordalen Mire, Sweden - 712E3D metaG | ecosystem: Environmental > Terrestrial > Soil > Wetlands > Permafrost | place: Sweden: Stordalen | collected... | reverse complement strand
GACTAGACAAAGATTCCGAAGTGCGCGGCCATTGAACTGCTTGTGGAATATTCGAAAGGCAGGAAGTTTATTCGTACTCATACACTTTTTATTGAGAATTTCGAATTGAAGTGATGTATCTACATCCAATCAATTCCCCACACCCTCGCTCATAAACTTGCGGACGGAAATCATACTTCCAAATAATCCAAGAATGCAGCCAATGCCGATGATGATGCCGTAATAGAACGGCTGAACGCGGACAAATTCTGATAACGAGACAGTCAACCACTGCTCCAGATATTTAAACAGCGCAAAAAGAATTCCGGCAGCGATTGCTCCGCCCAGCAAACCCTGAAGAAATCCTTCCAGCAAGAACGGTGTTCGGATAAAGCTGCGTGTTGCGCCAATAAGTTTCATCGTCTGGATAATTTTGCGCTTTGCATAGATGGCAAGGCGGATGGTGTTCGCTACTAAAATAACAGACGAAACGGTAATAAAAATGCCTACACCGAGCGTAATCCAGAGAAACAGCATAGCCCGCTGATCCAGCATTTCTAATAATTGCTTGCGGTAGATGACATCATCCACACCTTTGACAGATTTTATCTGATTGGAAATAACTTCAGCATGCTTTGCCGTCTTGTAGCCGTCTTTGAGAAATATTTTGAGAGACGCCGGCAGCGGGTTGAAGTTCAACACTTTGTAGATATCTTCACCGAATTCTTCATTGAATATTTTTGCTGCTTCTTCTTTTGAAACGTACCGAACTTCGCGAACGCCTTCCAACATCTCCACCTGTCCTTTTACTTCCGTGACTTGATCTGTGGAGATTTGCTCGTTCAGGAAAGCTTCCATTTCCACTTTTTCGCGCAGCGATTTGACCAAATCATTCACATTCAAAAACAGAATGGCAAAAAAACTCAGCAGTAACAGCGACACGCAAATCGTGAAGACGGCAGCAAACATCGACAGCTTTGCGCGGTTGAATCCTGAGAATCCTTCTTTTACAACATATCCGAGTTGCATATTTTTCTCACTTGCTGTGGTGTGAAGCGGCAGAATCGGCAAACGGCTGGTAACTGCCCAGCACGCGCACAAATGTACAAACTTCTTCTAAATGATGTAATGCCTGAAGCAGCGGATCGCGGTGAGGCGTTCCTTCCACATCGACGTAAAATAGATATTTCCACGGTTTGCCAATGATCGGGCGTGATTCAACCTTCAGCAGATTAATATCCCGCAGCGCAAAAACTGCAAGTGTTTTAAAGAGCGCGCCTGGAATATCCTTTACTGCAAAAACGAGCGATGTCTTTACCTTGCCGGATGGCCGAGCCGGTTTTCGCGAAAGTGCAATGAAGCGTGTGAAATTATGATGACTACTTTCAACGTTTCGTTTTAGGATATGAAGTCCGTGTACATGCGCTGCTTGTTCGCTGGCAATAGCCGCCGTATCATTGCGTTTCCGCTCCTGAATGAATCGGGCCGCCGCGGCGGTATCATGCACAGCTTCTACTTTGACATTCTTGAGTGTGCTGAGAAAGTTTTCGCATTGACCAATCGCTTGTAATTGCGAGTAGATTGTGCGTATACTGTTCTGCCTTGTTTTGGGCAGAGCCATGAGATGCAATTCAATGCGGAGCTTCATTTCGCCGATAATAAAAAGTTTATGCTTCAGGAGAAGGTCGTACACTTGATGAATACTGCCGAAGAGTGAATTTTCAATCGGCACAATGCCAAAACCGGCAGGATGGCGTTCGACATCTGCAAAGACATCAGAGAATGCAGGCAGCGGCTTCAAGATAGCTTTTACACCAAAGAATTTACGCGCCGCTTGTTCACTGAACGCACCCGGTTCACCTTGATATGCAACTATCATATCTCCCTTTCCAAATTAATTATTCGATTCATCATTCCATCGGACAATCATCCACGGATCCTGTGCCTGTACACGCGCCAGCGTGAGATTAGCATATCCATCAACGTAAATAATGTCACTTGGATTGAACGTCACCGTCAGATTGAAACCCCGTTTGACCATCGCTTTCGTATTTGTCGAATCGACGGATGACGATACAACATCGTTCCACAAAATATCCAAACGTTGTGCATTCTGAAACAGTCCTGATGTTGCCCGCATTTCCTCATCTCTTCCCCAAGTTACATCTACACTCCTGTCATAATCATGATAAACAAATGTAAAGTTCCCATCAAGAAGTTGTCCATAAATTGATGTATCGCGAAGAGTGTAAGCGTATTTGAGATTTTGGAAAATACCGTCCGGCGTTTTTTGGTCGCTCAGGAGCTTGGAGGTGTCATCAGAAGATTCATCCAACCCTGGCGCGAATGGATTACAACCAGCGAGCATCAGGATGAACGGTATGAATATGAAGATGATTTTCATTCATCACCATTGAGAATAAGCAATGCCCTTTAAGTCGCTCCACGCAGAGTCGGAGACGCTTGTTCCAAGATCCACCCACTGGTTGATATACCATAATCCCGACTGATCCTGTGCAAGCGTGAATTGCCCTCGTCCGTTGAATTTTTTCATCACTCCTGCATCTAATGGAAGAGTCAGATGATAATCAGTTTCCACCTGGCTTGTCGTGTTGTTATACGTTGGTAGGAAAGGATCGAATGCCAAAACGACTTTTGAATTCTTAGAAAAGTGGTTTAAAATTTTTTCGAAACTTTGCTGTTCTTGTGTTTTATTCCACGTTGTCCAATCAATACCGTATTTGTTTTTGGCGCTCGTTGAAGGTGTAAAACTAAAAGAAGTGCCTGAGAATGATTTTGCATAGTTGACTGCATTGCCGTCTTGGAAGGCATTGGTCATATTTTGCATAACGAGTGAAGGATCTGTCGGCGGTATATAGTTCGAACTCTGCTGGGACGGCTCCGCCGGTGTTCTTGTTTTAAATAAATCACAGGATATGACACTGAGACAGAACGCTATGCAGATACACCAGACCGACCAGTGAGACATTACATGTTCCTCACACAGCAACACGCCCTTCAAATGCCCTGGAGAGAGTCGCTTCATCTGCAAATTCGAGATCAGAACCGACTGGCAAACCCCGTGCAATACGTGTTACTTTTATTCCCAGCGGTTTCAACAACCGGGAAAGATAGAGCGTGGTTGTTTCACCCTCGACATTTGGGTTAAGAGCCAAGATAATTTCTTCGATTGTTGAAGTTGAAAGACGCTGGAGCAATTCCTTGATTTTTAATTCTTCGGGGCCGATGCCGTCGAGCGGCGAAAGCGCGCCGCCTAAAACATGATAGAGACCTTTAAATTCGTTTGTCTTTTCAATGGCCAGGACGTCGTGCGGTTCTTCTACAATACAGATAGATGACCGTTCGCGTTTCGTATTCGAACAAATTGCGCACGGATCGGTTTCCGTGATGTTTGAGCAGATGGTACAATACCGTACTTTATCTTTCACATTCACCAGTGCTTTTGCCATCGCAACGACTTCATCCCTCGACATTTTCAGCACATAGAGCGCAAGACGCTGGGCTGTTTTCCTTCCTATGCCTGGAAGCTGGGCAAATTGTTCTGCAAGCTGTTCAATTGATTCAGCGGTATAAAACATTATAATCTTTCCATAGAGATATTCCCGAAGTCTCATAGAATTCGGGAATTATATTAAAAACCAGGGAGTTTCATACCGGGAATATTGGGCATCATCCCGCCCGTTACTTTCTGCATTTCTTCCGCCGCCATTGCAGTTGAACGTTCCAGCGCTTGATTCACAGCCGCGAGAACTAAGTCTTCCAGCATCTCTTTCTCACCCGGATTAATAACTTCTTTTTCAATTTCGATTTTGATGATATGCTGTTTGCCGTTGACAGTGACCTTCACCATGCCTCCACCGGATTCGGCAGTCACGGTTTTATTTTCTAGTTCTGCCTGAACTTGATCCATCTTCTCCTGCATTTTCTGCACTTGCTTCATCATCTGCTGCATATTCGGCATACCGCCCTTGAACATTTTGCTGTCTCCTTATAAATAAAATTATTTTCTGCGTTAATATACCCCGAAATGGAAGGAAAGTCAACGCACGAAATTTTGATACGTATCTTGACTTTCGGGAGATTAGCAAATATATTTAAGTAAAGCTCATCAGCAGTGATGGGTTTTTTATTGATGTGATTCCGCGATAGCTCAATGGTGGAGCATCCGGCTGTTAACCGGAGGGTTGTAGGTTCGAGTCCTACTCGCGGAGCGCTTCGACTCGCCCCGTTGCTTATGCATTGGGGCTTTTTTTTTACTGCTTATGACAACGGGGCTCTCTCAGCGCTCAAGCTCACAGAGTCGAAGTGTCCCGAGCGAACGAACACTGAAACTGTTGAGACATGAGCCGAGGGACATATATGGGAAGATAATCTCTAGGTCAAGGGGAATTTTATGTCCGCCTGGTTTTATATCCTACATCTTCGTTCCTCATCTCTTTACTGCGGATCAACGCGCTCTCTAGATAAAAGGATCAATGATCATTTTTCTGGTAGAGCTTGTAGAACAACCAAGATAGATCCACCAATTTCATTAGCCTACTCTGAAGAATATCTCACTTATAAAGAAGCCTTTCAGCGTGAACAACAAGTAAAATGCTGGAGCCGAGCTAAGAAAAATGCTCTTATTAGTGGTGATATAAACGAGTTAAAACATCTCGCAAAACGAAGAAAGAGATAACCATTAAATCTTCTTTACGTTGAGTCTTATAAATCCACCGAATTATAAACATAGGACTACTCGCGGAGCGTTATGAAAGGCTTGAGTTCACACTTAGACCTTTTTTTGTTGTAGGTTCCGCACTGAAGGCTCATGCGCATTTAGCACAGTGTTCTCTTTATCTATCTCAGCATTGCGAAGGTGAACTCGCTGAACTCTTCGACTCATCCTATCTCCAATGAAGAACTTATCGTTTTATACCAGTATCTAGACGATCTTAATCATATTTTCAATGAACTTTTTTTTCTTGCAACGGTGAGTTACATTGAACGCGGGGTCCGGATGAAAACAGTAGTTCCCTTCCCTTCTATTGTTTTAATCTCCGCACTTCCTCCAATCGAAAGTGCCCGTTCTTTCAATAGCACGAGACCAATAGATGATGGACTGTTCATTTGTTCTTCTGATATACCTTTCCCATTATCTTCGACTGTCAATTCCACATTTTCAACATCGACGTTCAGCCGGATTTGAACGCTCGATGCCTGCGCATGTTCGGCTACATTTTTAAGTGCATCCTGAAGCATACGGAAAAGAATGATGGAGCTTTGTTCTGGAAGATGGACTCCCTTTGGAGGTACATCGACGTTGCACGCAATCTTGAACTGTTTAGAAAATTCTTTCGCCTGCCATTCGATGGCGGTGGTTAACCCTAGCAGATCTAAAACACCAGGCCATAAATCTGTAGATATTTTCCTGACAGATTGGATCGCTTCATCGATGAATCCGGATACCTCTCTCATATCTGAAACAAAAACTTTGTCCTGAGAATACTTCCTGGCGAAACCTGACATCTGTATTTTGATTGCACTCAAAATCTGTCCAAATTCTTCGTGCATTTCATGGGCGATATATTTTCGCTCTTTCTCGCGGACGGTCTCCAGACGGACAGTGAGTTTGCGCAATTGATCCCTGCTCTCCCTGAGCGCAGCTTCCGCTCTCCTATTTTCTGTTACATCGTGAACAATCATTATAAATCCAGCGATAGAGGGATGATCTAATAAATTCTTTCCTAATCCTTCAAGAAATCGTTCTGATCCATCTTTGTGAACAATGCAGAAGGTATCGTGAATAGAATTTTCCTTCAATCGAACCGACTTCCAAAAAACTACAAGAGAGCGTCGCGCGTCGGATGGATGAATAAATTGGAAAGCATTCTTGCCCACTACCTCCTTCGCTGGATATCCCAAAACCCGCTCGATGGAAGGACTCGTATATTTAATAGTTCCACTTCGATCTACAACAAAGATGATGTCGGAGACATTCTCAATGACTTCACGAAAATATTCTTCACTGGCACGCAATGCCGCTTCCGCTTTTTTTCTCGCAAGTTCTATTTGCTTCTGCTCTGTGATATCGTGAAATACTCCAAACGTACCAACAAACCCTCCATTATTGTCGAATTGAGAATTGCCTGTCAGATGTATGGAGCGTCGTTCACCATTTGGATGCTTGATTTCAAGTTCATAGGTGCTTCTTTTTCCAAGAATTCTCTCTTGGGTTTCGCTCCTAATGAACTTCATTTGTTCGGCGTCCACGAAATCTGCCAAATTCCTGCCTACAAGATTTCCTGGCGATATACCGAATATTTTTTCTCCCGCAGGATTGGCGAAGATAAAATTCTCCTTCGAATCAACAATAGCAATTCCTTCTTCTTGATTATTAATCAAAGTGCGATATCGTTCCTCACTTTTCCGCAATGCTTCCTCTGCACGCTTGCGTTCGGTGATGTCCGTAGTAATACCAATTAATCCCAGAGGTAGTCCATTCTCATCACGTACGACGGAGGTTGACAGCCAGATTGGGAACGTTGATCCATCCTTCCTCCGGTTTATCAATTCACCCTGCCAGCCGCTTGCCAGTGTTGCAGTAAGTATCTCATCGACCGGGGGCAGAGTTTCTTCAATTCGCAGAATATTAATCGGTGAACCGATTAATTCCTCTCGTTTGTACCCATACATATGTAGAAAGGTATCATTAACAAAAACGATCGTGTTATGCTCGTCGGTTATGGTGATGGCTTCGCTGACGCTCCTCATTGCATAATCGAAGACGGTCAGTTCCCTCTCTCTCTGTGTGCGGTTCGTACTATCGCTGATCGTCGAATGAACGTACGGTTTCCCTTTGATATTGATCTGTCGGCAAGTAAACTCAAACTCAACTTTCGTTCCGTCGTATTTTCGCATGTATGCTTGGTGTACAAGAGCATCGCCAGCGATCACACGGTCGTAAAACTTCTGAAAATCGCGAAGATCATTTCCACCGTACAGTTCACCAATATGCATGTTATAAAGTTCTTTCCGTGAATATCCAGTCAACATGCAAAAAGAGGTGTTCGCTGTGATAATCTTTGAATCGATATCGGTTACCACCATAGCATCTTGAGAATCCTCCACAAGAGCTTCCTGCCATGCAAGTTCTTTTCGAATTCGTTCTTTTGAGCTGGATATTTTCTTGAAATCGGTCTCGAGTCGCCCGATCTGTTTACGGAGTGCATTCAGATCCCGGATTAACTCTGTTTTTGTCCGGCGGTCATTTTTCATGGATGTTGCCGGACTGAAAGTACGCTGAAGGTCTGTTCGAATAGTACAGAGTTTGATTGATTACCTTGAGGTTTATAAGAGAAGATAGCTGAAGATGAAAGAGCGCTGTTCATATTGTCAGATTACGTACATCAAATACATTGCAAATTATGATATTCCATAATAAATGGCAACCAAACTCTTCTATAATAATGCCCATTATTATTGAGAGCAATCGACTCAAGCTCCATTTTTGTTATATCCGAACATTCACTGCAAGAACGATCTCAACTGCGCGTGAAACGGTTACGGAGATGCTTCATGTCAGTACATTTTTACTCCTTTCTAACAATAGAATATTGCCTCTTTGTTCCCTACAGAATGCTTATAAACAGATTCGAAAATCCAATGCTGATCGGTTTAGAGAGGCAGAACAGGATAAATTATCTCACCGGCAATATCTCTAAAGAGGATGACAACAGAAAGAATAACACGTAAATATAATCACTCGCCGCCATCAGAACAACACCCACAAATTCTTTCCAGGACTTTTCACTGGATTCAAGGAGAAAGTTTATTATATTTTCCGCAATTGATTTTTACTTATTCAATTCTCAAAGCAGGAGCAGTATGGACCTTGTCTCAATTCTCCGCGGGCTCTTTGGGCTTACCGTTATCACAGCACTTGCATTTCTCTTTTCGAACAATAAAAAGAAGATCAACTGGAGACTCGTCAGTACGGGTATCGTGCTTCAATTTGCGTTCGCATTTATTGTGGTCAAGACCGATACGGGGCGCGAGATCTTCAACTATTGCAGCAAATTCTTTGTCTGGCTTTTTAGTTTCGCCAGCGATGGAGCGCAGTTCGTCTTCGGCGGGTTAGCAAAAAGTGCAGGCGTAGAAGGAAGTCTCGGATTCTTCTTTGCCTTCCAAGTACTGCCGACCATTATCTTCTTTGCATGCTTTATGAGCATCATGTATTACCTCGGCATCATGCAGCGCATTGTCCAAGGAATTGCATACGTGATGCTGCGCTTATTAGGAACGAGCGGCGCTGAATCACTTGATGTCGCTGCAAATACATTTATCGGGCAGACCGAAGCTCCACTTGTAATTCGACCGTATCTTTCAACATTAACCAATTCAGAATTATTCACAATCATGACAAGCGGGATGGCACACATCGCAGGCGGAGTTCTGGCAGCGTATATGCAGATGCTCGGTATTGCATATGCAAAAGCCACCGGACTTCCTGTTGACGCATCGCAAGTTTATTTTGCCGGGCACCTTCTCGCGGCAAGTATTATGGCTGCCCCTGCAACGATGGTGGTGGCGAAAATGCTCATGCCGGAAACTGATACTCCGTTAACGATGGGAACCGTTCGCGTTAAAATCGAACGAACTCATTCCAACGTCATCGAAGCTGCGGCAGGCGGTGCAGGTGATGGCGTGCGTCTTGCGCTGAATGTCGGCGGAATGCTCATCGCATTCATTGCCATCATTGCGCTCATCAATGCATTGCTGGGGTACGTCGGCGATCTCTCAGGCCTGAATGCAGTTTGCCAAGCACACTTCCAGCAGAAACTTTCACTCGAACTCCTCTTCGGACTTGTTTTTCAATTCATCGCATTTACCATTGGAGTTCCGTGGCATGATTCACTTAACGTTGGAAGTTTGATGGGAATCAAACTGGTGGTCAATGAATTCGTAGCCTACTTGCGGTTGTCCGATATGATCTCGGCAGGAATGCTTTCCCCGAAAGCAATTGTCATTGCAACATATGCACTGTGCGGCTTTGCTAACTTTTCATCGATCGCAATTCAGATCGGAGGCTTAAGCCCATTAGCTGAAAATCGTCGCGGCGATATCGCAAAACTTGGTTTGAAGTCGCTGTTGGGCGGAACAATCGCAACCTGGATGACAGCATCGATCGCAGGAATTCTCGCAAACTAATTCTGTAAGTGTTACTCAAGGATCTCACTATGAACGACAATCAGAAAAAATATCAATGGTTCGTGCTCGGAGACTGGAACGGATTTTTCGGACTTATGTTCGACAACCTGACAGTTCTCTCCTTTCTTGCAGGTATTCTTATCTTCGTCTTTAAGTATCCTGCAGACATTATCTACACTCGGATGTTTCCCGGGACTGCTTTCGGCGTATTGTTCGGCGATCTTATCTATACCTGGATGGCATTTCGATTAGCGAAGAGGACCGGTAATACGAAGGTTACAGCAATGCCACTCGGGCTTGATACACCATCAACGATCGGTATAGCACTTGTGGTGCTCGGGCCGGCATTCATCGGATTGAAGGCAGAAGGAATTCCAGAACGCGACGCTGCTCTGATGACGTGGTACATCGGCATGGCAACAATGGTTTTTATGGGATTGGTGAAAGTGTTGTTTTCCTTTTTTGGGAGCTGGGTGCAAAAAATCGTACCGCAAGCAGGGCTGCTCGGATCGCTTGCAGGCATTGGACTCGGCCTCATTGCGATGACACCGCTGATTGATATTTTCGGCATGCCTCTTGTCGGATTAATATCACTTGGACTGATTCTCTATACACTTGTTGCTGGAATAAAATTACCGTATAAAATTCCGGGAGTATTTGCATCGGTAGCAATCGGGACAGTCTTATATTACCTCTTAGGTTCATCAGGAATTGTTGGTGGAACTTATACCGGCCCGCCCCCTGCTGAGCTTCATTTCGGTCTTCCATGGCCAACGTTGGATTTTGTCAAAGGCCTTGGTCCTGCATTAAAGTATCTGCCGATTGCTATACCGTTTGGAATTCTCACTGTTGTTGGCGGTATCAATGTCACGGAAAGCGCCCGCGTTGCAGGAGATGATTATAAAACGCGCGACATTCTTCTTACAGAAGCGCTGGCAACACTCATCGCTGGAATTTGCGGCGGTGTTGCACAGTCAACTCCGTATATCGGACAACCGGCATACAAACATATGGGATCTCGCTCAGGCTATACATTGCTTACAGGTGTCTTTATCGGATTAGGCGGTATATTCGGATATGTATCTTTCATTGTTGAATTAATTCCGCGTGCAGTCTTAGCGCCTATTCTTATTTTTGTCGCATTTGATATTATCGCACAATCATTTCAGGCATGTCCGGCTCGGCATGCACCGGCAGTTGCATTTGCATTCTTCCCTACTATTGCTCGATTGCTCGCCATAAAATTAGGAAATCCGG
>Ga0182017_10004419_pt1 | contig 10451 bp, 11 predicted proteins | sample 712E3DmetaG_FD_120492 | JGI IMG/M metagenome (GOLD analysis project Ga0182017, IMG submission 120492) | Permafrost microbial communities from Stordalen Mire, Sweden - 712E3D metaG | ecosystem: Environmental > Terrestrial > Soil > Wetlands > Permafrost | place: Sweden: Stordalen | collected... | reverse complement strand
TCGACGAACGAAAGGCTGGTGAGGTCCAGGATTATATCGTGCCGTCGCTCTCCCTCGAGCTTGAGGATCACCTTGCGGAAGAGCGGAACGGTGTAGACGTCGAGCTCTCCCACCGGGGTAACGATGTGAAAGCCCTCTTTCTCTTCGACCTGTATCTCCAACTGGAAGCTTCTCCCGTTATTTCTTGGTCGCTCTCACTATCAGGACGACCCCCGCTATGAGTATGAGCCACAGCAGGCGGTGCTTCTTTTTCTTCTTCGCGGGTTTCTCCTCGGCCTTGGCCTTTGCCGCTTTCGCCTTGGAGGAGACCTTCCTCTTCTTGCGCAGGCTCACGCCCTGCATGGCCTCCTTGCGGAGGTCCTCCGGCACGGCCTTGCCCTTCTTGGCAAGCTTCCCCACCTTGCGGCGCGCCTTGCGCCCTTCCCGGCCGGCGGCTCCTTTCTGCCGGAGCTTCCTCGCCAGGTAGTTCATCAGGAACGTCACGAGCAGTCTCGCGATGACCTCGTAGATGTCCTGCCTTCCCTTGGACTCCATAGCTGCGCCAGGCTCGTCCGCCTTCTTTCGCATCGGCATCGCCATCTTGGGAAACCCCCTAGCTCATGTCCCGCACCCCACGCCCCGTGGGCGGTCGTGGAGCGGCAGTCAACAACAGGGCGACTATACTACAAAGGGTAGCTTGCTACCACACGCGGTGCAGTGACCCTCGTCATCCAGCCCGTCTTTTTTCGTCTCGTACCCGTCGCGCTCGACCACGGTCTCACCGCACTCCGGGCAGCAGCTCCTGCCCGCGTCCTGCGCGCGGACGTTGCCCATGTAGACGTACTTGAGCTTCTTCTTCGCTATCTCGCGCGCCCTCCGCAGCGTCTCCACCGGCGTCGGCGGCGCGGTCATCTTGTAACAGGGAAAGTAGGCCGAGAAGTGAAGCGGCGTTTCCTCCCCCAGCCCGGCGACGAAGTCGACGAGTTCGCTGATGTTCTCGTCCGAGTCGTTGTAGGTCGGGATCAGGAGGTTCGTTATCTCCACGTGGCAGTCCTTGCTGCTGCGCCGCGCGGTCTCGAGCACCGGCGGCAGGTACGACTGGCAGACCTTCCGATAGAACTCGGGGTCCATCGACTTGATATCGATGTTCATCGCGTCCACGTAAGGGATGAGCTCCTCCAGCGGGTCGGGGTTGATCATCCCGTTCGTGACCAGGACGTTCTTCAGCCCGCGCGCGCGGACTTTCCTCGCGCACTCGAGTACGAACTCGAACCACATCAGCGGCTCGTTGTACGTGTAGGCGACGCCGATTGACGAAGAGCGGCCCGCAAGCTCCGCCACCTCGTCGGACGTGATAAAGGTCCCGGGCTCGTCGCTCTCGATCATCTCCCAGTTCTGGCAGAACTGGCACCGCTGGTTGCAGCCCCTTGTGCCGATGGAGAATATCGGGCTGCCGGGATGGAAATGGTATAGAGGCTTCTTCTCGATGGGGTCGAGGTGGGCGGCCAGTATGTGTTCGTAGATATCCGAGTAGAGCACGCCGTCGCGGTTCGTCCGGACCCGGCAGAAGCCGTGCTTGCCCTCTTTTATCTTGCACTCCTGGGGGCACAGGTGACACTGGAGAATGTCATCTCCCAGCCGCTCGTAGTAGGCAGCTTCCTTCAACTTGACCCCCGTTATCGAATGATAGTTACACGACTGGTTAATTTTACAACCGGGTACCGGCTCCTGCGGAAGTGGGGTCAGGTCCCGAATCTTCGATTTTCGGAATTTGGGGCCAGGTCTCCTTCTCGAACATGGTCACAGGCACCAAATGCGCAAAATGCAAAACGCGATCAGACCTGGCACTTTTTGCACGTAATTGAAGATTTCGGACCTGACCCCGAAATGGTAGTATGACGGGCGCCGGCGAAGGAGGATTTCACTTGAAAGCGATCATGTCGTGGAGCACAGGTAAGGACAGCGCGATGGCACTGAACCGCGTCCTCGAGGAGGGTGCGCTGGAGATCCGGGCGCTGCTCACCACCGTGGGCACGGAGTTTGATCGCGTCAGCATGCACGGCGTACGCAGGGATCTCGCCGAGCGCCAGGCTCGCGCGCTCGGGCTCGAGCTGATGGCGGTCGAGATACCGCCGGACTGCACGATGGAGAGTTATGACCTGCAAATGAGTGCCATGCTCGAGATCGCCATCGCCGAGGGCATCACCGCGGTCGTCTTCGGCGACCTCTTTCTCGAGGACGTCCGGGCTTACCGCGAACAGAGGCTGGCAGAAGCGGGTATGGAAGCGGTCTTCCCCCTGTGGGGCGAAGACACGGCGGCTCTCGCCGGCGAGATGGTCGACGCGGGCATCAGTGCCGTTATCACCTGCGTCGATACGGAGCAGCTGGATGGGTCGTTCGTCGGTCGTCAGTACGACCGGGCGTTCCTGCAAAGCCTGCCCGCCGGGGTCGACCCCTGCGGCGAGAACGGCGAGTTTCACACCTTCTGCTGGTCGAGCCCGGACTTCCGCCAACCGGTGGCCTTCGCCCGCGGGGAGACCGTAGTCCGGGAGAAGCGGTTCCGATTCTTTGACGTGGTTGAGAGATTGTAAAGCCTCAATCTGTTGGTTTACGCAGTTCCTGACCGGCCTGAATATGACCCGAGGTTCAAGCAGGTGGTGTTTAGGGGTTCTGAGTCACCGTCAAATATGGCGCACGCTAATGCGTGCGCGACCAGTGTCCGACAGGCTTTCTGGGAAAGCCGGCTCGGGGTTGAAATGCAAAATGGTGCTAGGCACCATTTTGCATTTCAGAGAAGTCAACTCGATAAGCTGAAAGGACACATCTACTGAATGACGCGCGGCCTGCAGGCCGCCGCGTATTCAGTTAGTGATGTCCTTGACGTAGACAAAGTTGATACCCTGGGCCTTCAGCATCTTGATCATCTCGCCGACTACTGTCGGCGTGTTGGGCCGGTGATAGTGGCATATGCCGATCGCGTAGCCGTTCTTCTTCGCCAGGCCCGCCAGCTGCTGCATCGCGTTTCGGATGTACGCCGGGTCGTTCTGATGGTCTATGAAGACCTCGTTCAGACGCTTGCCCATTCCGAGCGACTTGGCGGCCTTGGTCACCTGGCTGTGGTTCGAGCTGGCCGAGTCGACCACAAAGAAACCTTTCGACTTGGCCCACTCGCACTCGTAGGTCATGAGCGAGAGGTCGTCGCAGCCCGCGCCCCCCTGGTGGTTGTTGATGCCCGTGACGTACGGCACCGACGTCAGGTCTTTGTCGAGCGTGTTGAATACCGTGTCCCTGCTCATGCCAAGCGAGAGTTGACCGGTGCCGGAGAAAGTGTTCGGCGGACCGTTCTGGGTGGGGATGTGCATCATCACCTGGAACCCGGCGTTGTGGAACTCAGTCGCGAGCTTGCTCGACTGCTGCGTCCAGGGTATCACCGAGAACGAGAGCGGGACGTCGACCTTCAACCAGAGCGGGAGGTTCGTCAGCGAGTTGCCGGTGTCGTCGATGACCAGCGCGATGGCGGGCTTCTTCAGCACCTCGTACTTCTGCTTCGAGAGCGCGCCCGAGGTCACGTCATCGTTGATCGTCTTGGCTACGACCGAGATGGTCTGGTCGCGGTGGTTTGACAGCTTGCCGCCGTTGCTCCCGTAGATGACGACCTTGAACGGGCCCCACGGGCCCAGCACGACGACGAGCAGCGCGATGATGACGAAGACGATGATCGCGGAAGTGAGGTTCTTACGCCTCCTGGACTGCCTGTGCTTCGCCGCTTCCACTTGCCCGCGGCGGCTGTCGGCTTCCCTGCCCATGTCAGAGGAGCTTCAAGCCGTGCAGGACACCGGCGATGTCCTCGCGGCACGCCGGGCTGACGGAGATGAGCGGAAGCCTCAACTCGTCCGAGTCGATGACGCCGAGCAGCTTCATGGCCGCCTTGGCGCCCGCGGGATTCGGCTCCTTGAACATCGCCCGGACCAGCGGCAGCAGTCGGTAATGAAGGGCCCGCGCCCGCTCCATGTCGCCGGTCGCCGAGCTCTGGCAGAGTTCGCAGAACTCGTTCGCGAGCACGTGGGCACTGGCGAGTATCCCTCCGCTGCCGCCGAGGCAGCAGAGCGGGAACAGCAGGTGGTCCTCCCCGGACAGCACCGAGAAGTTCGAGGTGCGCGCGATGATGTTCATCGCCTGCTCGATATCGCCGCTGGCGTCTTTCACGCCGACGACGTTGGGGATCTTCGAGAGCTCGACTATGGTCTCGACCGTTATATTCCGGCCGGTTCTCGAAGGGATGTTATAGATGATGATCGGGCGGTCGGTGTTCTCCGAGACAGCCCGGAAGTGCTCGATGATACCTTCCTGGCTGGGCCTGTTGTAGTAGGGGCAGACGACCAGGTACCCGTCGATGGAGAGCTCCTCGGCCCTCGCGAGGATCTGGATGGTCTCGCGCGTGTCGTTGGTGCCCACGCCCGCGATGATCGGCACGCGGCCCGCGGCCTGCTCGGTCGTTACCCCGATGACCCGGACGTGCTCGTCGTGTGAGAGTGTCGCGCTCTCACCGGTCGTGCCGCAAGGGACCAGCCCCGTCGCGCCGGTATCGACCAGGTAGTCGACCAGCCTGCGAAGGCTCGGCTCGTCTATCTCGCCGTCCTTGAACGGCGTGACGTTCGGCACCAGGACCCCGCCGAACCTCGCCTCAACCATCTTCTCCTCCAGGTCTCAAAGCCTTCAGTTCCTAAAAAGCCGGCTCCCCTGCCGGCGGGTCTATTCTATACCGAGGGTGCGGCCCAGGATAGACGCGGCGCAGTTGATTCCCGCCGAGCACGCGCAGTCCATCGCCACCCCGAAGCCTCGCGCCGTGTCCCCCGCGAAGTACAGTCCTTTCACGCCGGGCGCCTCCGTGGACGGCTTGAGAGTGCCGGTCTGCGAGATGGACTTCGCGACCCCCTCCAGCTTCCAGCACATCGGGTAAAGCGCCCAGTCCACGCAGTCCTTGAAGCCCGGATACGTCTGCTCGAGGAACTCCGGCACAGCCTCGACCACTCTCATCACCTTCGCCCGGTCGTGTGATTCTTCCTCCGTCAGCGGCAGGTATGCAGTCACCAGGTGCTTGCCCTCGGGCGCGCAGGTGGGGTCGATGGCCGACTGCACGTTCCAACACATGTAGACGTCGTAGTCATACTCGCCGTTCGCTTCCACCACCGTCGGTGTCTTGATCAGCCGGCTCGCCTGTTCCTCCGGGATCGGGAGCTCGCGCAGCCCGAAGTAAGGGGCAAGGCTCCCGTACCCGTAAAGCGAGCGGGCGCGGTCGACGAACTCGGCCGGGAACTCCGAGGCAGCGACCAGCTCGAACGTCTCCTGGACAGGGATGTTGCTCACTACCGCGTCGGCCTCGATCTTCCTGCCGGACGACAGTTCGACCCCGGTCACGCCGCCGCCCTCCACGACCACGCGCTTCACCTCTTCGCCCAGCATGAGCTCGCCGCCCATTTCCTCGAAAGCCGCCGCGACCTCCTCTGACCACCTTCCTATACCCCCAACGGCGAAGCCGCCCACGTGCAGCTCCTCGCCGGAGAGGATGAGAGGCAGCATGATGTCCTTCGTGTACCTCGCGATCTCCCCGGCGGAGATGTCGTGCGGGTTGTTTATCGTGGTGAACAGAGTGCCGAGGCACCGGTAAGACTGCCATACGACTTCGTCGGCACAGAGCCCGAGACGGTCGCAGTAGTCGTAGAGTGAGACCTGCTCGAGGTCGGCGAGCTCCTGCTCGGAGAGCCCGAGGACAGTGAGGTTGAAGGCCCAGTATTGTATGCCCTTCTCTTTACATATCTTGTAGAGCTTATCGTCCAGCCGGGTGACGCCGGGCCTGGGCTCGGTGTAGAAGACGCCGTCGTAGACGAAGCCGGTGTCGCAAGGGTTCACTGTGAAATCGAGGCCGAGGTGCTCCACCAGCCTCCCGAGGTAGCCCCTGCCCCCGCAAGGCACGCCGTGGTAGCCGAGGTCGATGATGTAACCGTCGAGGAGGCGCTCCTCGACGATGGACTCTATCGTCGGCTCAGAGTGCGCCAGGTAGCAGTAATGGCGGCCGAGCATCTCCGTGTACCAGTCCGCGCCCATGTCGCTGATCTGGTCGCCTCTTATGGAGAGGGCCCTGCCACCCGGCCGGTCCTCCCTGTCGACGACCGCCACGCGCTTCCCCTCTTTCGCAAGCAGCACGGCAGCCGTCAATCCGCCTATCCCGGCGCCCACCACGACCGCGTCGTATCTCTCGTCCATTTCCTCTCCCGATTCGCTATGGAACGTAGACGTCGTCCGGTGAATAATAGCACCGTGGCGCCAATAAAAAACGCCCCGGGTGTGACCGGGGCGCTTTCTTCAATCAGTCTTTCTTAGAGCTCCCAGTATGGCTCCTGCTTGCCCGAGCTGTAGTCGTAGAAGCCCTTGCCCGACTTGCGGCCGAGCAGGCCCGCGGTCACCATTCGCTGCATGAGCTCCGGTGGCCAGTAGGTCTCGTTCTGGGTCTCGTTGTAGATCGCCTTCATCGCGTTCATCAGGACGTCTATGCCGGTCAGGTCGGCCGTCTCGCACGGGCCCATCCTGTGTGAGAATCCAAGCCTCATCGCTTTGTCGATGTCCTGCGGGGTCGCCGCGCCCAGCTCGACGATCTTGATGGCCGCGCCCGACATGCCCAGGCCGACACGGTTGGCTATGAATCCCGCGATGTCCTTCTCGACGACCACGGTCTCCTTGCCGATGTCCTCTGAGAAAGCCACGGCGGCCTTCATCGTCTCGTCCGATGTCTGCAGGCCTTTGATGAGCTCCACCAGCGGCATCATCGGCACCGGGCTGAAGAAGTGCATCCCGACAACTTTGTCGGGCTTCTTCGTGACCGAAGCGATGCTGGTGATAGATATCGCCGAGGTGTTGGTGCCGAGAATACAGCCAGCGGGGGTTATCTCGTCGAGCTGCTGGAACACGTCCTGCTTGAGGTCGATCTTCTCGAAGACGGCCTCGATCACGAGGTCCGCGTCCGCCGCGCCCTTCATCTCCGTCGTCACCTTGATGTTGGCGAGCGCCTTCTTCGCGGCATCCTCGGTCAGCTTCTCTTTCTTGACGAACCTGGCCAGTGAGTCCTCAATCGCCTTCATCCCCCTGGCGGTCGCATCGTCGTTGATGTCCCGCATGGTCACCTTGTAACCGGCCACCGCGGAGACCTGGGTGATGCCGGACCCCATCAGGCCCGCGCCCACCACGAACACGTTCTTTATCGCCATCTCCTTACCCCCTTGTGACATCGCGTATTTTCAAGCCCGCAAAGTTTAACACGTCGCGTTAGGGGCCGCTGACAAAAGGGCTTTCAAGCCCTTTTGTCCGCCCATTGTCGCGTTTTTGTCGCGTTGGGGCCTGTCGCGTTAGGGGCCTGGCCCCATTGTCGCGTTTTTTGCATTTTCAGGCGAAGGGGTCAGAGGGGTCCTTGCCTTTCGTGGCTACACCAAAGGTGCGCCAGGCGTAGAACATCTCCATCGCCACCTGCGTCAGGTAGAGGGCGCCGAAGCACGACACCAGCGCGACGATGTTGAGCGTCTTCACGTAATAGAGCCCGACCAGGACCCCCACGATCAGGACCAGCCGGCCGAAGTAGCTGGCCATCAGCAGGGCGGGGAGCATCTCCGGGGGTTTCTTCAACGCGTACTTGAGAATCCATATCGCCAGCGCCGCCTGCCCCACGGCCAGGCCGAAGCCGACTGCTGCCCCAGCGAGCCCGTGCCAGCCGGCGAACACTCCTGACAGGACAAGTCCGATCGGTATCTCTATCGCCGCGGCGATCAGCACCGCCCTCGACAGGCTTCGTGTAAAATCCTCCATCAACGCTGCCTCCTCCTGGCCTGCCTCCGCCTTTCCTTCACCGCGCTCCGCTGTGCCGCGACAATAACTATGAGGAACGCGAGGACGATGCCCGTGACCATGAACCAGGGCGCGGTGTTAAGCGAGCGGTCCACCCAGTCGCCCAGCAGGACGAAGACCAGCACCAGCAGAGCGACCCTGAAGACGACCGCGGCCAGCCCGATGAACCTTGACCCCGGCTCCTCTCGCTTCTGCGCCGCCTTCGCCTTCCCCGCCGGAGCCCGCCCGGCCCCCTGCCGGCCTCCCCGGCCGGGCTCAGTCACCGCTCTCCTCCCCCTGCTTCCCGTGGGCTTTCGCCATCCTGTGCTTGCCTTTTCCGCCGTTCTCTCCCCTGGCCAGCCTCGGCAGCCCCGTCAGCGCGAACCCGCCGATGGCCAGCGCCAGCGTTATCCAGAGCACCTTGTTCGTGCCGGTGAACTTCAGCGCGAGGCTCGTCCCGCAAAGGAGCGCCGTCCAGAAATAAAGCAGGAGCACCGCCTGCCTCTGCGAGTGCCCGAGGTTCAGCAACCGGTGATGGATGTGTTCCTTGTCGGCGTGAGTGATAGGGCTCCCCCTCGCCGCCCTCCTGACGATCGCCATACCCGTATCCAGGATCGGGATGGCGAGCGCCAGCAGAGGGATCAGCAACGCAGCGGCGGCGATGCTCTTGAGGACACCCTGTATGGTCACCGCCCCTAGCAGGAATCCGAGCAGCATGCTGCCCGAATCACCCATGAAGATGCTCGCCGGGTTGAAGTTGTATCTGAGGAAGCCCAGACAGGCACCGCACAGAACGATGGACACCAGCGCCGCGTCCTGGTACGCCGGGCCGCTGCCGGTCTGGTAAGCGTAGACGAACATCGAGGCCGCCGCGATGCAGGTGATGCCGGCCGCGAGGCCGTCCAGGCCGTCGATGAGGTTGATGATGTTGATGAACGCGACGACCCAGAGCAGCGAGATGATGACGGACAGCTCCGGCGAAAGAGATATGACGGACGCGCCCGGGATATGTATGTTCTGGATCTGGACGCCCATTATGACGAGGACGCCGGCGGCCATTATCTGGCCGAAGAGCTTGCTCAGCGGGCCGAGAGTCTTTATGTCGTCGACCGCCCCGAACAGCATTATTATCGTCGCCCCGCACATTATGCCGATCAGGTCGTTGGACAGCGGGTGGTGCCCGAATATCAGGTACGCGGCGATGCCAAGCATCAGCGCGACGTATATGGCGACACCACCCATCGTCGGCGTGACTTTCTCGTGGACCTTACGATCCTCCGGCACGTCGACGGCGCCGACCCTCGTTGCGAGGACCCTCGCCACCGGAGTGAGAGCCAGTGCGGCGATGACCGCTATTCCAAAAGAGATCAGGTAAAATTTCATGCTTGATGGGGGGTCCCGCCCACCGTTATCGCAGTTCCATCTTTCGCGAGGTTATTCCAGCCTCGTCCAGCATCTTCTCCGCGAGCTCATCCGGGTAACGCTCAAGGTAGAAGATCGCCTTGATCCCGGCGTTTATCAGCATCTTGGTGCAGAGCACGCACGGCTGATGCGTACTGTATACGGTGCCGCCATCGATCGACACGCCATACATCGCCGACTGGATGATCGCGTTCTGCTCGGCGTGCAGCCCCCTGCACAGCTCGTGGCCTCTGCCATGCTCGACCCCGGCCGCGTCCCTCAGGCAACCCACCTCTTCGCAGTGAGCCAGTCCTCTCGGCGCGCCGTTGTAGCCGGTCGCGAGCATCCGCCTGTCCTTCACGACCAGGGAGCCCACCTGTCGGCGCAGGCACGTCGACCTCCCGGCCACGACGTCGGCTATCCGCAGGAAATACTCATCCCAGCCAGGGCGCAAACCCATACCTCCGGATTCTCTCTACTCAGGTCGGCAGCGATACCGTGAACGTTGTCCCCTGCCCCCGAACGCTGCTGACCCAGATCCGCCCGCCGAGGCTCTCGACGAGCTCCTTACAGATCGCGAGCCCGAGGCCGGCGCCGGTGCTCGACCGCGAACGCGATCGTACCCGGTAGAACCTGTCGAATATCCTCGGCACCAGGTCCTCCTCGATGCCGGGCCCGTTATCCGCGACAGATATGTGGACGGCGTCCAGCTCGGTTGCCGCGGAGAGGACAACGGTCCCGCCTTCGCCAGTATACTTCATCGCATTATCGAGAAGGTTCGTCAGCACTCGCTCCAGGCGATCCCTGTCCGTGTATGCAGTAAGCCCGAACGGCGGCGTGTCGACCTTCAGCGTGACCCGGCTGTCCTGGCTCCTTCCCGCGTACAGGTTCTCCAGCTTCCTCAGCAAATCGACGAGGTCTACGTAACGCATCTCCGGCTTCACCTCGCCGGAGTCGATCTGCGACAGCATCAGCAGGTCGCGGAGCACCCTCACTAGTCGCGTGCTCTCTTCGTTGATTATCTGGATCGAGCGGAGCCGCTCCGTCTCACCCTGGCTGGTGCCGTCGAGCAGCGCCTGGCTGAAGCCTTCGATGCTGGTCAGCGGCGTCCTGAGCTCGTGCGACACGTTGGCGGTGAAGTCCCGCTGCAGCTCGTAGGCGGTCTGAACCCTCTCCGCCATCAGGTTGAACTCATTCGC
>Ga0182017_10004416_pt1 | contig 10453 bp, 9 predicted proteins | sample 712E3DmetaG_FD_120492 | JGI IMG/M metagenome (GOLD analysis project Ga0182017, IMG submission 120492) | Permafrost microbial communities from Stordalen Mire, Sweden - 712E3D metaG | ecosystem: Environmental > Terrestrial > Soil > Wetlands > Permafrost | place: Sweden: Stordalen | collected... | reverse complement strand
GTTTATCTCGTTCCTTCAACTGAAAGGATTTACCAAAGCTACCGTCCGCAATTACATCCAGTCGATAAAGCAGTTTCAGGACTGGTTGGGCAAATCTCCGGTACACGTTACCCGTGAGTCGGCCCACCGATACCTCGATTACCTGAAAAATGATAAAAAGCTGGCCCCTCGCACAATGAATATTCACATCTATGCCCTCAAACGCTTCTGCGACTTCTTTCTTCCCCAATCCGATGTCATGAGCCCCTTTTCCCGCATGCGCACGCCCAAATACCAACCCCACGTCATCAGCGCCGCTGAGGCGCAAAGCTTGATCAATGCCGCGCCCAACCTTAAGGCAAAAGCCATTATCACCACCCTCTATTCAGCAGGCCTGCGAATCAGCGAATGCCTCAACCTTAAAATCACCGACATTGATAATAAGCGCATGGTCATCCATGTGTTCGGAAAAGGCCAACGGGAACGCTACGCACTGCTTTCTCCAATTACCCTTCAGACATTGCGGGACTATTATCGCCGCTATCGACCGTTAGATTATTTATTCCCCGGCTATAGTCCGCAGGCCCCCTTGTCCACCACCGCCGCTGCACGAGTCATCCGCACTACGGCGCAAAGTATCGGTATCTCCACCCATGTCACGGCGCATGTGCTGCGTCATAGCTTCGCCACTCACCTGCTGGAACGCGGCGAGTCGCTTCTGGTCATCCAGAAACTCCTCGGTCACGCCAATCTCGCCACCACGGCCATGTACACTCAAGTCAGCGCCCAGATGCTCCAGGATGTAAAGAGCCCTTTGGACCAACCTCCGGCTACGCCGCAGCTTCCCCTGCAGCCTCTTTCCCCGGCAGCCAAACGTGGCAGGCCGAAAGGATCGAAAAACAAGCCTCACCGTACGTATCGCCGTGTCGTGTCGAAAAAAGGTCGCCGCTCTGCCAAGCGTAAAGGAGGCCGATCATGAATCGCTCCGCTATAGCTGAGATTTTCAACAATGTTTTTGCGCCCGGTAATGCTTCGAGCCCGCCGCTTCCGCGCAATCATCGCAAGGTCGTTGCCGCAATCACTTCATGCCGCACACCGGCAATGGGCGGACAAGTTGAAAAATGCGACAAGTGCGGTCACGAAATTGTCCGCTTTCACTCCTGCCGTAACCGCCATTGCCCCCAGTGCCAAACTACCGCACGGCTTTCCTGGGTGCATGACCGCCTGCAAGAACTGCTGCCTATAGGCTATTTTCACGCAGTCTTTACCATTCCGCATGAACTCAACCCGTTCGCTCTGCGCAACAAACAACATTTCTACGATCTCATGTTCAGGGCTGTTAAGGAAACCCTGCTTGAACTGGCCGCTAATCCCAAGCGCCTCGGCGCCGATATCGGCGTCGTGGCAGTGCTGCATACCTGGGGACAAACACTTATGGATCATCCCCATATCCATTGTATCGTGACCGGCGGCGGCTTTGACCAGTGCGCTGAGCGCTGGAAACCATGTTCCAACGGTTTCCTCTTTCCCATTGCCGTGATCAGGAAACTTTTCCGTGGAAAGCTTATGGACTTTTTTATCCAAGCGGTCAAAAGCGGTGATATTGCCTATAGCGGCACGGCTATCGGCGACGCCGACACGTCGCAGTTCAATGAACTGGTAAGCTCACTGTATGCGAAAGAGTGGACTGTCTATGTAAAGCAACCGTTTGCTTCGGCCGAGGCCCTGGTCAAGTACCTCGGAGCTTACACGCACCGGGTCGCAATATCGGATTCGCGTATAGTGGGGCACGACAACCAATCCGTCAGCTTTTCCTATAAGGATTACGCCAATGAGGGGAAGCGAAAAATCATGACCGTAACCGCCGCCGAGTTCGTCCGGCGCTTCCTGCTGCACGTGCTTCCGCAGGGGTTTAAAAAGATACGCTATTTCGGTTTTCTGGCGCCGCGGGCCAGGCGTAAGCGCCTTACCCGTTGCAGGACATTCTTTAACAAAAAGGCCGTCGATTTAAAGAAAGGTTCTTTGCCATGGTATCAAATTGTCAAAGAATTCATGGGCAGGGACCCGCGTCGCTGCCCGAAATGCTCGATTGGAATTTTGCAGTGCACGGTAACCCTTTTACGCTCTATAGCCCTCATCCCAACCGGATAGGGTAGCTGCGGTTTTATAAAGGTTACCGGATTTTTGTTACAACGCCGGTTCCGTTAAAACGTAAACCGGTTAGCGTTTCATATATTTATTGCTATACGTCAATTTAGCCATGAGGCATGCATCGTCTAAAACCGGATTTTCGAATATGAAAAAGACCTTTTTCAGTCACCGTCAGGTTGAAAAAGTTAACATCTTTCTTAAGTCAATGCTTCAGAAAGCCCCTAAAAGCTTCTTTTGGTCAATTGCGGGCATTGTATAAAACCCATACTGCATGGCCTGTGCCAACTTCCGGCGTCTTTGTTCAACACCGGTCATCCGAAGCGCGTCCGTGCCGATATTTTACGGCTTTCGCTTCGGATAGACCGCTTAGTGTTGGCGGTCTGTGCTACCCGGTTGTCTTCGCTTCGTGGCGCGTCTTCTGCCTTTCTTTTCTTTGTTTAAATTCTTTTCAGGCTCTCGCCTATCCCAAACGAGCCATTGTACGGTTGTTTTTCTTTTGACAATTCGAACAAAAGAGCACTCCGATTCGCATAATCGGCACAAGTTATATCGCCGCTCAAGGATGACTCAACTCCGCCTTTGAGGTGGCTTGGATCGTTTCCACCCCGCCCGCTGCATTAAAAAAGACAACGACGTCGCCATTGCTCACATGATATATACTTAATATTTTCCCTCCTTGCAGCTGTTGCTCTGTTTTTGGGGCACCGAGCACGGCCACCACCTCTTGGGTTGTCATGCCCAATTTGAGCTTGGATGTTGCTACATCCAACGTCAGTTTAGAATCCTGCTTTGAGCAGCTTAAGAGGGTCAACGTACCGATCAATAATGTTTTGAGAATGTTCACAAAAGCCTCCTTCTTCATTAATGTTTAAAATATACCAAATCATTCTTTTATAATTCAATTGACTTTCTTCGCGCGCCACTCCTTTCTTTTTGTCTTTTGTCTTCAAACGGGTAGCATTGACGCCAACTACTTCCCGCGCGGTACCGTCCTTTATACCAAATATGGTACATTAGACGCCACTAAGTGGCATCCATTATTCCTTAGGTTGTGCCCTTTTTTAAATTCAAATTTGCTAATGGACTTCTGATCTTTGAAATTTCCTTATTGCTTACATGCGTGTAAATTTCAGTCGTTTTTATACTGGAATGACCCAAGACTTCCTGGATTTGACGCAATCCCGTACCTTGTTCAAGTAAATGGGTGGCAAAAGTATGGCGTAACGAATGAATGCCGCCTTTCCGGGGTATTCCAGATGCTTGGCACGCATTATCGTATATTTTTTCAATGGTTCGTTTTGGATAAGGTAAACCGGGAGTTTGGCCTTCAAACAAATAGACGAGCTTCGGATTGCTTGTTAAATATTGATTAAGGATTTGACCTAAATAGGGATCAAGCATAACTTGCCGGTCTTTTGATCCCTTTCCTGTAATTCGGATGATCTGTCGGTCCCAAGCAATATCTTGCGGCTTAAGATTCTGAATTTCACTAAGCCGCAGACCGCATCCAAACGCCATCATGAGAACAAGACAATGTTTTTCATTTTCAACCGCCTCAAACATACGTTCTATTTCTTGCGCGGAGTAAACTTTTGGAAGGCTTTTGCCTGTTTTCATACGTGGCAAAAGATCAACGGAATCCGACGCCCTTAAGACCTCACGGTAAAAGAAAGTGATGGCGGCCGTCTCAAGATTGACCGTACGGGCAGCATACCCCTTTTCCGATTTAACCTTAAGCAAATAGTCTTTGATTGTTCGCTCGTCATTGTTACCCGGATATTTTCCCAAGGTTTCAAGATATCGCCGTACTGCATCTGTATAGGTTGCAACCGTCCTTTTGCTATAATTTCGAACTTTCAGTTCATCGTTAAGCCGGGCAATTAAAGTGTTTTTATCGAATGGCTTATTCGAGAGGATATCAGGCTGTTTCGTATCTTGTTTTAAAGAAACGATCTCCTCGGTTTTTCTCCGGGGCATGGATTCCAACTGTTCAACGGGAATTGAATTTCTCCTGTCAAAATCTTTGTTGGGAGCAGCCGATTGATTCAGCGCATGTAAAACTTCTACATGCTTTTCCGACGGCACCACATTCTCATAAAAAAACAACAGTGCATTTCGGCAAAAACGGGTTTGTTTATCGGATTTTTTATTTTGATCGAGAAATTCGACGAGCGCCTGTGCGTTGATTTCTCCGGGGTGACACGAATGCCTTGACAGGAATCGATTGGTAAAATCGATGAACCCCATTGAAGTTATTTTATTGAGTTTCCTGGCTACGGATGCTTGTTCCAATTTCTTGAGCCAGATTTTCCGCCATTCCCCCGTAGAGAGGTCTTGCTTTTGTTTCCCAAATGGAATTGAAGGTGTGATCGTCATGCATAATAATATCAATAAATGCCTCAACTAGAGTCAAGCATTTTATAATCCTGTCAATCCTTTAATCAAGTGAATCAAGGTTCAGACAATTTAAGTGCAAGAAGTTCAACGAACACCGCTCCAACGTTAATTATTTTATTCTGTTGCCCTATTGTCCATCAAACGCCTTTAAAGGACCAGTCTCATGAAGCGAAAAAAAGATGTTTCAAAAACCCTTCCTCCGGTAATTTACCAATACGCACCTCCGCCATTTCTTCAGGGTGTAATTTCGCAAAAGGATTATTGCTATTGGCTGCATCGGGAATGCCACACTATACGACATAGAGAATTAAAGCAGAAACGGCCCTACGCCATGGAAAATACGGAAACAGTATATAAACAAAAAATCCATCAGGCGGTTCTGGATGGGGGTGAGTTCGATCCGTATACGGGTGAAAAATTAAATTGGGGGCTTATTGTAAAAGCAAAAACCCTGAAAAAGGATGGGTATGTCAACGATTATATGAATACCTATGCCCTGCTTCCTGCTGTTGACCATATTATACCGGGAGAATTTGAATTCGAAATTTGTTCCTGGATTTCCAATGAAAGCAAAAGTTCCATGCCCCCGGATGAGTTCGTGGATTTTTGCGGGAAGGTTGTCAACTTCCGGGGCCAGGCCGAAAAAGGGCCGGGAAAATAGCCCTTCTTTTTATTCCTTGTTCCCGCCGTTCTTCCACTCCCGGCCCTTTCCCATGCGCGACGTCATGCTTAAGAGCTTCTTGAACTGGTCCGGCGCCAGGATTTCCTTGACTTTAAGCAAATGCTCCAGTCTTTTTTCGGCCATCGCGCCTTGCAGATCGTTAATTTCCTTTGCATAGCCGTACAATGCCTGTTGGCTCGGATTCGGAATGAGGAGTTCTTCTTTTTCCTTTTCCCGGAGCGTTTTAATTTTATCCCTTGTGATCTTGTTCTGCTTGCCCATTTCGGCCCTTAGGTCTTTGAGCTTAGCCTGTTGGTCGGGAGTCAGTCCGAGATTTTTAGCCATCTTTTGCCACATCGCTTTCCCTTGCGCATACGAAGTATCGTTGTCGGCGCTTACATACATCACGCCTATGACGCCTGCCATCAGACTTACTAAAACAAGGATAATTAGTTTAAAAGGCATACGTGCCTCCCTGATAAAAATGATATAGGAAGATGATTTCTATCTACAATTAATAAGTTAGACGAATGAATATCCGTTTTTGTTTCAATTAAAAGTGAAAGGTATCGGAACTTAGAAAACGGATTGATTTTGTGTGGTATCACCTGTCACATTGTTTTGCAAGGACTGGAGCGTATTCGTAAAATCCCCGTTGTTGGAATCGGTTTGCAATAATGCCTGTAAAACGGCATCTTCGGGGCTGATTGAAGCAGTAGATGTATCGGTTCCCAAATCTTGAAGTATGGACGAATTGTCGGAAGAACCTGAATCCGTTGGGGTTTGAAGCAAGGAATTCAAAACGTCATTGTTGTCAATAGTATCGCTTTCGGTTGCGGGATTAAGCAGCGTATCGAGAACGTCGCCCGTATCGGAGTTTTGGATTGTGCCGCTTCCGGCGCCCTGCAAGGCCTCGAGCATGGCTATGTTGTTGTTCGTGGATTGGATTTTCTGAATATTTTGAAGCAAATCGGACACGCCGTTTGAATAGGTCGGTTGCAGGGCCTGAAGCATCGCTAAATCGTTCGATGCCGTATTTGATGCCTGCAATTCCTGAAGCGAATTGGCAGTGCTGTTTGTGCTTTTGGTGGCGCTCGCCGTACTTGTTTCGGCGCCCTGCAAAGCCTGAAGCATTGCCAGATCATTATTGCTGAGGGAATTATCATTTTGTAAATTCTGGAGCGCGCTTGAGAACGTGTCGGTGGAAGAGGAATCACCGGACTGCTGCGTTTGATTCGCGGAAACGCCCAATGATTGAATGAGCTGATCGTCCAGAGAACCGCTTGATACTGATGATATAGCCATAATACGCCCTCTTTAATCCGTAACGTCCGCTTCTCTTATAAAGAATCGGCATTTTTCGAAAAACCTTTACTCCTTTGCCTTAAGATATTTTAATATTGCCGGAATAAAAAAACAGTAGTGTAAAAAGTATTTGTAACTTTTGGCTTTCTTGAAACGTCTAATCAACATAACATATTGATATTTATAATGTTCTAATAAAATTTTCCTATGAGAAATTACCAAATCTTCATCAGTATAGCGCTATCGGCGATCATTATATTGCCGGGCTTAAGCCAAGCAAATGGCGTTGAATTTGGCTTACCATACCCAGGCATTACCTTGCCGCAGCATGCTCTGGCGCAGGAATCCCTGCGCGCCTTTTTTATGCAACACTGGGACCAGGCCGAATCATTAAGCGTGGAGATGCAGCGCATGGAGCGCGAAAACGGTTTTTTGCCCATGAGCGCCATGCTGCGCTATGCCATGCGCTCCTGGCGCATCCTGAACGACGAGTTTGAACATGAAGCAGAACGCGAAAAGGCGTGCCTGGAGCTGGAACCCTTGCGCACCGAATGCATGAATATTCTGCATCACCGCGCATGGCCGGATTCCACGCTTGCCACGCGTTTGTTCCTGGAAGGCGGAATCAACGGGTTTAACGCGGTCCTTAAAATCCGTTCCAGCCCGCTAAAGGCATTGTCCAGCGGCATCAAGTCCATAAAAATGTTCAATACCGCCCATGCTCTCGCGCCGAAGATGAATGACGTTTATCTGGGCCTTGGACTTTTTCAATGCGCGCTTGCGGAGGAGCCGGGAATTGTCAAAGTGGCAATAAGGCTTTTTCACGGCTTGCACGTAAATCTCGATTCGGGACTGATTTATTTACGCATCTGTTCCGATAGCGCGCTGTACACGCAGGATGGCGCGCGCGAATACCTTGTCCAGTTTCTTGATCCGAAAAAACCGTTTGAGAGCGCGGAGAAGCAAAAAATATTCAGGACGCTTCAAAGGCTCTATCCCGGCAGTCCGTACTATGTTTTTCAGGAAATCGACGAAGGGCTGGCATTTCATCGGTACGACATTTTTTCAGACAGCACGATTGCCTGGGCCAAAGGCAAAATGGAGACTTTCGATACCTCTAATTATTCCCTGCGTCGGTATGCGGATCTGGTACGATGGCAATGCGCCTATCTCGATACGTCACCGGTTGACACGTTGCATCTTGAAGCTTTTACCGGCGGGCGGGATTATTCATTTTATCCCATTTTTCTGCGCGCGGCCCGGGCTGATTTTTTGCTTCATACGCGGAAAAACCTGTCAAATGCGCGGCGAAAAGAGGAACGGCAAAACTATACCCGGCTTAAAAAACAGGCCTTGTATGTTGTCCGTCATTCCATGATCGATCCGATGCTCAGGGAGTATTTCCTTTGGCATTTACAGGACGGACTGCCTTGAGCGCGCCCCTTGTCATCGATGACGAAATGGGTTATACTTTTGAAGAGGAATATGAGAAGTTATGAAAATAGGGCTTTGCGGGAATTTTAATCTTGATGCTCTTGCCAACGGGCTTAATTCCCGGTTTGGTGATCAAGAAATAATCACGGGCAAGGACGGGGCGTTTTTCGAGGAACTTACCGCGCCTTTCGGGGGTTTTACATCGCTTGACCTATGCATTATCGCCCTGGATTGGCGGGAGCTTACCCCGCTGCTTGACGGTTACGCATTCGGCGACGATCCCGCGAAAATTGCCGACGAGTTCCAAACGCAGTGTCAGCGGATCAAAAAAAGCGTCGAGTCCCTTAGATCAGCGCGCGCGATCCCGGTCCTCGTTTTTTCGCCGATGAATGACCACCGCCCATGCACCGGTTTCATCAACAGGCTTCTCGATCCGTCGCCCTTCGATTTGTTCGCGCAATGCCAACGCCTCTTTAACGACCTGTGCCGCTCGCTTACGGACGTCTATCCTATTGACATCGAGGAAATCGGCGCGCGCATCGGCAAAGACGCGGCCTTTGACCCGATGTCGCGCGCCAGGTCGCACCAGCCTTTTTCTTCTTCAATGATAAGCGCCATAGCCGCGCACATTCATGCAATGGTCGCGCAACTGCGCTCGTATCCGCTCAAATGCATCGTGCTTGATCTTGACAATACGCTCTGGGGCGGCGTCGTGGGCGAAGACGGCTTCGACCATATCGAACTCGGAACTTCCGGGCGAGGAAATGCGTTCGTCGATTTCCAGAAAGAGCTTTTAAAGCTGCACAAACAAGGCACGCTCCTTGCCGTGTGCAGCAAGAACGACACCTGCGACGCGCTTGACGTGATCGAACGGCACCCGCGCATGGTCATCAGGCCCGGCATGATTTCGTGCTTTCGGATAAATTGGGAAGACAAGCCTAAAAACGTCGTGGAGATCGCCAGGGAACTGAATATCGGGCTCGATTCGATGATGTTCATCGACGACAGCCCGGTCGAGCGGGCGATCATGCGCGCGGCGCTCCCGGATGTTTCGGTACTTGACCTGCCCGCTGAACCGGAATTGTTCGCCGGCGCCCTGCGGGCATGCACGCGGTTCTGGCCGGTTCAATTGACAAAAACAGACTCGGCGCGGGCGGCCGGTTTTTCGCGAAATAATGGGCGGACCGTTTTACAAAAAATATCGCTTAATAAAGAGGCATACCTTAAAGATTTGGAAATAAGGCTCGTTATGGGCCGCGTTTCTGAACAATCAATCCAACGCGCAGTGCAGTTGTTCAACAAGACCAATCAGTTCAACCTGACTGGCGCGCGTTACACACAAGGGGAACTTGAGCGCCTGGCCGGGCTTCCTGGAAACGGGCTATTCAGCATGGCGATGACGGACAAATTCGGGGATTATGGAATAATCGGCGTGGCGCTCCTGCGCGCCGATACCATCGAATCCTTTGCGCTCAGTTGCCGCGCTTTCGGCAGACAGATAGAACTGGCATTTTTGATTTTCATGCTGATGCACATACGGGAAAAAGGTCATGAAGCGGCCATGGGAAAATTTATTTCCACGACAAGAAATGCCATGGCAGAGGGATTTTATAAAGACGCCGGTTTTGAGCTTATATCCGAATCAGCCGGGGAAAGCCGGTGGAGCTTTGACCTTCGACAACCAATGCCCATGGTCCCGCCGTGGATACATTGTCGCTATTAATACGAAATTACGTTCAAGGTGAACGCGATTTGTACCCTTCGAGAACCTCAGGGCGCTCCTTTTCCGCGGGCTCGGAAAATAACGTAAACCACAAAAACGTATTCAAATAGCGTCATTAAAAAATATTTCCTATATAAACATGAAACAAGAAAGACCCTCTAAACGTCTAATTAATAAAAAGCTGGTGTAGCATAACTTAAGGGGAGGGAAAAATGAAGAAAAAGAAAATATGGTTTATATATGGATTGCTTATTTTAGGCGTGACGGGTGTCGCGGCGTCACAGCAATATGATAACCTTGTAAAACTAATCAAATCGGGTGCAAGCGAAAATGTGATAATCGCTTATATCGATGCCTCCGATTCCAGCTATAATCTTTCGTCGGATGAAATAGTGCATCTTAAAGAACTGGGGGCCACTTCCAAAGTAATCGTTGAGGCCATCGGGCATAATGGAAACGCGAAAGGAAGTTCAAATACCCAGGCAGCCCCCGCGGCCTCGCAAAGGGAAACGACATCAGTTACCTACCCACGTTCCTATGAAGTATATCGCGTGACCCCATATTGGAGGCATTGGAGACCGGCCGTCACGTATTGGTATCCTAAAAATCTCGACAAGCTTAATCAGGCTTTCCAGATCGACGTGGCCGGATTGCTGGAAGGCGCATTTTCAGTCAATTACGAGTATTTATTGGCGCATCAGCATGGGCTCGTCCTGGGAGGAAGCTATTATACCGGATGGGGATGGGATTCGCATGGCGAGAATGTCCAACTGGCATATCGGTGGCATTTTTCCCGGAGCATG
>Ga0182017_10004415_pt1 | contig 10456 bp, 13 predicted proteins | sample 712E3DmetaG_FD_120492 | JGI IMG/M metagenome (GOLD analysis project Ga0182017, IMG submission 120492) | Permafrost microbial communities from Stordalen Mire, Sweden - 712E3D metaG | ecosystem: Environmental > Terrestrial > Soil > Wetlands > Permafrost | place: Sweden: Stordalen | collected... | reverse complement strand
GGGACTCTCACTCCCGCGGCGGCGGCATTGTTCCCCTGGATGCTGGCGGGACTTTCCCTCCTGATGGTCAGCAAGGTCAGGTACGATACCCTCCCGCGGATTTCGCGCCGCGCGATCAAAAAGGAACCGTGGAAATTCATTTTTGCGGTCCTGGCAGTTATCGTCGTCGTGGTCACCGGAGGGAGTGCGGTGTTCCCACTCCTGCTCCTGTTCATCGCCCTCGGCCTGGTCCGCTGGCTCGTGACCGCTCTCCGGCGGTGGACGTCGGGCGAGGCGAAATACGAGGCGGAGCATTCCGCCGAACCGACAAGCATCGACACGTAGAGGAAGGATCTGACCGTGTATATTGCAAGGATCAGGGTGACGCTCCGGCCTTCGATTCTCGACCCTCAGGGGAAAGCCGTCCAGCACGCGATCGCTTCCCTCGGAGCGGGATCGGTGAGCGACGTGCGGATCGGGAAATACATCGAGGCGAAAATCGACGCGCCGAGCGAGAACGAGGCGCGCCGCACGGCGGAAGATGTCTGCAGGAAGCTCCTGGCAAATCCGGTGATGGAGGAGTACAGCTTCGAAATTGCGGGGATCGAGTGAACGGACGCAAAATGAAATTCGGCGTCGTGGTGTTTCCCGGGTCGAACTGCGACCATGATGCATATTACGCTTGCAAGAAAATCATGGGGCAGGAGGCGGTCTTCCTGTGGCACAAGGAAGCCGACCTGAAAGGCGTGGACGCGGTAATACTCCCGGGGGGGTTCGCGTACGGTGACTATCTCCGTTGCGGTGCAATCGCAAGGTTTTCTCCGGTCATGAAGGAGGTCGCCCGCTTCGCCGCGTCCGGAGGGACGGTGCTCGGGATATGCAACGGGTTCCAGGTCCTGCTGGAAGCCGGGCTCCTGCCGGGAGTCCTTCTGCGCAATTCCTCTCTCCGTTTTGTCTGCAAATATGTCCGGCTGCGCGTCGAGAATGCCGCGACGCGTTTCACAAGCCGTTGCGCCCGGGGGGAGGTCGTCGCCCTTCCCGTCGCGCACGGAGAGGGAAATTACTTCACAGACGCCGGGACCCTGCAGCGGCTTGAGGACGAGGGGCGGATCGTCTTCAGGTATTGCGACCCATCCGGCGCGGCGTCCCCGGAGGCGAATCCCAACGGTTCACTCGCCGGGATCGCAGGGATCATCAACGAGAAGGGGAACGTCCTCGGCATGATGCCCCACCCGGAGCGTGCGGTGGACCCTCTGCTTCACAACACTCACGGGCAAAAACTGTTCGCTTCCATTATCGGGAGCTTCCTCCCAGGTGAACCCGTCCTCGTCCCCGCTCGCGCGGGGCGCGATGCGGTCCCCGGCTGATGTCCCACCGGCTGACATTCGAAGCCACGCGTAGCGCGCTCGAGAGTGGTGCGACCTCCGTTGAGCGGGTCACGGGCGAGTTCCTCGACGTAGTCGCAGCGGGAAAGCGGCTGAACGCCTTCCTGAGCGTATTCCAGGATCAGGCGATGGAACAGGCACGAGCCGTGGACCGCAAGCTTGCGGCCGGGAAGGGGGGAGCGCTCGCAGGCATGGTCGTTGCGGTCAAGGATGTCCTGTGTATGACGGGTCAGAGGACGACCTGTGGTTCGAAGATGCTTGAGAATTTCGTTTCGGTGTACGACGCCACCGCGGTGTCCCGGCTCAGGGCTGCAGACGCTGTCCTGATCGGGAAGACCAACATGGACGAATTCGCCATGGGGTCCTCGACGGAGAATTCGGCGTTCGGCCCTGTGCTGAACCCCGTGGACGAAACGAAGGTCCCCGGCGGGTCGAGCGGCGGGTCCTGCGTGGCGGTTGCCTCAGGTATGGCCCACGCCGCCCTCGGGACCGACACCGGCGGCTCCATCCGCCAGCCTGCGGCCTTCTGCGGCGTCGTGGGATTAAAGCCGACGTACGGCCGCGTCTCCCGGTACGGGCTGGTGGCGCTCTCATCATCGTTCGATCAGATCGGGCCATTCGCCAATTCCGTCCGGGACGCTGCGCGGGTTCTCCAGGTGATTGCAGGGCATGACGACCGGGATTCGACCTCCTCCGCTGTTGCCGTCCCCGCATATGAAGCGGCGTTGACGAAGGACGTCCGGGGAAAGAGGATCGGGCTTCCGGTGGAGGCGTTCGGCGACGGTCTCGCGCCGGATATCCGCCGGGCGATCGACCGGTGTGTGGACTTCCTTCGCGCGGGGGGAGCGGTGATTAGCGACGTGATGCTTCCCCACTCCCCGTACAATATCTCGACCTACTATATCCTGATGACGGCGGAGGCCTCCTCGAACCTCGCCCGGTTCGATGGGGCGCGGTATGGCCACAGGTCGGAGGACGCGCGCGAGCTGGCCTCGATGTACACCCGTTCGCGCAGTGAGGGCTTCGGCCCGGAGACGAAACGGCGGATCATGCTGGGGACGTACGTTCTCTCGGCAGGGTACTACGACGCGTACTACCGGAAAGCCCAGCGCGTCCGCCGCCTTATACAGAACGACTTTTTCGAAGCGTTCAGGAATGTCGATTGCCTCCTGATGCCGACGACGCCGACGACGGCGTTCGGGCGGGGCGAGAAGATCGACGACCCCCTCGCCATGTACCTGTCGGACATCTACACTGTCTCGGCGAACCTTGCGGGGATCCCGGCGATAAGCGTCCCGTGTGGGACGGACGGCCGGGGTCTCCCCATCGGGGTTCAGGTTCTCGGACCGCAGTTCGGTGAGCCCCTGCTCCTGAACGTGGCAGAGTACCTCGAGCAGGCGAACTGATCCCCGTTCATTGTCGATCCATCATACACAACCAGGCACCACCCCCATGAGTATACTTGTCGGCAAATCGACGCGTCTCGTCGTCCAGGGCATCACCGGCGGCGAAGGTACGTTTCATACGAAGCAGATGCTGGAATACGGCACCAATGTCGTGGCCGGCGTGACCCCGGGTAAAGGAGGGACCGCGTACGCCGGGAACGAGAAAGACAAGTTCAAGCGCGAGGTTCCCGTGTTCAACACTGTGGCGGACGCAGTACGGAAAACCAGCGCGAACGCCTCCGTGATATTCGTCCCCGCGCTATTCGCCGCTGACGCGATCCTTGAGGCCGGGAGCGCGGGGATCGGCCTCATCGTCTGCATCACCGAGGGGGTGCCGACGCGCGACATGCTCCGCGTGTACGACTTCGTCCGGGGGAATAACATCCGCCTCATCGGCCCCAACTGCCCCGGGATTATTTCCCCGGGGCTTTGCAAGGTCGGCATTATGCCCGGTTTCATACATAGAAAAGGACGCGTCGGCGTCATCTCCAGGAGCGGAACGCTTACGTACGAAGCGGTGTGGCAGCTGACCGAACGGGGGATCGGACAATCGACGTGCATCGGTATCGGAGGAGACCCGGTCATAGGGACCCGGTTCATCGATGCGATCGAGCTCTTCAATCAGGACCCCGGGACCGACGCGGTGATCATGATCGGCGAGATCGGCGGGACCGCTGAAGAAGAAGCGGCGGCGTTCATAAAGAAGAACGTCCGGAAACCGATCGTCGGATTCATTGCGGGACGGACTGCCCCTCCGGGGCGGCGCATGGGGCACGCGGGTGCCATTATTGCCGGCGGCAAAGGGACTGCAAAGGAAAAAATGGTGGCGATGCGTGCCGCCGGCATCCATGTTGTCGAAAGCCCTGCGATGATCGGTGAGACGATGGAGAAAGTTCTCCGGAGGAGGGGGCTCATTCGCAGCCTTCCGGTGAAGAAAAAGACGGCCCCGGCGAGGAAAAAGGCCGCTCCGGTCCGGCGGAAGGGCGCACGGTCGAAGAAGAAACGCTGAGAGGGTCTCTCACCGCTGCATGAAACGAACACACACGGAGGAAAAGTGGTCGAACGTACGCTTGCTATCCTCAAACCGGATTGTGTCAGGAGGAACCTCGCCGGACAGGTCCTGGCACGGATCGAAAAGGCGGGCTTCCGCATACTCGGGATGAAGATGGTGAAACTCACGGCGGAGACGGGGGGCGGGTTCTACGCCGTACACAAGGGGCGCCCCTTTTTCAATGACCTGGTGGCGTTTATGATCTCGGGGAAATGCGTCCCCCTCGTGCTGGAGAAGGAGAATGCCGTGGCCGACTTCCGGACGCTCATCGGTGCGACTGACCCGAAGGACGCCGCACCCGGCACTATCCGCCGTGACTTTGCCACCAGCAAGGGTGAGAACATCGTGCACGGTTCGGATTCGCCGGAGAACGGGAAGCTCGAAATCGCCTTTTTCTTTTCTGAGAAAGAACTGATTCAGAACGCCTGACATGCCCCTCAGGAGTTGGAAAAAGCTCTCCGGGTCGATCATCGCTCGGAACGGGTGGTGGACCTACCGGAAGGACGAGTACGAGCTGCCGTCCGGGAAAAAAGGGGAGTACCACTACGTCCACACCAACGGTGCCTCCATGATCGTCCCGGTAACCGTCGACGGGAAAGTCCTTCTCGTCAACCAGTACCGTTATCTGTGCGGGCGCGCGAGCATCGAGTTCCCGTGCGGAGGCGTCAAGGACGGCTCGTCGTATGACGAGACTGCCAGGCACGAGCTGCGGGAGGAGACGGGCTACATGTCCGGCCGCCTCTCTCAGGCAGGCGAATTCAATCCCTACAACGGCGTTACCGATGAGATCTGCAGGGTCTACCTTGCACGGGAGCTCGTCCATATCGGCGGCACTCCGGATGAGACCGAGGAGTTTGAACTGCTCACCATGAGCCCCGGTGAACTGGAGTCACGAATTGCATCCGGAGAGATCTGGGACGGGATGTCAATCGCTGCCTGGGGTATCGTCAGGCACGCATTCGCCCCGGGTGGTTGACCGTGAACCGGATCCTTCCATTCCTCCTTCTCCTCATTCTGCAATCCTCCGCTTCCCTCAGTGCTCCCTCCCCCAGGGTGAAAACAGGTGCCGACGTGCTTCTTGAAAAGAGGCTCGATATCCTCCGGGGAAAGCGCGTCGGCCTCATCACCAATCAGAGCGGTCGCGTCTCCTCGGGTGAATACCTTCTCGATGCGCTCATCGCCCGCCACGTTGAGGTGACGGCGCTCTTCGGCCCGGAACACGGCATCCGGGGGACCGAGCCGGCGGGGGAGGCCGTTTCGGACAGCGTTGACGGGAAAACACATATCCCCGTGTTCTCACTGTACGGCCGGATACGGAAGCCGACCCCCTCGATGATTATGAACGTGGACCTGCTCCTTTTCGACATACAGGACGTGGGGGCACGGTTCTACACGTATCTGAGCACGCTCGGCCTCTGCATGGAAGCCGCTGCGGAAAAGGGTATACCGTTCGTTGTCCTGGACCGCCCCAACCCCCTCGGGGGGATACTCACCGACGGTCCCGTTCTCCCCGACTCACTCCGTTCATTCGTCGGCATGTTTCCCATCCCTGTGATTTACGGGCTGACTATCGGTGAGCTTGCTGCGATGGCGAACGGGGAGGGGTGGCTTGCGGGAGGTGTGCGGGCAGACCTCACCGTCGTCCCGATGGAAGGGTGGACGCGGACGATGCTCTGGCGCGACACCGGTCTCCCCTGGATCCCGCCGTCCCCGAACATCAGGCGTCCGGAGACCGCTCTGGTCTACCCGGCAACGTGCTACATGGAGGCGACAAACATCTCCGAGGGGCGGGGCACGGATAACCCTTTTCATGTCATCGGTGCTCCGTTTGTCGACGGCCGGGAACTCGCGGATGTTCTCTTATCTGAGGGAATGGATGGTGTCCGGGTTCGGGATGTCAGGTTCACACCCTCTTCTTCGAAGTTCAGGGGGGTCGACTGTTCCGGAGTGAACATGGAATTCACGATGAGCGATTCTCTCCGGCCTGTCCGGATCGGGGTGGATATTCTCTGCATTCTCAAGAAGAGCTGCCCGGATTCTCTCGTTATCAACAGGCGCGGGCTCGCCCGCCTGCTCGGTGACCCGGAAGCCTTCGACCTCATTTCGGGGGGAAAAAGTCCTGCCTTCATCGCCGAACGCTGGGAAGCCGCCCGTTCTGCATACCGAGAAAGGGAGTCGGGGTATTTCATCTATTCCCATTGGTAGCTTTTTCATGCTTCCAAGGGGTTTTGATGCCAGATTCCTTGACTTTCCCCCCCTAATTTGTTAGATTTTAACGATTTTTAAGTTGCCTTCCCCTTTTCTGAGGTGGATATGACCGATGACGTCTCCGGCTCGGTAGCGGCAAGGTTGCGGCAACTGGTTTTTTCTGTTAACGGCGTCATAGCTCTGATCGGGATAGTCGCCCTCGTCATCGGCATTTTCGCCGGTTCTATGGTAGGGCGGATCGCAGGGAGCCTCATTGCTGCCTCCGCCGGAGTCTACCTGTTTGCGTGGTGGCGCACTGAGGGGAAAGAGGACGAGGATGTACCGGCGGAGGGGGAGAGAGTCGATTCACCGGTACAGGAGGGGAACATGAAGAAGCTCCTCTTTGATGACTACCAGTCCTCCGGAGGGAAATACGTTGTCCGGGAAGTGAACGAAGGGGAGTCCGCCGTGGTTCCTTCATCAAAGACGACCCAACCGGTGCCTCAGGCGGTGAAAGCGGAATCGCTTCGCGAGATGGAGATCCCGGATTTCTTCGATCTCGATTCCGATGTGCCGTACACCGAGACGGAGCCGAAAAGCGAGTTTCATTCTTTGCTCAACAAGGTTCTCCTCGTGCTGAAGGAGGTGCTGTTTGCGCATTCCGTGGCGTTCTTCTGGGCGAACCGTGAGAAGTCCCAGATGGTGCTCGAGTCGATGGCCACCGACAGCAGGCAGTTTATGAGTGCGAAACGGTTCGCGATGGGGGATGATATCGTGAGCCAGGTGGCAGCCACCGGGAAGCCCCAGCTCCTCGGGCGCGTGAACCCCGCGACCGAGAAGGAGTTGCTCCCTTTTTACGAGTCTCCCGCATATGTCAAATCGGTGTTGACCGTCCCGGTCTTTTTCATGGACCGTGCGCAGGGGATACTCCCGGTCGGCACGATCGTTGCGGACAGCAAGGCGGAAGATGCATTCGGGCAGGAGACGCTGGAACTGCTCGGGAGGTTTACGAAGCTCGTCTCAGCTCTGATCAAGAGCTACACTGACAAATACGACCTGCTCCTTGACTCGGAACTTCTTTCCTCCATACGCCGTATGCAGGATCGTATCCGTTCGGAGCCGGGTGAACAGACTATTCTGACGGCGCTGGCGGAAGAAGCGCGCCGGCTGGCGAACTGGGATTTCCTGACCGTCGCAATGTACGCCGATGATCGGCACGGCTGGAGCCTTCAGAAGGTGGTCAACCGGATGGGGGAGCCGTATGCCGTCCCCGACCAGCTCATCGACGACGAAGGGAGCATCGTCGGCTGCGTGATCGCGACAAACCGGGTCGTGACGATCGCCGACATGGCCGTGGAGCCCCGGTTCCGGTTCCACGCATCGGAGGATATCGGGAAGCAAGGATCCTTTGTCTGCATTCCGATCAGCTCGATGAACAGGTGCTACGGTGCGATGACGCTGGAGAGCAAGTCCGCCGGACATTTCTCGGGTAACGAAGTCGAGACGATGTACCGGCTCGTCGAGAACGCGGCCGGCTCGCTCGAAGTCCTGTACATGAATAACCTGGCGAAGGAGTTCGTCCATGTCGACCAGCTCACGGGGTCGCTGACGAGGAAGTTCTTTCTGCGGAAAATCGAAGAAGAGGTCCGCAGGGCAGCCGATTTTGCAACGGAGCTCGCGTCCGTATCGATTGCCGTCGACGGGATGGGCGAGCACCTCGTCCGGTATGGCCGGGAGGGATGTGACGCCATACTCAACGAAGCGGTAAAAATCCTCCGCGCGAACATACGCCCGTATGACGCCGTCGGACGTCTGGAAGATGACCGCCTTGGTGTGCTGCTTGTCAGCACGGCTGCCAGCGACGCATACCTCTGGGCGGAGAAGATGCGCAAGGCGGTCTCGAGTCATGTCATGATCGTCGGGAAGCGGAGTTTTTCCGTGACTCTCAGTGCGGGAGTGTGCGGACTGAGCGAAGGAATGGGGACGGACGACCTCGTCGCCGGGACGTCTCAGGTCCTCGGCAAAGCGTTGGAACACGGGGGAAACCTCGTACGAGTGTATTAACAGCATATCGAAAGGCTAAGAAATGGCAAAACAGCAATCGTTCGCGGACAAGGCCACGAAGGCCGCTCAGATAAAAGGCTCGAAGTGCCCGGTCTGCGGCGCAATCTTTCAGCCTATCCTGATGGTCTCATCGGAGCGCTCCAAAGCCGGCTCGAGTTGGAAGTTCAACGAACACAGGGTCCAGGTCTGTAAGTGCAACGAAAAACAGGTTTACGCTTGAGGGGTTCCTCTCAAGAAGAAGCGATCGGGGATCTCTTCCCGCCCGGGCGGGGGGAGATCCCCACGTTTTCACGTCTTGTACCCGATTCACCACGAAGAAGATCGTTCTCATAATCCTGGACGGTGTGGGCTGCGGAGAACTCCCTGATGCCTCTCTCTACGGCGATAAGGGGAGCAACACGCTTGCGAACATCGCCCGCGTCACGGGCGGGCTCCGGCTCCCAACGCTGGCCCGCCTCGGACTGGGGAACATCGTGCCCATTCAGGGAGTACGCCCTATGCCCCGTCCGGCGGCCAACTTCGGGCGGATGGCTGAGCGCTCAAAGGGGAAGGACAGCACTACCGGCCACTGGGAGCTTGCCGGTTTGATCGTCGAGGAGGCGTTCCCCACATTCCCTTCCGGGTTCCCCGGCGGGCTGATGGAACGGTTCCTCTCTGCGACCGGCTGCCGGGGGTTTCTTGGAAACAGGACCGCCTCGGGGACCGCCATCATGTGGGAGCTGGGGGATGAACATCTGAAGACCGGCTTCCCGATCGTGTACACTTCGGCCGATTCGGTGTTTCAAATCGCCGCACATGAGGGGGTCATTCCGCTCGCACGGTTGTATGACATTTGTATGAAGACCCGGACAGAGGTATGCACCGGGGAGTTCGCTGTCGGACGCGTGATTGCCCGTCCGTTCGCCGGCCGGAGCGGAGAGTTTACGCGCACGACGAACAGGAGGGATTTTTCTCTCCCCCCCCGCGGGGAGACGCTGCTCGACGTTCTTCACGGGGCCGGTGTGCGGACCGTTTCGATAGGGAAAGTGGATGATCTCTTCGATGGGCGCGGTCTTGCGGAGATGCATCACTCGAAGACGAACGAAGAAGGGATTGCCGAGATCATCCGGGCCGCCTCCGGCACCCAACGGGGATTGTTCTTCGCAAACCTCGGAGATTTCGATACGCTGTTCGGGCACCGGAACGACCCCCGGGGTTTCGCCGGTGCGCTCGAGCGGTTCGATGCGGGTCTCCCCGGAATACTCGCGACGATTGAAGAAGGCGACCTCCTGATCATTACCGCCGATCACGGGAATGATCCCGTGAGCCCGAGCACCGACCATTCGCGCGAGTATGTGCCGCTCCTCTGCTATGCTCCAGGTGGCGCTGAAAGCGCCACCGGTGGCGCCAACCTCGGGACGCGGGAGACTTTTGCGGATGTGGGAAAGACGGTTGCCGAGTATTTCGGCGTTCCCGACACGCTGGCCGGGACCAGCTTCCTATCGGCCGTGCGCGCGGGATGAAGACCGTAGCGGAAGGTCTCGATTTTGAATCGGTGATCGACGGTGACGGGCAGGCCAACGTGATCTCCTTCCTGCTTGCGGAGGGAGTCCTGGCAACCGGGCGGCGGTAGGATTTTGCGGGTATAGGAGGGCTGACGCTTGTTTCTCCGCGGATGATCTCCCCGGGGAGAAGTGCCTCGGACATACTCAACGGACTCGGACGGTGATCTCATGGTACTCGGAAAAGTCGTAGGCACAGTGTGGGCGACGCGGAAAGATGAAGAGCTTGTCGGGATGAAGCTTCAGATTGTGAGGCACCTCGACCTTCAGTACCGTCTCAAGGAGACGTTCGTCGTTGCAGTGGACACGGTGCAGGCGGGGGTGGGGGACGTTGTCCTGGTGTGCAGCGGAAGCTCAGCCCGGCAGACCGCGCAGACGAAAAACAAACCCGTTGATGCCGTCATCATGGCGGTCGTGGACAAACTGGACGTGACAGACTGACTGTGTTCCTCGCGCGAGTGATAGGGACGGTCTGGGGAACCAGGAAAGACGAACACCTTAAAGGATTCAAGCTGCAGTTTATCCAGCCCATAGACCGGCGGCGGAACGATGTCGGGGATCCCGTTGTTGCCGTTGATACTGTCGGAGCAGGGCCGGGAGAAACCGTCATGTACATCACCGCCCGCGAGGCGGTGATTCCTCTCCCCGTCGATGAGGCTCCGGTTGACGCCAGTATCGTGGGAATCGTAGATCGGATCGATATCAGTGAATAGCGGAAGGTGAGTGAATGGTGAAGATTACCAAGCAGTATACAAATCGGGAGAGCCAGTCTCTCGACAAGTATCTGCAGGAAATCGGCAAGGT
>Ga0182017_10004414_pt1 | contig 10458 bp, 11 predicted proteins | sample 712E3DmetaG_FD_120492 | JGI IMG/M metagenome (GOLD analysis project Ga0182017, IMG submission 120492) | Permafrost microbial communities from Stordalen Mire, Sweden - 712E3D metaG | ecosystem: Environmental > Terrestrial > Soil > Wetlands > Permafrost | place: Sweden: Stordalen | collected... | reverse complement strand
GCTTCATCCGCCGACGGGATGCCGGTTCCACCCGCGCTGCCCGGTGGCGATCGACCAATGCTCGGTGGACGAACCGGTTTTCAGCGAGATCAAGCCGAACCACTGGGTCGCCTGTTGGGTGGCGGATTGATCTGCTAAATAACGGTCGTCTGCCAATGCAGAACATCCCAAAATTCTAGCAATTACAATTTAGAGTCATATGACGACTCAAAAGCCGGATAAAATGATTAAGCAATGATTAGCTGGAGAATTATTCAGAATAACCTTGCTATCGAAATGATTTGATTTTGGACAGGGGTTGTCTCCCCTTCATCCTTGCGTTGATATTCCTTCTGCCGGCAGGTAGATGTTAGCTGCATGAGGAGAGGTGTTCAAGTAAGGGCTATTTTAAACAAGATTTAGATTATTGTTGTATATTAAAATACCAATCCAATGAGTGTCTTGTATGCAATTCGACACCCAGAGGCCTCTATTAAAATCAGTATTTTTCCATCGTCAAGCGCCTGCCATCTATAGGAAATATTGCCAAATTCAGCCTACATATTTCATATTTGGGGGAAGTAAGATAGGGGATATTAATCTGGACTTAAAATCCTTCCCTTTAATCAGTCAACGATAAAGAGCTTGACCCCGGTCGTGGTGTAGGAACGATGCGGCTCGGCGTTGTCAGCCACCTGGTAGCTGGTCCCCGGAGTGAGGACGAACTTCCGCCCATCGGCAAGCTCGGTATGCAGCTCCCCTTCCAGGCAGAACAGGATGTGACCCTTTTTGCACCAGTGGTCGGCCAGGTAGCCGGGGCTGTATTCGACCATTCGGACCCGAATGTTGTCGAACTGCTGCGTATGCCAGTAGGCCATGCCGGTTTCGCCCTTGTGTTCGGTGGGGACGATCTGCGACCAGTTGGTGATGCCAAAGGGGATATTTTTCATGTCCATATTCATTTCCTTTATTGTGACAGAACGAAGAGTTGGTTCGGGTGGAGTACAACCCCGGGGTTCCATTCTGGTACCGTCGGAGCCAGCCAGGCTTCCCGTTGATTATCGCGCCACTCCTTAAAATGCGATACCGCCTGAACAGCCCGGGAAATACCTGCCGCGTGACATGCGAATGGATTTCCCGAAGCGGGAATTCCGCCGGGATCCTATCGCAGGTGATAAAATTCCCTGCAATGTCCTCCTCAAAAAAGATCCTCCCCTACCTGGCCGTGGGCCTTACCATCGTGTGCCTCAGCTGCGCAGCCTTTTTCGTGCGCTGGGCGAACGTCCCGCCCCCGGTGATGGGGTTCTACCGCATCGGCATCGCCACACTGATCCTGACCCCCTTCTTCCTCCGGCATGTCAACCGGCTGCGCGGCACCCCGTCCGCCCTGGTGCTCAGCTGGGGGATGCTGTTCTTCCCGGTCCTGGCCGGGCTGGCCTCCGCCATGGACCAGTTCATCTGGAATTTCTCACTCAGGTACACCTCCGCCGCCAATGCCACCCTGCTGGGCAATACCTCGCCGCTGTGGGTCGCACTGGCCGCCTGGCTGATCTTCCGTGAGCGGACCCGGGGCCTCTTCTGGCTGGGCCTTGGCCTGACGCTGAGCGGTGCAGCCGCCGTCCTGAGCAGCGATTTTCTGCGCCACCCCACCCTGGGCTGGGGGGATCTGCTTTCCATTTGCTCGGCTTCCTTTTACGCCGCCTTTTACCTGTTCTCGCAGCGCAGCCGCCAGCGCCTGGATACGCTCTCACATGTCTGGCTGGTCAGCCTGACCAGCACCCTGCTGATGCTGGTCCTGTGCCTGATCATGGGTGCACCGCTGGGCGGCTACCCCCTGCACACCTACCTGGTCCTGCTGGGAGCAGCCCTGGTACCGCAGCTGACCGGCTACCTGGCTCTGGGCTACGCGCTGGGACATCTGCCCGCCTCGGTGGTCTCCCCGACGATGCTGGGTCAGCCGGTGATGACCGCCCTGCTGGCCATCCCGATCCTGGGGGAATCCCTCCATCCGGTCCAGTGGATCGGGGGACTGGTCGTCCTGACCGGGATCTATCTGGTCAACCGCAGCAGGGATACCAAAACACCAGCGGCGCCAGGAACCGTCCCTGCCAACCAGGAATCCGGGCTGCAGGAAATGCTGGATTGAATCACCCCCGCCCCCGGCTTGTTTTTTTGTTTTCCGATACCGGCGGAGGACACCGCAGCGCCGCCGAGGCGATCATCGGTGCCCTGAAGCATGGATATCCCGACCAGTTCAGCTGTGCCATGGTCGATATTTTCCGCGACTTTGCCCCTCCGCTGCTGGACCGGATCCCGGATATTTACCCGCTCCTATCACGCCGGCCCAAATTACTGGGAAAGATATTCGAACTCAGCAATGATCCCCGGAGGATCCACAGGATACTCACGATCATCTGGCCCTACATCCGTTCAAGCCTGGATCGGCTGATCCTTGCAAACCCGGCCGACCTGTTCGTTTCCGTCCACCCGCTGATCAATGTTCCCCTGGGGTATGCCCTGGAAAAAGCCGGGTCAAATACTCCCTGGATCACGGTGGTGACCGATCTGGTGAGCACCCATACCACCTGGTTCAGCCCCCTGGCAAGCCTGATCATCGTCCCCACGGAGGAAGCGTATCAGGTGGGGCTGCAGCGGGGCATATCGCCCGGCCGTCTGAAGGTCGTTGGTCTGCCGGTGGCAGAGCAGTTCAGCCAGAGGGAGAGCGATCCGCGTGAAATTCGAGCCCGCCTGGGCTGGCCACTGGATGGTCCGCTGGTGCTTTTAATGGGCGGAGCTGAAGGGGTGGAGCAGGTAGAGACCATCGCAGTCGCGGTCGACGATGCTCGCCTGCCCGTGACGCTGGTCATCATCACGGGTCGAAATAAAGCCCTGAAGCAGTTGCTGGAAGCCAGGTCCTGGAAGATCCCGATCAGGGTGTATGGATTCGTGCAGGAGATGCCGGATTTCATGCATGCCGCGGACATCCTACTCTCCAAGGCCGGGCCGGGCACCATCAGTGAGGCCATCGCCTCGGGCCTGCCGGTCATCCTATACGGCCGGCTGGATGGGCCTGAAGATGGCAACGTTCGCTACCTGCTCGATCACCAGGCGGGGATATGGGCCCCGCGTGCAGATCTGGTGGTGGCGGGCGTGGTCCGCTGGCTGGATCATCCGGAGGAGCGTGCCCGGGCTGCCACGGCCTGCCTGGCGCTGGCCCGTCCTCAGGCGGCGCGCCAGATAGCAGGCCTGATCCTGGCACAGGTTAATGACCATGTATAATAGCCTCTGCACTGAAGAAATATCCCAACCTGATCGAGGTGACAACAAACCATGAAACCGATCCGAGTCATCCTGAACCCCGCGGCCGGACACGGCAGCGGCGCCAAGCTTTTCCCCTCCATTGAAGCCGCCCTGACCAGGCATGCCCTGGAGTATGACCTGGTCCGTACCGAATACCCGGGGCATGCCATCGAGCTGACCGCCCAGGCGATCCAGGACGGCGTGGAGCTGATCGTGGCGGCGGGCGGAGATGGGACCCTGAACGAAGTGGTGAATGGGTTGATGCAGTCCAAGCTGGCCGGCGGACGGCAGCCGACCCTGGGGGTCCTGTGCGCCGGCAGGGGCAATGATTTTGCCGGGTCCGTTGGCATTCCCGCGGACATCGACCAGGCCTGCGGGCTACTGAAGCTCGGCCGGAGCCGGCTGCTGGATATTGGCCGGGTCAGTGGGGGAATTCATCCGGAAGGGCGTTACTTCATTAACTGTGTCGGCGTGGGCTTTGATGCCGTCGCTACCATCGAGGCCGCCAAACTTCCCCGCTGGGGTGGCTTCTTCAGTTTTTTGATCGCCATTTTACAAACGATATTCCTGTACAACCACGCCCCGCTGGCCACGATCGAATACGATGGCCAGAGGATCGAACAGCGCTCCTTGATGATCTCCATGATGAACGGACGCCGGCTGGGTGGCAATTTCTTTATGGCACCCGATTCCAAGCCGGACGATGGCCTGCTGGACCTGTGCATCGCCGAGCAGATGAACTCGATCCAGATCCTGCGTCTGGTGCCCCACTTCATACGCGGAACCCAGGCATCCCAAAAGGCGATCAAGACCGGTCGGGCCGCGCGGATCCAGATCGTTGGCCTGGATGGTCCACTGCCCGCCCAGACGGACGGCGAGATCATCTCCACGGAAGGACGCAGCCTGCTCGTTGAACTGCTGCCCGGACAGCTCAAGGTCATCTGCCCCCTGCCGGGAGAGGAGGGATGAACCTATCCAGGCGCTTCCTGGTTACCCTGTTCCGCGGACTGAGCGATGCGGTTTTCCGGGTGCATGCCGAGGCACTGGCCGGCGTACCCGCCCGGGGGCCGCTGATCCTCGTGATGAACCACATCAATATCCTGGAGATCCCCCTGATCTATTCCCGCCTTCAGCCCCGCCCGGTGCACGGCCTGGTGCTGGCTGACCACTGGAAGAATCCCCTGATCGCCTGGGGCCTGAACGCCTGCGGATCGATCCCCATTCAGCGGGGGGAGGGGAACCCGGCTTCGATCAATAAGGCCCTGGAGGTTCTCAGCGCGGGTGAGATCATTTTGATCATGCCGGAAGGGACCCGCAGCGGCGACGGCCAGCTGCAGCATGCACGACCCGGGGTGGTGCTGCTGGCCCTGAAGAGCAAGGCCCCTATCCTGCCCATCGTCACCCACGGGGGGGAGAAATACAAGGACAATCTGAAGAAACTGCGCCGGACCGAGTTCTATATCAGCCTGGGCAAACCGTTTACCCTGAAGGCCACGAACGGGACGGTGGACAGCCTGGTCCGCAGGCAGATGCTGGACGAGATGATGTACCAGCTGGCGGCGCTGCTGCCTCCCGAAAACCGTGGGGTGTATGCCAGCCTGTCCGGGTCCACCCAGGATTACCTGGATTTTTGTTGAGCTGTTCAGGAAAAAAGGCACCGATCCGCTGCCGTTTCAACACCCGGCGGCTGTTGACCAACTCTCCGGCATTCCAAACCTGGTTTAATACCTAAAAAACCCTCATGGGGAGGGTTTTTTAGGTTCCGAGAGGAGAAAGGAGAGAAGAGGCGCAGCAACCAATCCGCGCAATGAACAAACAGTCCCTCATACTATAACCGTCTGGGCGGGAAGGGATAATGGCAACAACTACCCATTGATCATCCACTTTTTATGCATTAAAACCAGCCTGAAGCCTGTGGTCGGGATTTGCAGGGTTGAACCGGGGAAAGGCGGGTTAATGGATTAAAATGGTCCAGTATGCCTCGGCATCCGCACCCGGTCCCCTCATCCAGGCCGGATCGATCCTCCATTCGTTTTGGATAATCAAGACAACCCACGAAGGTTCCATATGGCAGAATATGATGTGATCGTGATCGGTTCGGGGGCTGGAGGATTGACCGCTGCAGTTGCACTGGCGCAGGCCGGGAAAAAGGTGCTGGTGCTTGAGCAGCATGACCGGCCGGGAGGCTGGACCCATTCCTTCACCCTGAACGGGTACCGCTTCAGTCCAGGCGTGCACTACATCGGCGACCTGCAGGAGGGGGAAGGGTTGCGCGGCATTTACGACGGGCTTGGCGTGTCAGAGGACCTGATCTTCTGCGAACTCAATCCGGACGGGTACGATCACATCACGATCGGGGAGAAACGGGTGGACTTTCCCAAAGGCAGGGAAAACCTGGTCGATACGCTCAAGAGGCATTTCCCGCATGAATCCAGGGGGATCGACTCCTATTTCGCGGATATGCAGGCCATGGTGGACGGTCTGAGCCGCCTGGGTGACGTGAGTAGTCCGCTGAATATCCTCAAAGCCGCGGCCGGTGCCACCGGTGCCCTTAAATGGATCCGGGCCACGGGCAAGGATCTGCTGGATGCACACCTGAGCGACCCCGTCCTGCGCGGCGTCTTATCCGGCCAGGCCGGGGATCACGGTCTGCCGCCTTCGCAGGCTTCGGCCTTCATGCAGGCCGGGATCACCTCTCACTACCTCAACGGCGGATATTATCCGCTAGGCGGTGCGTTCACCCTGCCGCGTGCCTTCATCCGGGCGCTGAAACGGGCGGGGGGTGAGATCCGGCTCAAGTCCCGGGTGAAGCGGATCCTGCTCGAGAGAAAGAAAGTACTGGGGGTGGAGCTGGAGTCGGGGGAAGAGGTCCGCGCCGTTGTGGTCATCTCCAACGCCGACCCTGAAGTGACATTTGGGCACTTGATCGGCCGCGATCTTCTTTCAGCCCGTCTGCGGCGGAAGCTGAACTCGGTCAAGTATTCGACCTCCTGCCTGAGCCTTTTCTTTGCCACCGACATGGACCTGCGCGCCGGGGGGCTCGACTCGGGCAATTACTGGTTCTACGAGCACTCCGATGTGGATCGGATCTACACCGATGGACTGAGCGACGCCCTGCTGCACGACAAGACCCCCAGCGGAATGTTCCTGACCGTTACGACCCTGAAGGATCCCTCAAAAATGCACTCGGGACATCACACCTGCGAGTCCTTCGCCTTCGTGGGCTACGAAGGGTTTGAGAAGTGGGCCCACACGACCTATGGGGCCCGCCCGGCGGACTACGAGGCGATGAAGGAAGACCTGGCCTGGCGCATGGTGCGCGGGCTGGAAAAGCATATCCCCGGGCTGAGCCAACACATCGTATTCTATAGCCTGGGCACCCCCCTGACCAACGAGCATTATCTCAACGCCACCCGCGGCAACCTGTACGGCACCGACAAACGCCCGGACCAGCTGGGGCCGTGGGGGTTTTCCCCCCGCACCGAATTCGAGGGCCTGTTCTTATGCGGCGCCAGCATCCTGAGCCAGGGCGTGGCCGGGGTGACCCAGTCCGGGATCAATGCCGCCAGGGCCATCCTTCAGTGCAAACAGGCCGACCTGCTGACCCAGCGGGGACCAGGTCCCCTGTTTTTACCGGCGGAAGATATCACTGCCTGGCCGGACCACCTAAAGCGAAATATCGGGCGCACCCAGCCGGCCAGGGAAGAAGAGGAACGGGAAGTATAAAAAGAGAACCAGACATGTCACCAACCATTTACTTCCCGTAGTACAATCCTTTCGGCCGGTCAGGCCATCCCAAAAATTGGGTAGATCGACCAGTGGCTCTACGTGAATGATGGCAACGGGCATACCGATCATGTGACTGTCTGATACGTGGAATCCGGAACAACCCCCTCGCTCTCACCGCCGCCTCAGTCGCCTCCCGCATCCAGCGCCGCTGGCTGAACGTCCAGGAACCGGGCGGAACGATCGGGTACGTAGCCGCCAAGTATATGACCGGATAAGGAGCGCCTGTGGAAACTATCACCCGTCAAAGTGTGCTCGACCTGTTGGCCGGGGATTGGGCAGATTACGTCCCCCGCATCCAGGCTCTTCCGCCCGCCACCCAGGCCGTCTTCCTGAAGCAGCAGGGTTATAAGAGGTTGGCAGACCTGCTCGCGCATATCGTCGCTTGGTGGGAAGTCGGTCTGCAAGCCATCCCGCGCTACCAGAGTGACCCGACTGCCCGGCTGGCGGAGATTGATGTCGACAGCTTCAACGCCCGGGCCGTGGAGCAGGTCCGTGCGGTCACTGAGGCCGAGGAAATCAAGGTATTCGAAGCCGCCCGGCTTAAATTCATTGATGCGGTAAAGCAACTGTCCGATGACGATTTCAAGGACGAACGCATTCTGACCCAGATTAAATGGGAACTGGTCAACCACTTGGAGGACCATAGGATTAAATAAGATGCCTAGGATGTTCGAAGTAACCGAAGCCTGAAAGGCTGCTTTTCCGGACGCACATGCTGGCGTGATGGTCATACAGGATGTGCACAACCCTGCCAGCCATGCCGATGAGGTTTTTTTAACGTTCACTCATCAATGGATATTTGAGAAGAGATATCCCGGAAGGCTGAATCGGTCCTTACAGAAACGGGATAAAAGTTTAGATTCCTAGACATGAATCAGGATGCTGCGCGATAATAAGTTCAATGTTGGAATTAATAACAGCACACATAGGGGCGCAGAATGAAGGAGCCAAATCATATCCCATCCCCCTCTACCCGAAACCAACCTGTCGAACGCTCTCGCTTGTCCCTCTTTCTTGCATTAATTGCGCCCCTCCTGGCTATCCTGGCATGCAACATGGAGCCTGCCCAGGCACCAGCAAATACCCCCAGAATGGCCAATACAAACACTTCAGCTTTCACCGGGGAAATCGCCAGCCCGAGTGTTCCGGTAACCTTTACTCCCTTCAGTGAAAAAGATTGTACTTCCCATGGGTTGCCAGCCCCCTCCGCGACCAATGTTCAGGATGCCAGTCTATCCTGCACCTATTCTACCGCAACGAGTTTGAATAGATCCATCACGATCACGATAACCTATTATGCTCAGCTGCAGGATACAAAAAGTGCATTTGCTACACAGTATAGCAATTTATTCTCCAACTACAATAATTACGAATTGCTCAATAACCAGGATAATCTTCTTCAAATGTTCGCTTCCGTGCCAGATTTAAAATATTCGAACCCGACCAACGATTTTGTCTCTGTTGAGATTTACCATGACCATTTTCTCATCCAGACCAAAGGCGAGCTCGTCAACACGATTATGGATGATGCACAAACTACGTTTCTGGATTTTATCAGTGATGGCGAGCTGATCGCCGATGATCACTCCTAACCTCATTCGGGATCATCTTTTCGCGACCAAAGACACGATTCACATCCAGGCGAGCTTGTTCCATCGATGCAAAGGCAGAAGAAGAAAAAAAACCAAATGCCAGAGGGATAAATTAGTACCAGCGGCAACCCTCTCCAAGGGTGACCAGCCGCTCATGCGTATACCAAGGGCACGCATTAAAATGGTTCCGAGCTTGGTATCCCCCTTTCTTTTCGCATGATCGGAGGAACGAGTAGTGTTCGAACCCCGGTAGGATCACCCCCGATGGATGTTATCTTCCAGAGAAACCATTCCAGGAAGAGTAAGGACAAACCCATCAGCTCAGGTCGATATCCTTCACCCAGTCCCGTTCCGTCCTGTACCACTCCACCAGCTTGACCAGCCCCTCCTGCAGGTCCACCTGCGGCTGCCAGTCCAACAGGGTTTGAGCCTTACGCACATCCGCCTGGTTGGTCAGCATATCGGCAAGATTGGGGGGCAGGTGCTCGATGATGGCCTGCCTGCCAATGATCCCCGCCAGCCTCCGGATCAGTACGTTCATGCTGACGACTTCATGGCCGCCCAGGTTGATGATCTCGTAGCCCAGCGGCCGCAGGGCGGCAATGGTGCCGCGGGCGATATCGTCCACGTAGGTGAAGCCGCGCGACTGCTCCCCGTCCCCGTACAGCTGCAGCGTCTGGCCCTCACTGATCCACCTGGTGAAGCGGAACATGCTCATGTCCGGGCGCCCGGCCGGACCGTATACGGTGAAATAGCGCACGACTGTCACGTCAAGCCCGTACAGGGAGTGGTAGCTGTGAGCCAGCGCTTCAGCCCCTTTCTTGCTGGCCGCATAGGGCTGCAGGGGGTGGTCGCTGTCGGCTGTTTCGGGCGTGGGAATGGGGGCATTGGCTCCGTAGATGCTGGATGTGGAGGCCAGCACGAATTTGCGGATGCCCCTCACCCGGCACAGGTCGAGCAGGTTCAGGGTCCCGATGATGTTCGTCTGCACGAATGCCCAGGGGTCTTCGACGCTCGCCCGCACCCCTGCACGGGCCGCCAGGTTGATCACCCCGTCGAATGCCGGCAGGCCTGCCAGGGCGGTACGGTCGGAGATATCCAGTTTATGGAAGTCGAAGGCGGGCAGGGCCCGCAGCCGACGCAGGCGGTGCTCCTTCATGCAGACATCGTAGGCGTCGTTCAGGTTGTCCACGCCGGTGATGGTGTGACCCTGCTCGATCAGCATTTCCGCGGTGCGTGCCCCGATGAACCCGGCTGCGCCGGTGACCAGATAGTGTGCCATGCGCCAATTCTACCTCATCGCCGTCCATCCTGTCGCCTTTGAAAAAGTTCCCGCAAGGATCAGCTGGCTTTTTGAGAAATCCACGGATTCTGATATACTACTAGGACCCATGCTACCCATCGACGCTTCCCGCAGGATCCTGCTCCTGACCCTGGTCTTGATAATCTCACTGGCCGGGACCTGGCTGGCCATTTCTCCCGCTCACGCAGCCATTCTTTCGGCTGCCCTCCCCACTCTGAACCCCGGCCATACGCCTTCCGCCACGGACGACAGCGCGATCCTTGCACCGGAAGCCACGCCAGTTCCCAGCCCGGGACCCTCCGCGACAGCCGTGCTCGCGCCTGCTCCAACTCCAACGCCCGGCGTAACGACGACCGATATGACCGGGATCATTGGCCTGGCCATGCTGGTGGTGATCGTGACCCTGATCGGGATGGTCTGGGGGGGCACCCCTTCCCGCAGGAAAGGATCGACCAAAAAGTGAACCCTTTCGAACCAAAAAGCAGACCCGGGTCT
>Ga0182017_10004412_pt1 | contig 10460 bp, 5 predicted proteins | sample 712E3DmetaG_FD_120492 | JGI IMG/M metagenome (GOLD analysis project Ga0182017, IMG submission 120492) | Permafrost microbial communities from Stordalen Mire, Sweden - 712E3D metaG | ecosystem: Environmental > Terrestrial > Soil > Wetlands > Permafrost | place: Sweden: Stordalen | collected... | reverse complement strand
ATATGTCGCTTACGGAAATCGAAGCGGCGATGGAGATCAGGCATCGCAAAAGGCAACAGGCAATCGATAGCGCTTTCAAATGTCAAGGGGCTCTTTAGCATGTTTTATCGTACCGAAGTAGAACTAATTCCTTGAAGTTTTAACTTTTGCCTCACCCCTGCGAAGCGCTTCCCCTCTCCACTTGTGGAGAGGGGACAAAGGGGAGAGGCTGTTCAGAAACTCCGAAGCTTGCTTCGAAGTGGTTCATTTAATTCACCATCGTCAGGCGCGAAGACGCCCTCGTCGCCCCGTTTTCCCACGTGGCGTAAAAAACACCTGGCCCCATGATGAGCCGGTTGACGAAAAGCTTCTCGCCTTTTTTGGCCGCTTGGTAAAAAACCGTCTTTCCCTGCATATTGACAATGCGCAAATATCCGTCTCGTTCGGAAGGACACAGGAAGAAATGCCCCCTCGCGCTGGACGTGATGCCAAGCCGCTGCCCGCTGGCGTTTACCTGCCGGAGCTGGGCCATGACGGGAACGGCCCCGGTATAGTAGCTTTCCGTTACCTGCTGGCTGGAAAGCGTAACGGTGGCTGCGCTAAGGCCGCAACTGCTCGTGGCGGTCACGGTGATGTTTCCAGGCGTCGTGGTTGTCCTTAGCAAAACACCTGCCCGTCCGCCCTCAACGGCCACGGTCACGGGATTGCCGGAAGTTTTGGCGGTGCTGTCGCCGGGATAAAGGGCGGCAACGGCACTGGCCGGCGACGCGGTAAAGGTGATGTTGCAATTCGTTTGCATGCACTTGCCACTTGCATCGCGAAGGGTCGCCACGATCTGGGAGATATCGGAGCCATCGGCTCTAAGTGTGGATAAGTCCGCTTTGAGGTCGATTGTGGTTGGCGTGCCGTTCGCCCAATAGTCTGTCGCCGTGGTGGTCGAAAAGTTACTTTTGAACATATAATAAACGTTTTTTGGTATCCAGAGTCGATCGACGATACCCTCCCGTCCGGTTTGGTTCCTGAATGAGCAGTAATCCATGAAGCACCAGAAATGCGCTCCGGCGCACTTGTCAGATGTACTCCAATCGTTCTTCATTTGATTGACTTCAGCAGCAGCTTCGCTGCCAGCGGCTACATTCAAGTCCATTGGACATCCTCGGATAAACACTCGGAACCAGTTTGTATAGTCTTCGGTATTGACAATAGGAAGATTTGTTGAATACGTGAGATCATAGTTCAAACCCATAATATCCAGACCATACTTTCCAGTTTGCATTCCTGAAAAATTTGCAATTAGAGTGACGCGTCCGGAACCGGCGACTGGATCGAGCGCATGAATAATGTTGCTCTCATTAGTAAAATTGGTCCCCAGCGTGGTCTCGCTCGGTTCGTTAAAAAGACTCCATCCCCAGATACATGGATGATTGTATCCATCAAGCACCATTTCAGAGTCGCAACTGTACATCCGGTTCCAAAAAGTCGTCAGGCCGGTAAATCCCCCGCTGACTCCCCAGTTGGGGACTTCGCATAGCACCAGCATGCCAACGGAATCGCATGCATGATAAAACGCGTCGGCGCGAGGATAGTGCGAGCACCTTATGCTGTTGGCACCCATGTCTTTTATCATAGCGACCTGCTTAACGAAACGGGAATCGGGGACCGCGTTTTCTATCCAGCCCATCCATTGGCCGAGGCATACGCCTTTCAATTCAGTACGAATTCCGTTAATTGACAGTCCGCCGGGAGTGCCCGCGCTCCATGAATAGAAACGCAGCCCGATCTGCTCGATAATGCTGTCTACAACGGTTCCACCAACGCTTACCAAGGTCTGAAGTGAATAGAGGGTCGGGCTTGTGGGCGACCAGAGTGATGGTGAAGAGACCGCTCCCGTGGTTATGTCGAAAGCGGAAGTATTTCCCGCGGCCACCGATTGGTTGAGTGTTCCGGTGGCTACGCTTGCACCGGATGAGCTACGCAGGGTAAGGTCAACAGTGACGCTCTTTGCGGCAGTGCCGTCATTCCTGACGTTGGTTATGGCGTGCACAGTTGGGCTGGCGGTCGATCCGGTAGTGGTAATACGCTGCCCACGAACAGGAACATAAACGCTGTCTTTGAATACAAGGTATACGTCACGGTACATTCCGGAAAAAAGAAGATAGTCAGGTGCCGCGCCGCCATTTGATGTCCATCCGCTTCCTCCTGGAGGAATATTATTATCATTATTGATATTGCAATGGAGGGCAATACATGTCGTGTCCCCGCGCGTGACGTTGCTGGATATGTCGAAGAAAAACCCCGTGTACCCACTATTGTAATGTGTGCCCACCTGCGTTCCATTGACATACACGGTTACTGACTGCATCACCGCTCCGAATTGGATGAAAACTTTCTGCGCACTTGCAGGACATAAGAATTTTTTCCGATACCAATAATCCTTGTTCGGGGTTTGCGGACTTCCATAGAAGTTGAGTTCAGCGTTAACGGTAGGCGCATCATAGGAGGCAGAATGCGGCACGGACACGGTTTGCCAGGCTGCGTCATTGAAAGTCGAAGCTTGCGCGCCGGTCGGATTTCCTTGAATGAACTTCCAATTCAGGTTAAAAAGCGCTTTGGGCTTGAGCACCAATGATTGCGCTGGAAGCGCCAGGAAAATAGAAAGCAAAACGGAGGCTACCAACCATCTGTTTATTCGGGCCGAACCATGCATAATGCACCCCTTCTTATTATTAAAGGTTTTTCCAAGGACTTGTAAAATACCACATAATAATAATTAAAAAAAAGTGATTTGTCAAAAAAAGGTTTAGTTAAATCGTGGAAAGTTTTCAAATACTTCTGTGCAACCCGAAGAGATTCTAGAGATTATGAATAAATTTGTTTAGCAAACCTAAAACGAAATAACGCCTGAAGAATTTTTTGAAGCGCTGGTTTGTTGGCGGATAATAACGAAAAGAACTAGCCGAAAAACCACGATTAACGGTTATCCCGCTAAAAATATCGCTGACCTCGTACCTATCCAATGAAATAAAAATTGCTCCCGCTGATCGGCCCGGCAATATGCGTTGGCCGAACGGATAGATTTACCCGATAAATTATTTTGAGGTTTTATAACTTCCCCCACACACATCTCCTTCAATTGTTCCATTAAGCCAAGCTTGAAGTTGCTTAATTCGATCTTTTGTCAACTCGGTCATTGTTACGCAAGCGCATTCCGGATATGTGCTGCCATATTCGGTGTATTGGTTGCCTTTTTTAGATGTCGGAAAACGAGCTTCTACCTGTGCATCACGAAATTTTATCCATGCCCGTTGAGCTTCTTTAATTCTCAATATAAAAAGCGTATCCTTGCTATAGTCCTTAATTACCTGGTTGTAAACTTGATTCAGCAATGAGTCAGTCTTGGGAAAATTGCATTCTGAACCATTATTGCTTTTTTGTGCATAATTCATGAATACAAGGAACAGGATTACAAGAAATGCCGTTTTTAGCATAGAAATGAATCCTCCGATTTTATTGTTTTTTAAAAAGCGTCCCTTCTTCTTGACGCCTTGTAGTCAGGCCAGGAAGTTCTACCATAGCTTCATCTTTCGAAGCTTTATTCCACAATAATAAACCAGCCGGTACTTTATCATAATGTCCTTGATTTAATTCTCTTACCAAGTGCAATTTTTCTCATTCAGTTTGGACGGCCCAAGATTATATGTCCAATCAATGAGAGCGTCAAATTGATTTTGGTTTAGATCAACTTTAACCGCAGTGTTAAGTTTGGGTTCAAATTCGCGAACTTTAACTATTAATAAATTTTTTGCATCATCCTTCGAAATGCCTTTTAAATATTTTTTACGATCATCATCGGTTACGGCCCCTAAATGAAGAAGTGTTCCGTATCCGATGGTTGCGTTACCTACGGAATCATTATAAGGCATTTCTTTAAAACCTTCATGCTGCATTATAAATTGGATACCATTTTCACTCGCACTAGTTGCTTTCTGTTTTGCTGGCACTACTCCGCGCTTATCCACCACCATCTTCAAATACTCCTGTGTTGCAGGGCAAAGCTCTTCTTTCCGAAATCCGGTCAACTTTTGATCAAATACAGTAAGTTTTCCGTCTACGACAAACGTCGCGTCGGCGGCGGCGCTTTGAAAATCCTTGACGCCGCATAACATATTATCATGAAACCAACCGTCGATTTTGAAATCTAAATAAAGTCCAACCTTTTGCAAATTCTGTTGCGCCTCGACCACGGGCGTACCCTGGTGGTGGTCGTCCGTGCCCTTCTTGCCTTTGCCGTTATCAACGCCGGTATCGTCGCATTCGCCGTGCCTGAGCGTTGGAATAGGCTTGATCCAGTCTTTGCTAAGCCATTTGTCAAGTTCATCCCGGGTCTTTTCGCCGACGATGCCGTCGGGTGACTGCTGGTCAAGGCCTTCGTCCGTATTTTCCGTTTTCCCGACGCTTCGTTTCATGCGAACAAGTTTAATGGCATAATCCTGAAACTCCTTGACAGCCTTGTCCGTCTGATCGCCGAAAAAGCCATCGTCGGAACCTTTAGGCAAAAAACAAATTGTGATTAAATCTTGCTGGAGCTTTTTTACGACATTATTGGGCTTGAAATTGTCGCCGGATTGTTCTTTGTTATACTTTTGTGCGCCATTTTCGTCGTAATCGTCCTTTTGAAGAATTATGGATTTTGTCTCCATGGGCAGGGTCAGGTCTTCGCTGTCGATGATCTTTTCCCCTCGAATATGCTCTGCCTTGAAAAAATAATCGACACTGTCGCCCTCTTTGTATCCAGGCGGCGGATACATGGTCATTTCCGCCTGGGCAATACCGTCCTTTTCGTAACCGTCAACGTAATGGCTTAAATTACTGACTGCGTCATTATAATTTGCATAAAGGCTAAAGGTGACCTTCTGCATTGATTTCGCCGAATCGTCGAGGTATTCGACATTTACCTGGACCGGGCACTTCTTGTTGATCTCCGTACCTTCGTCAGGAGGGACGAACTTTCCTTCGGAAAGTTTTACAAGGGGTTTTGGAGGCACCGGTGGCGCGTCGTCGGCTGCGTCCGCAGGTTGGGTGGAACCTGACTGAGGCGTATCTTGTTTTGGCTTTTGCCAGACGCCCGGGGCATTGATATCGTGCCATTTGTCAGCCATATTTATTCCGTTTTATTGATTTTCAATAGACGTAATGCTTATCTAAATTAATTCCCGGATAGTGCCTTGCAGGCAAGGTCAAAACCCATATTACAGGACTTTTTAATTTCATCCAAAGCAGTACTCATATCACCTTTTGCTTTATAGGCAAGCCCGCGATAATAATATAATTGTCCATATTGCGGATTGAGTTTAATGGCTTGGGTAAAATCTTCAAGAGCATGATCATTGTCTCCTGTGTTGCCATAAGCCATCCCACGATTGCAATAACTTGCAAAGGCGGTCGATGGACTAATTCTGATTGCTTCTGAATAATCTTCTATAGCACGGGCAAAGTCGCCTTTTTTTACTGTAAATAGTGCCACGATTTGCATAAGAAATCGCATTTTTTGGAATAATCCTTATTGCTTCAGTGTAATCAGAAAGCGCACGATCGTCGTCGCCTTTGTAAAAGAATGCAGTGCCACGACTATCATAGGCAAGGGCATACGATGGGTTTAAAGCTAAAGCTTGATTGAAATCTTCGAGTGCTCGGTCATAATTACCTTGTGTATTATATGCGCATCCACGGAAATAATAAGCCGCATCTACAGGGTGTTTGCTTAGGACATTATTCCAGAGGGAAAAACTATCCTTCCAAACCATACATCGGTTATACGTTATACAGCTAAAAATTACAAACGATGCACCGAGGCCAACTACTATTAAATTTTTTATAGTATTGTTTTCGCGAAATCTTTCTTTAAGCAAAAATCCGCATAATGTTGCAAAAATAAAATAAATGCCCAACATTGGAATATACGTATACCGTTCGGCGACAATTGTGTTTCCAACGGGGATTATTTGAAGAACCGGCAAAATAGTAATAAAGAAAAATAACGAACCGAACACAAGCTTTCGGGAATGATTACGAAAGTAATAGATCGCCGATGCAATTCCGATTACAAGAAAAGGAGACGCAATCAGCATGAAATTCATATTTTCGTCAAGTTTTGACGGAAAAGGATAAAACGCGCATAAGTTGACGGGGATTATCGATTTGACAATATAAAAAATTATCCCGTAAAAGGGTGTGCAGATTCTTTGAATCGTGGAAAGCGAGAAATTGTCCATTCCAGTTGACGCGACAACATTTTGTGCAATAAGCGTTATTAACCCAAATATTGCAGCAATTGCAAAAAATGGAAGCGTTCCAAGGAGTGCCTTTTTACCTGGGATTCCTTTTGTTAAATAATAAATGAGGAGCAATATAAGAGGTTGGCTGACTGCCATAGGCTTTGAAAGTAGTGAAAATATCAGCGAAAGGGCGCACAAATAGTAAAATTTTCGATCCCCTTTAGCCAAATACCGAAAATAACAAAGGAGCGAAAGGAAATAGAAAGAAGCCGACAATAGGTCCTTTTGCTCGGCTACCCATGCTACGGATTCAACCCTCATCGGGTGAATTGCAAACAACAAAGCAACGAACAGACTTGTTAAATACTTTCCGGACAAACCGTAAATCAAAGCAAAAACAAGAAGACAATTTATAATATGCAGAAACAAGCTTGTATAATGATAAATAACCGGGTTCAATTGAAAAAATTGATACTCCACCATATACGTGAGCATGGTAATCGGTTGATAATTTGCTACATAAGTAGATGAGAATATTTTTGCTAAATTATGAATCGAAAAACCTTGTATATCGGAATTATGGACGACATATTCCTCATCATCCCAATTTGTAAAACCGTTATTAAATGTGGGGGAAAAAGATATTATTGTTATTACAGCAATAATTCCACAACAGAGGGTTACACGATGCGTATGTGTCAGGACAGATTGATGTTTCATATGGGTTAGACAATTAAAATACATTGCATCAAGGGCGTCGGTTAATGTTCTAGTATCAAATTCCAGTTTCCGGATATTAGGGTTTTGAATATCAAACAAATCTCTTCAATGCTTGAAAAAGCTAAAGCATTTATTGTTGAGATTAGTACGATCGTCAAATAGATAATTACTTCCGGATCGTAGATTGACAGATAGAAACCGTCGCCCCAGGAATTTCCAGAGGTGCTGGTTTATTGGCGGATTGGGTTGGAAAGTGTCACCAATCTGACGGTACAATTCCTTCGTTATTTCATCCGGCAAAATAGTATCAAAAAACGCTATTGAGGATCACCTCTTATACATCGTACACTATAACCATTATAAGGATTATCAGTTGAGTTTACAGCTATACATTGACACATATAATTATCAAAAGATGTTGCATTTGTAGAACTCCACCAATAACCAACATTATTCAAGAAATTGAATCCATTATCGGGAACCACAAACCCGCCAAAAAATGTTGCAAAATCACTTAAGCTATTACCAAAGGTGCCGACGTAATTACTTAAAGCTGTGCACTCGTCTGGAGTCGGTACATGCCATCCTTTTGGGGCCAGGATCTTTGTATCTCCTGCGTAAAAATTGTATAATGCCCCATAATTATTTTTATATTTAATGCTGTCATTATACCAACAATACGCAGGAGTTCCAATAGAACTCCAAGCCGAGCCATTTACATGTGGAATTGCCGTTCCGTTATTAAATTTGGTCGTCATCAGATTTTGCTTCATCCATGTCTGGCCCCCCAAAACAATCGTATCATAGTGATTTCCATCCGCGTCGCGCACGTCCCATTGAGCGAAAAGGGTATCGTTTGCCGAAGGCATTTTAAAGGTTTTTGTATTGGTATCGACTAATCCCGCTTTATCTTTCCATCCTATAAATGTATAACCGTTTTGTACCAGGTTGCTATTGGCTAATACGGTCACCGTAGCACCCGATGTATAGGTATTTGGATCCTGTGGAGCGCTGCCGCTTGATCCGTTGCCGTTATAAGCAACCGTGTAAACCTTTGTCCATTGCGCATAAATAGTAATACTTGCCGTTACGGCCGTGCTTGCGGTAAAAGTTGTGCCGCCAATACCGTTTTGAGCGGTGTTCCAATCTGCAAAGATGTATCCAATTCTGGTGGGCGGTGCCGGCAATGAACCGACATTGCCTTGATAAACAGCCGTTTCGCTTGTCGGATTTGCATCGACATTCCCGCCATTTCTGTCAAATGTGACCGTGTAGATCTTTTTTGACCATTTGGCATTGAGCGTAATTGCCCCTGTAATCGGCGCACTGAAATTAAAAGCCGATGATGAAGAAGTATCTATGTACCAACCAACAAAATCATAACCGGTTTTAGTAGGGGATTGCGTTGGTGTCGTTGCTATACTATTGCAGGTAATTGTTTGCACGGAAGGTACCGGGGTTCCGCCATTGCAATTAAATGTTACGGAGTATGATGTCAAAGCTATCGCCACGCTATTGCTGGTCGGCGGGCTGCTTGCATTATCGCATGTTCCGCCTTCGGCTTTTACCGAGTAAGAAGTTGCGGCGGAGATATTTGAAATTGTAAAGCTATTGCTCGCAATTGTCGGCTGCGCTGTAAGTTTTGTTCCGCCCGCGTAAACTTGCCAATTAGCTCCTGTCCCAAGAGTTCCCGTAATAGTGAATATCACCGATCCCGGTGGACAAACGCTTGTAACATTTGCCGCAAGGGTGGGCGTTGTAGAAAGTGTATTCACCGTAAGCTTCGCTCCCGAACTGGTCACCGGGCTTCCTCCGCCCGTGGAAGTTATAGAGCAGGAATACGTTCCCGCATCGCCCGCTGCCACGGCGCTTATGGATAATGAATTTGTCGTGGTCCCGGTAAAATGCCCTTCCGTCAAATTGCCGGAGGCATTTTTCCATTGATAACTCAGCGTGCCAACCGCGGTACTGGCGGCCACGGAAAAGCTTACGGGGGAACCGATGCATTTTGTTTGGTCTTGGGGTTGGGTTGCTATAATTATGGCGGCATTGGCCCCGATAGTGACCGTAACGACATAGGCCTGCGTGCTGCCGTCCCCTGCAACTACCGTATAGGTTATGGGGCTGGTGAAATTATTTGGTGTCGTTCCGCTCGTTTGAACGACAGCCCCGACCTTGACCGAAGCGCCGGTTGAAACGAATGTTGCGACCAAAGCCGTAACATCCGTTCCAAAAGGCACTGAAACCGTCACGGTTTTCGAAGATTCGGTGATTGTTCCAGTTGCAGCAGGACTGGCAAAGCTGAAACTTGTCAAGGCTTTCGCGGCATTCTGCCCAATAGTGACTGTTGCTACATAGGCCTGCGTGCTGCCATCAGCCGCAATTACCGTATAAGTAACTGGGCTGGTGAAGTTATTTGGCGTTGTTCCGCTTGTTTGCGCAACGGTTCCGACCTTTACCGAAGCGCCGGTGGAAGCAAAGGTCGCAATCAATGCCGTCACATCCGTGCCGAAGGGAACCGTCAATGCCACGGTTTTCTCGGTTTCATTAATCGCTGCCGTTACCGAGGGGCTGCTAAAACTGAAGGTGGTCAAAACCTTTGCGGTGTTTGAGGCAGTTGTCACTGTAACCACGTAGGCTTGCGTGCTGCCATCGGCAGCTACTACCATATACGTTACTGGGCTACTGAAGTTATTAGAGGTCGTACCGCTTGTTTGAGCAATGGAACCGACCTTGACCGAAGCGCCTGAGGAAACCGCAAAAGTCGCAACTAATGCCGTTACATCCGTGCCATAGGGAACTGTCAAGGCCACGGTTTTCGCGGATTCAGAAATTGTCCCGGTTACCGCCGGACTGGAGAAGCTGAAAGCGGTCAGGGCTTTCGCGGCATTCGATGCAACCGTAACCGTAACCACATACGCTTGCGTGCTGCCGTCCGATCCGATCACCGTATACGTTACCGGGCCGGTGAAATTATTTGGGGTCGTCCCGCTCGTTTGCACTGTCGTGCCGACCTTGACGGAAGCGCCGGTAGAAACAAAGGTCGCAACCAATGCCGTCACATCCGTGCCATAGGGGACGGTCAAAGCGACGGTTTTCGCGGATTCATTAATCGCTGCCGTTACCGCAGGGCTTGTAAAGCTGAAAGCGGTCAGGGCTTTTGAGGAAACGCTTTGGGCGTGGATATTTAATGTTATCGTCAAAGTGTCGAACCCGTTTTTGGAATCCGTCACGACGATTTTAGGATAAAAAGTGCCCGTATCGCCCGGACCCGGCAAAAAGGTATACGTTGGGGCTGTTGCGGCACTGGCGATGGAATCGTTGCTTGGTGCGCCATCAAGAAGCGTGAACGTAAGAGGGTCGTTGTCAGAGTCCTTACACATAGTGGAAAGGGTCAAATTGATCGCATTTCCGGGACTGGTTTCTTCATTGAGCGTTTTGTTTTGCCAATGGGGAGCGTGGTTGATCGGCGTGGCGGATACCGTT
>Ga0182017_10004411_pt1 | contig 10461 bp, 9 predicted proteins | sample 712E3DmetaG_FD_120492 | JGI IMG/M metagenome (GOLD analysis project Ga0182017, IMG submission 120492) | Permafrost microbial communities from Stordalen Mire, Sweden - 712E3D metaG | ecosystem: Environmental > Terrestrial > Soil > Wetlands > Permafrost | place: Sweden: Stordalen | collected... | reverse complement strand
CGCTTGTCTTGCTGATCGACGGGGCACAGCGCGCGACCCGTCCGGTCCGGGTTTCATTCCTTACCGGCCTTACTTTTGGTTTCGGCCAATTCCTCGCAGGCCTGCATTGGATCGGCTATGCCTTCATGGTCGATCCAGGCGCGCACGCATGGCAGATTCCGTTCGTTGCGATCTTGTTTCCCGGCGGGCTTGCGCTTTTCATCGCGCTGGCATGCGCCGCGGCCGCCGCTTTCTGGCGTGAGGGCCCGGCGCGAATCTTTATATTCGCCGTCAGTTTGGCGATCGCGGAGTGGCTGCGCGGTCATGTGTTCAGCGGCTTTCCATGGAACGTGGCGGCCTATGGCTGGGGTGCCTCGCTCGGGATCCTGCAAAGCGCGGCGCTGTTTGGCTCCACCACGCTCACGCTGCTGACGATTCTGTTTGGTGCATCCCTGGCGGAACTATTCCGTGAAAGGCCGAAATGGCTTTTTCCTTCCTCCATGGCCGCCCTTTTTGTTCTTCTTTGGATTGGCGGGGAGATCAGGCTTGCTGCGGTGCCGACCGTTCAGGTGCCCGGCGTGAGGCTGCGGCTGGTACAACCCGATATTCCGCAGGCTGAGAAATACCAAGCGGGTTATGTACCTAGAAACTGGGAGCGACTGATTTCGTTGAGCCTAAAGCCGGCCACACCTTCCCCCACGATCATCGTCTGGCCGGAGGCCGCGCCGCCGTTCCTGTTGGCGAACGAACCCGCGGCGCTGGATCAAATCGTCATGCTGACCGCGCGCGGACGCGTGCTGATGACGGGGGCCGTGCGCCGGGACCGCAACGCCGCCGGCGAACCGCGCTATTACAACAGCTTCTATCTTTTCGGCCGAGGCGGCGAGCTGTTGGCCACCTACGACAAATTCCACCTCGTACCGTTCGGCGAGTACGTGCCTTTCGAGCGCACCCTCGACCGCTGGGGCATTGCAAAGCTCACCGGGATCGGCGGAAGTTTTGCCAGCGGGGACGGTCCGCACACCTACAATGTGCCCGGTGCGCCGGGTATAGGCCCTTTGATCTGCTATGAAATTCTCTTCCCGGACGCGGTGGTGGGCACGCGCAGGCCGGGTTGGTTCGTTAACGTAACCGACGATTCATGGTTCGGGCCTTGGGCGGGACCGAAACAGCATCTTCTGGTAGCGCGGGTGCGCGCAATCGAAGAGGGCATTCCGGTGGCACGCGCAGCCAATACGGGAATCTCGGCCATTGTCGACCCGTTAGGGCGAATTACGGCAAAGCTCGGCCTCGATCGGTTTGGGGTCGTGGACGGCAACCTTCCCGCAGCGATTGCGCCGACCCCCTATTCTCGCCTGCGCGAGGTGTGGTTTCTGCTGCTCTTGAGCGCCTGTGCCGGCCTCGCTCGGGTGTTTTCCAGGGGAAAGTGACGCATAGCCCGCCAAGGCGGTGTTTTGTCTTTCCGTTTCCGTGCTGCTGCGGATAAGGTCCACGCCGCCGACAAATACCCATGTTAACAACCGTGCCAAAGAAACAAGCAAACCCCATCGATGCCCAGGTAGGAAGCCGGCTGAGACTTCGGCGGATGACAATCGGCATGAGTCAGGAGCGTCTGGGCGAGCTGCTCGGCCTGACCTTTCAGCAGGTGCAGAAATACGAGAAGGGCGTCAACCGAATAGGCGCCGGTCGCCTTTTCGAAATCGCGCGCATCTTGGGCGTACCAATCTATTTTTTTTACGAGAGCGTCACGGAACAACTAGCCGGCGCTCCCGGCTTTGCCGAGGTGGAATCACCACCTGTCCTCGAATTCGTGTCGAGCGGCGAAGGCCTGCAGCTTTCCCTTGCCTATATGCGCATCAAGGATCCCAAAGTGCGCAAGCGCGTTCTCGATCTGGTCAAGAGCCTGTCCGAGGACGTATCGGCGAAACAAGAATAGAAACTTCACTTCTCCCATAAGACCTTAGAGCCCAAGCCACCGCGCGGCGCGAGGAAGTAGTGCTGTGCCCGCTTCACGTCCGGCGCGCGCCGCGTCCTGTCTCGGATCGGTGCCAAGTTGGATCTGAAAATCCGTTGCCGCAAAATCGCTTCCGTCCGGGGCTATAACTTCGCCGCGAAAGCGAAGACGGCCCGCCTCGATGCGGGCCAGGCCCGCAATGGGCGTGCGGCACGATCCGTCGAGCGCCGCCTGAAAAGCGCGTTCGCAGGCTAGTTCTGTGGCTGCAATCTCGTCGTTAAGCGCGCCGATCAGCGAAGCCGTGCGCGCATCGGACTTGCGGATTTCGAGTCCCACGGCGCCTTGCGCCAGCGACGGCAGCCACACTTCCGTGCTCAGAACCGACGTGACGCGATCGGCCAGCCCCAAGCGCTTCAAGCCGGCCATGGCGAGCAGGATCGCGTCGGTCTCTCCAGCCTCCAGCTTGGCCAGGCGAGTATCGACGTTGCCGCGCAACAGCACGCATTCGATATCCGGCCTTGCGCGCAGGATCTGCGCCTTGCGCCGCACGGAACTGGTGCCGACGCGCGCGCCGACAGGCAATTCCAACAAGGTACGTGCGCGTTTGGCGATAAAGACGTCGCTAGGATCCTCGCGCGGCAGAATGGCGGCGAGGCTCAACCCTTCCGGCAGCGCCGTCGGCACGTCCTTCATGGAATGGACGGCCAGATCGATAGCATCGCAAAGCAGCGCCTCTTCCAGTTCCTTGGTGAACAGACCCTTGCCCCCGGCATCGGCCAAGGGACGGTCCAGAATGCGGTCGCCGGTGGTTTTGACCGGCACGATCTCGCAAGCGGTCCCTCTTTGCTGCAAAGCGCGTGCGACCATGCCGGCCTGAACGCGGGCGAGCTTGGAGCCGCGGGTGCCGAGGCGAAGGGAGCTTTGCGACATGAGCGTTTTCGGGTTAGAGCCTGTTCTTACTTATCACGGGTTTTGCCATTGCGCGCCTGGACAGTCCTTGGCATCGAGACGAGCTGCGACGAGACCGCGGCGGCGGTGGTGCGCGGGGCGGGCAGCGGGCCCGGCGAAATCCTCTCCAACATCATCTTCAGCCAGCTCGAGGAGCACCGGCCTTACGGCGGGGTCGTCCCGGAAATTGCCGCGCGCGCCCATGTAGAAATGCTGGACGGGATTGTTGAACGGGCGCTGGCGGAAGCCGGATTGAATCTCGGCGCGGTCGATGCGGTCGCCGCCACGGCCGGCCCCGGCCTGATCGGCGGGGTGATGGTGGGGCTCCTCACCGCCAAGGCGCTGGCGCTGGCGGCGGGCAAACCGCTGATCGCCGTCAATCATCTGGAAGCCCACGGCCTCAGCGCGCGACTTTCCGAAGGGCTGGAATTTCCTTTTCTGCTCCTCTTGGTGTCCGGCGGCCATTGCCAGCTTCTGGGCGTCGAGGGCGTCGGCCGCTTCCGGCTGTACGGGACCACCATCGACGATGCGGCCGGCGAAGCCTTCGACAAGGTGGCGAAGCTTCTGGGGCTGGACTATCCGGGCGGACCGCACATCGAGGCGCTGGCGCGCGAAGGCAATCCCAAGCGCTATAAATTGCCCAGGCCGCTCCTCGGGCGCGAGGGCGCGGACTTTTCCTTCTCCGGCCTCAAGACCGCAGTACGCCAAGTGACCCTCGATGGCGCGGTGCAAGCAGCCGATCTAGCGGCCTCGTTTCAGGCGGCGGTGATTGACATCTTGCGCGACCGCACCAGAGCCGCGATGGCGATGTTCGTCCGCGATTTTCCTCAAACGCCGTCCCCTGCTTTCGTCATGGCCGGAGGCGTCGCCGCCAACGGCGCCATCCGCTTTGCTATGGGCGCGCTCGCTTCCGCCCAAGGATTTGCCATGAAGGTTCCGCCGCCGGCGCTGTGCACGGACAACGCCGCCATGATCGCTTGGGCGGGAATCGAACGCGCGGGATTGGGCCTGTTCGATCCATTGAGCGCGCCGGCGCGCGCGCGCTGGCCGCTGGAGTTCCGATGAAGATCGCCACCTGGAACATCAATTCGGTGCGGCTCCGAATCGACCTGGCGGCGCACCTGCTGCGCGAACACACGCCCGACGTGCTGTGCCTGCAGGAGATCAAGGTCGCCAACGAATTGTTTCCGGCCGAGGCCTTCGCCAAGCTGGGCTACGTCCATCAGGCGGTCAACGGGCAGAAGGCCTATCACGGCGTCGCCATCCTTTCGCGCTTGCCGTTCAAGAAGACGGCCGTGGAGGATTTCTGCCGCGAAGGCCATGCGCGCCATATGAGCGTCAATTTCGAAAACGGCGCCGAGCTGCACAATTTCTATGTGCCCGCCGGGGCCGATATTCCCGATCCGGCCGTCAATCCCAAATTTGCCCACAAGCTCGATTTTCTGCGCGCCATGGCGCGCTTTTTCGAGAAGCGGAAGGCCAAGCGCAACACGCCCGTCATCCTGGTCGGCGATCTTAACGTCGCGCCGCTCGAGAACGACGTGTGGAGCCACAAACAATTACTTGACGTCGTCAGCCACACGCCCGTCGAAACAGGATTGCTCGGCGAGGCGATGTCCGCCTTCGACTGGACCGATGTGACGCGCGCCTTTATTCCGTCTACGGAGAAACTCTATTCCTGGTGGAGCTATCGCGCCGCCGATTGGGAGGCGTCAGACCGCGGCCGCCGCCTGGATCACATCTGGGTCAGTCCGGCGCTGAAGGGGGCGCTGGTCTCGCAGTCGATCATCCGGAAGATGCGCGGCTGGGCCAAGGCGTCCGACCATGTGCCGGTGATGGCGGAATTAGACATCTGAAAGAGATACGCTTGCGCATCGCCCTCATCCGCCACGGACCTACGGAGTGGAACGCGCAAAAGCGCGTCCAGGGCCGCATCGACATGCCGCTCAGCGCCGAGGGCCAAGCCAAGATGGCGAGGCTCTTGCCCCCGGACGGATTCGTGAACGCGCGCCCTTTTTGCAGTCCGCGATTGCGCGCCCGCCAGACCGCGGCGCTGCTGGGGCTTGAGAACCCGGTGCCAGACGCGCGTCTGGTCGAACAGAATTGGGGTGTGTGGGAAGGAATGACCCGTGACGAGATGCTGGCGCAGGGCGGCGAGGATGCCTTCGTGCGCGCCGGACGCGGCCTTCAGTTCCGTCCGCCCGGCGGAGAATCGACCGGAGAGTTGCAGGCGCGGGTGCAGAGTTTTCTCGCCGACGCGGCAAAGCTGCCGCAAGACGCCGTCGCCGTGACCCATATGGGCGTGCTGCGCACGGCCTATGCGCTGGCGACCGGCTGGGACATGTCCACGCCGATGCCGGCCGAATTGGATTTGACGGCGGCGCTGGTGCTTTCGCTGGATAGCGGCGGAAAGCCGGCGATCGCCGAACTCAATGCGCCGCTGCGGGTGAGAGAGTAATTACGCCCAGAACGGTTCCGCGCGTTTGAACTTGTCCCAGCGGCTGAGCGCCTTCTTGCTCAATTTCTCGGCGCGGGCGCGATGCCAGCCGTTGATCAGTCCGGCCGTATAACACAGATCGGCCTGGATATGCGCCGACACCGGCTCGTCGGCGACAAGGCGTCCCAGCACGGCGCGCACCTGCGCCGCGTCGTTGATGCGGCCGAGAAGGTCTTGAAGCTTCTTCAAGCGGCCCAGATAGCGCTTCACCGCCTTCTTCTTAAACAGCGGGCCGTAGAATTCCGCCGCATAACGCAGCCGCTTGAGCGCGATACGCGCACGGTGAAATTCGCGCGGCTCCAAACTCTTCAAACGCCGGCCGCGCTTGCGCGCCCGCATCAGCTGCTCGTCCATGATAGGCGCTGCCGCCGCCTTGACCGGAACGCGCACCGCCAGCCGCGCCTTCAGATCGACGGCGATGTCCCGGCCGCCCAGCCAAGCGCGCGCCTCGGCGGCCGCGGCCGCATCGTCCTGAAAGACGGCAAACTCCGCGCTCGCAATATGCGCCACCGCCTCGGCCCAGGCGCTCTGGCGCGCCTCTTCGGCGCGGGCGCCGAGGATCTTGAAGGACTCGTCATGGCCGAGCCGTTCGGCCGCCGGCGTCAGCAATTCCTCGATGAAGACGTCCAGATCGCGCGCCGGCGCCACGGCGTCGGCGAAGGCCTTGGTGCGCGCCTTCAGATTCGTCAGCGCGGGCGTGCGGAACTCCTCGCCGAAAGCGGAAAACGCCACATACAACCGGCGAAGGCCGACGCGCAGCTGATGCAAACCCTCCACATCGCGCGCGCGCACGACCGGCGCAATGTTGGCCGCGACATGGGCGAGGCATTCGAGCACGGTGGCGCGGAACGCGTCTTCCAGGCTCATACGCCGGTGCAAATGCAACGGACGCGCGGTGACCGCCAGAGCCGGGCGGGGGACCTCATATAATCCGTGATGGCCGGTCGAGCGGACCGTCGCGCTGCGGGGATCGTCCATAGGTGTCAGGGCTCAGGCGAAACGCTCAGACATTGCGCACGGGTAAGCCGGCTTTGGCAAGAGCCGCCTTGGCCTCGGCGATGGACCATTGGCCGAAATGGAAGATCGAGGCGGCCAGCACTGCGTTGGCGTGCCCGTCGCGCACACCCTCCACCAGATGCTCGAGAGTGCCCACCCCGCCGGAGGCGATCACCGGAACCGGCACCGCATCGGCGATGGCACGGGTGAGTTGGATGTCGTAGCCGATCTTGGTGCCGTCGCGGTCCATGGAGGTGAGCAGGATTTCGCCTGCGCCATAACCGACCAGCTTGACCGCATGAGCGACGGCGTCCAGCCCCGTGGGGTTGCGCCCACCATGGGTGAAGACCTCGAAGGGCGGGTGGTTGTGCGTATGCGCGCCCTCTTTGGCGTCGATGGCGGCAACGATGCACTGGCTGCCGAACTTCTCCGCGGCTTCGCGAATGAATTCGGGGCGGCGCACCGCCTCGGTGTTGACCGAGACCTTGTCGGCGCCGGCCAGCAAAAGCGCACGGATGTCGTCCAGCGTGCGCACCCCACCGCCCACCGTCAGCGGCATGAAGCAGACATCGGCGGTGCGCCGCACCACGTCGAGCAGGATGGCGCGCTTCTCATGGGACGCCGTGATGTCGAGAAAGCAAAGCTCGTCGGCGCCCATCTTGTCGTACAGCATCGCCTGTTCGACCGGATCGCCCGCGTCGCGCAGGCCCACGAAATTGATGCCCTTGACGACGCGTCCGTCCTTCACGTCCAGGCAGGGAATGATGCGGACTTTCAGCATCAGCGCATTCTCGCCATCGCCGCGACGTTGAACAGCGCTCGCGCACAAGCCGCCTCGGCGGGAACGCCAGTGGTCTTGCACAAGGCTTCGCTTTCCAGCAGCAGATCGAGCACCTCGAAGAGTCTGGCTTCGTTCCATTTCTGCGCCTGAGACTTGAAGGACGCGGACCGCGAAAAATGCAGCGGCGGGCGCAGCTTCTTCATCGCCTCGTCCACGCCCTCGCGCGCGGCGCCCACCAGCAGCAGGCGCTGGAAATGTGCCATCGCCTGGCGCAGCACGGCGACCGCCGAAACATCCGCCGTCCACAGCCGTTCCAGCGCCAGATCGAGGCGGTTAAGATCGCCCGTCCCCGCCGCATCGCAGGCTTCCTCGATGCGCACCTCGGCTTCGTCGCCCATGATGGCGCGCACATCTTCGAGCGCGACCTGTTTCTTGCCGCGCGCGTACAAGGCCAGCTTTTCCAACTCGCGCCGCGTGACGCCGCGATCCGAGCCTAGACGCGATACCGCGTTCTCCAAGGCATCGGGAGCGATGGCAAGACCTTCGGCCTTCAACGTGTCGCGCACCACGTCGGATAATCCATCCTGGGAATCGAGATAGCAGGGGATAGCCACGGCATTGTCGGCTCCCTCGAAGACGCGGCGCAGCGCCGAGCTCTTAGCAAGATCGCCCCCTTCGACCACCACCAGCGCGTCGCCTTTGGGATCGGAGAGGAACGATTCGAAGAGTTCGGCCAGCGCGTTTGAAGCCCCGCGCACGCGCACCACGCGCCGTCCGCCCAGCATGGAGATCGAAGCCGCTTCATCGAACAGCCGCGCGGGATCGCCCGCCAGCGTCTGCTCGTCGAGATCGGCGACGCGGAACGGATCGCCAAGATCGTCGACCACGGTCTTCAGGAGGGTTTCGGCGCGTTCGCGGATCAGGCCGCTGTCGGGGCCGAAGATCAGAGCGGCGACCAGCCCGCGCGGCGGATGCCGCGCGGTGCGGTCGGCCTCGGAGGGTTTGACCTTCATTTTCCGGCTTTTTGCGCGAAGAAGACGGCCAGATCGATGCGGATGCGCTCGGCGATGTCGTTGGCGGCGCGCCGGTCGGCGTCCTGCTGCGCCACCAGCGTGGCGTAAGGCGAGGCCAGCACGTTGTAGGCCGAAAGGCCGGTTTCGACACCGCGTGTGACGACGGCGCCGGTCGCGGCGTCGGCGAGTTCGTACTCGACGGTCAGCTTGTCGTTGTAGCGCGTGATGGCGGTCTGGGTGACGGTGCCGACGGTCTGGCTTTGCACGCCGAGGGCATCGCTCTTTTCCGCCAGCGTCAGGCGCAGACGATAGGGTGCGCCGGCGGACTGGGCGCGCCCATCCAATACATCGATGAGCGAGTTGCGAAGCTCGTAACCCAGACTGTCGGGCACTGGCTCGACATAGATCGAACTCAACTCCTGGCGCATGGAGCCGTGCGGGGTCGCGTAAAGCGCATGGAACCCGCAGCCGTAAAGGCCGAGCGCGAGGCAGAGAACGGCTATGGCCCCGGTCGCTCTCATGCGACGACGTTCACGATGCGATTCGGCACGACGATCACCTTGCGAGGAGTCTTGCCGCCAAGGGCGCGCTTGACGGTGTCGAGCGCCAGCGCGGCGCTCTCTATGGAGGCATTGTCCGTGCCGGGCGCCACCGTGATCGTGCCGCGCAGCTTGCCGTTGACCTGCACGGCGATGGTGATCGCATCCGAGGCGACGAGCGCCGCATCGGCCACGGGCCACGGTGTAGCGGCAACGAATTGGCCGTGCCCCAAAGCGTCCCAGCAGCTTTCCGCCAGATGCGGCATCATCGGTCCGATCAACAGCACCAACGTCTCCAGAGCCTCGCGGCGCGCCGCGCCCGAAACCTCGGCGGCACTTATAGCATTGACGAAGGCGTAAATCTGCGCCACCGCGCGGTTGAATCTGAGCGAGGTCAGATCGTCGGTCACCGCCGCGATGGCGCGATGGGTGGCCCGGCGCAGCTCCAGCGCCGCGCCTTCGGCGGTGCCGAGGGGGGCGCCGGCCGCGGTGGGCGCGCCGGCGGCCGTGCCGGGCGGCGGCAGGCCTTCGGCCTCGCTCACCAGCCGCCAGACGCGCTGCACGAAACGCCAGCAGCCTTCGGCGCCCTCGTCGGTCCATTCGATGTCGCGTTCGGGCGGGGTGTCGGAGAGCATGAACCAGCGGATCGTATCGGCCCCGAAAATGTCGATGATCGTCTCGGGCGCGACCACGTTCTTCTTCGATTTGGACATCTTCTCGGACGGGCCGATCAGGGCCGGCTCGCCGGAGCCTTTGCGGAACGCCTGCTGCCCACGCTTTTCCACCTCGTCGGGCGACAGCCAGTTGCCGTCCTTGTCCTTATAGGTTTCGTGGCAGACCATGCCCTGGGTGAAGAGGCCGGCGAACGGTTCGTCGAGCTTGACGTAGCCGCATTGCTTCATGGCGCGCATGAAGAAGCGCGCATAGAGCAGATGCAGGATCGCGTGTTCGATGCCGCCGATATACTGATCGACCGGCAGCCAGTAATCGACGGCGGCGCGGTTCACCGGCTCGGGCGCGTCCGTGTCGCAGAAACGCGCGAAATACCAGGACGAATCCACGAAGGTGTCGAGCGTGTCGGTGTCGCGCAGCGCCGCGCCGCCGCATTTGGGGCAGACCGCGTGTTTCCAGGTTGGATGGGCGGCGAGCGGATTGCCCTTGACGTTGAAGGCGATGTCGTCGGGCAGCTTGATCGGCAGATCGGAGTCCTCGGCCGGCACCACGCCGCACTCCGGGCAATGCACCATGGGGATGGGGCAACCCCAGGGGCGCTGGCGCGAGACCAGCCAGTCGCGCAGGCGGTAATTCACCGTGCGCTGGCCGCGGCCGGATGCCTCCAGACGCCTTGCGACTTCTTCTTTCGCCTCGTCGACCGCGAGCCCGTCGAGAAAGCGCGAATTGGCCAGCCGGCCGGGGCCGACATAGGCTTCCTCGCCGATCATGAAGGTCTTCGGGTCGGCGTCTTCGGGCACCACCACGGGCAGCACCGGCAGTTTATATTTGCGGGCGAATTCCAGGTCGCGCTGGTCGTGGGCGGGGCAGCCGAAGATGGCGCCGGTGCCGTAAGCCATCAGCACGAAATTGGCGACCACCACCGGCAGTTTCCAACTCGCGTCGAACGGGTGTGCTGCGGTAAGGCCGGTGTCGTAGCCCAGCTTCTCGGCTTTCTCGATCGCTTCCTCGGCGGTGCCGGTGCGCCGGCATTCGGCGACGAAGGCTTTAAGCTTGGGATCGGCGGCGGCCAGTTCCTCGGT
>Ga0182017_10004408_pt1 | contig 10467 bp, 9 predicted proteins | sample 712E3DmetaG_FD_120492 | JGI IMG/M metagenome (GOLD analysis project Ga0182017, IMG submission 120492) | Permafrost microbial communities from Stordalen Mire, Sweden - 712E3D metaG | ecosystem: Environmental > Terrestrial > Soil > Wetlands > Permafrost | place: Sweden: Stordalen | collected... | reverse complement strand
GCGCTCAGAATCAGCACCGGCGGGCTGGTTGTGCGATTCCGGATTTTCTCCAGAACCTTGAGCCCGTCCATGTCGGGCAGCATGAGGTCGAGAATGATAAGGTCGTAGTCGGTGGCGTGCATCCTTTCCAGGCCGCTGGCGCCATCGTCCGCCGATTCAACAGTGTAGCCGGCGCTCTCCAGGCCGCGGGCCACAAACTCACCGATGCGCTTTTCGTCTTCGATGACAAGGATGCGCATCTGTTCCTTCGTTTCGGTTGGGTGTTGGGTAAGTCCGTCAAGAGCGCTCATGACCCGAAATCCTTCACTGAGATGAAGATAACACAATCTAAGGCGTCTGAAGTTTCCATAATGCCGTCGGCGGACCGGCAGCGCCACACGGCCTCAATGTTCCGCGTTCCTCTCCTGGCCAGCACCCAACACCTCTGTTACCTCCAGGATACCAGAAGATTAACAAACAGTTAAGCTCATTCTGGGGAGCGGCAGAGGGGCATGGCGGCGCGGTCGGCGCGGTCGGCGAGGTGTGGCAAGGCTGGGTAGCGCCGGCGAGACGTGGCGGCGCGCTGGCGAGACGTGGCAGCGCGGTCCGCGAGGCGTGGCGGCGCCCCGGCAACGCATTGACAAGGCTTGGCGGCGTCGGCGGGGCATGGCGGCGCGGTCGGCAGGGCGTGGCGGCGCCCCGACGAGGCGATCGAGATGGCTGAAGTGGACCGGTGCGGGCCGTGAATTCGCCTCTTGCTATTAAGTCATTCACCTCCCCTGCCGATAGAAGAAGCGAATGCCGGAACGAACCGTGCAGCGTCCGTTCCCAGCCCGGCCCGATCAGGGAGGGCTGAGCCGCACCTACGCCTTGCGCCGGGTGGTCGAGGCGCACATGGCGTGGCTTGCACAACGGCCCGACGGAGTGCGAGCGGATTTCAGCGGCGCCACGCTGAGCGACGCCTCGCTCGAAGGGGTCAATCTCAGCCGCGCGATCTTCCGCACCACCTCGCTGCTTGAAGCCGTTCTGATTGGCGCGGACCTGACTGGCGCCGTGATTGAGAACAGCGACTTGCGCCAGGCCAGCCTGTCCCGCGCCGATCTGGCCGGGGCTTCCCTCGCCAACAGCGATTGCAGCTTGTGCCTGCTGGAGGGCGCCAACCTGTCGGAGGCATCCCTCCAACACATCAGTTTCCGGCGCAGTAACCTCGGCGCCGCGCGCCTGCTCGAAGCCCGCATTCAGGATTGCGATTTTCGCGGAGCCGTCCTCAGGGACGCCGGGCTCAACCACGCCGAAGTCTTCGATACCTCGTTCGGAGACGCCAACCTGGAAGGTGCGGTCCTTTATCACGCGCGCATGCAGCTCTGCCGCTTCGTGGGCGCCGCCGCCACCGACGCGAATTTCGGTTCCGCACGGCTCCAGAATTGCGACTTCCGCGGCGCTTCGCTGAGCGGTTCCAAGTTCTTTCGAGCGGACCTCAGCCAAAGCAGCCTCGGCCGGAGCGTCATGGCCGGCTGCGATCTGCGCGAAGCCAAGCTGAGCGGAGTGGATCTCAACCGCACCAACCTGATGAGTGCGCAATTCGACGAAGCAGTCCTGTTCGCCGCCGACCTGAGGGGCGCGAATCTGCGTGGCGCTCGAGGCATGAGCAGCTTACAGCTCTCCCAGGCCAGGACGGACTCCGACACCACTCTCCCCAACGGTAGCAGAGGACCTTATCTCAGGGGCTCGGGCGCGGAAAAACCCGGCTGAGCGGGAGCCGGATCGACAGACACCGCCGTGACAGCCTCCGGAATCCGCTGGCTTATGCGGGGGGCCGGGTGATGCGGCTCGCGCTGGAGCGCGGAACCGGGAACGCGAGGGGGCTGGGCGATGCGGCTCGCGCGGAGCGGCGGAAGCGCGCGCCACACGCGCCGGCTGTCAGCCTTCGGCCAGATTGCGCTGCAGGGTCAGAAGGTCGCTGCGGCCCTGCTGACGCTCCGTGTGCATTGCGGCCGCGCGAAGGCGGCAAGCCACCCGCTCCTCCGGAATCTCGAAGGCCGCTGCGAGCTGCTCAACCGTTTCACCGCCGCTGAAGCGCCGGTACAACATCATCGCGAAGGACTCAGTTATCGTGTCCATCCCAGATCTCCGGAGGGGCAGGCTCGGCCTGTGGCCCGCCCCACCGTCTCCTGGTATTCTTATCGGCAGATTCCCCTACTTGTCCGTCAGGGCCGCCACACCCGGCAGCTCGATCCCGGACAGGAATTCCAAAGACGCGCCGCCGCCGGTCGAGATGTGCGAGATCCTGCTGGCCACACCGGCCGCCTTGATGGCCTTCTCCGAATCGCCGCCGCCCACCACCGAAAGCGCGCCAGAAGCCGCAACCGTCTTCGCCAGCGCCACCGTCCCTGCGTCGAAGGGGGGCTTCTCGAACACGCCCATCGGTCCGTTCCAGATTATGGTCTTCGCCCGCGCGATTTCGTTCTCGAACAGTGCGATAGTCGCGGGACCGATATCCACTCCGATCATGCCGTCCGGAATCGTCTCGACGACTTCGAAAGGCGCGCCGGCCTTGATCTCCGCCGTCACCACATGATCCACGGGCAGGACCAGCTTCGCTCCGGCCTTCGCGAGAACTTCCTTCGCCAGCGGGATCTTGTCCTCCTCCACCAGGGACTTGCCGGTAGGTTTCCCCTGCGCGCGCATGAAAGTATACGCCATCGCGCCGCCGATCAGGAGCCGGTCGACAATCTTGAGCAGGTTCTCGATCACCTCGATCTTGTCGGAGACTTTGGCGCCGCCGAGGATGCCGACGCACGGCAACGGCGGATTCTCGGTGACCTTGGTGAGGTACTCCAGCTCCTTCTCCATCAGCAGGCCGGCCGCGGCCTTGGGAACGAATTGAATGATGCCCACGGTCGAGGCATGCGCGCGGTGCGCGGTGCCGAACGCATCGTTCACGTAGTAGTCGATGCCTTGCGCCAGCTCCTTGGCGAACGCCGCGTCGTTCTTCTCTTCCTCGGGATGAAAGCGCAGGTTCTCGAGCAATAACACGGGCTGGCCTGCGGCTTTCAACCTCTCGACCTCCGGCCCGATGCAGTCCGGAGCCATCACCACCGGCGCGCCCAGCAGCTCTTCCAGCCGCGCGGCCACCGGCTTGAGACTCATTTCCGGATTCGGCTTGCCCTTGGGACGCCCCAAATGGCTCGCCAGCACCAGCTTCGCGCCCTGTGCGAGCGCGTACTGGATGGTGGGCAGCGAGGCGCGAATGCGCTTGTCGCTGGTGATTTCCTGCCCCCCGGGGGCCAGGGGAACGTTGAAGTCGACACGGATGAAAACGCGCTTGTCGCGCAGGTCCAGATCGCGAATGGATAGCTTTGGCATAGTCACCTCAAAGTGAGAATGGAACCTCTGATCGTAGCACGCGGGGCGGGTGCGGTTGCTTTGGGCTGAGCCGTGGGGCAGGCGGTTCCGCCTGCCGCGGGGCGGGTGCGGGCGAAATCGTGAGCACCCGCTCCGCGACAGGCCGGAGGCCTGTCCTACCGCTTCACGTCGGGCACTCCGGTGAGCCGCAGTTTCAGCCCAGCCGCGCGGCAGGCTTCGAGCAGCGCGCCTCCCGCGGGAGGATAGAGCGGGGGGCCGCAAGAATTCCCGCGCTCCTGTTCCACCAGCTCGCGGAACTGGTCGCGCAGGATGGTGTTGCGAAACATGCCGCCCATGTGCGCCACAAACGCCGGCTCCAGGGGCTGGAAGAGCTGCCTGCGCACCGCCGAGGCCATCAGCGCCAACTCCGCAGCGGCTTTGCGCACAACCCCCTGGGCCACATGGTCGCCCTCCGCCGCCGCACGTTCGACCAGAGGCCCGAAGGAGGCGATGCGCGGCCGCGGGAACTCGGCGGTGTAGAAGCGATGCAGCAGCTCGTTGGCGGATTTCGCACCGCCCTCCGCGAGGAACATGGCCAACAGCGCCGTCTGCGGGCCCCAGCCTTCTTCGTGGCGCAGCGCGGCGCGCAGGCCCTGGCGCGCCAAATCAAAGCCGCCGCCTTCGTCGCCGAAAACGTATCCCCAGCCGCCCGCGCGCGCGGTCTTCCCGGCCGCATTTCTGCCAAACGCGATGGAGCCCGTGCCGGCGATCACCACGATCCCCGCCTCTCCGCCGGTGGCACCCGCCAGCGCCACCGCCGCATCCGTGGTGACGATCAGCCGTGCGGTTCGCAGGATGCCGGCGAGGATCGACTGCTTGTCCTCCGGGCCGCCGCTAAAGCCCAGACAGGCGGCCTCGAATTGCACGGCGCGAAAATCGGCCCCCGCCTGGCGGCAAGCCGCGGAGACGGACTCTTCGACGGCGCCTACCAGCCTGGAGCGCCCTTCCTCGGCGCCGGCGTGATTGGACGGCCCGGCCGACCCCCATCCCGCCACTCGTCCGGTCTCGTCGCCGATGAGCGCGAAGGTGCTCGATTTCCCGCCGTCGACACCCAGGAACAGCCTTGCCACGCGTCCTCCAGCTTGTGGCGCCCGCGCAACCGTGCGGGCACGCCCGCGCCACACTGCACCAGTCTACGCGATCGAGCCCGGCGCCGCCGCTCCACGGTCGCTCTTCTCTTTGGAGCAGCAGAGAGGATCGAGCGGGCATCCGGCGCAGCGCGGCCGGCGCGCGGCGCACAGCGCGCGTCCGTGGTAGATCAACTGGAGACCGAAGGCGATCCAGCGCTCGCGCGGGACGATCTTCATCAGGTCCCGCTCGATCTTCACCGGGTCCGTGTTTTTCGTCAGGTCCAGCCGGCGCGCAACCCGCTGAACATGTGTGTCCACCACGATGCCGGCCGCGATGCCGTGCGCGCTGCCGAGCACGACGTTGGCCGTCTTGCGGGCCACACCGGGAATGGCCAGCATCTCCTCCATGGTGCGCGGAACCTGGCCGCCGCAATCCGCCAGAATCTTCTTCGCCGCTCCGATCAGCGCGCGGGCCTTGTTGTTGAAGAACCCGGTCGAGTAAACGTCTTGCGCCAGCTCGGTTTGATTCGCGCGGGCAAAATCCGTCACGGTCGGGTATTTCCTGAACAGGCCCGGCGTGACCTCATTCACACGCTTGTCGGTGCACTGCGCGGAGAGGATGGTGGCGGCGAGCAACTCCCAGGCGTTGTGGTGCGCCAGCGGCGTGACGACGGCGGGATAGACGCGGTCGAGAGTCGCGAGAATGCCTGCGCTGCGCCTTGCGCGTTCGCTGGCGGTGCGGGGACGCTTCACGGTTTCGCGCTCAATGCCCGGTGATGCCGGCGCGAAGGAACTGCCAGTCCGGCAGCTCGTAGACACGCAGCGCGGTCTCGAGCGGCGCCTTGACGTCCTTCGACTCCCACGGGCCCAACGAGGTCCGGAACGCGAACGTTCCGACGGGCGACATGCCGTGGGGAGTGATCGCCTGCAACTCGGCCTTGGCGCCGATCTCTCCCAGGTCGGCGCCGGAGTGGTTGACGGCGACGAATCGCACGAATGCTTTCTGCTTCTCGTCCTCGGTCAGCCTGAATCCGAGCAGCTCCACGTCCTTGAACTCGGGATCGGTCTGGGTCACAGAGACGGCGGCAGCATGGTCCAGTTGCGCCGCCTTGCTCTCGACGGGCGCCGGCGCGGAACGGCGTGCCTGCCTGGCCACGATCAAAGTCAGCCCAATCACGATGAAGACCAAAGCGAACATCACGCTCACGAGCCATCCGGGCACGGCGATGCGGCTGGATGGCGGCGCGGGCGCGGGGGGCTGAGGGGGCACGACCAGGGACGGCGCGGCTGGCGGTGGCGGCGCTTCCTGAGCCTGAGCGGCCGGCGGCGGTGGGGCGGAGACCGGAGCCGTGGCCTGCGCGCCAGGAGCTTCCGGTTTGGCTTCCGGGGCGCAATTGGGGCAATCGGAGTAGGCGGGCGGCACCTCGCGTCCGCACTTCGGACAGATCCATGTGAACATGTCGCTTGCCTCTAGCGTACCGCAGGGGCCGGCTGGCCGCCGTAGCATGGTGGCATGGAGTTCTTCCGGCGCGCGGCAGCGAGACCCGGCCGGCTGGGCGTGCTCGCGGGCACGTTCAACCCGCCGACGCGCGCGCACCTGGCGCTGGCCCAGGCTGCGCTCGGCTGCGCGGACGAGGTAGTGTTCGTGCTGCCGCGCGCGTTCCCGCACAAAGCGTATGGCGGCGCCTCCTTCGAAGACCGCGTGCGGATGCTGGCGGCGGCCGTGGGCGACGAGCCGCGCTTCTCGATCGCGGCCTCCGGCGCGGGCCTGTTCATCGAGATCGCCCGCAAGTGCCGCGAGGCGTACGGGGCCGGCACGGAACTGCTGTTCCTGTGCGGCCGGGACGCAGCCGAGCGCGTGGCCGGCTGGGACTACGGCGGGGAGGGCGCATTCCGCCGCCAGCTCGACGAGTACCAGTTGCTGGTGGCGCCCCGCCACGGCGAGTACAGGCCGCCGGCGGGGATGGAGGATCGCATTCACGCGCTCCCGGTGGCGGACGCCTGCGATGCGATCTCTGCGACCGAGGTGCGCGAACGCATCCGCCGCGGCGAGCCTTGGGAACACTTGGTGCCCGAGGGGGTCGTGGGGATCGCGAGAGAGGTTTATGGGAGGTAGCCAGCCGGCTCGACAACGTTTGGCCCGGCGAGATTTGCTACACTCGTTCGGTGATGAGCTCCTCCTTCACGAGAATCGTTGCGGGAATGTTGGCGGCTACTCTGCTCCAGCCGGCTCTCATGCTCGCTGGCGGCGGCAATGGAACCTCCTGGCAGAACCTCCAACGGCTCGCCGCCGGGCAGGAAATCGAAGTCACCAAAACCGACGGCAAGCCGGTGCGAGGAGCCTTCATCGGCTTTGCCGATCAATCGATCAGCGTGCGCCAGAAACAGCAGGAGATTGCGATACCGCGGGCAGAGGTGTCGCGAGTTCGGTTGCGGACAAAGGGCAGCAGATATACGTGGATCGGCGCCGCCATTGGCGCCGGCGCCGGCGCTGGCGTGGGCGCGGGGATCGGAGAGGGCGTTGCCAAACAGAGCGGCGGGGACTTCAGCAATCTGAAACCAGCGATTATCGGCGTGTCGGCCGGGCTGGGCGCTCTGGCCGGCGCAGTCATCGGCTCTCTGATCGAGGGCAGGCACACCACGATCTACGTCGCGAAATAGCGCAGCGGCCCTATGGCCGGACTCCGTCTGGGCCTGGGGATCGAGAGCCGTCTGCGGGCCGCGACGTTGTTGCCCGGAGTAGATCAACCACATTGCCGCTGCCCGGCCAGAATACCGAAACGGCGTGAAACGTGTCCCAGAGGCCGCCCACTGGCGACGCAGGAATCCCGACGGAAGGCCGGCCGGCTGCGTTGCGGGAGGCCCGGAATGCGCCCACCGGGAGGCCCGAAATCCGTACGCCGGGGGCCTGTTAGAATCAAGTAAGAATGCGGGGCAATGACGCATCTTCCTAGTTCGTTCCTTGCGTCCGCGAGCTACGAGCAGGCGCTTGACCGGACCGCCCGCCAGTGGGGAATCGAATCCGAATTCTGGGATACCTGGGGCCGCCGCCATGCCACCCCGCCTGAAATCGAGCGCGCGATCCTGGCGGCGCTGGGCGTTTGCGCCGACACGAAGGAGGGGCTGGACCAAGCGGCCGAAGGGCGGCTGATTCGGGAATGGGAGCGCCTGTTGCCGCCGGTCTTCGTCTGCGGCGAGAGCGCCTGGAGCAAGGGTTTCCCCCTGAGCGTTCCGGCGCCGCTGGCCGACGCCGAGGCGGCGCTCAACATCCGCTGGGAAGGCGGGGGCGTGGAGCGGCGCAAGCTGCGATTGGCCGAGCTTGCGACCTCGGGCCGCGCCGAGCTCGGCGGCTCGAGCTACGTGCGCAAGCAGGTGCCGCTCCCGGCCGCGGCGCCTCTGGGCTACCACGACGTCGAGATCTCGATCCCAACGCCCAAAGGCGTGCGGCGCGAGTTCATGCGGCTGATTCTGTGCCCGGATCGCGCCTACACTCCACCCGCGATCCGCGAGGGCCGGCGCGCCGCCGGGCTGGCCATCGCTCTCTACGGTCTGCGCTCGCAGCGGAACTGGGGCTGCGGCGATCTCACGGACCTCGAGGAGTTCGCCGACTGGGCCGTGGACGAGTTGGGGATCACCTTCATCGGCCTCAATCCTCTGCATGCGATTCCCAACCGCCAGCCCTTCAATACCAGCCCCTATCTTCCGGTTTCGAGCTATTTCAAGAACGCGATCTACCTGGACCTGGACCGCATCCCGGAGTTTCGCGAATCCGGGCGCGCCCGGGCCTGGTTCGGCCGGCCCGAGGTGGCGGCCGAGATCTCGGCCGTGAGACAAAGCCCGCTGGTCGAGTACGAGCGCGTTTGGGCGTTGAAGCTCCACGCCCTCAAGCTGGCGTTCGCCACGTTCCTGCGCCGGCCCAGGGAGCGGGCCTTCGGCGAGTACGTGGAACGCGAGGGCGCTCTGCTCGACCGGTTCGCCACCTGGTGCGCGCTCGACGAGTGCATACACCGGAGCGACCCCGGCATCTGGGTCTGGCAGGACTGGCCGGAGGAATACCGCGATCCCGAGTCGGCCGCCGTGGGCGAGTTCGGGAAAAAACATTGGCGGCGCGTATTGTTCTACAAGTGGGTCCAATGGCAGGTGGACCGCCAGCTCGCCCGGGCGCAGGAGCATGTCCGCGGGCGCGGCCTCTCGATCGGCCTCTTCCACGACGTGGCGCTGGCCACCGACCGCTGCGGAGCGGACCTCTGGGGATGGCGCCCGTTCTACGTCGCCGGCTGCCGCGTCGGCGCTCCTCCGGACGGTTTCTCGCCCCATGGCCAGGACTGGTCCTTCCCGCCGCCCAGTTCCGAGCGCTATCGCGACGCGGGCTACCGCCTGTTCACGGAGGCGATCCGCAAGAACTGCCGCCACGGCGGAGCGTTGCGCATCGACCACGTGATGCGTTTCTTCCGGCTGTACTGGATCCCGGAAACGATGGACCCGGCCTACGGCGCCTATGTTCGCGACCGCTGGCACGATCTGCTGCACATCCTGGCGCTCGAGAGCGTGCGGGAGAAAGTGATGGTGGTGGGCGAAGATCTGGGGACCGTGACGGACGAAATCCGCCACGCGCTCGACCGCTTCGGGTTCTACGGCTACCGAGTGCCGTTCTTCGAGAAGGACGCGCGCGGCGAGTTCCGGCCCCCCGGGCAATACACCGCTCACGCAATGGTGACATCGAGCACGCACGACCTGCCGACGCTGGCGGGATTCTGGACCGGCCGCGACATCGAAGCGCGGCGCAAGGCCGGCCTGTGCGACGGCGGGCGTTACCGGGACCTGCTGGCGGAGCGGGCGGCGGAAAAGCAGAAGCTGCTCAACGCGCTGTTTGCGGAAGGGCTGCTGCCGGGTTGGGTCCCGCGCGAGGCCGGACAGATTCCCGATTTCACGCCTGAGCTGCACAACGCGCTGGTGGGCTGGCTGGCCCGCGCGTCTTCGCGGCTGATGGTGATCAGCGTCGAGGACCTGTTCAAGGAAGCCGAGCAGCAGAACCTGCCGGCCACCACGTCGGAGCATCCCAACTGGCGCCGCAAGGTGCGGTACACGGTCGAGGCGCTGCGCGCCGGCGCGGCCGCGGACTACGCCCGCATGTTGCGCAACTGGCTGGAACGGACGGGGCGGGTGGCCAAGCCGGCGCACTGAGCCGGTTCCAGCGAGCTACCCGCAGCGCCGCAGAATATCCCACCAGGCCCCGCGGCAGCCGCGTCCGATGGCGTCGATCAGCCGCTGGTTGGCATTGTAGTTGTAGTTCACGTCGGGCTTCGACGGATCGAAAAACAGGAAGCGGCGGTCGCCGCCGATGAGCCGGTCGAGAAGATCGAAAACGAACGGCGCGACCTCCGGTTCGAGGAAGAAGAGCGGCTCGAGCGGGTTCTGCGCTTCGCTGGCGAGACGGCGCGTGAGCGCGGTCCCCGGATAGAGGCGCACGCCTACGGAGACGCCCGCCCGGTCCGGATCGGCGCGCCTGATCAGCTCGATGGTTCGCGTGAGCGACGCGCGCGTTTCTCCCGGCGAGCCGAGTAGCAGATCGAGCATGACGGCCATGCCCGCCTCTTTCGACGAGCGCGTGGCGTTCACAATATCCTCCGGAACGAAGCCGCGGCCCAGGCGTTCGAGCATTGCGGCGTCGCCGTTGTCGGCGCCGAAGTTAATCCCCACGCATCCGGCGTCGCGCATGGCGAAGGCCAGCTCGCGCGAGAACGGGGCGGGCGAGCAATAGGCGTACCAGCGCAGCCGCGCGCCAAGGCCGCGGCGCACGATCTCGGCGCAAACTTCGAGAGCGTGCCAGGCCGGCAGGTTGAACTCGCCGTCGCAGGTGTGCAGGCGATCGACGCCCTGGCCGAGCAGGTTCTCGATCTCGTCCGCTACGGCCGCCGGCGGCCGGACGCGGGTCTGGGCGCCCTTAGCCACGGGGTCGGCACAATACACGCAGGCTCCGGAACAGCCGCGCTTGGTCTCGAAACCGGCTTGC
>Ga0182017_10004405_pt1 | contig 10469 bp, 6 predicted proteins | sample 712E3DmetaG_FD_120492 | JGI IMG/M metagenome (GOLD analysis project Ga0182017, IMG submission 120492) | Permafrost microbial communities from Stordalen Mire, Sweden - 712E3D metaG | ecosystem: Environmental > Terrestrial > Soil > Wetlands > Permafrost | place: Sweden: Stordalen | collected... | reverse complement strand
TGGAATTTCTTTTTATGATAACAATTTGAATCTTATATTTTCAAACGATGCATTCTATTCGATTGTCGGTTATGACAGAGAATCATACAGGGAAATTGACCCGGCATCGCTTTACCACCCGGATGATAAAGACTATTATTTTAAAAGAACAGAAGCCCTGAAAAAAAATGGTTTTTTTGAAGGTGAACTCAGAGTGAGACACAAAGATGGTCACTATATTAATTTATCCACACGTTCAGTTGTCGTAAAAGACGAAACAGATAAAACTATTGGGGCGCTGGCAATTTCCAGAGATATCACTGCCTTAAAGAAGGTCCATGAAGATCTGGTCGAAGCAAAAGTCGAAGCCGAAACGAGAAGTAAACTTAAGTCAAGCTTCCTTGCAAATATCTCACATGAAATTAGAACTCCTCTCAATAGTGTTATCGGGTTCTCAAATCTCTTATTAGCAAATAATCTGACAAGAGAAGCTAAGGAAGAATACATTGAACATATAAATCATAATAGCGAAAAACTTCTTCAGATAATCGGTGATATCATTGATTTATCACGCCTGGAAAGTTCACAGATGGAAATAACATATGAGGAAACATCTGTTATTGAAGTAATTAATGAGGTCATTGAAGAAACCAGACAGTCGATTAAGAGAAATGAAAAACCCATTATTCTGACAGTTAAGAATCAGTTTGAAGATAATGGTGATCTGATCTTCACAGATAAAATATGGCTAAAACGTGTTCTGAACCACTTATTGGATAATGCTGTTAAATTTACCCTTGAAGGATCGGTTGAACTTTCTTATGAAAGAGAAAACGATGATATACTTTTCAAGGTAAAAGATACAGGTATAGGAATAAAAAAAGAAAATCTTGGAAGAATATTTGAAGAGTTCAATCAGGAAGTAAATGGGCATCACCGTCCGTTTGAAGGCCTCGGCGTGGGACTCACTCTTGCAAAAGAGGTTCTGGAAAGAATGGGCGGAAAAATCTATGTTAAGTCGGAAAAAGGAGTTGGTTCGGAGTTCGGTTTTACAATTCCATATAGAGCAGCAGGTAGCAGTAAGATGAAAAGCCGGGCTCATGAAGTGGCTAACCAAACCGACTGGAGTTCGAAAAAATGCCTCCTTGTTGATGACAACAAGGATGTATTAATTTATCTTAACCGGATTCTTGTAGATACCGGTATTAATCTGATGACTGCCAGATCCGGATCTGAAGCAATTAGTATAATTGAACAAACACCTGATATTGACGTGGTTTTATTAGACATGCAAATGCCCGAAATGAATGGTATCGAAGCAACCAGAGAGATCAGAAAAATCAGGAAAGACTTGCCTATAATTGCCCAGACAGCTTTCATTTTTGAGGATGATAAGGATATTATCCTTGAAGCAGGTTGCGATGCATGTTTGATTAAGCCAATAAGGAAAGAACATCTTCTTGCTGTGTTGTCGGGTTTCATTAAACTACCCTGAAGTCAAAGTTCTCCTTAGGCTTTCAGGGTATTGTTTATTCTATCGGCCAGGTTTATGGTCCATCATTCCTTAATTATTCCTATTTTGCATACAGGTTTAAATGATGAAGCAAATGCATTTAGCTGATGTAATTCTGCCTCTGGCAGTAAAAGGGACTTTCTCTTACATTGTTCCAGATCAGTTTGTGGAAAAAACTCAACCCGGCTGCAGGGTAGTTGTACAATTTGGAAACAGGAAACTTTATGCTGGGATCGTCTTTGCAATTCATCAGGAAATTGATAAGCCCGGCATATTCAAAACAATTACAGATCTGCTGGATTTAACTCCACTGGTAAACCAGACTCAATTGAAATTATGGAAGTGGATCTCAGAGTATTACATGTGCAGCATCGGTGAGGTTATGAAGGCAGCTCTTCCTTCCGGGTTTTGCCTTGAAAGCGAAACTCTGCTTAAAATGAACCCGGAATTCAGAGACCTGTTGTCCCTTGATCAATCAGATTTACAGGTTGTAAATCCTGTTGAAAGCAGAGGTTTTGTTTATTTGAAGAGCCTCCCTTCCTCAATAAACAATAAAAACACTCTGAGGATTGTAAATAACTTGATTGTAAGACGAATTCTGATTGCCGGAGAAGCTTTTGAAGAAAAGTATAAACCTAAAAAAGAGTCATTTGTAATACTTTCTAAAAAATACACTGAACAGGAGCTTAATGGCATTCTTGATAATCTTTTTAAGGCTCCCCGTCAATATGAGTTGCTTACTGCCTATTTGAGAATGACTGGCTATGAAACGGGTGCGGATTTATACCCATTAAGAAAAACAGTCCTTCTTAAGGTGGCATCTGCCCTCTCTTCATCACTTGCTTCACTTGAACAAAAAGGAATTCTGTGTTCATTTATTCTGGAAGTTGGAAGGCTGAACATTAATGCAGCGCATAAGGAACCACTAAGGGAATTAAGTAAAATCCAATCAGAGGCATTGCAATCCATAAATAAACAATTCAAAAATAAAGATACTGTACTGCTTCATGGAGTGACCTCCAGCGGCAAGACAGAGATATATATTCACCTTATTGAAGAGCAGATGAAAATTGGGAAACAAGTATTATACCTGCTTCCGGAAATTGCTCTTACGACCCAGATTATTGTCAGATTGGAGAGATATTTTAGCTCATTGACAGGGGTTTATCATTCAAGGTTTAATGATGCTGAAAAAGTTGAGATCTGGAAAAAAGTGGCAAATGATATACCTGATAATGGATTCAGATTAATAATCGGTGTAAGATCTGCCATTTTTCTTCCATTTAATAACCTTGGTCTTGTTATTGTGGATGAGGAACATGACGGATCATACAAACAACAAGATCCATCTCCAAGGTACAATGCCCGCGATTCTGCCATTATACTTGCAGGTTTACACAAAGCAAAAATCCTGCTGGGGTCTGCTACTCCTTCAATAGAATCTTTTCACAATTGTGTAAATAACAAGTTCGGATATGTTGAATTATCTGAAAGGTTCGGGAATGTCAAACTGCCTGAAATCCTGATTGCAAATACAAAAGAGGCTTACAGGAAAAAACAAATGGTTTCTCATTTTACTCCTGAACTCTTAAGTGCTATAGACGGAGCCATCAGGAAAAATAAACAGGTTATCCTGTTCCAGAACAGAAGAGGATTTTCACCATATATTGAGTGCCTCGGGTGTGGATGGATTCCTCAATGCACAAGATGTGCAGTAAAACTTACTTATCATAAGGGATTAAATAAATTAGTGTGTCATTACTGCGGATATAAGGAGACATTACCCTCTAAATGTTCAAGATGCGGATCAACTGAACTCGTAACAAGAGGTTTCGGGACAGAGAAAATAGAAGATGAGATAAAAATAGTCTTTCCGGAAGTCAGAGTTGCCCGTCTGGATCATGATACAACAAGAAACAAGAGCTCTTTAAACAGAATTATCAATCAATTTGAAAATCATAATACTGATATACTCGTTGGAACACAAATGATTTCAAAAGGACTTGATTTTGAGAATCTTATTGTCGTTGGTATCATGAATGCCGATAATATGCTTAATTTTCCCGATTTCAGAGCGTGGGAAAAAAGCTTTCAGCTGCTTGAGCAGGTCAGTGGCAGAGCAGGCCGGAGAAATGAGATGGGGCAGGTAATTATACAAACATCGGATCCTTCAAACAAAATCATACAACTTGTCGTACAGCATGATTATCTGAATATGTACAAAAGTCAGGTCGAGGAACGGGAGCTTTTCAATTACCCTCCTTTCACAAGACTGATACGCATTAATATCAGACATAAGGAGTGGGATTCGCTAAATGAATTCTCGGGATTGCTTGGATCGCTCCTGCATGAATCATTTGGCAAAAGAGTCCTCGGTCCGGAAGCTCCGGTGATCACCAAAATCCATACATGGCACATAAAAACCATTCTTATTAAAATTGAAAAGGAAAAATCTATTTCTAAGGCGAAGGAGATAATAGCAGTATCAGTTGATAAGATTGAGAAACTTAAAGGAGCCTCTTCGCTAAAGATAACTGTTGATGTGGATCCGTATTAGTATCGACCTCACCCTAAATCCCTCTCCCAGGGGAGAGGGACTTAAAACGCACATAATCAATATATTCCCTCCTTCACTTCAGGGGAAAGAACAATTGATGCCCAAAAATATATTTTTAAAAATGGACTCAAAATTTGCAATGTACAATAATGTTGAAAAGGGGATAAAGTTAAAATTCCCACTTTGAAGGGGAAGCAGGGGGCAAGGTGTGGGTTACTTTAGGATAAATAGTTGAAAGATGAAAAGTTCAAGGTATGAAACGCGAAACATCACATTTATCAAAAAGATATTACTTTTGATTGGTTAAATCATTCAATATGAAAATTGAAGTCTCAAACGGTGAGATCATTGATAAGCTCACTATAATTCAGATAAAACTTGAGCGTATAAAGGATGAATCAAAACTACGGAACCTGAAGAAGGAATATGAGGAACTTAAGAGCGCTACTGCTGATATTCTTAACATGAAAGATCCTCTTTATCAGGCACTTTATGATATAAACTGCGAGTTATGGGATATTGAAGATCACATCCGCGACCTTGAGCGCAAAAACGATTTTGGGGAGGATTTTGTGAATACTGCACGGTCCGTTTATTTTAAAAATGATAAGCGGTCGGAAGTTAAAAGAGCAATTAATATTAAAACCTCTTCCGGTTTCATTGAAGAAAAATCATACGAAAAATACTGAGATGAATATTCTGGTAATCCGGACATCTGCCATGGGAGATGTTGCCCTCGTCAGCCCTGTTCTGAAGGAAATGAAAAAACGATATCCGGAAGTGAAGCTCACAATGGTTACACGTCAGCCTTTTAAACCATTTTTCACAGAGTCAGAAAGCCTGTCAGTATTTTCATTGGATTTAGTAAAGAGGCATAAAGGTCTTTCAGGTCTTTTTCAGCTTTACAGAGATTTAAAAAAGCAAGACAGGATAGATTGGGTAATTGATCTTCATGACGTTATTCGTTCAAAAATACTCAGGTTCTTATTCAGAATCACTGGAATACCTGTATCAATAATTGATAAGGGGAGACAAGAAAAACAGGATCTGATCAAAGGAAAAAGAAGAGTACAGCTTAAGCATACGGTAGTAAGATATTGTGAGGCATTTGTCAAGGCTGGATTTATTTTAGAACCCATTGATAAACAAACCATTATACCAGATATAGAGGCTTTGAACAGGGCAGATGAGATATTGAATGTCAAAACAAGTTTAAAAATTGGAGTAGCACCTTATGCAAAACATAAACTAAAAATATGGCCGGAGGAAAACATGATCCGTCTTCTGAATATGATTTCTGAAAAACAGAGCGCAAGCTTTTTCCTTTTTGGCGGGAGAGAAGAATATAGTAAACTGGAGGAGTTTAAGAAAAAAGTGAAAGGTTCCATTAACCTCGCCAGCATACTCTTGCTGGAAGATGAGATAGCAATTATTAGCAAGCTTGATTTTATGATAGCTATGGATTCTGCAAACATGCATATGGCAGCGCTTGCCGGAACAAAAGTTGTCTCAATATGGGGAGGAACAGACCCGCTTACAGGATTTGGTGCATGGAAGCAGCCGAATGAATATTCGATCAGGATCCCCCTTGAGGAATTAACATGTCGTCCGTGCACAATATATGGAAAAGGCGAATGCAGGAGAGGTGATATGGCTTGTATGAACTGGCTTACGGCTGAAATTGTATTTTCTGATATACAGGAAACAGGACTTTTAGAAAAATCTAGTTTTAATAAATTGTAATCTTAAATATAACCACATGACAATCAGAAGATCTGTTTCTATAATTATGTTGGCATTTGTACTGATCTGCCAACCCTCTATTCTTGCCCAGGTAACTGACACAAAACCTATTGAAACTCAGCAGACTAAGACTGTGGTTCCTGTTATAGTCAATGGTGAGGCTCAGAAGATAGCTGCATTCGATAATCCGGATACATGGATAAAACAGGACCTCTGGGTCGAAACAGAATTTGATACTGATGGAGATGGTAAAAAAGACCGGATGCACGTCGATGTCACACGTCCCGCACAGACCGAGACAGAAGGTCTCAAACTGCCTGTTATATATGAATCAAGCCCATATTTTGCCGGCACAGCTTCTATGGACAAACAATATAACTGGAACGTCCGGCAGGAGCTTAATGTCCCATCACCATCGCGCAAAAAAGCTCCACCAATAGTGAGAACCGGTAAACGGCCGATAATTTCCACATCCCAGACCAGGGCGTGGATACCTTATGGATTTATTGTTGTCCACTCGTCAGCACCAGGAACCGGACTCTCCCAGGGATGTCCCACCATCGGAACAAGGATAGAGGCTCTGGCTCCCAAAGCAGTGATTGACTGGCTTAATGGCAGGGCAAAAGGTTACACCACACCTGACGGCAACGAAGAGGTGAAAGCATACTGGAGCACCGGCAAGGTAGGCATGATCGGAACATCCTATAATGGAACAATTCCTTTTGCAGCTGCAACCACTGGTGTGGATGGTCTCGAGGCAATCATACCGGTATCCCCAAACAACTCTTATTATCATTATTATCGTTCCAACGGACTGGTCCGCAGCCCCGGAGGTTATCTCGGAGAAGATGTGGATGTCCTTTACGACTTTATTCATTCAAATCCGGACAACTGCGCCTATTGTGACAGTGTTTTCAGGAACAGTACAATTATTGCAAACATTGATCGTAAAACAGGCGATTATAGTGATTTTTGGGCACAGCGCGATCTGATGAATTACATGAAGGATTACAAGGCCGCAACACTCATGGCTCATGGATTTAACGACTGGAATGTTATGATTAGTCACAGTGTACGTTTCATCAAAGTTTTAAAAGAAAAGGGTGTTCCATTACAGGTATATTTTCACCAGGGCGGTCATGGCGGTGAGCCTCCTTTCAACATGATGAACAAATGGTTCACAAGGTATCTATTCGGCGTTCAGAACAATGTTGAAAACGATCCAAAGGCATGGATAGTGCGTGAGAATGACGACAGGCTCAAACCTACTCCTTATGCAGACTACCCTAATCCCGATGCGAAACCTGTTCAATTCTTTCTCACAGCAGGTGCTCCTAAGGCAGGTTCGCTTGTCCTTACAAAAGTAAATAAACAGGGCAAAGAGACCATTGTCGATAATTTTTCATTCAGCGGAAGCATACTGGCACAGGCTGAGTGGACCGATCACAGATTGATCTATGTAACCCCTCAGCTTAAGGAACCGCTTCACATTTCTGGAGTGCCAAAGATAACTATCAGGGCATCAAGCGACAAACCTGCAGTGAATCTGTCTGTCTGGCTGGTGGAATTACCATGGACACAAGGACAAAATGTGAAGCCCACTGACAACATTATCGATCGGGAGTGGGCAGATCTTCAGAATTACAAATCACTCTCTGAGAGCAAACCTCTTGTTCCCGGTAAGTTTTACGAGATGAGTTTTGACCTGGAACCAGATGACCAGATCATTCCTGCAGGAAAGCAGATAGGACTCATGATCTTCTCCACGGACAGAGAGTTCACTCTGTGGCCTGACCCGGGAACAAAGCTCACCATTGATCTGGATGCAACTTCTATCACAATTCCCGTTGTAGGAGGGGAGAAGGCTGTTAAGGAGTAAAGCAGAAATATAAAAACTTCCTGAATATCAGATCTTAAGACTGATATTCAATCTGATAATAAATGAAATTATCCAAATTATAAGCAGAGCCCATAGAGCTGAACCTGCAAAAGCGACAAGCTGATTACCGGATTGCTTATAAAAAAACAGAGGGAAATGGAACAGACATATCAGGTTGTAAAAGAAAAAGGAAGCAAAATATGTTGTAAATGCATTTTCCCCTGCGGCTTTGAATAATAAAAACCACCTCTCTTTATTTTTAATATCAGTGATCCAGAAAATCATTATAAATATGATCATATATATCCCGATCCACAACATTGTCAGGGCAGGATTACCGTAAAGACCTTCTTTGAAATAGTTTATTTTAAGTAATAAGCCCGTAATTAACATGATAATGCCAGCTGGCAAGATGAACAAAATTATTTTTTCTGATTCTTTGGCTGAAAATCTTTTTAGAATAAGCCCTGTCAAATGTCCTGAAAGCATTATAAAAGGAATATGGCCATCGGTTATTACTCCTAAGTACTTTCTGACCGGGTCAATTGCATCCATCAGGTTAAGCTTCCAAAGAATATTAAGAGCAAGGAACAATAGCCAGAAAAGAATTGTGCCTGCGATTGAGTTCCTGAAAGCCAGGAATGTAAATGCGGATACCAGGTAACCCCATCCAAGCAACCCCGGAAGATCCCACCAACCGGCTACTAAGGAACCATTATTCTCAAAACTGCCTGATTTGAATTTGAATACAAGGAAAACTAATATTGCGAGTCCCAGGAACCTGAAACCGGTTACAGTAAAGAAGTTATTCTCTTTTTCAGGATACCTGTTCCATACAAGGAAGACCGCAAAGAACAGGAGTAAAGCCCAGAGGTATCCGCTAAAACCGGTCAATTCAGGATTGACCCTGTAAGTGTTTACCATCATTACTCCAATGGTTATCAGAATTATAGATTTGCCAAATATCTGTCTGCTGATATCATAGGAGGTGAAACCGTCATTGATTTTTTTTTGTATTGCGAAGGGAATAGTCATACCGGCCATAAACAGAAAAGCAGGAAAGACCCATCCGGCAATACCCCAGCCGTTATTTCCCTGTTCAATACCTGAAAGCCAGGGAGGAAGATCCGGCAGGAAAATGTTGTTCACAAAAAGCATCAGGAGAATTATGATACCTTTCATAATATCAATTGATTGAAACCGATGTGCCTGGGTCATTTCCCGGAAATAATTTAAATTTATGAAACAGCAAAAATAGCAATTAAAAATTACTATTTTTGCCATTCTTAAAACTGTAATTCGGGGTGCTACGTTCGGGATCCCACAGTTGCTGGACAGGCTCCGGGGCCGGAAGTTTTTGAGTTAATTGAATTTGAAATAATAATAAAAGACCGCCTTCGCCAAGGCTTTGGCGGTTAAAGCGGGGTGTGGCGCAGTTGGTAGCGCGCTACGTTCGGGACGTAGAGGCCGCTGGTTCGAGTCCAGTCACCCCGACCATAAAAGAACAAGATGTCTTATTTTGTTTATGTTCTTAAAAGCCAAAAAGATAATAAGCACTACATTGGCTCAACTTCCAATGTTAATAAACGCTTGGCTTTCCACAATGCTGGTTTGCAACGATCAACCCGGTCACGTATTCCATTCGTACTGATTTATTATGATGAAATGGAAACTAAACAGGAAGCCCTTGAGCGAGAACTATATCTAAAATCGCTTAAAGGTGGTAATGCTTTTAAGAAAATCATTGGAATCTAGGAGGGTGTGGCCCCGCCTTTGGCGGGGTACTACGTTCGGGACGTAGAGGCCGCTGGTTCGAGTCCAGTCACCCCGACCAAGGGTAACTAATAATCAATTAGTTACCCTTTTTTACGAAAGATTTACAACCGTTCATTCTTTGTTGAGATTGAATTGAGTCAAGTTACAGCCAAAGCATATAAAAAAATATTTCTAATATTGGTTGCATATACCAACTAATATATTTTATCTTTATATTGGTTTTAATATTTATAAATGAAAAAGCAGAATGCACCGTTGGAATTAGAACTGGGACGTATTATATTAGAAGATATGTTCCATGCGATAAGAAAATGTATTAAAAATCAGGCGGAAATAAAATTAAAGATAACCCGTGAACAGTTTAAACTGTTGCATGCAATAAGTGAGAAAAAGGAAGAAGTTATACAAAAAGATATGGCTGATTTAATAGGAAAGGATAAATCGACCATATTGAGGTTAATTAACTCATTGGAAACAAAAGAATTGGTCAGGAGAGTTGCTGGCACAAAAGATAGGCGCAAGAATTATTTGATGGTCACAAAAAAAGGAGAAGAATTAATCAAACAATACGAGAATATCTTTTCTGCAATGTTCGAAGAACTGCAGCAAGGTCTTAATGAATCCGAATTGAATACTTTTTATAAAGTAGCAGCTCATATTAAAAGCAGGGCTGAAACTTTATAATTTTTTTGAATATATTGTTGTTATATACGACATTAATTCTTTAACAGGCAATACTACTTTTATATCTCTTATTTATTAACAAAAAGACACAAAAATGAAAATAAATCAAAACATATATTTATTTGAAAATATTAATGGAGCAAATTCATATCTATATATATCTGATAAAAACGAGATTTTTATTATTGATTCAGGTATGCCAGGTAACGCAAATAAAATTCTTAGTCAAATTTCTGAATTGAATATATCCCTTGAAAAAATTAAGTATATAATCCTTACTCATTCTGATATTGACCATACGGGAAGTGTCATTGATTTAAAAAATGCAACCGGAGCAC
>Ga0182017_10004403_pt1 | contig 10472 bp, 5 predicted proteins | sample 712E3DmetaG_FD_120492 | JGI IMG/M metagenome (GOLD analysis project Ga0182017, IMG submission 120492) | Permafrost microbial communities from Stordalen Mire, Sweden - 712E3D metaG | ecosystem: Environmental > Terrestrial > Soil > Wetlands > Permafrost | place: Sweden: Stordalen | collected... | reverse complement strand
GGGCAAGATCGACTTTGCCTTCGCGCCCTCGCTGCCGCCGGGAGTCTACGATCTGATCATCCGCCTCACCCGCGCTGACGGTTCGACCTTGGAACTGCCATTCACGGTGTTCATGGGTGACGGGTCAAAGTAAACAAAACGATGGGGGTGGAGCGAATGGGCCAACGGGCGCTGACGCGTCTGCGCATGGGATGCGGGCGTGGCGCCATCCACTTTCGCTGATCTTGACCCACACGAAATTCTCCATTCTCTAGTGGCGAGAATATGGACTCTGTTGGGCCATGATCGGTGGACCGGGTGATTTGTGCCCCTGCACCAATGTTGAGCCCTGATTTCTCCTCCCGATTGCTTTGGTGCCCACATCAAGATTCTGGGCTGAATTCGAGCGCGTGGTTTGCGTCCTCGACATTTTGACCGCATGGTTTGAATCCTCTAAAATCTCATCGTCTTTTTCCGATGAAAACCCGTCCTTGTGCAGGTTGTTTTGGAACTGTTCCTGGGTTCCGTGCCCGGTGCGCGGCGCTCGTTTTGGGGAGTTTGGCCGCTTCGGGTCCTGGCATGCTGCCGGCGGCTGACGCCGGCCCGCGCGCGGCCGCTCCGGCGACTGCCAACCTCCCGCTGTCGCTCGACGAATGCCGGCGGCTCGCGCTCACGCACAACCTCGTGCTGCGGGCGGAGCGCGAGACCCTGGCGGCGGCGGGCTTCCTGCGCAAGGCCGAGCTCGGCGCCTTCGAACCCGACTATGTCGCGTCGGTCTCACAGGAATACAACCAGCGCAAGAACACCGTCGAACAGCAGATCTCGCAGGGCACGATCGTCTTCGAAGAGAAAAACAAACTCTATTCGACCGGGATTGAGGGACTGGCGCCGACGGGCGCACGTTACAACATCGGGTACTCGGTGCGCGACCTGAACAATAATTTGCGCGTGCTGCCGACCGATCCACTGGTCCGGCAGTTCCAGTCGTTCCTCGGCGTCACCATCACCCAGCCCTTGCTCAAGGACGCGGGCCTTTCGGCGACCTACGCCCACCTGCGCCTCGCCCGGGAGGACGAGAGTATCGCCCGCCAGGAATTTCGCCGGCAGATGTTGGTGGTGGTCGGCTCGGTCGAAAGCGTGTACTGGGATCTCTATGTGGCCCAGAACCGGCTGGGGCTGCGTTTGGCTTCCGCCACCGCCGCGGAGAAACTGCTGACGGAAAACCGGGAGCGGGTGCGCGAGGGCAAGATGGCCGAGATCGAACTGGTCGAGGCCGAGGCCGGTCTGGCGCAGCGACGCTCGGCCGCGAGCGAGGCGCAGCAGCATCTGGTCGAGGTCTCGGGCCATTTGCGCACGCTGTTTGCGGAACCCTTCGACGAGCCAAACTGGATCCTGCACGCCAGCGATGCGCCGCCGGCCCTGGGGCCGCCGCCCACGATCGACGACGCGCTGCGCGATTCCGTGGCGCTGCACCCGGAGTATCTGACGCGCCTGCATCGCGCGGAGCAGGAAAAGATCCGCGTGGCCTACGCGCGGAACCAGCGCTGGCCGCAAGTCGACCTCAAGGCCAGCTACGGCCAGAACGGCCTCGGCGACGAATACAATGGTTCTTGGTCTGATCTTGATCGCGGTCACCACGAGTCGTGGTCCGTCGGGGTCGAACTGCGGTTCCCGATGCTGGCGGGCGTGCGCCAGGCGAACACGCTGCATGCCGCGCAGGCCCATGGGCGGGAAGCGCTGCTCAACCTCAAGGCGGCCGAGGTGGAGATCGCGAACAACATCTTCACCGCGGAACGCAAGGTCGAGAGCCTCCAGTCGGTCGCGGCGAATTACGACGACGTGGCGCAAGCGGGCCAGCGCCTGCTGAAGAACGAGCAGCACCGGTTGGAGGAGGGCAAGACGGACAGCCGGCGACTGCTGGAGGTGGAGAACCAGTTTGCCGACGCCCAGGTTGCTGCCCTGGAAAGCCGCGGTGAATACGAAAAGGCGCGGGTGGAATTTGAAATGGCGTGCGGCCGACTCCTCAAGCTGCGCGGGGTCGACCTGGCGGAGAAGCCGCCGCCGGAAAAGTACTGGGCGACCGTGCGGGCGCGGATGCGCGGAACCAGCACTCCGGCCCGCGCCCCCGATGCGCGCTAAGGCCATCATCTGCGCCTGGGCCGCCCTCACCGGCGGAGCGGTTTTCGCGGACAAGGCGTCCGCGCCGCACACCTTGGTGCCCGGCATTACCGAACCGGTGCATGATTCGCTGCTGAGCGCGTCCGTTGCGGGCACGGTGCAGGTGATCCATTTCAAGGAAGGCGATGCGGTCGAGGCCGGCGCGGTCATCCTGGAGCTCGACAAATCGCTGGAGGATCTCGAGGTCGCGCGGCGGCGTTCGGTGTACGAGAGCCGTGCCGAACTGGAGGCGGCCGAGCATCGCGTTGTGATTCTGCAGGCTGATTATGAATCGACCAAGCGGCTCTTCGACCGCTCCCAGTCCGTCAGCCACGACGAGGTCGAGAAGAAGGAGCTGGAATTCAAGCTCGCCGTCGGCGAACGCGACCGGCTGGCCGCCGCCAAGGAACGCGAGCGCATTGAGCTGGACATTGCCCGCGAGCAGCTTGCGCGCCGGACGGTCACCGCGCCCTTTGCCGGGGTCATCACCGACCTTCGCGTCGACCTCGGCGTGGCGTGCGAGCCGCGCCAGCCCGTGGTCCGCCTGGTGGAACTGAAGCGCGTCTATTTCGTCGCCGACATTGCGCCCGCCCTGACCGCCGGCCTTGCGACCGGCCGCGAGGTCAAGCTGCACATCGACGTGGCCGCCGGCCAGCGGGACGTGCGCGGCACCGTGGACTATCTCGCGCCCGTGGTCGATGCGGGCAGCGGGCTGCGGCGGGTCAAGGTGATCTTCGAAAATCCCGACGCCGCGATCGCGCCCGGTGCTGTTGGCCGGCTCGAGCTCGACTAGCCTTTCGGCCATGGACGTTCACCGCCCCGATTCATCCGATGCCGTGGCGCGGGCGACGGCGCGCATCGACGAGCTGCGGGCGTTTGCCGGTCCCCCGAACGAATTCTGGCCCGCCTGTCTCGAGGCGTTCGCGCTCCTCGCCGGAGGGGCCGATGCCGCCGCGCTCGCCCTACCGGCCGAACCGGCGGGGACGCCCCTGGCCCCCGAGGCCGAAGCCGCGCCCGCGATGCGCTGGCGCACCGCGTGGGAGTGGGCCGTCCCTGCGCTGCCGAACGACCGGTTGCACGTCTTTCGTAATTGCATCCGCCTGGCGGCCGAAGCGGGCTCGCGTCGGGGGGGCCTCGCGCTGGACGCGCTCACCGGGGTGGAGCGCGCCGCCGCCGGCAACGGCTGGATCGCCGCCGTGCGGCTGGAGACGGCCGACGAAGGGGCGGCGGTGTGCGTGCTGTTGTTGCCCCTGGTCGAACGACCGGCCGCCGAAGAGGGGATCCGGCGGGTGCGGCTCGCGGCCGATGCGCCGCGGGTCTACGGGCTGAACCGCCAGCTTGCCACGGCGCGACAGAATGTCGAAACGGTGACTTCCGTGCTGGACCTCGTCACCCTGCTCGACGGCGAAGCCCAGTTTGCGGCGGCGGCGATGACGCTGTGCAACGAACTGGCGGCGCGGCACCAGTGCCAGCGCGTCAGCCTGGCGTGGCGGCGCGGGCCGTATTTGCGCGTGCAGGCGATCAGCCACATGGAGAAATTCGAGGAACGGATGACCGTGGTGCAGCAGCTGGAGGCCGCCATGGAGGAGGCGGCGGACCAGGACACCGAAATCGTGCTGCCCGCCGCGGCCGAATCGGCCGTCATTGTCCGTGACCACGCGGTCTACGCGGCCGAGCAAAAGCCGGGGAACCTCGCCACCGTGCCACTGCGGGCGGGCGGGGTTGCGGTCGGGGCGCTGACCTGCGAGCGGGCCGAGGTTCCATTTTCGGAGCATGAGTTGCGGCACCTGCGTCTGATGGCCGACCACGCCGCCCGGCGGCTTGACGTGCTCAAGCGGGCGGAGGCTTGGGTGGGTGAGCGCTGGGCGCGCGCTCTGCGGACGCGGCTCGGGAAGTATCTCGGGGTCGAGCACACCCTGGCCAAGGCGGGTGCGGTGGCGGGCGCGCTGCTGCTGGCTTGGGGGGTCTTCGGCGGGCTCCATTACCGGGTGGCGGCCGGTTTTTCCCTGCGGGGGACGGAAACCGCGATCATGTCCGCGCCGTTTGAGGGCTTTCTGGGCGAGGCCAAGGTGCAGAAAGGCGACACGGTCGTCGCCGGCCAGGTCCTGGCCACGCTCGACCGGACGGAACTCGCGCTTGAGCTCAGTGCGGCGCAGGCCGATGAAACGCGCTTCGAACGCGAGGTCCAGCAGGCGCGGTCCGAACGCAAGCTGGCGGACATGCAGGTGGCGGAAGCGCGGGCCGCGCAAGCGAAGGCGAAACTCGAGATTCTGGAGCTGCACCTGGTGCAAAGCGAAGTGCGGGCGCCCTTCGATGGCGTGGTCGTCGAGGGCGACCTGCGCGAACGCATCGGGACGCCCCTCAAACAAGGCGATGCGCTTTACCGGGTCGCGCGGCTGGACAAGATGTACGCCGAAGTGCTGGTCCGGGAGGACGATGTCCGCGCCGTCGTGAGCGGCGCGCCGGGTGAGATCGCCTTCGCCAGCAAGCCGGGCAGCCGTTTCGCCGTGCGCGTGGAGCGCGTCGAGCCGATGGCGGTGCCGCGACCGGAGGGAAATGTGTTCATCGTGCGTTGCACGCTGCCGGAAAAAAACGAGGCGTGGTGGCGTCCCGGCATGAGCGGCGCCGCCCGGCTCGACGCCGGCCGGCATGCGCCCTTGTGGATCGCGACCCACCGGACCCTGGACTACCTGCGGATGCGCTGGTGGTAGGGCGCCTTCACGCCGCACGGCTCTTCGCGCACGATCCATGACTGAGTCCTCCCGCACTTTCAGCGATGTGTGGTATCGCGTGGCCCGGCAGACCGTCACGCTGCGACCGCGGGTCGAAGTGCGGCGCCAGGTGTTTCGCGGGGAGCGCTGGCATGTGCTGTACGATCCGTTTAACAACCAGTTTTTCCGGGTGCGTCCCGAGGCCTATGCGTTCATCGCCCGGCTCCGGCCGGACCGGACCGTCGAGGAGGCCTGGCAGGAGACGCTGGACGACGATCCGGACGGTGCGCCCGGGCAGGAGGATGTGATTCAGCTGCTGGCCCAGCTGTACCACGCGAATCTGCTGCACTACAAGGTGGCCGCGGACAGCGAGCAGTTTTTCGCGCGCTATCGGAAACGCAAACAGCGCGAGCGGCTGTTCACCTGGTCGAACCTGATGTTTGCGCGCTTTCCGCTGGTGGATCCGGATGCGGCCCTGAATCGGGCCGAGCCGGTTTTGCGGTGGCTGTTCCGGCCGTGGGCGGCCGTCGTCTGGTGCGGCGTGATCGGGTGGGCGGTGAAGACGTGCGTGGATCACAGCGCCGAGCTGGGTGCGGCGTCGGGCAATGTGCTCGCTCCGTCCAATCTCGTGTTGCTTTACCTGGGCATCGTGCTGGTGAAGACGCTGCACGAACTGGGGCACGCCGCGGCCTGCAAACACTTCGGCGGCGAGGTGCACACGCTCGGCGTGATGTTGCTGTTCTTCAGTCCGCTGCCGTACGTCGATGTCACTTCGAGCTGGGCGTTTCGCGAGCGGTGGCGACGCATCGCCGTCGCCTCGGCCGGGGTGGTCGCGGAGCTGTTCGTCGCCGGGCTGGCGGCGCTGTTCTGGGCGTCCGCCGGGCCGGGCTTTTGGCGTGATCTCGCGTTCGACATGATGATCTCCGCCGGAGTGACGACGGTGCTGTTCAACGCGAACCCCCTCCTGCGCTATGACGGCTACTACGTGTTGTCCGATTTGATCGACCTGCCCAACCTCTATCAGCGCGCGCAGCAGATGTTGGTCTATCTGGCGGAGAAACACCTTTTCGGTGTGCGGAAAGCGCCGGCGCTGGCCGACTCGCGACGCGAACGCGACTGGCTGGCGGGCTACGGGATGCTGAGCGTGGCGTACCGGATTATCGTGTTTACCGGCATCGTGTGGGCCATCAGCGGACGGTTTCTCATCGTGGGCGCGCTCATCGCGGTCTTCTGCGCGGCGGCTTGGGGTCTGGTGCCGCTGATTCGTTTCGGCCACTATCTTGTGGCCAGCCCGCGTTTGGAACGAACGCGCGGTCGCGCCCTTGGCGTCACCCTCGGGCTCGCAGCGGTCGCCATGCTCGGGCTTTTCCTCCTGCCCGCGCCCCAGCGCCTGCAGGCGGCGGGGGTGGTGCAGTCGACCGCGCTGGCGGAGGTAACCATCGGGGTGGACGGCGAACTCGAAAAACTCGAGACCCCCAGCGGCACCTCGGTCCAGACCGGGCAACCGCTGGCACGGTTGCACAACGCGGAACTCGTCCACCAGATTGCGGCGGCCCGCGCCCAGTTGGGGGAGCTGGAAGCGCTTTGGCACGCGGGCCTGCACCAAGGCTCGCGCACGCGCGCGGCCTTGGAGGAGGGAATTGCGGCGGTGCGCTCGCGCGTGCAGGACCTCGAAGAGCGACAGACCAAGCTGGTGGTAACAGCTCCGATCTCCGGCACGTGGGTCGGACCGCGGGCGGACGAGTTGATGGGGCGCTGGCTGACGCGTGGCACGGCCCTGGGGAATATCATCGGCTCGGCCAGGTTTGAATTCCTGGCCGTGGTGCCGCAGGCGGATTCCTCGCGATTGTTCGCGCATGAAACCGAGGCCAGCCACGCCACCGTGCGCTTGCATGGCCAGGCCGAAACGGCCCTTCCCGTCAGCGGGCTCGTGGTCATCCAGGCAGAACAAAGCCGCCTGCCTTCGGCCGCTCTCGCTCAGAACGCCGGGGGCGAGATCGCACTGGCCCGGGATGCCGGCCGGGAGCCGATTGCGGCGGAGTCCTTTTTCGAAGTGCGGGCCGGGATCGAGCCGCAGCCGGGAGCTCTGCTTTATCAGGGACTCACTGGCCGCATCAGCTTCCCATTGCCGGCGGAACCCCTTGGGCTGCAATGGCTGCGCGCCCTACGCCAGGTATTTCAGAAACGTTTGATCAATCGAAGCGTCCATGCATGAAACCCAAGGCGGCCGAGCTGGGGTGGTAAGCGTTCTGCCCAGCGACGACTATCGCCGGCTGGCCGTGCCCAAGCCGGCGAAGCTCCCGCGAGGCGCGGACGCGCTCGCGCACCGCGCGCTGGGCTGGTGGCATCGGCGGCCGCGGCATCTCGAAGCGTTGCGGCGTGAGGCCGAGGCGGTGGATGCCCAGAGCGGCCGGTTCGAGGCGCTCGATGACGCGGCACTCCGCGGCCGTCTGGCCGAGTTTGCTGTGCACTTTCGACTGGGCCGGGACGCGGATCGTCCGGGAATAATCGTCGAAGCTCTCGCGGCCGTGCGCGAAGCGGCGCACCGGCAGACCGGCCTGCGGCCGTTTGTGGTGCAACTGATGGGCGCGCTGGCGCTGGATCGGGGATTCCTGGCGGAAATGGCGACCGGCGAGGGCAAGACGCTCACGGCCGCAGTCGCGGCCGTTCTCGCTGGCTGGCGTGGCCGGCCGTGTCATGTCATTACGGTCAACGACTACCTGGCAGAGCGCGACGCGAAATGGTTCGCGAAACTGTTCACGTTCGCCGGGCTCACGGTCGGCCACGTCACCTCCTTGATGGAGGAACCGGAACGGCGCGAGGGTTACGCGGAGGATATCACCTATACTACCGGCAAGGAGGTGGTGGCGGATTTCCTGCGCGACCGGCTGCGCCTGGGCACGGTCCAGCATCCGGACCGGAGGCTCATCCGGCAGCTCGTGCAACCGCACGCCGCGGGCCGGAACGACCTGGTCATGCGGGGTCTCGATGCGGCGATCATCGATGAAGCGGACAGCTTGCTGATTGATGAAGCGGTCACGCCGCTGATCATCTGCCGGCCGCGAGCCAGCGATTCGATGATCGAGGCATCCAAGATCGCCGCCGAACTGGCCGGACGGCTGCAGAGCGGCGTGGACTATCAGGTCAACCGGCGGCATCGGGAAGTGGAATTGCTCGAGGCGGCGTTCGTGAAGCTCGAGGCGGCGGCCCGCGCGATGCCGCAGGCCTGGTCCGGCCTGGCCCGGCGCCGGGAGCTGGTCACTCAGGCGCTCGTCGCGCGTGAATTGTTCGAACGCAACCGGCAGTACGTCATACAGGAAGGCCGGGTCGTCATCGTGGACGAGTTCACGGGGCGCCTGATGCCGCAGCGCACTTGGCGCGAGGGCTTGCACCAGGCCATCGAGGCCAAGGAAGGTTTGGAGCCCACGGCGCCGACCGAAATCCTCGCGCGGCTGAGTTTTCAGCGTTACTATCGCGGTTATCGCCGATTGTCCGGCATGAGTGGCACGGTGCTCGAATCGGCGAACGAGCTCTGGCAGATCTACCGGCTGCCCGTGGTCGCCATTCCGACCAACCGTCCTTGTGTGCGGGTGCAGTGGCCGGACCGAAGTTTCGCGGATGCGGATTCCAAATGGCAGGCGGTGGTTGAAGAGATTGCGACGGTGCATGCCTCGGATCGGCCGGTTCTGGCGGGAACGCGCAGCGTGGCCGCCAGCGAAGCTTTGGCGCGGCGGCTGGGGGCGCGGGGGTTGGACTGCCAGGTTCTCAATGCGATTCGCCACGCCGAGGAAGCGAGGATTGTGGCGCGGGCGGGGGAATCCGGGCGGATCACGATTGCGACGAACATGGCCGGTCGGGGCACCGACATTCTGCTGGGGAAAGGCGCCGCGGCCACCGGCGGGCTCCACGTGATTGCGACCGAACCCAACGAGTCCGGGCGGGTTGACCGGCAACTTTTCGGCCGGGCGGGGCGGCAGGGCAATCCCGGCAGCGCCCGTCGCTTTGCCAGCATGGACGACGATCTCCTGCGCCGGTTTCTCCCGGCGGCACTGAGACAACAGGTGGGCAAAATGCTGGGCGGCGGCGGCAACGGGGAATCCCCGACGGCTTCCGCGCGCGGGGCGGTGCGCTATGCGCAGTTTGCCGCCCAATGGCTGGCCGCCCGCCAGCGCGCCGCGGTGCTGCGCAACGATACGTGGCTGGAGGAGGCCTTGTCCTTTGCGGGACCGGATGTCGGGGGGTGATCGCGGTGAGATGTTTCATGTAAGTTTTACAAAAAGCTTGCAGAACGGGGACCAAGGGAATTTTTTAGCGTTTCCGTACCCCCCGGAAAACAAGTTGTAGCCGTCCACTGACGTGTCCCGTCGTTCAAGTGTGCGGCCGCCGCTGACTCCCATGTCCCGGTCCAACTCGCTGCACCGATTCCGACTCGAGGCGCTTGAGCCGAGGATTCTCTTGTCGGCGGACGGTCTGGCGGGGGCGGCGCTGGCGGACAGCAAGCTGGAAAGCGCGATTGAAGTCGTGCAAAACCCGGCCCCGAACGCCTCGAACGGATCCGATTTTAACCAACTCCTGACGGTGGACGTGGCACAGAATCCGCGGTCGGCGGCGGCGCAGATCGAGAGTATTTTCGGGCCGACCAACGCGACGGATTCCGCCGCAACGCCGGCGGTAACCGCTCCGCCAGCGAATGCCAACGCTGCGGTCACGGATTCGCCGACCGGTCCCGCGAGCCAGACGCAAGCCGCAGCATCGGCCGTGATTGCCCCCGCGACCGTGCTCCCGGCGCCGTCCTCCGAGGTGGCCGTGACAGCCATCGCGCCAGATGCGCCGGACGGTGCGGACTCCATTCCGAGCCAGTTGGTGGAAACTCTGCACACATCGCAGGGCCCGCCCGCGACCGGGAGCATCAGTTTACTGAATGCGGCGACAAGTCAGGGAAGTGGAGGGAATGGCACCGCAATCGCGGCGGATACCGCCTTGGCGACGGTGACGTGGGTAAGCAACGGCGATGGGTACTGGGATGTGGGTTCGAACTGGAGCACCGGAGTTGCTCCAACGAGCACGGACAGCGTGTTGATCGACAAACCCGGTGTGACGGTAACGATCCGAACCGGAGTTCAGGTGACTGATCTGGTGAACAACGACACGCTGGCGGTGACCGGTGGTTCGCTTGAAATCACTCATGAGGCGGACATCAACGGCACGTTCAATTTCTCCGGCGGCACGGTCACTGCAACTGGGGTTTTTAATCTCAAGGGCACCGGCACCTGGAGTGGCGGCTCCCTGGTGGGGGCGGGTGGGTTCAACAACACGGGAGCCTGGTACTGGACCGGAGGCACGAAGTTCCTGACGGGGGTCGTGGCCAACAACAGCGGCACGATCACCCATGATTCCGGTCAGGTGCAGTTCCGGACCGCGGTCTTCAATAATCTGCTGGCCGGAGTGTATGACGTCGCGACCGACGGTGATTTCCTTTTGAACGCGGCGGGTCCCAGCGCCTTCAATAATGCCGGAACCATCGACAAGACCGCGGGCGGGGGATCGTCGAACATGTCCAGCCTGCCATTCAACAATACCCCCGGTGGCATCGCCAAGGCCGACTCTGGCACGCTCAACCTGAGC
>Ga0182017_10004402_pt1 | contig 10473 bp, 9 predicted proteins | sample 712E3DmetaG_FD_120492 | JGI IMG/M metagenome (GOLD analysis project Ga0182017, IMG submission 120492) | Permafrost microbial communities from Stordalen Mire, Sweden - 712E3D metaG | ecosystem: Environmental > Terrestrial > Soil > Wetlands > Permafrost | place: Sweden: Stordalen | collected... | reverse complement strand
GGCAGCAGGCCGAGATGAATCAGGCTGGCCGTGCGCAAATGAAAGCCAAACGAACCGGCGATCAACACGCGGTCCACCTGCGCGGCGGTGAGTTGATTGGCGCGGAGCATGAGTTCAATCCCGGCGCGAACGGCGGCCTTGGCCAGTTGCACCTGCCGCACGTCTTTCTGCGATAGATAAACCGGAACGGCGATGCGGAAGACAGGTTTGCCGTCGAGCAGGCCAAACCGGTTTTTCCACGCACGGTCCGGCAACGAGCCGTTGGTTTGAAAGCGCCCGTTCTTGTCCACGCCGCCGTGCGCCGCCAGTTCGCCAACGACGTCGAGCAAACCGCTGCCGCATAATCCCACCGGAGGGGCGTTGCCAATGGTTTTGATTTCAACGTAGTTTCCAGAAAGCGAAACCTGCTCAATCGCGCCCCGGCTCGCCCTCATGCCGCAAGCGATGTTCATGCCTTCGAACGCGGGGCCGGCGGCGGTGGACGTCGCGGTCAGTTGACCGTTCGCGGCCAGCACCATCTCGCCGTTCGTACCAATGTCCACAAACAGCGTCACGCCGCCCAATTCGGCCAGCTTCGCCGCGAGAATGCCGGAAGTGATGTCCGCGCCGACATAGGCTGACATAATCGGCGGTAGATAAACTTGTCCGTGTGGAGCAATGGCCAGACCGATGTCTGCCGCGCGTATCTGTTCGCCACATTGAAGTGCTGGTGTGTAAGGATATTTCCCGAGCGACGCCGGATTGGTTCCGGTGGCCAAATGGAGCATGGTGGTGTTGCCGCTGAAAACCGCTTCGTAGATGTGGCGGATGGGCACACTGGCATCCGCTGCCGCTTCGCCGATGAGCCGGTTCAACTCCGCGATCAGTTCTCCTTGCAACAGTTGCAACCCTTCCGGCTGCGAGCCGAGTTTGATGCGGGAGAGCACGTCCTGCGCGTGCCGCGCTTGGGGATTCAAACTCGACGCCACGGCGATTTCGCGTCCGTCGCACAAATCAATCAGCGCCACCACGAGCGTGGTCGTGCCGATGTCCACCGCCACGCCGAACAGTGCCTGCGTGGTGTCGCTTGTCTCGGTGACCAGCAATTTTCCGCCAGCTTTCACGGCCGTCAGCGTGCTGGCAGCATCGAACGTTTTGGTGATCCAAGTATCCAATTCGACGGCGACGGCCTGGCCTTCACTGAGAATTTTCAATTCGTCGTCGGCGCATTGCTCCGGCTCGACCTGGAGATCGCCATGAACTGTGCTCTGGCACGCCAGCACCCAGCCTTCGGCGCGCTCGGCCTGCGTCAGCCAGTCGTGCGGGGCTTCCGTCAAATACTGGTGGTGGGCCGCCGGAATTTTCACCCGGCACTTGCCGCAGGTGCCCGAACCATCGCACGGCGCGGCGATGAACACGTCCGCCTTTCGCGCGGCTTCGAGCAGGTTCGTCCCGTCGGCGACGGAAACTGTCTTGTCTCCGGGAATGAAATGAATCGTTGCCACGTTACACGCCTCCGTTCTTCACCTCGTCGGTCATGACGCGGATGGTTTTCAGTTTCGTGGACGTGCTGAGACCGCAAGCGGGAGAAATGATATTCACGCCGTGGTTCACCAGGTTGCGGGTCATGTTTCGGATTTTTTCCGATTCATTCCATTCCAGCGCAAACGTGCTGACATTGCCCATCGTGGTGATCGCGGGAAACTTCTCCTTCAAAGCCGGGAGGCTGACCAGCGCGTCCGTGCTGAGGGCGTCGCAGCGCAATTGCGGCAGCAGATGCCATACGCTCTTGAGATCACCGCAGATGTGAATGATGAGCGGGAAACCGAGCGCGTGAACGCGATCCGCCAGTTGGTTCAGGTAACGCACGGCGAATTTCTCGAACATGACCGGGCCGAGAATCTCACCGGTGGCGGACGGATCGCCAACGGCAATGGCGGTTGCGCCCTGATCGGCAAGCAGCCTTTCTGCAAACGCGCCGAGCAGACTGGTCACATAGTCGAGCAGCCGGTGCGCGCCGGTTGGATTTTTCCGCAGCTCCTTGTAAAAAGTCAGCGGATCAACGATGGACGCCGCCGTGCTGACCGGGCCGGTGAGGCTGGCAATCACCGGCACGTCCGGATTCGCGAGGGCGATGCGATGCGCCGCCTCGACGACCACCTCGATGCGACCGGAACGGACGAGCCGGGCCACGTCGCGGAATTCCACTGCGCCGACGGACGGAAAAACTTCGCGGACGATCTTCGGTTCGCACTCCAGCGTGCCGTGATTGATTTCGCTGCCCAGCAATTCCGCCTCGACGGTCATGCAGAACGGCACGCCGATATTTTCAAAACCGGTATGCGTATGGATGTCCTGCGCCAGGTCCGCCATGCGTTGCGGATCGAAGTGCGCTTCGGGCAGCGTGTGGCCGGTGGCGCGCATGATCTCGACGATGGCGGCGTTCATCATGCCGCCAGTGCAGATGACGGGCGGACGGTCCACCGTTTCCTTGCGCAGCACGCGCAATAGACGTTCCTTTGGTGTAAACGCATTCATGCGGCCAACTCCGTTTCCAGTTCATCAGCATCTACCGGCCAGCCGATTTCGCGAACGGCATCAAGCATGGCATCTATGTTCGCGAACGGTGTCTCGACCGGCAGGCTGCAACCGGACGCCACGATCAATCCCTTGGGATTGTTGTACGCCTTGCGGACGCATACCCGCACCGCTTCACGCACTTGGGCGGGTGTTCCTTGCAGCATGATTTCCGACGGTGGCACGTTGCCCATGAGTCGGACGTGATGGCCGACTTTCACCTTTGCAGCTTCAAGATCGGCGGCGTTGTCAATTGAGAGGCAATCCGCGCCCGTGTCGGCCATGGCTTCCCAAATTTGGGCGGTCTTCCCGCAAATGTGCAACGTTACCGAACGCCCCCGGCCATGAATGAAATCCACAAGGCGTTTCAGATACGGCTGGCCGAATTCCTTGAATTGTCGCGGACTGATGACGGTCGTCGAGCACATCGCATCGGTCAAGCTGGGCGTGCAGCCAGTGTCGAGAATGGCCCCGGCATAAACCAGCGCTCCTTGATATGCCACCTCGCAGAGTTGATGCACCGCAGCCGGATTCTTCAGTGTCAGGCGCACGAGGTTTTCCGTGCCGATCAGAAAAGAAGCTGTGGTGAACGGACCGGTGAGCGCGCCCGTTACCGGAACCTCCTTGCCGACGGCTTGGAACGCCCGTTCCATGGCTTCGAGATGATGCGGCAGGTTGCCGTCCTTGTGTGGATCAGCCGGCTGCAACGAAGTAATCTCGTCCGCAGTGGTAATTGCCGGCGCGGCGAGATAGGCGGTTTCGTCTTCGGGATAATGAACCTTTGCACCCATCGCCTCGGCTTGAGTGTAGAGGTCGGTGAAGATGCGGATGACGTCATAGCCGAACCGGCGATAAGCAGCGACCTGCGCATCAGCAATAAGCCGGCCATTGCCGCGAAATTCCGAGACCCTGATACCCAGCACTCGCGCCGCCGTGTTGCCGACGATGGGAACACAAGGCAGGCGATCCACCGGCTCGCCGCGATAGTAAGCGGCAAACCGTTCAATCGGTGTCAGGCGGTCGCGGCTCATCAGGCAGCCACTCCAATGAGTTGTTTGACGAGCTTCACTGCGGCTGGCGCTCCAGCGGCGTAACCGTCTGCGCCGATGCGGTTGGCGAAGGATTGTGAAATCGGCCCGCCACCGACGATAACCTTGAAACGCTCGCGAACATTCGCCTTGTGCAACAACTGGATGACCTCGGCCATGCCGTCCATGGTCGTGGTCATCAGCGTGGAAAGCGCAATAACGCTGGCTTGGGCTTTAACCGCCTCGTCCACGAAGCGTTGCGGGGGAATGTCGCGGCCCAAATCCACAATGTCAAAGCCGGAAGCTTCGAGCATGATTTTTACCAGGTTCTTTCCGATGTCATGGGTGTCACCCTCGACCACGCCAATGACAATCTTGTGGCGGATTTGGTTTTCCTCGTGCTTCAGGTGCGGGCGCAGAATATCCAGTCCCGCATACATGGCGTCGGAACACAGGAGTAATTCGGGAATGAAATACTCCTCGGTTTCAAAGAGTTTGCCCGCGCGGTTCATGCCCTCGACCAAGCCGTGCTCAATGGCGGTCAGGGCATCAATGCCCTGGTTCACGGCCTGGATGGAAAGTTGGCGGGTGCGATCTTCGTCCATGCCGACAACGGAGTCGGACAGGGCGCGGAATAGAGTTTCGGTTTGGTCTGACATAATTATGGTAATTAAGCGGATGGAGTGGATTGGGTGTAAACGGATGTGGTACGCACGTCGGGGCCGCTCCAGGAATAGATTGCCAGGAGTGGTTCGGCCTGCGTTTGCATGGCGTGGATAGCCTGCGAAGGGTGGAGAATAAATGTTCCGGGCGGGTTGTCTTGCGACACCCCATCCAAGGTCCAGATGGCGGTTCCGGCTGCCACATAGTAAAGCTCGACGGCCGGATGGCGATGAGGCGGATACAGCGTCTTCGGGCCTATCAACGTCAGGCCGAGGCAGACGGAGTTGCTGCGAAATGGCGCTTCAGGACCGATGATTTCGGCAAACGCAATGTTCTGCCCCAAATTGGGAGTGTCATCACGCGTCGGATAGCTGTAATGCCACGGAAGAAAGCGAATCACCGGACCAATCGCGTCCAGTTGCGCGGTAGTGAACTCGTTTCCCGCCTGAAGGGCGGCTTTGATATGGCGGGTTACCGCATGGCTGTTTTTTGGGAATTTACCCGTCAGGGGCGGCAGCGGATCGAGCAGTGAGAGAACTTTCTGAATTTCCCGGCCCACCGCATCGTCGGCCGGTTCGCGCCGGGCAAATGTGGTCTTAACGGATGCAATAAGCGAAAGAATCTGGGATGAAGTGGTTGCGGGCATGGGGTTAGTTCAGTTCGGATTTAAGAACGGCAACGGTGTGGCCGATTTTCTCGCCTTTTTCCAGAGCCTCACAAGCGCTGACAGCATCAAATCGTTCGGGCAACAGCGATCGTTCGATTTCAAAGGCGTTTTCGCCAGAGGTGCTGATATCAATTGCGGCGAAAGTTTTTTGCAGGATTTCGGCGCGGTAAAAGTAGAAAGGCCCGAATCCCTCTCTCTGCTTCCGGGCATATTCGGAAATCACCTCTTTGGGATCGGCCTGGACTTTCCAAGTGTAAGTCAGGAAGGAGGGTGAGTAGCTGGCCAGGGTTCCCAGGGAAAGAAATACTTGCAGCGGCACTCTGCCCGCCAAGGTCGAAAGGACGGCGCCACCCGGGAGCAGAAAATCCTTTGCCTGCAACAATGCCAGATAGTGCAGATCCAGCATCTGGTTTCTGACCAGTTCGGGCAGTTTTTCTCTTCGCGGCACCAGATGGGTTGAACTCTTCCGGTCGGCGATGATCTCATTGGCGTTGCGCACCGGGACGTTGGGAAGATTCTCATAGATCAAATCGTAGCGAGCGTTGAAAGGACGGAGCGGTTCGAGCAGATCGCCATAGCCCGCCTCGATCACCAGCGGGTGAGCAGCCAGATGGTTGCGCGCAACGTTGTCGGCGGCAGTGGCAACGACATCCTCATGCACGTCCGTCAACCCGACGCGTTTGGCACCCAGAATCTCGACTGCCGATAGGACATCCAACCCTGAACCTGTTCCAATGGAACAGAAGGAGCCGATTGAGGCATCCCCATGTTGACGACGAAAGAGCTTGAAAGCGGGAGCGCCCACGTGCGCCACCCAGTCGCTTTGCAGGTCGTCAATCCGAGGCAGATAGGAGTGATCGGAAAGCGTGATTGAGAGACGTGGTTTAATCCGTACCGGATGGCGTACCGACAGGTAGGCTTGGGTGCGCACGTCGATGGTCGTAAAGTTTTTTTGATTTGCCGTTGATTTGGTAGTGGTCATGTTGAATAAGGTGTTTCTCAACGGATGCTTTTGAGAGCCTGATCGAAATCAGCGATGATGTCCTTGGCGTCCTCAATACCAACCGAGACGCGGATCATGTCCGGAGTAATCCCCGCGCTGAGTTGTTGTTTCAAAGTCATCTGGGCATGCGTGCTGGTGGCCGGATGCAACACGCTTGTGCGGGCATCGCCGATGTGGACCACGAGCGCGGCAACCTTGAGATTTTTGACGAAGGTTCTGGCAGCCCGGGTATTGCCCTTGATGCCGAATGTCAGAATGCCGCTGCCGGCATTTTTCAGAAAATACTTGCGGATGCGGGCACGGTTTGGGTTGCCTTCGAGACCGGGATAGACGACCCAGTTGACCCGGCGATGGCGCTTGAGAAATTTGGCCAGGGCTAGGGCGTTCTTGCTGTGCTGTTCCATGCGCAAGTGCAGCGTCTCCAGACCCAGATTGAACATGAACGCATTAAAGGGACTCAGGCAGGCACCGAAGTCCCTGAGAAATTGGGCGCGGGCTTTGGCAATGTAGGCGGCGTTCTTGAACGATTCGACATAGCGGACGCCGTTGTAAGTCGGGTCGGGATCGGTCAATTCGGGAAACTTGCCGTTGGTCCAGTCGTAATTGCCGCCGTCAATTACCACGCCGCCCAGACTGGTCGCATGGCCGTCAATGTATTTGGTGGCGGAGTGGACGATGATATTGGCGCCAAGCTTAAAGGGACTGCACAGGTATGGAGTGGCCAAGGTATTGTCGGCGACGAAAGGCACGTCGTTCTTCCGCGCCAGTCGGGCGAACTTGGCGAAATCGAGAATGCCCAGCCCGGGATTGCCCAAGGTCTCGGCGAAAAGAACTTTTGTATTAGGCTTAAACGCCTTTTGAATCTCTTTTTCAGTGGCTTCGGGTTCAATGAACGTGACCTCGACCCCGTATTTTTTGAGCGTGCTGTTAAACAGGGTGTAGGAACCGCCATAGATGGTTGAAGTCGAAACGATATGATCTCCTGCGCGGCAGAGATTGGTGATGGCCAGGAGAGTCGCAGCTTGGCCGGAGGCGAGGGCCACCGCGCCAACGCCGCCTTCCAACCGGGTGATCTTCTGCTCGAACGCAGCCACGGTGGGATTGCCGGTGCGGGTGTATTTGAAGCCGACCTCCTTCAACGCAAAAAGACGCTCGACCTGATCGAGATCTTCGTATTTGTAGGTGGTGGATTGAAAGATGGGCAGGATGCGAGGTTCTCCCACTTTTGGAGTGTAACCGGCCTGAACGCAAATGGTGCCCTTGCCCCAGTTCTCGGGTGTTTTGACTGCTGCTTTTTTGATTTTTGTTTTGCTCATTTGAAAAATGATTTCTGCGTCACAGTGGATACGCGTGTGCGGTTTCGACCATGGTTCTAACGTTTTCAATCGGCACGCTCGGAGGGATGTCACAACCGGGCATGAGGATGTAGCCGCCAATCGCGCCGGCTTTGCTGATGGCGTCGCGGCTGGCTGCGGCGACACCCTGAACGGTCTCTTTCTGCATGATGGCCACGGGATTCAGGTTGCCCGCGAAGGCGATTTTGCCGTTCAGAATGCGGCGCGCGTCCGAGAGGTTGACCTTGTAATCAACCGACATGATGTGCGCGCCAGCTTCGGGAATGCGGTCCAGACGATTGGTCGTGTTGCCGCAGATATGAACAGTCACCCAGACGCCGCGTTCGCGGATTTTGTCGGCAACGCGCTTGAGATATGGGAAAGAGAATTCGATGAACTGGCTACGGGAGATGAGATCGCCCGAAGCGGTTGGGTCTGCCAGCGAGATCATTGAGACACCGGCGTCAATAAAAGGTTTCAAGTAGTCGAAGCACAATTCGGTGGCAAACTCCATGACGGCATGCACCGCCGGCTTGTCCTTGCGGATATTGCGCATGAGGTTTTCCACGCCATAGGCCAGACCGCCAAGGGTGAACGGCGCCCATTGACTGGTGCCGACCACCGTTTTGTCGCCGATGGATTTGGACAGGAGCCGCGCTGCCTCAATCAGCACGCGGATGCCCTCGTCCTCCTGGACGCGTTTGGTGGTGATGCGCTCGGCAGCCCAGTTGCCGCGCAAGAGCGGTTCCTGGACATCCGGTGTGCCTTTGATGCGAAACTTGATACGACCGCCGATCCCCCGGATGGCGAGATTGTGATAGCCGGAGCCGGGCCAGACAATGTCACAGCCGACAATCTCGTTGGTTTTGGCGATGACCTCGGCAATTCGCTGCGGGCCGACGGCCAGCGCCTGTTCGAGTGTCAATCCGCTTTGGTTCAGGTTCCAAGCCCCGGCGGAGAGCAGGGACACGGGCAAGCGCGGCGTCGGTTCGAGCTTGATAACCTTCTGGATGATCTCTTTGGATGTCATGGCAGCGCCTCAATTTTCACTTTACCCAAAACAGAGCCCGACGTTTGATTTGTTCGAGCAACTCCATGGTCACCAGCACTACCGCGCCGGTGTAAAGAATACCGGCAACCATGCGGGGATAATCGGCGTAATCGGCATAGAGCTGCACGAAGCGGCCCAGACCGGCGCTCGCGCCGAAAAGTTCCGCCACCGTCAGCATGATGAACGAGAACACCAAGCCGACGCTCATGCCCGAGAAGATGTGCGGCAGTGACGCCGGAAAAACGATACGCCAGAGATATTCAGTTCGTTTCAAGCCGAGAATGCGGGCGTTGTCACGGTAGCGTTGCGGCAGCGACACCGCGCCGGCGGCGGTGTTCAAAAAGACCGGCCAAAACGCGCCCACGAAAACCACGAAACCGGCGGCAGTTCGGAATGTGGGCAGCAACGCGATGGCGTAAGGAATATAAATCGTCGGCGGTACTGGCGAAGCGAACCGCGCGAACGGTGAAAACATCCGGCTCACCCACGGTATCGTGCCCACCAGCAATCCCCACACAATGCCTGTGACAACCGCCAGCATGTAGCCGGGAACGAGAACGATCAGTGATGACCATGTGCCTTTAAGGAGTTCCGGCAGCGACACCCACAACGCTTTCAGCGTCACCACCGGCGAAGGGAACAGATACGAGCCCGCAAAATGAATCGAGGTACTGACGAATTGCCAGAGCAGCACAATTCCGAGCAGAAACAACGCGCCTTCCTTGCCTTGCAAGCGCAGCCAGAAATTCCGGCGGACACCGGAAGGTTTGGCCGTTTGCTTCACCTGCAACCGGGTGGCGGTCGGAACATTCGCCGAGGAGGTGATTCTTGATTCAGCCATGATTGCTTTCATTCAGATGCCCTCCGCGTCGCCGTTGACAAACGATTCAGCTTCGATGCGCTGCAAGGTATCCTGGCGGAAACGTTCGGCGATCTGCTCCTGTAGCGCCTGGAATTCCGGCAAACTGGTCAGGGTGCGCCGCAAACGCGGACGCGCAAACGGCACGCGCAGTTCCTGGATAATTCTGCCCGGCGACGAGCCGAGCATGACTACTCGATCCGCCAGATAGAGCGATTCCTCGATGTCGTGCGTGACGAAGACCACCGTTTTTCGCGGACTGGCATTTGACCACACGTCCAGCACCAGGTCCTGCAACCGCGCGCGATTCACGGGATCCAGCGCGCCAAAGGGTTCGTCCATCAGCAACACCGGCGACCCCAGCGCCAGCGTGCGCGCAATCGCGACCCGTTGCTGCATGCCGCCGGAAAGTTCAAAGGGATGCTTTCGCGCGGCGGTAGCCAAACCGACCATCTCCAGGAATTCTTCGGCCAGATTCAACCGCCATTTCTTGTCCGTTTCAGGATGCGACTTTGCCAGGGCGAGCGTGATGTTATTGGCCAGGCTCATCCATGGGAAAAGGGAGTAATCCTGAAAGACCACGCCGCGTTCCAGCGACGGCCCGGTAATGGTCTGGCCTTTCCATGAAAGATTTCCCGACGAAAGTGTCTCCAGCCCGGCTAGCAGGCGCAGGAGCGTGGTTTTGCCACAGCCGCTCGGACCGAGCAGGCAGACAAACTCGCCTTCCGCGATCGCAAGATTGATATCGAGCAGAACGGGCGTTCCATTGTACGCAAAGCGGAGGGATTCCACCTTGAGGCCGGAGCCTGGAACGGAATTCGTTGATCGAGTATCCAATGCGTTCATAATTGCGGAATTGGCGAATCGGAAGCCGCCGCAGCGAGACCCCCCTCACCACGGCGGCTTTGGGAACCAGCCACCCAAACTTTATTGACGGCAGCAATTCGGCACTTCAACGCTGGCTGAATCAGCGTGCTTTAAGGTCGAACCAGCAGAGGCGAGAACGATCTCCTGCACCTCTTGCTTAAGCGCCGCCGTCTTGGCTGCTGAGTCGCGCTCGGCGAAGGTTTCCAGGCGCTTCTTCCAGAAATCGTCACCGGGGTTTTCCTTGGCCACTTGTTTCAGGGCGTTTTCATAGACCTTTGTGTCAATGAATTTGGTGATATCCTTGTCGGACTCGATAAAATCGCTCTTGAGCATGGTCTTCCAGAACCGGACGATACCGGTCACGTTGGGGTCTGAAGTCTGGTCGAGGTAGCCTTCGTAATAGGCCTTCTTGATCAACGCGCGATCCAGCTTCAGATACTTGCTG
>Ga0182017_10004401_pt1 | contig 10474 bp, 9 predicted proteins | sample 712E3DmetaG_FD_120492 | JGI IMG/M metagenome (GOLD analysis project Ga0182017, IMG submission 120492) | Permafrost microbial communities from Stordalen Mire, Sweden - 712E3D metaG | ecosystem: Environmental > Terrestrial > Soil > Wetlands > Permafrost | place: Sweden: Stordalen | collected... | reverse complement strand
GCTGCCGACATCAAAACTGTCACCCCATCGTCATCTTTCGCATTCACATCAACGCCCTGAGCTAATAAGGTTTTAACGGTTGCGGTATGTCCTTTCGATACTGCCATAAACAACGCTTGGTTAGAATCTTGCGAACAGCCTACAGCCCAGATCAATAACATAAGCAATGCAATTCCACTGCCTATCTTCACTATCCGAGACATTCCTCCACCCCCTTCTTTTCCCCTACCCGTAAGGGTACTTATTCGCAGGCATTTATATATTTATCTTTAACTCGCAAAGCTCCGTAAAGATAATACTTACCCCACCTTAATGATTCCATTTTACCCATTTTATCCAATCCAACAATAAAAATCCTTTTGTGCAGCGCGTGATTCAATAAAAATGCTATATCCGCTATTTTTCAGAAAAACCCCGCTTTATTTTTTTTGATATATAAAGTTTTTGGATATTGCCGGAGCATTCGTTTTCATAACTTAATTCATAATCTTTTTTTAAAAACGGCTCGATATTTCCTCCCAGCATCTTAGTCTCTTCGGTAAGAAGGACTAATTCCGGCCGTTCTTTTATTATGATATTGATATAATCCTTAGCTGTCAGCAAGCCGCAATATATTCTTTTCGAAGAAACCGTGGCTAAATAGGGGTGTACCGGCAGACCCGCATAAAAAGCATAAATAAGCCGGTCGGTTACTACCATGTGCGTTTTGGGAGCATATCCTTTCATAAGGTCAATGACGCAACGATTGCCGGAATCTTGACGGCGGCTGTCGAGTTCCGGTTTTATGAGTTGCCATTTTAAGTGCGGATATTCTAAATATGTCATCGTAAGGGAAAACCCAAGGGCCAGCGAAAAGCAGATTATCTTTACAGTACTGTTGCCGGACAGTACTGTATTTCTATTTTTCCATTCTTCTCCAATCAAGTTGCATAATGCATAAATACCGTAAGATGCCAGCCAGCTAAGGGGAAAAATTATATACAGGTAATAATGAGACCATAAAGGGCGATGTGTAGAAAAGACTAAAATCACGGAAGCAAGATTTATCAACGGCACCAGAAAAAACTTTCTCTGGCCGCGTTTGGTAAAAATAAGCGCGCATAGAACGAGGGGGACAACGCCAGAGGCATCCTTGAACCATTGGAATAAACATCGGGATGCTTCCGGCTGGCCGGTAATGACTATTTTTCTGGCTAATACATAGGGTTGTATAATTTGAGATAAGTCTATGGATGCCGCTCGAATTATATATAGAATTGCTGCAAAGAAGGTAATAAACCATAAAAGGATTAAGCCGGGAAAACAAGCATGACTTTCTGCGCAAGTTTTTTTACTGCGTCCAGAAATAAACATTTCCACGAGCATCCCCGGCAAGAAGATTACGGCAAGAAACTTTATCATTAACGCAAGAGCGAAGATAATTGCCGATAGTATGATGAATCTTTTTTTCCCGGTGTCTTCATAACATAAAAGGCAATATATCGATAATACCGCCGTAGCAATAACCGGGATGGTAGCCACTGCGGAAACACTAAAGTATAGATAAGACAATGAAAAAATTATAGTTATCGCAGCCCATAAGGCGGAAAGGGTATTCTGGGTTTTGCTGATAATGCCATATATAGCCCAGATAAATAAAGTAGAAAACAAAAGTGTAACGAGGCGGGCAAGAAAGATAGAGGCCCCGAAAGTCTTAAAAAAGTACGATAATATCAACACCAATACCGGCGGTTGGTCCATCCAGATTTGTTTGTACAACGCGTAACCTTTAAGATGAAGAAACGCCCGCATGGTATACATACCTTCATCAACATTGTATTCAAAAACATTTCTAAAACGAATGCATGCGAAAACGATAACAAAAAAAACCGCCGGCACTAAAAACCTGAGTATTTTTTTCACAAGAATTGCTGAAGAAGGAGAAAAAAATGAGTTTTTAATTGTCGGCGCCATTTTTTGCCCTTATTATCCGTTCGATTTTATATTTATGTTGGTGTTTCATGAGAGCACCGAAGTCAGTAAAAGAAACACGCAACAGGTCAATCGCCCCATCTTTAAGCCTGCCCAATATACCGTATTTGGAAACGCCGCTTTTACGCGGGCGATGGCTCACTATAACCTCCCCTATCTTACAGCCTTTTTTTGTCATGATGGTTGAAAAAAATCTATGCAATCCTCCCCACAGGCATACGCCTTCCATATCTTTTTTTCGAAAAGTGCGCAGGGAGCATCCAACATCGTGGATGCTGTCCCTGGTAGTTAGTTTACGTACTATAGAGGCGATTTGGGAAGCGGCTATTTTTAAGAAAGGGTCTTGCCTGTTTTTCCTCCAGCCGTGCGCCACATCGTAGCCTTCCTTCATTTTATCCAAGAGACGCGGTATATCTGCCGGGTCATTCTGGCCGTCGCCGTCCAGGGTAATGTATATTTCTCCCGTCGCATTATCAAACCCGGCCTGCAGAGCTTCGGACTGGCCGACTCGTTTCGCCAAAACAATAACAATAAGATTGTTCGAATCAAGGAAAATACGTTCCAGTTTACCGACACTAGAATCGTTAGAGCCGTCGTCAACAAAAATAATCTCATATTTTCCGCCAATTTTATCCATGGTATCTTTTACGGATCGGCAAAGGGATTCTACGCAACCTTCTTCGTTATGTATGGGGATTATTACGGAGTAATCCAATGTTATACACCTTGTGGAATTCACCGCCTCCCTGGATAATTATATCAAGGAAGCGACATCCCGCCGAATCCCGCCTATGGCGAGACGCAGCGGGAAATTCGACTATTGCCTCACGCCGCATCCTTCGGATTCGCCTGCCTCGCCTTGCTCGGCAAGGCGGGCGTTCAGCAAAGTCTCAAATCCCCTTCGGGGATGATTCGACTACCACCTCACCCTGCGCCCTTCGGGCTTGGGTTCGGCAAAGTCTCATTAACTATTTTTATTCTTGTAGATAAGGGCAAGATTTCTTGTGTAGATAAGCACTCCTCCTAACTGGCCGAGGATAAATACCGGGTCTTTTATGTGCAGTGCGTAGATTAATAAACCCAATCCTCCCGCCAGGCTAAAATACCAGAAGCTTATTGGGATTACGCTCGCCTTTTTGTTTTCCGAAACAATCCATTGCACAAAAAACCTGAAAAAAAACATCAATTGAGCAAGAAGGCCGACGATAAACCATTTATCATTCCAATTTAATTGGTGCCACATAGAGTATTTTTGAGCTTAACTTATTCCATCAACATTTTTTGTAATCTGTATAGCCAAGCGATATATAAATATTACCGTCGGTTGATACAAGGGTCAAGTTAAATATTGAATTCTGTATTTTTAGTTCACACAATAACCCCTTTCCGCAGGGGGTATCGTTGGAAAATCTACAGTTGGCCGATAAATTGTTACGATACACTAAGATTTCCTGAATTTCTTGACAATTCAGCTATTACTGCTATTCTTAAAAAGAAGGGTTATCCTTAACCTTATTTCCACAGTAGAAGCTATGAAAATAAAAATGGGGTGAGCAAAATGCTTGGGACCATAAAGAACAAAGGTTTTACTCTCATTGAGTTGATCATGGTCATCGTTATCATCGGTATTTTAGCGGCAATCGCGGTCCCCCGGTTCGTTAACTTGCGCCGGGAAGCAAGACAAGCCCAGTGCGAAGGCAGCGTGGCGGCAATCAGGGTGGCCCTTTCCAACTATTTCGCCTACTGGTCGATCAACAGCCCTCATTATAACGGCAAGTTTCCTACTCACATCGCAAGCCTTGCCAACTATTTTCAGGATAGGCAGGTACCGCCATCCCCAGGCTGGGCTGTAGCCGTAGGGGGGTATACCCCGGGAAGCCTCAAATGGGATAACTTTTACAATGTCAATAGCGGTACGATGGATCAGAACACCGCCTGCAATGTCAGTATATTCTAAAACAAACAACGCCATCCCCCTCACTCCGCGCTTTCCCGCTATCCCGGCATGGTTTTTTCTTGTTGTTATTTTATTTCTTCCCAGCCCGGGTATTTACGCAGAGGAAATATCGCCGTCCAACACCATACCCTGGTACCAACGTATTGCCGATTACCAGATAAAATGCCTCGGCAATACTCTTGCCTTCGCTAAAAACAGGGGAACGGTATGGAATTACGAAACCGGGATATTTTTAAAATCGATTTATATGGCCGGCGAAAAAACCGGACGGCCCGGATATTTTAATTATGTTAAACACATAATGGATTATTTTGTCAACGCGGATGGGACAATTAATACCTATAACCCTGATGATTATAATTTAGACCAGATCAACCAAGGCAAACTTTTATTGACTTTATACACCAAGACTAAGGAAGAGAAATATAAAAAAGCGGTATTTTTACTGGAACACCAACTGGAAACCCAGCCGCGTACGGCTGAAGGCGGTTTCTGGCATAAAAAGATTTATCCTCATCAGATATGGTTGGATGGTATTTATATGGCTGCGCCGTTTTACGCAGAGTTTGCCGCTATTTTTAACCGACCTGAAGGATTTGATATCGCGGCTGACCAGATTCTCCTCGTTGCCCGCCACGCACGCGATCCTAAAACCGGGCTTTTTTATCACGCCTGGGATGAAAGCAAAAAACAAAAATGGGCTGATTCTTTAACCGGTTGCTCTTCCCAATTCTGGGGCCGGGGCGTGGGGTGGTATGTTATGGGCATCATCGACACTCTGGACTATTTACCGTCTGACCACCCGCGGCGCGAAGAAATCATCGCGTTATTCCGGGCGTTAATCCGCGATGTAACCGCCGTCCAGGATCCGGAAACGGGATTGTGGTATCAGGTTTTGAATCAGGGTAAAAGGAGTGGTAATTACCTTGAGGCCTCAGCTTCCTCGATGTTTGTTTACGCGATCGCTAAGGGAATTAATCGTGGTTTTTTAGATAAAAAATATATCCCGGCAGTAACTAAAGCTTATGCTGGTATAATCCGGTATTTGATTAAAATTGATTCAGCCGGCTCACCACATCTTACGCAGATTTGTAAAACTGCCGGCCTGGGAGGAAAACCTTATCGCAATGGCTCTTACGCTTATTATATCGGCGAGCTGCGGGTAACCGATGATCTTAAGGGTATCGGGCCGTTTATCCAGGCGAGCCTGGAAATGGAAGGCTTGAGGAAATAGCTGTGGTTGGGGCGTTGAAAACATTTGCCTTCCATACCTGATACCTGATTTACCATTTCACTGCGTAAACCCGGATTACTCAATGGTAATATCGAATATGACAGAAAAGAAACAGATTAAGATTAAAATTAATACTGAGAATATGCTCCAAGCCTCTAATAACCGCTGAGAGGCCGGATAAGCCCGGGGTCGAGCACAACATGTTTTATTTTTCGCCTTTGCCAGGTGTAAACAATATGGATTATACCATCATTGGCCTGGATGACCGAGGGATACGAATACTCCCCCGGCCCATTTTCTAACTCTAAACACTGAACCCAGGTTTTTCCTTGGTCAGTGGATATCGCCGCCGCCAGCGGAGTTCGTTTGGTACACGTTGGGTTGTATACTAATATGCATCGGCCGTCCTTCAAGGTAACCGCGTCAATGCCGCTGTTAGGATTCGGCAAGGCCGACCGCTTCAATGGAGACCAGCTGAGGCCATTATCCGTAGAGACAGATTCCATAATCGATTGAATCCGTGATGCCTTCGGTTGTTTATTGCGCGAAAGCAGTAATATCCTGCCCCGGCCAAAATTCAAAAGTGTGGGCTGGATTACCGGTAGCGAACGGTCATTCAACGGGCCGTTTATCGACCACTTATTTTTTAATAAGAAATCTCCGGTGCTTCGCGGCCGGACGCGTTCAATAAAGATTTTCCAGCCGTCGGACGATTCAGTGCTCGAAGGACAGAGAATCGTCCCGTCGTCTAATTCAATCGGTTTATTTTTAACAGGGCCCAGGATACCCTCCGGCAAATAATTAGCCATGCCCCAAGTTCTACCGCCGTCCAAAGAAACCTTAAACATCCCCTTCCAGCTTTCGGGATTCTTGCCGGTTTTATAAAATAAAAAGAGCGGCCCGTTTTTCTGTGGGAAGAGCACCGGGTTCCAACATGCCGTCGGGCCGCCTTTATCGCTGCCTTCCGCAACCGTCGCGGGAATAGCCCAACGGTTTAGACTTCGTTCAAACCTTGAGATAAAAATTTTTGTATCGGGGTTCTTTTCGCGAGTTCCGCCGAACCAGGCCACGACAAAACCGTCAGATGTTTCCGCGATGGTAGGAGCGTGGGCGAACGGCGTACCGGGAAGGTTTCGGGTAAAAATAAACTCCGACTTCACCACAGGCGAGGTTGACTTGCCAAAAACGGCGGCCGCCCCGAAAAAACCAATCCCCAGAAAACCGATAACGAAAAAACGTTTTATCATGGGGAAAACCTATACCTACCGCCAAGACACTAAGAAAAACAAGATAATTTTTAACAACGAATTACGCTAATTACGCGAATAAAAATTTTCAACTTCCCGTGCCCGCCCCCGTGGCTTTTTCATAATTAAATTGATAATCTGCCGTTGAAAGCTTGCGGAAAAACATTTCTTCTTGGAAAAAACCCGGGGATGCGTCAACTATTTTTGAAAAACCTTCCCAGTTGGTTTTCTTCACTCAAATTAGGGTAGCTACACGCAATTATCGATAATCAAATGCCGCCTAATACTCCCAATCCTTGGGTTATTTTAGCATTTTTGCGGGAAAACAGTATAGAAATCCATAGGAGATTTTTGCGATATCTCCTGGCAGGCTTGGCAAAAAATATTTTTTCCCATTCACTAAGCCGCCAAATTTTAGTATAATATGATTCCATGCATGCCCTGACCTTTGTCATCATCAGCTTACTGGTATTTGCGCTGGCGTACCGCTTTTACGCTAAGTTCATTATTACCAAAGTCCTTGTCCTGGACAGCCGGCGGCCGACCCCGGCGCATACCCTGCGCGACGGCAAAGATTATCATCCTACTAATAAATTTGTCCTCTTCGGCCATCATTTCGCGGCGATATCCGGCGCCGGGCCGCTGGTCGGCCCGGTCCTGGCGGCGCAATTTGGATTCCTGCCGGGTTTTTTGTGGATTCTCATCGGAGCGGTGCTGGGCGGCGCGGTTCATGATATGGTGATTCTTTTTGCTTCGGTAAGGCTGAAAGGCCGGTCCCTGACCCGCCTGGCCGCAAAGCACATAAGTTCTACTGCCGGAATTGCTACCGGATTTGCCATCCTTTTTATCATCATTACGGCACTGGCGGGACTGGCACTGGTAGTGGTAAACGCCCTGAATGAAAGTTCATGGGCCACGTTTACGATCGCCGTAACCATCCCCGCCGCGTTGATCATGGCGCTTTATATGTATAAACTGAGGCCGGGAAAAATATTCGAAGCGTCGCTTATCGGCGTGGTGATAGTCGTCGCCGGAATAATCTTCGGAGAACCGTTATCGAAAACCCGGTTGGGCGTTTTTTTCCTTCTTTCTAAACCGACGCTTTCCCTTATTCTTCCGGTTTACGGTTTTACGGCATCGGTGCTTCCGGTCTGGCTTCTCCTCTGCCCGCGCGACTACTTAAGTTCCTATATGAAAATCGGGACGATTTTAATGCTGATTCTAGGCATCTTTATCGTTAATCCCCAAATCCACATGCCGATGTTCACTACTTTTATCCACGGCGGAGGGCCGATCATCCCCGGCCGTGTCTGGCCGTTTGTCTGCATCACCATTGCCTGCGGAGCGATCAGCGGTTTCCACAGCCTGGTAAGTTCCGGAACAACACCTAAGATGATCGATAACGAATCGGATATACGCTTTATCAGTTATGGGGCGATGCTGGTAGAAGCGGTGGTTTCGATTATGGCCTTGATTGCCGCCACAGTGATGCTACCGGGCGATTATTTCGCGATCAACCTGCCGCCTGCGGTTTTCGCTAAATTAGGCCTGGCTGCCGTTAACCTGCCGGAAATCGAACGGATGACCGGCGAAGCGCTGACAGGGAGAGCCGGCGGTGCGGTATCGCTGGCCGCCGGGATGTCGGTGATCCTATCCTCGATCAAAGGGATGAAACACCTGATGGGCTACTGGTACCACTTTGCCATAATGTTCGAGGCGCTGTTTATCCTGACTACCGTAGATACAGGAACGCGCGTGGCACGCTATATTTTGCAGGAGATGATAAAGTTCGCCAACCCCCGGCTGGGAAGAGGCAACAAACTTACGGGGATAATCTTGAGCAGCGCGGTGATCAGTTTTTTATGGGGGTATCTCGTTTATAACGGCGACATCTCGACCATCTGGCCGATGTTTGGCGTAGCCAATCAATTACTGGCGACACTGGCGCTGTTTATCGCTACCATCTTTATCATAAGACATTCCCGAAAGCGGCGCTATGGATTGATTACCGGACTGCCGGCAATCTTTATGTTTGTAACTACCTTTGTCGCCGGGGTAGAAAACATCCTGAGTAATTACCTGCCCAAACATACCGTCCAGGGAAACCTCAACGCCGGCTTTACCCTCATCATGCTTGCGCTGGTAATAATTATATTTCTCGAATCAGCTAAAAAATTGCACAGCCTGCTCCGGCAAAAATAAAACCCCTGACCAGATATCAATCAGGGGTTTTATTGCCTTTAATTGCGGTTCGAGAGATAAAGCTAAAGGAGTAAACAGCCGCGGGGATTAAAACTTATTTGGGCATAGCATAGTTTCCTGCCCCCCGGCAGCCGAGTTATTCCTTTTGTTGGTTAATACCCTCTTAACGGCCGCTATCTTTTCTTTTTGAAAAGCATTCCTTGCAGTAAACCGGCCGGTCTTCCTTAGGCTTAAAAGGAACTTCGCACTCTTTCTTGCACTCTGAACAAACCGCTTTGTGCATTTCTCGCGGCTGACGGTCATAATCATTCTGGAATCCCATATGCATCCTCCTTTAAGGCACTTGTCTTCAAGTACCCGATTAACAAACTTTACACCTATATAATTCCGCCAAACTGCGGCAGCCTGCCTCGCTCGCCTCACGGCGAAGCCGTGGGCCTTACGGCTCATCAAGGCGGGTGTTATTTTTCCGCATGCCTGCCTGTCAGGCAGGCAATCCGCCGGCTCCACCGGCGGTTTTCTGCGGTAAAATAAAAAGGTAAAGTTATTATTCTTCTAATGCAGCTCTCGCTTCTCCCACCAACTCGGCAAAAAGTTCCTTTACCGGGACAATCTTCTTAATCCGGTAAGCATTGCTTCCGCACATCGCAAACCCTTTGTCCAGCTCACCCCGATAAGCATACATAAGCGCCTTAGCAATACAATAATTTACTTTCCTGGCGTCGCAGGTAGCCAGGCATTGGTATTCACAACTAAAATCGATGCGCTCCCCCTTAGAAATCCTCTTCACAAATTCATTACGAATCACCCTTCCCGGCATTCCCACCGGGCTGTCGATGACCACGATATCGTCAGGCGAACAAGAAAGGTATAAATCCTTATATTTAGGGGAAACATCGCACTCATCAGTGCAGACGAAACGGGTCGCCATCTGTACGCCGGCGGCACCCAGCCTGATCACCCGGGCAATATCCTTGCCGTCAAATATGCCGCCGGCCGCGATTACCGGAATGCGCAATTTATTATTTTCAAAACCACGCGTAACCGCCAGCACCTCCCGCACGATATTATCCAAAAAAACATTCTTCTCGTCAGCGAGCTCGGCCCGGCTATAACCCAGGTGCCCTCCGGCAAGCGGCCCCTCGACGACAATGGCATCAGGAAGGCGTTTATACCTCCTCTGCCAGGTAGCGCAAATAATCTGTGTTGCCCGCGCGGAAGAAACAATGGGGACGAGCTTAGTCCGGTTATTCTTGATCAAAGACGGCAGGCGCAACGGCAATCCGGCTCCGGAAATAATTACATCCACTGATTCCTGCTGGGCCGCATCTACCAAGTCATCATAGTTAGTCAGGGCGCACATGATGTTAACGCCAAAGGGATTGGCCGTAAGCTTGCGCGTATCCCGGATAATCTCGATAAACGCTTCGCGCGAACGCGTTTCGTAATCGCGCTTTTCATCACTGCCCTCTTCCCCAAGGCCGACTGCGGCAATCACTCCCAGCCCGCCTTCGTTGGAAACTGCCGAAGCTAATGAAGACAATGACACCCGTACCCCCATCCCGCCCTGGATAATCGGCACGCCTATCCTTAAATCGCCTAAATCTAAGTTCCTAAACTCGTTCTTTATAAATCATCCACCTTATAGTCCCCTTCGCTTCGCTCGGGGCAATAAAACTAAGTCCCGCCGTATTCGGCTGGCCAAATTTCATTGATTCGACTACACTTATTTTCTGCGCCTTCGGCTCGCCTCTCGGCGAAGCCGATGGCTTGAAAATGAGTGAGTCTCATTAAAAATCAGCCTATAAAATAAAAAAGCCGCAAAGGTAAATCGTCGCGCGCCTTTGACGGCTGAAAGATTTC
>Ga0182017_10004400_pt1 | contig 10474 bp, 13 predicted proteins | sample 712E3DmetaG_FD_120492 | JGI IMG/M metagenome (GOLD analysis project Ga0182017, IMG submission 120492) | Permafrost microbial communities from Stordalen Mire, Sweden - 712E3D metaG | ecosystem: Environmental > Terrestrial > Soil > Wetlands > Permafrost | place: Sweden: Stordalen | collected... | reverse complement strand
GATGTTGAGGTACAGGGGGTTCTCGTTACCATTGATACTTTGAGTAAAAAATGTCTGAGTATTGAAAGAATTAAAGAAAAAATAGATTAACATTACTTGTTGCGGGTTAAGAGATCCAGGGCTACAAAGACTATAAAAGCATGGGGTTCAATATGGATATTGAGCGAGAGGTTGAGATAATCAAACGAGGCGCTGTTGACCTTATTAATGAGGAGGAGCTGCGAAAGAAACTGATACGGTCAAAAGAACAAAAAAAGCCCCTGAGAGTCAAGCTCGGTCTTGACCCTACAGCGCCGGACTTGCACCTCGGTCATACGGTTGTTATCCAGAAATTGAAACAATTTCAAGAGCTTGGGCATGTAGCTATTTTTCTTATCGGTGATTTTACCGGTATGATAGGTGACCCGACAGGGAGAATAGAAGCACGGCCACAGATATCAAGGGAAGAACTGCTTACAAATGCTGAAACATATAAAAAACAGGTCTTCAAAATACTCGATCCCGATAAAACGGAAGTGAGATTCAACAGCGAGTGGTTTGAAGCCATGAATGCTGTCGATATGATCCGACTCTGCGCCCAGTATACCATGGCTCGTATGATGGAACGAGAGGACTTCCGCAGCCGTTACCAGAATAATCTCCCTATTAGTATCCACGAGTTCCTCTATCCACTCGTTCAAGGGTATGATTCTGTGGCGCTGAAAGCAGATGTGGAACTGGGCGGACATGATCAGATTTTTAACCTTTTTGTGGGCCGAGAAATCCAGAGAGCCTACGGTCAGGAATCGCAGTGCATCGTTACTGTGCCGCTCCTCGAAGGCACCGACGGCGTAAACAAGATGAGTAAAAGCTACGGAAATTACGTCGGTATCGATGAACCGCCCGATGTGATGTTCGGCAAGCTTATGTCCATATCCGACGAACTGATGATCAAATATTACGAACTTTTGAGTGATATAGCCCTGGAAGGATTGAATACCCTGAAAGAAGGAATCAGGCTGGGCACTGTCCACCCTAAAGAGGCAAAGGTAAATCTCGCCAAGGAAATTATCACGAGATTTCACAGCGCTGAAGCTGCTGATACCGCTCATGAGAACTTTGAGAAAGTGCACAGGGACAAAGAAATCCCTGATGAACTTGACATAGTTGAAATGAAAAGGCCGAAAGAAGACCCAGTTTCAATAGCCCACTTTCTTCGAGATATTGGCATGGTATCGTCTGTATCCGAAGGAGTTAGGATGATTGAGCAAAGCGGTGTATCGGTAGCAATGAAAATTAACTTTGATACTCAATTTGATACTCAATTAGTCAAAATAACTGAGAAACAAATGTCATTTAAAGACATTCTTGAAAGTATATGGAAAGTGGGAAAACGGAAATTTAAAAAGGTCATCTTTCAAGATTAGAACCCTTGACAGAGCCCATCCTTTTGTTGTTTATATTAATATACCGTTCCCCGGTGGCTCAATCGGCAGAGCGGCTGGCTGTTAACCAGTAGGTTGCAGGTTCGAGTCCTGCCCGGGGAGCCAGACACGCCTCCCAGCAAACCCATTTGCTGGGTTCAAATATGCTGGATCTATGGGGGCTGCCTCCCATAGATCCATTTTTATTGCCCCCTTCCGCTGGTCCTTTTTATTGACGTTCTGTTGACTTTTGACTTTCTTTCTCCCATCATATCACCGGAACTGAATCCTCCGAGAAGTTTTCTGACAATGATCACGGAAAGAAGTCACCCATAATGCTTTATTTCGCAATCTTGAAGACATGATGGATGCCATAGAAAAAGGGCTCCGGCGGTTTACCCCACAGAGGCTGGCATAACTACGTATGTATGACAGCGCAAGGGGGAATAATATTACACAGATGACATTTTTCTTTAAGTTTATTTGGCTTTACACGATAAATATAATTAGTTTAGAATGTTCGGAATTCAACAAAGATGGAGGTCATAAATGAAGGTACTTGTTGTTGATGATTTCACAACCATGAGGAAGATCATTAAAAATGTTCTAAAACAGATAGACATTGTAAATGTGCTGGAGGCTGAAAACGGTAAACATGCCTTGACGGTATTAAAGAATGACAGCGTCGATCTCATTATCAGTGACTGGATTATGCCGGAAATGACCGGAATAGAGTTTTTAAAAGCCTGCAAAAGTGACGAAACCATTAAAAAAATACCCTTCATTATGGTGACCGCTGAAGCGCAAAAAGATAATATTATGGAAGCGATAAAATCGGGAGTTGACAATTACATCGTAAAACCCTTTACCCCCGAAAAACTGCGAGAAGCCATCGATAAAGCAAAAGCAAAGGTTGGAAAATAAATACGGGAGGCGGAAGGGATAATGGATGTCAAATACATAAACCCATTTATTGTAGCAGCCCAATCGGTTTTTAAAACTATGCTTGGTATAGAAGTAAATCTGAATAAACCCGTTCTGAAAAGCGAAAGAACGACATCGGGTGATATAACAGGGATTATTGGCCTTGTCGGCGATAAGAAGGGGACCATTACGATCAGCTTTCGAGAAAAAGGCGCAATGTTCGTTTTCCAAACATTAGTCGGTGATGATTGCTCCGGTGTCACCCCGGATGTTGTCGATGCTATCGGCGAACTCACAAATATCATATCAGGCCAGGCAAGGAAAGAATTTGAGAAAGCAGGCATTAATCTTAAGGCATCAATTCCTATGGTGGTAGTCGGTAAAAATGTGGAGATGAACTTTATCACAACGATACCTATCGTGCAGCTGTCTTTCAGTTTTTCCTTGCAAAATGGCGAGCAGGAAGTAATGTATTTGGACTTTTCTTTCGAATAAACCATCTGGTGTTTACGAAATTCATGCATTTTGTTTTTGCTATGCAGCTTAGCTAATAATATTCAGACGTATGTCAATCGGTCTTATAGACACATAACAATCAGCCTGGTACCCAGAACAAAAAGATGGATGGCACCAACACATTGATAATTAATGCCTTACTTTTTATTATCAGTTCCTTAAGTTATTTCTAAAAATATCCGAGAAAATATTAGTATGCTGTATTTTAAGAATGTTTGTTGTAGTGAAAACCAGAATCCGCAATAACAATCATCGGAGGGGGGATGACGCTTAACGATTTATTACCTTTAGATTTAGATACGGTAAAGGATGCTGTTAAAAAGATATTGATTAGTCTTTCAAAACTCGTGAGCGGAACCGGCCCAGGTTTGCTCCATAAGCTGATACGGCATGCCGGCCTTAACGAAAATGAATTCAATAATCTATAAGGGTTGCTAATCAAGAAATAAAGACATTTTTTTCTTGACATCGATTTCCCAAATTTAATACATTGTTTCACGCACATAATTTGATCATCATCAGGGGGATGGCGGAAATCTTTTTTAATATTCCAACCATATTCCCATAGCACAGCGTGATTTAGAAGCAGCGTAGAGCGCATAGCGTGGAGCGTTTAGCGGATAGGGAAAAACAGGCTATAGGTTATGGGTGATAGGTGATAGGGAAAGAAAAGCAGGACGAAGGACGATAAAAGCCGAGGGACGGGGGACGATCTTCCTGCGAGGCAGAACTGGGACGAGTGACGAGGAGAGACGGGAAACACCTTATGCCGAAATAGCGCGTCAACTGGGAGTACCATACGTTGCAGTGTCAAAGATAATGAAAAAAGAGAGTAGGCTATGAGCAGGTTACGGAAGTTGCCAATGTTCCTGAGGGGACATGTATATGTTGGGTGGGAAACTTCATATATACATTTTTCCTTCCCGATAAATAGTTTTTCCAGTCGAAAGTATGTGCTGCACGAATTCGGCCTCGCCGTGTTCAAAGAAATCTTTTTTGCTGAAAGGTAGCGGTTCGATATCCGGGTCTATTTTGCGCCTTAGCTTGAATAGCTTTGTCATTTCTTCAATGGGGTTATTGCCAAAACTGTCCGAGAATACAGCAAGATCGATATCGCTCGTGTCTTTTGCCTTCCCCTGAGCATAGGAACCGTAGAGCACCACGGCAAATATGTTGTAAAGACCTGTCAGTAATTGAACGTATTCACGCAGTTCCTTGTTTATTTGAGTTTCTGTTTTAGCCATGTCAGCAATTCTCCTGTTTTTATCAGGATGTCGTTTGATCTGTTTTCATCTATTTGCCTGTGGATCAAATCCTTATATGCTGGATACCGCGCCTGGATGTTCAGGGGGGAGAGTTCATCAATAATCTCACAATGATCTTCGGAAAGCTCCTTATCCAGCGATGCCAATTCAATAAGTTTATCGAGTTTATGTATATAGGGAGGCGTTTCGTTCTGTTTCTTTACAAAAATGGCCTTCAGCATTTTTTCTACACTCATGGTGCCTCTCGTCTCAAGGCATCCGGTAGGGGTCGAATGCTCTTCGACAAAAACCATTTTGACGGGCCGTCGGGATCGGGTATATTTTGCTCCGGCTTTACCATTAATTGTGTTCCTGGATTCGCTTTTCTACATTGTTGGTCCAGCCGGTGTATAAGGTTTTATCGGAGCATTCCAGAATATAGACGTAATAACGGCTAATCAGGAGGCTTTTACTCACCAATAGTCTTCATAAGATTTCTGTCCTTTATGAAACCGAACATCGTCGGCCAGGATACACTGGAGCGTGCCATAAAACTAATCCGTACACTCGCCCCCGCTGGTCCTTGCTATGCTTTTTTGACAGTTGATAGATGGTTTGTCGCTGATATACATATTCGTTCCAAATTACATGCTCTACCCGCTTTTGCTGGGCTTGATTCTGGAATTGCCTGCCGCAAGATTTACACCGGTATCGCTGTCTTTGCGCATCGTAAAAACCTTTTTTCTTGGTATTATTTGATCCGCAATAAGGACAGTTTTTTTACCCATTTTCTCAGCCTCTTGAGTTTTTGATGGTGTAGACCATTGATAGTATAGCATCTAATGGCTATTTTAGACCCCGAAAATCAGTATTAAGCCTAAAAATATATCTTTCCTCGCAGATATTGATGGAACTTGAATCAACACTACTGAGCTCGAAACTGACGAAGATTCGTCCTGACTTGTTTCTTACCACTCTCTTCGTGCAATAGAAACCTATTCAGGGGAAGACTTTGGCGTAGTAAAAATGGGCAGTTTTTGTGATGACTATTTCTTTACCCGGCTTCTAACTTTCTTAGAACCTATCTCTGTTGTGTTTTCTTGCAGGCCAAGAGCATGAAAAGCCATATCCAACACTAAAGCAGCAACTTCATCAGTGCTGTCTTTTCTTTTATGATCAAACCAATACGTGATCCAGCTGATCATTCCAAGGAGCATTAGTGCTGACCCGGACGGTTTAAGTTTGTGTCTAATCTTACCGTTTGCTTGAAGTTCCGCTATTGTGTCACGAAGAAGCAAGTAGTGCCTCTTCCACTCTTTCTTGATCTCCTTCGCCTCTTCGTCTTTGATATTCAAAGTTTCGTGAAGAAGGAAGCGTAACTCTGGATGAGAACAAATCATAATTGTGTAATTCTTTAGCATAGTGGCTAAACGTTCCAACGGATATTTTAGGGCATTCGATTTATCCAAATGTGGCTGTAGTAGGTTCTTAATTGATTGCAGGTGGACGGCATACAGTAAATGTTTCTTGCTGGGGTAATAGTAATAAAGCGTTGGTTTGGTTATTTTTGTTGCCCAACATATCTCATTTGTTGACGTGCCGTCATACCCTTTTGATAGGAAGAGATGCAGAGCTTTCTGTAAAATCTTTTCGCTCATTCTTTGTGGTTTTGCTAATTCTCTATTTATATCTTTCTGTTTCATTCCTATCCCCTATTTTAATTGTTGTTCTAGTTAAATAACTTCATACATGGATGACTATTGTAATATCACCACCCATATAATCGTTGGCTAAGGCAACTTATATATATCGTAAACTAAAGATTAATGCAACTATATTATACCGTACCGTATACCGGTAAGTATATCATAATATGTTTTGCTGAATTAATATGCTGTCTATATCCACAAAATTCTTGACATACAAAAATAATAAGTGATAAAAAGCTACAGTAGGTATGATGGTATAATTGATAAAGCACAGGCAGTACCTGAAGGGTTTGGGCATGGTATATGGTTGTTTTGCGGTAAACAAAGCCCGCGTTCAACACAAGAGACTTTATGTATATGGTGGTGTTTCACTATTACAGGATATATTTGCGACCATCAGCCATGGAGAGACCCCGCGTCTCGCTTGTTTTAACGCAGAAGGGTCAAAGAAACTAGACGTACCCAGTATTACTCCAGCATTGATTCGAACTTTACAGGTGCTGGAGACGATTCAGTGCATTACAGGCAAAAGATCATCATTAAGTGGTAAGTTGAAGTTGACGAAGTGTGTGATTGGTGACTTTCCCATCAACCGAATTAGTACATTTCAAAATAAAATCGCCTTGAGGCGAAAAAAGGATCAGATAACCACAATGTTACCCAAGCCCCCGCTGTCCTTAGTCCCGCGCCGGAAAATGGGTTTTGTTTGGAACATTTCAGCTGAACAATGCTACACGAGTAACGTGGTTTTTGCCGAATATCTCCCATATCGGCAAGCACGAAAAATCAGATCTGCTGTTAGGAACCATATTATGAGGATATTAATATGAAAGGAAAGCCCCGGATACTCGTCGCAGGCATACTTGATACAAAGGGAGTAGAGATAAGATTTATTGCCGACAGGATTCAAGCCGCAGGCGGGAAGCCAATCGTCCTCGACCTCAGCCTTAAGGAGGACAGCGGATGGGCTGATGTGACTCTTGGCCTTCTTCTCCGTCGAACTGGCCGGCAACCAGAGGAATTGTCTATTCTCACAAGGACAGAAGCCTCGGAAATCATTGTTGCCGCCGCTATAGAAATAGTTGTTGAAATGGTAGCCCAAAAGAAGATTGACGGAATGATTGCTTCCGGCGGCTCCACGGGAACCAGCATGGCCACCAGGATAATGCATCGGCTGCCAATAGGCATGCCAAAACTTATGCTGTCGACTATGGCTTCGGGCGATGTAAGTTCTTACATTGGGACGAGAGATATTGCCATGCTTTACCCCATTGCTGAAGTTGGGCTGAACGCCGTTACTCGCCAGATACTTAACTACGCCGCGGCAGCAATCGTCGCCATGTCGTCACCTCCCGTCCTCTCGTCAGAGGACACAAAGCCTATCATAGCCTGCACTATGCTTGGGGTCACCACTCTCTGTGTACTCCGCGCGTCGGAACACTTTAAGATGGCTGGCTATGACGTGAACGTCCATCATGCCGTAGGTGCCGGAGGTAGGTCGATGGAAGAGCTAATCACGGAGGGCCACATTGCGGGGGTTTTCGATGTAACCACCCATGAGGTCGGTGAGTTTGTTCTTGGAGGGCCCATGAGTGGAGGACCTTATCGCCTCACAGCAGCAGGTGAGAAAGGCGTCCCTCAGGTAGTCTCCACGGGCGGTCTCGATTTACTCGTGTTCGGCTTGCCGGAGACTGTGCCCCGATATCTGCGAGACGAGGCGGAGAAGGGGCTACCCGGCCGCGTAATCTACATGCACAACCTCGACATTACGGTTGTTGGCACCACACCGGAGGAAGCCTTTGCCATCGGGCGCTATTTGGCGGAAAAATTGAATAGAGCCAAAGGGCCTACCGTACTCACTGTCCCGATGCGTGGGTGGAGCGCGTATGACATCGCAGGGCCGGATCCGGAATTAGGGTGGACGGGACCTGGCCCCGGACCGTTTTGGGTTGGAGATCCGTCCAGACCTGAGCGCTCGCTACGGGCGAAAAGGTTTCTCGAAGGGGTCTACGCGGTGATCGACCGAGCGAAGCCCAATCTGAAAGTCATCGAGATCGAGCGACACCTAAACGACCCCGAATTTGTTGACTTCAACACAAACCTTCTCTGTTCCATGCTTTCGGGTACATGGGAGAAAGAAAAGGCGTAGGAGGTTTAGTGCTACCCTAAAGGCAACTTTTAATTGATTCTACTATCGCCCTGTGGGTTCTATACTTCGTGGGCAAAAGCAAAAATCTTCAACACTAAAAAATTGTTGACAAGAATTAGACCATCGCCGCAGGCTTCGTCTAGTGCACGCGTAAGGTTTTCTGCTGACAGGTCTACAGTTTAATGTTGTTTTGGGGTGGCTGTTGCCCTATTGTTGCCTTATAGGCAACAAACGGAGGTTATTCTTTCATGGATGAGGCTGGGATCGGACAGAAACTCATGGAATTCAGAGACAAGAGAAGGTCCACGCCTGATAAGATTGCTGGCTATACGGGTTTCAGCAAGAGTTACCTTTCGAGGATAGTTAACTATATAAATCGTAAAACACTGAATTATTGGAGTGAATAATACTGAACTATATACCGATAAGTATATCGTAATATGTTGTAGTTACTGAATTAATAAAATGTTGTCTATATCACAAAAAATTCTTGACATGCAAAAAAACTATGTGATATGTATCTACCAGTCGGTATAAAGGTATATCTGATGAAGCACAGGCAGTACTTGGAGGATTTGGATATGGTATATGGTTGTTTTGTGGTAAATAAAGCCCGCGTTCAACACAAGAGACCTCATCTGTATGGTGTATCACAATTACGGAGTATGGCCACAACCATTGCCCCAGGAGAAACTCCCTGTCTCGCTTATTTTAACGCAGAAGGGTCAAAGTTTCTAAATTACGTTAAACCTTTAAGGAGGTGATAGAATGGAGGGCGGACAACATATAGTGATTATCGCTACGTTGGATACTAAATGGGAAGAAGGGAAGTATATAAAAGATCTTATTTTAAAAAAAGGGCACATTCCGATACTTGTAGATGCTGGAGTATTTGAGAGCCCATATTCATCAGATGCCGATATAGATAACGCAGCAGTTGCCCGCAGCATTGGACTTACTATCGAAGGAATTCGAGATGGCAAACACGTAGGTGGGCTTGGGGCGGGTGATGCAATAGCCCTAATGATTAAAGGGGTATGTACTGTTGTTCAGCAGTTATTGGCTGAAGGTAAAATGCAAGGCATTCTTTGCATTGGTGGGTCAATGGGAACTTCTCTAGGCATGACTGTACTGAAAGATATCCCATTTAATATTCCAAAGGTAATGTTATCCACAGTAGCTTTTACTCCTTTGATTCCCTTCGGTTCAGGTAGTATGGATCAAATACTTATGCAGACAGTTACCGACATAAGAGGACTCAATACAATAACAAAAATGACTATAAAAAGAGGAGTGGATGCTCTGTGCGGTATTGTTGAAGGACAGGAGAAAATAATTAAAGAAAAACCGATAGTAGGTGTTACAGGTCTAGGAGGTCACAAAATAGTAGAGTATTGTGCAGACTTACTCAATCAAAAAGGATTTGAAGGCATTGTTTTTCATTCTGTTGGAGTAAATTCTGGCGAGAAACTTATAAGAGAAGGATTTGTTGATGGAATGCTGGACTTATGTGTTTTCGAGCTCGTGAACATGGTTTGCGGAGGAGATGTTGCGGGTGCTGACGAGAAACTTACAGCGGCTTGTGAAAAAGGGATCCCTCAAATAGTTTCAGCAGGAGCCATAGATTTTTTTGCTTGGTCTAGGGGGGTTGATGCGATGCCACCGGAATACAAAAAACGTAATTTTGTAATCCATAATCCGATGGTCATTCTCGTTCCAACCAACGATGAAGAGAAACTGGCAGTTCTGAATTTAATGATTGAAAGATTAAACAAAGCTAAGGGTCCAGCAATCGTGTTGGTGCCGCTAAAAGGATTTTCGAGGCTTGACAAAGAAGGGATGCCTTTTCATAATCCATCGGTTCCAAAAAGAGCTTATGAAGAGTTAAAAGGGAGAATAAATAACAGTATGGTTAAGGTCATGAAAATAGATGCCCATATAAATGACCCTCTCTATGGAGAAACGGCAGTTAACCTGTTTATTGATTTATATAACAAAAAATAAAATAAAGGGGTGTGTCATGAGTAAAAAAACATTTTCAAGTCCGCATGAAGTTAAAGTTGTGCCAGGTACAGAAGGCTGGGAGAGAATGTATCCTTATTATTACAAATTTGTGCCTAAGGGCGTGTCCCCGGAGATGGAAAAATATGAAGATGAACAATTTTGGTTTATTGATAATCTCCACCAGTCGCGCCCGCTTCTGCCCTTTGAGACAATAGTCGATGATTGCTGGTGGCCTAGTCTTAATCAGATAAGCACACGGGTAATCTGTTTTCCTACCGCTGCAGGGTTAGACCATCGGATTCTATACGGGTGGGTTTATTTGTGCTCTCTTGAAGAAAAAGATCCTGAGATGATAGAAAAGAAGGCACAGGTTGTCCTCGAAAGAATGAACTACTATATTGATCGTTGGGATGAACTTATGCCCGCGTGGAAGAAAAAACAATATGCAAATTCGAAAAAAATCGATGAAATAAACTTTAAGTTACCTGAAATAGTTGATGACTCATATATCCGTGGAAATTTGGG